>JADHED010000744.1_pt1 | contig 33895 bp, 37 predicted proteins | sample 8952041 | NCBI WGS metagenome assembly JADHED01 (sample SAMN16124423, study PRJNA663239) | bioreactor sludge metagenome | isolation source: sludge (control) | place: India:Bengaluru | collected 2018-09-08
GTTGAGGCGAACCGCTGCCTTGTCGCCCAACGGAGCGTTGAGGTCTGCTGACAGGTCCCAACCACCGAAACTGTTGAGGCTCGCGCGGGCAGCACCGAAAGTTTCGTCGGCAATCGGAGTCTTCTGCACACGATTGATGATGCCACCACCACCACCGCGCCCGAAGATCAACGCATAGGGCCCCTTGAGAACCTCGACCCGCTCGACATTATAAAGCCCGCGATAATATTGCACGTCGTCGCGCACGCCATCGAGGAAGAAGTCGGCTGAAGTATTCTGCCCACGCAAAGTGATCTGGTCGCGATTGCCTTCGCCCTGCCCCACTGTGGTGCCGGGAACATAGCGCAGCACTTCACTCAGGCTATATTGCGCCTGATCATCGAGCTGTTCGCGGGTGACGACATGGATGGTCTGAGGAACGTCGAGAATTGGCGTGTCGGTCTTGGTCGCGGTGACGATATTCTGCGCGACATAGCCGGTGCTGGCGCCGGTGACGATGATCGTCCGGCAATCCTCGCACTGATCGCCACCTTCTATATATTCACCTGCAACAGCCGGAACCGCCAATGCCATCGAAATGGCCAGAGCCGAAATTCCCGTAACACCAATTTTCATTCAACATGTCCCTTTGTTGAGAATGAATCTCAACCCCCAATCACTGCCTTATTGCGAATTGTTATCATGTGCAATTACAAAAGCGACACAATGTTGAACTTTTTTCGAAAGGTCATAGAAGAGCTGCAAAGGAGCCTTTATGAAAGCAACCATTTGGCACAATCCGGACTGCGGAACCTCCCGCAAGACACTGGCAATCCTTCAGGAAACTCCGGGTGTAGACCTGACAGTCATCGAATATCGCAAGACACCCTTTGAGCGAGCCAAGCTGGTGCAGCTGTTCCGCGATGCCGGCCTCACCCCACGCGAAGCGTTGCGCACCCGCGGATCGCCCGCCGAGGAATTGGGGCTGATCGACGGCGCAGATGGCGATCGTATCCTTGATGAAATGGTGAAAGAAGGAATATTGGTCGAACGGCCCTTTGTCGAAACCGCCAAGGGTGTACGCTTGTGCCGGCCGCAGGAAAAAGTGCACGAAATACTGTAGAACATAGTGACAGCGCAGGGAGGACAGGGATGCGTAAATTCTTCAAATGGGCCGCCATAGCTCTGCTCGTCGCGGTCGCGGCTCTTTTTGCATGGGGCTATGCCCCCGACATCCCGGCTGATGAGCTGCGCACCAAATATGCCAACGCCGAGTCCGAATTTGTCGATCTGGGTGACGGCCTGACCGTCCATCTGCGTGACGAGGGGCCGAAAGACGCCCCTGCCCTGATCCTGCTCCACGGCTCCAACGCCTCGCTTCACACATGGCAGCAATGGGTTGACCGGCTGGGTAAGGAATATCGCATCATTCGCTATGATCAGCCCGGCCACGGCCTGACCGGCCCGCACCCAAAGGACGATTATAGCGCAGCAGGCTTTGTCGACGTTGTCGACCGGGTGGCCAAAAACCGTGGCCTCTCCAAATTCTATTTGGGCGGAAACAGCATGGGCGGCTGGGTGACGCATGAATATGCCAAGGCGCATCCCGATAAGCTGCAGGGCATCATATTGGTCGATGCCAGCGGCGCGCCCAATTCCCAGCCCAAGTCGTTGCCCATCGGTTTCCGTATCGCGCGCATGTCAGCCCTTCGGCCCATCATGAGTGTCATCACGCCGCGCAGCGTCATCGAACGCTCGCTAAAGCAGAGTGTCAGCAACCAGTCGGTTGCGACACCAGCCGAGATCGATGAATATTGGGAATTGCTGCGTTATCCAGGAAATCGCGAAGCCACTGCCAAGCGTTTTGCGCAGATTTCCAACCGCTCTTCCAGCAAACCGGCTGGCGAAGCTACACGCGAGGTACCCGCGCTGATCCTTTGGGGCGATGAGGACAAACTGATTCCGGTCAGCAGCGCCCTATGGTTCGCTTCAACCTACAAGAACAGCAGCACGCAGATCTATAAGGGCATCGGCCATTTGCCGATGGAGGAAATCGCCGACAAAAGTGCTGAGGATGTCCGCAACTGGTTGCAGGCGCAGGCGGCCAAACCGGCTGGCTGATCAGGCGACGCTTCGCGCAGCCCGCGCAGTGCGGAACAAGGCACAGGCATCAAGGAATGCCATCGGCCGCCCGAAATAATAGCCCTGGATTTTGTCGCAACCGAATTGCTGGATCATCGCCAGTTCGGTTTCATTTTCGACACCTTCCGCCGTGGTCGCAATGTCGAGCGCATCTGCCATCGCCACGACAGCGCGGATAATCGCAATGCACTCTGCCTTGCCCTTGGCCGCGCCGGTCACAAAGCTGCGATCAACCTTGATGGTATCGAAACGGATATTGCTGAGATAGCCGAGCGAGGAATAGCCGGTGCCGAAGTCGTCGAGTGACAATTTGAGGCCCAGCTTGCGCAGGCGATCAAGCACCTGCACGGCAAGTCCTCCGTCGCGTACAAAAATGCTCTCTGTCACTTCAAGCTCAAGCCGCCATGCGGGGAGCCCGGTGTCGTGCAATGCCTGCACAACCGATTCCACAAAACCCTGACTGGTCAACTGATCAACTGAAACATTCACCGCCACCTTCACAGTGTCGGGCCATTTCATCGCGTCGGCACAGGCCTGGCGCAGCACCCAATTGCCGATCGGCACTATCAAGCGGGCGTCTTCGGCAACCGGAATGAATTTGGCGGGCGACACAAGACCGAATTTCGGGTTGTTCCAGCGCAGCAAAGCCTCGAAGCCGGTGATGCCGTGATCGCCATTGGCTTCGACCACCGGTTGATATTCCAAGTGGAACTGGTCGGCGTTGAGGGCGTTGCGCAACTCGAACTCGAGAACGCGTTTTTCTTCGGCATTGGCGTGCAATTTGTGCTGATAGCTGTGATGGGTGCTGCCACCATCCTCTTTGGATCGATAGAGCGCGAGATCTGCACTGCGCATCAGCAATTCTACAGTACGCCCGTCCATAGGGCCTACCGCGCTGCCGACGCTTGCGCCGATGAACAAGGTGTTCTGGTCAACCTCATAGGGCTTGGACAAGGTATCGATGATGTTCTTCGCAACGGTGGCCACATAGCCGGCGTCAGAGGCGTCTTTCAGAACGACTGCAAATTCGTCTCCGCCCAGACGGCCGCAAAGCTCGTTGGCCGACATGATCATTTTCAGACGCTTTGCGACCTGAGCCAGCAGGCGGTCTCCCACGGGATGCCCGAGCGTATCGTTGACCGCCTTGAACCGATCAAGGTCGATCATCATGAAGCCGCAGCGGCGGCGCCATTGATCCGCATCCGCCAGCGCCTGCCCAAGCGCTTCGGTCAATTGCAGGCGGTTGGGAAGCCCGGTGAGCGTATCAAATCGCGCAAGGTGCGAGATTTTTTCCGCAGATTCGCGCTGTTCGGTCACATCGGAGCCGACCCCGCGGAAACCCAAAAAAGCGCCGCTTTCCGACTGGCGCGGCGATGCCGATAATTCCCACCAGCGACGGACGCCGTTGATTGTCACCGGGACAATCAGGTTGGAAAATGGTTCGCGGCGCTTCAGTCGCTCGGCAAGTTCGTGCAGCGCCTCTGGATATTGGCCGGTTTCCCACGAATCCCCTGCAATGAGTTTGAGCAGCGGCTGGCCTTCAATCGCTTTGGGGTCTGCTTCCAGAGCATAGGCAAAGCGCGGGCTGGTGTGCGTCACGCAGCGACCTGTATCGGTCTGCCACAGCCAATCGGCGCCGCTATCCTCAAATTCACGGAGCAGCAGGCTGACCGTTTCCGATTTTTCTTGCAGCACATTATTGGCCAGTTCGAACAGGACCTGCGCTTTTGCGCTCCGCAAAACACCAAATATCATCAACGTGCCAAGTGCGGCATTGGCTAGTGCGAGATAATATTCACCATGCAGGGTCCAGCCGACAAATCCGCCGAAAGTTGCGATCGAGATGAAGGCGGTCGCTGCAATCGGCAGGCTCGGTATCACCATTGAGGCATATACCATCATGGCCAAAGTCACCGACCAGATGCCCAGCCATTGCGGCATCGCGCCAAAGCTGCCCAGGAAAGGCAATGCCGATCCCCATATGACGCCGCTTATCCCGGCGTTGCGGCCCATTTCCAGAAAGTCGCTGCGTGTGGCGCGACGCCCCTCTGCAAGTCCCTTGTTGCGCAGGGTGGTGAACCACAGGATATTATATCCGAGCAGCGCACCGACCCATGTCGCGATTGCCCATATGGGTGCCGAGCCAAAGCTGATCGCGACGACCAACATTGTACAGAAAATGTTCGTGGCCATATGCATCGTGCTGCGATCACGGATCGAGCGCGCCTGGATTTCCTCCAGCTGCACAGCCTCCATCCCGCCGGGCGAGGCAAAACCCAAAAGCGCCTTTGCGGAAATATCGCTGGGCAGGTCAGTTCTTGAATCTGGTTTGTTCACACCTGCGGCGTAACAGCAGAAACTTACTTATTCGTAAGCGTCCCGTTCAAATTCATAGCAGTCGACCGCCCACTCAGGCGGCAATTGCGTATGGCTGAATTTCACCCGACAGATAGAGATTGCGAGCTTTGGCACGACTGAGCTTGCCCGAACTGGTGCGCGGCAGCGTGCGTGGCGGGACCAACTCTACAACGCAGTTCATGCCCGTGACCGATCGCACCTTGTCCTTGATCTGCTCGCGGAGCTTGGCGCGCTCGGCTTCGTCCGAAGTGCGGCACTGGACGAGCACGGCGGGGGTTTCCTCGCCACCATTGCTGACCGAGAAGGCGGCGATGTCACCCGCCTTGAACCCGGGCAATTGTTCGACCGCCCATTCGATATCCTGCGGCCAGTAATTCTTGCCGTTGATGATGATCATATCCTTGGCGCGGCCGACTATATATATGTATCCATTGGACATATAACCCATGTCACCCGTGTCGAGCCAGCCATCCGCCATGCAAGCCTCGGTCGATTCCGGATCGCGGAAATAGCCAACCATCAGCGACGGGCCAGTGCACCAGACCTTGCCAATCACGCGATCGGGCAAGACGTTGCCATCACCGTCACGTACCTCAATCGTCATGTCCTTCACCGCCTTGCCGCAGTTGACGATGGCGCGATAGCGGGTCGGGCGATCGGGCGATCCGGGCACGCCGGTCAGTTCGCTTTCCTCAACCAGCTCAACCTCGATACCTTCGCCGGGCGGCATGATCGACACGGCCAGCGTTGCTTCAGCCAGACCATAGCTGGGCAGGAAGGAGCTCGCCTTGAAGCCGGCGTCGCCATAGGCATCGACAAAGGCCTGCATCACATCGGGACGGATCATGTCCGCACCATTGCCCGCGAGTCGCCAGTGGCTGAGCTTGAAACGCTCCGAAACCTGGCTCTGGCTTGAAATACGGCGTGCACAGATATCATAACCAAAAGTCGGCGAGTAGCTGATCACCGTGCCATCTGCGCGGCTGATCATATCGAGCCATGCGAGCGGACGGCGCGCAAAATCCTCGGTCTTCATATAATCGGTCGACACCTGGTTGGCGACGACAGAGAGGAAGCAGCCGACAAGCCCCATGTCATGATACCAGGGCAGCCAGGATACGCAGCGATCCTGCGGCTTCAACTCCATCCCATGGCTGTGTGCTGACAGGTTGTTGAGCAACGCCTTGTGCGTCACCGCTACGCCATGCGGGAACCGGGTCGATCCACTCGAATATTGCAGATAGCAGATCTCGTCAGTGGTCGCCTGCGGCAACTCGGTCTTGAGCGCGATGCGATCGTTGAATTCGGCCCAGTCGATGCCTTCGACATTGCAACGTTTCGCCGCTTCACCAGCCATTTCCGCCAGTTCGGGCGGGAAGAACAGGATCGAGGGATCGCTGCTTTTCAGCTGGACCATGATTTGGTCGATATAGCTTTCCTTGCCTCCAAAGCTGGTCGGCAGCGGAAGTGGCACCGGCCATGCGCCAGCATAGACACAGCCAAAAAACAGCGCTGCAAATTCGGGCCCGGTTTCGGCGATCAGCGCGATCCGGTCTTCCTTTTTCACGCCATGGCTGATCAGGCGATAGGCGACATCCAGCGCATCCTTGCGCATCTCGCTGAACGGATAGGGACGCGCCAATTCACCACGCATGTCGTGGAAATTCAGGCCGCGTTCTCCTTGCGCCGCGTAATCGAGCGCTTCCCCCAGAGTTTCAAAGTCTGAAAACCGGCGCTCCAGCGTGTCGCTGGAGGGCGTGGGTGTTAGACCTGTCATGTGCTTTCCCTTAATCTTGCGATCCCTAATCGAGCGAGTTTACACGACCTTTGGAGTTCAAATTTCGACCCGACTGTGGCAACAATGCGGCGTGGCAGATGAACCAAAACGAAACAGACCGCCTAAGCCACTGAATCCAGTGAAATTACGTGACTTGGCGCTACACTATGTCGGGCGCTACGCCACCAGCCGGAAGAAGCTGTCCGACTATTTGCAACGCAAACTGCGCGAGCGTGGCTGGGAGAACGAAAATGCAGCGGACATTGAAGGGTTGATCGCCGATTTCGTGCGTCTCGGTTATATTGACGATGCCGCCTTTGCCGCCGCCCGCGCGCGAACGATGACGGCGCGCGGTCTGGGACAACGCCGGGTGAACGAAGATTTGCGCGCCAAGGGCATATCGGAAGCCGATGCAGGCGATGCGCATGCCGAAAGTGCTGCACAAAAATGGCAGTCTGCCGAGCGCTTTGCCCAACGCAAACGGATCGGTCCCTATGCCAGCAAACCCGCGTCGGACGATCAGAAGCGAAAGCAATTTGCGGCATTCCTGCGGGCCGGGCATGATTTTGATACCGCACGAAAGTTCGTCAATGCTTCACCCGGAGAGGAAGTGGAGGCAGAGTAGTAGCATGAACCGCCGATTCTTCCTCGCCGCCCTGCCGCTGCTCATCGCCCTGACCGCAGCCACACAGCAGAAAAAGGCTCCGCCGCCCCCTGCCCCGATTCCTGATCTGGTCAAAGTCGTGCTGACCACAGAATTGGGGCCGATCGAATTGGAACTGGACGCGAAGCGCGCACCCGTCGCGACGCGCAATTTCGTGCGTTATGTCGATCAACGGCGCTTTGACGGCATAACCTTTTACCGCGCGATGAAGCTGCCCTGGGGTGAACAACCTAACGGCCTCATTCAGGCCGGCACGCGTGGCGATCCGAAGCGCGACCTTCCTCCTATCGCACATGAAACCACCGACCAGACGGGAATTCTACACAAGGCAGGCTCGATCTCTATGGCGCGCTGGGCCCCGGGCACCGCGAAGGGCGATTTTTCAATCCTGCTTTCGGATATGCCTAGCCTCGATGCCGATCCAAAGTCGACCGATCCCGAGGCGCGCGCCGGCTACACCGCCTTTGGTCACGTTTCGGCGGGGATGGAGGTTGTCCGCCATATATTCGACGCGCCGATATCGACCACATTAGGCGAAGGTGCGATGAAGGGGCAGATGATTGCCAAACCGGTGAAGGTGATCACGGCGCGGCGGATGGTTGTGCCTTAGGCCATCACAGGCCCTCCCCTAGCCCCTCCCGCAAGCGGGAGGGGGACTTGCTGGATGCGCTAATAACTCCCCTCCCGCTTGCGGGAGGGGCTGGGGGAGGGCCCGAGAGCAAGCGCGATCGTTGCCACCACACCTTCCAGATTTTGCATCACATCGTCATTCGAAAACCGCAAAACGCGGTAACCCTGATTGCGTAAAAAACTGTCCCGTCGTGCATCATAACTTTGCCGGATGTCGTGCGAATATCCGTCTATTTCGATCACCAACTTTGCGGAACGGCACACCAGGTCGCAGAAATAGGGGCCAATCTGATATTGGCGGGTAAATCGGTGCCCCGATAACTTGCCACTCGAAAGTGCCGACCAAAGCAGCCGTTCTGCCAGTGATGCCTCTCGGCGCAATTCGCGCGAACGGTTGATGTCTCTTGTGCGATATTCAGGGCGTCTCATTTGTCAGGCCCTCCTTTAGCCCCTCCCGCAAGCGGGAGGGGGATATTGCGCGTTCAATTCCTTGGAGGTTGGCGGCGATAGGATAGCGCTTCGGCGACATGAATGCGGCCCACGGTCTCGCATCCGGCCAGATCCGCTATCGTCCGCGCGACCCGCAATATCCGCGTATAGCCGCGCGCCGATAGGCGCATCGCTTCGCTGGCTTGCGCAAGCAGACGCTGGCCGGGATCGTCGGGTGTTGCATGAGCTTCGAGGAGGTCGCCATCCAGTTCGGCGTTGGTGCGGGCGGGAACATCCGCCAACCGTTCCGTCTGCACCTGCCGTGCCGCCAAAACGCGTGCGGCGACCTGCTCCGAGCCTTCGGCTGGGGGCGGAAGGACAAGGTCGGCGGCGCTGACGGCTTCCACCTCGACATGCAGGTCGATACGGTCGAGCAGCGGGCCCGAAACCTTCGACTGATAGTCTGCTGCACAGCGCGGGGCGCGGCTGCAGGCCAGCGCAGCATCGCCCAGATGCCCGCACCGACAGGGGTTCATGGCCGCCACCAATTGCACCCGCGCCGGGAAAGTCACATGGCTGTTTGCGCGCGCGACGCTGACCTCGCCTGTTTCCAAGGGTTGGCGTAAACTATCGAGTACAACCCTCTGGAATTCTGGTAGTTCATCGAGGAACAATATGCCCAAATGGGCAAGGCTGACCTCCCCCGGTCGCACCCGCAAACCGCCGCCAACCAGCGCAGGCATCGAGGCACTGTGGTGAGGTGCGCGAAAAGGCCGTTTGCGCGAAATGCGCCCGCCTTCTAGCGCACCTGCAACCGAGGCAATCATCGATACCTCGAGCGCCTCGGCGGGAGTCAGTTCGGGCGCCGCCGCAATCTCCAGCGCGCGTTTCGCCGTCTCCTGCCCTTTCACCTGTTTCAGGTCCGGCCCGCGCACCGGCGCCTCGGCAATACCCGGCTCGGGTGGGCGTAAAATGCCTTGCCCTTTGAGGTGGTTCAGCAGCGACAACAGGTCAGGCGCAGCAATGACCTCAACCTGCCCCGCCCATGCAGCCTCCGCACCCTGCATTACCGGGCAGATCAGCCCCATCTGCCTTCCCGAAGCGTGCAGTGCAGCCAGCAGCACACCTGGAGACGCCGCCACACGGCCATCGAGTCCTAATTCCCCCACAACGACATATTGCGCCAGCGTCTCGGTATCGACGAGGCCCATGGCAGAGAGCAGCGCGAGCGCGATCGGCAGGTCGTAATGCGACCCTTCCTTTGGCAGGTCGGCTGGCGAGAGGTTGATCGTGATCCGCTTTGGGGGGAGCGAAAGACCCAAGGCGGCGATCGCGGCCCGCACGCGCTCACGGCTTTCGGCGACCGCCTTGTCGGGCAATCCGACTACGGCAAAGCCCACCATTCCGGGCGCAATCTGGCATTGCACCTCAACGGCGCGGGCCTCAAGACCCAGATAGGCAACAGTAGAAACAATCGCGACCATGGCGCGGCAACTCCTTAGAAACAGGTCCAAAAGTTGCGCCATTTTGGCCACCGCGCGCTACCACCGGTTAGCATGAAATCGGGCGAAGGCAAATCATGCCTAAATTCCTTTTAACCCTTAGCGATGAGAAATTCGCAAGCGACGCACGTGCAAAGCCGCAGCCATCATGGCAACACGTCCTCCCTATCCAATCGGCATTGCAGGCCTGCTCGCGCTCATCCTGATCGCGGTGCCGAGCCATGCTGCGACGCTGGAAACCGCGAGCGAAATCTACGAAATCGAGGAAGTCGTCGATCTCGATGACGGTGGCGCGACCGCCGAGCGTTTCGTTGCCCAGCCCTTTGGTGACATCTCACCCAGCCGAACACCGCTTGCCAGTTTCGGCCCCTTCCACATGGTCGCACCCGATCGCGCCGAGCTGATCGGCAGCATCGAAAGCGAAACGCCGGAGCAGTTCGCGGCACTCCTCCGCGCATTCCCATCGCTCAGGCAGATCGACATGGTCGACTGTCCCGGCACTGGCGACGATGAAGCCAATCTCGCGCTCGCCCGGATGGTACGACGTCATGGCGTCATGACTTATGTGCCTGAGGGTGGTTCAGTCCGCTCGGGCGGGGTCGAACTGTTCCTCGCCGGTGCCCAGCGCCGCGCCGCGCCGACCGCCGAATTCGCCGTCCATAGCTGGCGCGATGAGGATGGCTATGAGGCAGACGATTTCGCCGCCGACGATCCGGTGCACCAGGATTATATCGCTTTCTATCGTGAAATGGGGCTGAGCGAGACCGAGGCGCGCCGATTCTATGCAATGACCAACAGCGCCCCGCACGACGATGCGCTGTACCTGAACAGCCGCGATCTGGCGCGTTACGTCAGGCTGGACTGAACTTCTGCCGCTTGATTAGCCGAAGATTTTCCCCTTAAGCCGCAAGGCATGGGGGCTTCACCAATCACTTTCCGGCATGACCGGCGACCGGGCGACGACCAGTTAATCGTCGACCTGCATCGTCTCGGTTATGCTGTCGAAGGCGATCGGTTCGGCCCGCCATTCTGGGACTTTGTCGCCGAAACCGTGGCCGAGGCGCAACTAGACCAACCCAGCCGAAGCCGCGTCTGGTTCGCAGAAATGGACGGCAAGGCTGTCGGCTGCTCGGCATTGGTCGATCGCGGAGAGGTTGGACAGTTGCGCTGGGTCGTGCTGCTGCCCAAAGCACGCGGGACAGGTGTAGGACGCAAGCTAGTCGACCTCGCACTAGATCACGCGCGTTCATGCGGCCACCGCGAAGTTTTTTTGGAGACTACCGATGGCCTCGCGTCATCGATGGCGATTTACGAGAAGGTCGGTTTCGAGACGACCGACGCGCATGTTGAGCGGCTATGGCATGGGGATGGCGTGCACGTCACCATGACGCTCAAGCTTTAAACCATTCAAAATCAGACCATTCACAGCGGCATCGCGCAGCAGTTTGACGACATACCGACTGGTTGGTATGTTTTGAAGATGTCGAGTCGCAATGCCAATGCCCCGCGCCCGTCTGCCCGGTCGAAACTGATCGACGCGGCGCATATGCTGGTGCGCAAACAGGGCTATGCCGCGACTTCGGTGGACGAGATTTGTGCGGCGGCGGGCGTGTCGAAAGGCGCATTCTTTCACCATTTCGCGTCCAAAGAGGAACTGGGCGTTGCCGCCGCCGAGCAATGGACCGCGCGCGCCGATGAACTGATTTTCACTCTGCCCCCCTGGGTACGCATCGAAGACCCGCTTGAACGCCTGCTCGCCCATATCGACTTCCGAATGTTCATGCTCGAAGGCCCGCCGGAAGGCTTCACCTGCTTTGTCGGGACGATGGTGCAGGAAAGCTTTGCCAGCAGCGACACGCTGCGCCGCGCCAGCGATGCCAGCATCAGCGCCTATTGCGAACGGCTGGCCGTGGATATCGAAGCGGCCATCGCACGCTACGGCATCCGCGACGGCGTGTCGGCTATAAGCCTGTCCTATCATATCCAGGCGGTGCTGCAGGGCGCCTTCATCATCGCCAAGGCCAAGAACAGCCCCAAGGAAGCGCGCGACAGCGTGCTCCACCTCAAACGCTACATAAAAATGCTGTTCGACAGAGGAGACCTAGAATGAACAAGATGATTTTCGTCAACCTGCCGGTGGCAGACTTGCCCAAGGCAATGGCGTTTTACAGCGCGCTGGGCTTCACCAACAATCCGCATTTCACCGACGAGACCGCGGCCTGCATGGTCTGGAGCGAGGCGATCATGGTGATGTTGCTAACCCACGACAAATGGAAGAGCTTCACCGACCGGCCCATTCCGCCCGCTACTTCGAGCGAAGTGATGATCGCCATCACGCTGGACAGCAAGGACGCCGTGAACGCGTTGGTCGATGCCGGAGCCGCCGCCGGTGGAACCGCAGACCTCAATCCGCCGCAGGACCATGGCTTCATGTTCCAGCGCACGCTCGCCGACCCGGACGGCCATATCTGGGAACCCTTCTGGATGGATCCGGCAGCTGTTCCGCCGAGCGAATAAGCACCCCGAAAAGGGGGCAGATGGAGGAGAGAGAGTATGAGTTACATCGACGGTTTCGTGATCGCCTGCCCCAAGGCAAACAAGGACAAGTTCATCGCACATGCCAAAATGGGCGACAGCGTTTTCATGGATCTCGGCGCATTGCGCGTGGTCGAATGTTGGGGCGACGATGTTCAGGAAGGCCACACCACAGATTTCCGCATGGCAGTGAAAGCCGATGCGGACGAAGAGGTGCTGTTCAGCTGGATCGAATGGCCCGACAAGGCCACCCGCGATGCCGCATTCGCAAAAATGACGGAATGGATGGAAGACCCGTCTAAGGCCGATCCGCGCATGGACCCCGAAAAGAACCCGATGCCCTTTGACGGCAAACGGATGATTTTCGGCGGCTTTGTGCCTGTCGTCGACCTCAAAGCCTGAAAGGACAGACCATGGCTAGATTGCAAGGCAGCTGGATCTGGTACGAGCTGATGACCAACGATTTTGCGGGAGCGAGAGCTTTTTACGAGGCGGTCGTTCCAGGCTGGAGCCTGAGCGCAGGTCCGCCAGAGGCCGACGGCTATGGCTTCATCGCCAATGCCGATGGTGGGATGACTGGCGGCGTCCTGACATTATCACCCGAAATGGTTCAGCATGGCGCTCGCCCCAGTTGGCTGGGTTATATCGGTGTGGACGATACCGATGCCAGCGTCGCGGCAATCGAAGCCGCGGGTGGCAAATGCCTGATGCCCGCGCGCGACGTGCCGATGGCCGGGCGGATTGCCATGGTGGCGGACTGCTGCGGCGCGCCATTTTATGTGATGACGCCCACGCCTCCACCCGGTGGCAGCGAGAGCACCGCCTTCTCGACCAGCCTGCAGGGTCGCTGTTCGTGGAATGAGTTATATGCAGGTAATCAGGCGCATGCGCTGGCCTTTTACACCAAATTTTTCGGCTGGACGCTGCCCGAACCGATGGACATGGGCCCGATGGGCACATATCAGTTCATCGACCATGATCGCGGCGGGGTTGGCGCGATTATGCAGGTGCCTGCAGGCGCCCCCACCGGTTGGGCGCATTATTTCCGTGTTCCCTCGATCACCACCGCGCACGCCGCAATCACCGCCAGTGGCGGACAGGTTATCAATGGTCCGATGGAAGTCCCCGGCGAGGATTGGATCGTGCAGGGCATCGACCCGCAAGGTGCGATGTTCTCACTTGTGGGAGGAAAGTGATGACGGCCAAAAACACGATATGCCTCTGGTATGACAAGGATGCCGAAGAGGCCGCCAACTTCTATGCCGCTACCTTTCCGGACAGTATAGTCACAGCAGTCCATCGCGTGCCTGGTGACTTCCCGGGAGGCAAGGCTGGCGATGTTTTGACCGTTGAGTTCATCGTTTGCGGCATCCCTTGCATCGGCCTCAATGGCGGCCCGATTTTCCCGCACAGCGAAGCCTTCTCCTTCCAGATCGCGACGGACAGCCAGGACGAAACCGACAGCTATTGGAATGCGATTGTCGGCAATGGCGGCGCGGAGAGCGCCTGTGGTTGGTGCAAGGATAAATGGGGTCTGAACTGGCAAATCACGCCGCGCGTGCTGACCGAGGCGATGGCGGCAGGAGGTGATGTCGCGAAACGTGCTTTCGAAGCGATGATGACGATGCACAAGATCGACCATGCCTCCATCGAAGCAGCGGTGCGGAGAGACGGATAATGACAGCAACAGCAGAAAATGGGTGGGAACTGTCGGTCACGCGTTTCATCGATGCACCGCCGGCAAGGGTGTGGGACATCATGACCAACCGCATCAACGATTGGTGGTGCCCCAAACCCTGGCGCGCGGAGTTTGACAAGCTCGAACGGCGGGCGGGTGGTGCGTCGATGTGCACCATGTATGGCCCCGATGGCGAAGTACACCCGCATCCCGGCACCGTGCTTGCATGGGATGAAGGCCGCCGTTTCGCTTTCACCGATGCGGTGGTGGGCGATCTGATGCCGGCGGGCCCGTTCATGATCGGGATCTGGTCGGTCGAGGCCGAAGGCGATGGCACGCGCTATATCGCGCTTTGCCGCCACTGGACCGAAGACGATTGCTGGCGCCACGCCGAAATGGGTTTTGAAGAAGGTTGGGGTGCCTGTGCAGATCAGCTGGTCGAAATGTGCGAGGGTTAAAGAGTAAACGTCGCCCCTGCGCAGGCAGGGGCCGATGTAGTTTTACCCAACTGGTTCTGTAAACTTCTTGCGCCCCCCCGCCTGCGCAGGGGCGACGCATTCTTGCATTAAGGGCGGTGCAGCCCCACATCCGCCCTATGGCCACGCGCAAGCTCTCTGACAGCCGATCCTACCAATGGGCGATGATCATTCTGGGCTGGTTCCTGATGATCCTCGCGCCACTGATAGGTTGGTTGCCGGGGCCGGGCGGATTGATTCTGTTTCCAATCGGGCTCGCGCTCGTGATCAAGAATTCGCTTTGGGCCAAACGGCAATATGCAAGAGTGAGCAAGCGCCATCCCGAATATGGCGAATGGGCCAATTGGGCGATGCGGCGCAAGCGGTTTAAGACACGCCCGCCCTTCCCGCCAATAAAGCGCGACCTGATGCGCATCTTCCGGCGCGATGATTTTGGCCAAAAACAGCCTTGAGTCATGTTGACTTTTACCCGCCCAAACCATAAAGGCCCGCTCAACAAAGGCGGTCGCCGTAGAGATTCGGCGGCTGTTTTTATTCCAATTGCTGATTTTATTGAGGATTTGAGCCATGAAGCGCACCTTCCAGCCGAGCAATCTTGTGCGCGCTCGCCGTCACGGATTCCGTCTCCGCATGTCGACCGCCAAAGGCCGTGCGATACTGAACGCACGCCGCGCCCGCGGTCGCAAGAAGCTCTCGGCCTAAGCCGGGCGCTTTGCGGTAGCCGCGAGATGCGCGGTTACACCGTCATAAAGAAAAGGCCGGAGTTTCTGGCTGCCAACCGGGGGAAGCGCTATGCAACTCCCGGTTTCGTTTTGCTGGTGCATGACCGGCGCGACGAAGACCCTGCCAAGCGGCTCGGGATCACCATAACCAAAAAAGTCGGCAACGCGGTGGTGCGTAATCGCATGCGGCGCCGTTTCCGTGAGTTGGCGGCAGAATTGCTTCCTGATTTGGGCAAGGCCGGTGCCGATCATATCCTGATCGGGCGCGATGGCGGCATAGAGCGCGATTTTGGTATGCTGCGTGAAGAAATGACCAAGGCGCTGAGGAAGTTATCCTCATGATAGCCAAGCTCCTCATCCTCATCGCGCGCGGCTGGCAATTGGGCCCTTCGCGCATCCTGCCACCGACCTGCCGTTACGCACCAAGCTGTTCGTCCTATGCGATAGAGGCTTTGCAGAAACATGGCGCGATTAAGGGTGGCTGGCTGGCGCTGAAACGGCTATTGCGCTGCCATCCTTGGGGCGGGCACGGATATGATCCGGTGCCCTAATGTGTTCAACACATGATCCAGACATTGAAATAACAGGGAATATTTGAGTGGAAGACCGGCGTAATATCATATTGGCTGTGCTGTTGACTGGCCTAATCCTTTTTGGCTGGCCCTATGTCGCGAACATGTTTTTCCCGACACCGCCGCCAGCAGAGAAGAGCTTAAGCACTTCAGCAAAGGTGGAGAGCGCGAACAGCGGTAGCGGCGATATTGCTGTCACTTCGTTGCCCGAAAAGGTTGTGGCGCTGCCATCAGCCCTTGCGGCCAACCCCCGCGTGCTGGTCGAAACGCCCAAGCTGAAGGGCTCGATCAACCTTGAAGGCGCGCGGATCGATGATCTGGTACTGACCGCGCACCGGCAGGAGTTATCGAAGAAATCACCGCCGGTCCGCTTGTTTGCGCCTTCAGGCACAGCCAACGCCTATTTTGCGCGTTTCGGCTGGACGGGTAATGGCGCAACACTTCCGACCGACAAAACCGTGTGGACGGCTGATGGCAAGAAGCTCGCTCCATCAACCCCGGTAACGCTCAGCTGGACTAACCCCGAAGGCCAGCGGTTCGACATCAAGCTGTCGATTGACGAGCATTATATGATAACCGCCGAGCAGCGCTTCACCAACGCCGCCGGCCTGCCGACCGCGAATATCGCGCCTTTTGGCATCATCAGCCGCAAGGGCACGCCCAAGGACGCGACCAAGGGTGGCTCGATCTTTACGCAAATCCATATCGGCCCGATGGGCGTTTTCAATGGCGAGCCCAATTATGAATGGGGTTATGATCAGGTCGCCGAGGCTCCGAATGGCAAGGTGAGCTTTGCCACCACCGGCGGCTGGAATGGCCTGACCGACAAATATTGGCTGGCTGCCCTGATCCCCGACCAGAAAGTGCCCGTAAAGGCCGAATTCCTCTCCGAAGGCGGCTATAATTGGGCCAATGTTCGCAATGCGCAGTTGACGGCAGTCGAAGCAGGCCAATCCAAAGCCCAGACATCGCGGCTCTTCGCAGGTGCCAAGGAATATGAAGAGCTGACCAACTACACCGAAAAGCTCGGCATCCCTTATCTCGATTATTCGATCGACTGGGGCTGGTTCTGGTTCATCGCCATTCCGTTCCAAAAGCTGCTGTTGTGGCTTTTTGACCTGTTCAAGAATTTCGGCGTCGCGATCATCGCGCTGACGATTATCGTCCGCCTGTTCATGTATCCCGTCGCGCAGAAGCAGTTCGCTTCGATGGCGGGCATGCGGGCGGTGCAGCCGAAGATGAAGGCGCTGCAGGAACGCTACAAGGACGACAAGCCCAAGCTGCAGCAGGAAATGATGAAGCTGTATCAGGAAGAGAAGATCAACCCGCTGGCGGGTTGCCTTCCCATCCTGCTGCAAATTCCCATCTTCTTCGCGCTCTACAAGATTTTGATGCTGTCGGTCGAGATGCGGCATCAGCCCTTTGCACTGTGGCTGAAGGACTTGTCGGCACCCGATCCGTTGACCCCGGTCAACCTGTTCGGCCTGCTACCGTTCGATCCGCCGACCTTCCTAGCCATCGGCATCCTGCCTATCCTGCTCGGCATCACCATGTGGCTGATGCAGAAGCTGAATCCGCAGCCGATGGACGAAGTACAGAAGCAGGTCTTTGCGATCATGCCCTGGTTCCTGATGTTCATCATGGCGCCTTTCGCGGCGGGTCTGCAGCTGTACTGGGTGGTTTCGAACATCATCTCTATTGGCCAGCAAAAATGGCTTTATTCCAAGCATCCGATCCTGAAGGAGCAGATGGCGAAGGAAGAGGCCGAAAAGAAAAAGGCGAAGGCTTAACCGCGGCGTCGCCCCGGCGCAGGCCGGGGCCGTTGGCGGTCTAAGCATTTGACGGTATTGAAACCTGCAGCGGCCCCTGCCTGCGCAGGGGTGACGGGATTAGAAGCATGGATACGAAAATCTTCTCAGGCCCGGTCAACTTCCTGAAGTCGGCCCCCAGCCTGGAATTCCTTCCCGATGCAACGGTACCCGAAATCGCCTTTGCCGGTCGTTCCAATGTCGGCAAGTCGAGCCTGATCAACGCGCTGGTCAATCGCAACGGGCTGGCGCGCGCTTCGAACACACCCGGGCGCACGCAGGAACTCAACTTTTTCGATGTCGGCGAGCCGCCGATATTCCGCATCTGCGACATGCCGGGCTATGGCTACGCCAAGGCACCGCTGAAGACGGTGCAAAAATGGCGCTATCTGGTGAATGATTATCTGCGCGGGCGGCAGGTGCTGAAACGCGCCTTCCTCCTCATCGACAGTCGCCACGGTATCAAGGAAGTCGACCGCGAAATCATGAAGATGCTCGATGGCGCCGCGGTCAGCTATCGAATCGTGTTGACCAAGACCGACAAGATCAAGGCTAGCGAACTCGCCGCAGTCGAGGCCGCAACGCTGGAGGAACTGCGCAAGCACAGCGCCGCCTTCCCTGTCATTTCGGCGACTTCTGCGGAAAAAAAGGGCGGGATTGATGCTTTGCGCGAGGCGGTGCTGGAAGCGATTGCCAGTTAGTTTAATAGAGTTCGTGTCACCCCCGACTTGATCGGGGATCCATTGTCCGGGGCGTCGGTTTAAACCTTGGTGTCAGACCATGGATTCCCGCTTTCGCGGGAATGACAAGGTTATGTGTCGAGTGACAGCTCTCGACACCAATGATTTATCGCGCCATTACGGCCAAATGACGCTCAAACTCATCATCGGGAACAAGGCCTATTCAAGCTGGTCGATGCGTGGCTGGCTGGCTTGCAAGCAATCGGGGCTGCATTTTGAGGAGATGACGGTCCCGCTCTACGATGCAGGCTGGGATGAGCGGAAGCGTGAGGAAGACCTTGCCCCATCGTCTGGCAAGGTTCCGATATTGTGGGACGGCGATGCGGTCATCTGGGATAGTCTCGCGATCATCGAATATCTCGCGGACAAGGTCGGGCGCGAACGTTTCTGGCCCAAGGATGAGGTTGCACGCGGCATGGCGCGGGCAATGGCCGCTGAAATGCATTCGGGCTTCCTGCCGCTGCGCCGCGAATGCCCGATGAACCTGCGCAAAATCTATGAGGGCGTGACGATCAGCGAAGAGACGCGCAACGATGCGCTCCGCATATTGGGTCTGTGGGCCGAGGCACGGGCACGCTTTGGCAAGGAAGGGCCCTATTTGTTCGGCACCTACAGCGCAGCCGACATCATGTACGCGCCGATCGTGACGCGCTTTGTTACTTACGGCTTCACCCTGCCCGGCTTTGCGCAAAGCTATATCGAGGCGGTGCTTGCCCATCCCTGGATGGAGGAATGGTATCAGTCGGCCCAGAATGAAGAATGGGTGATCGAAAAGTTCGAGAACGAGCCGGCTAAAAAATAGCAGTTCAAGTCCAAATTGCCTTAGCCCTGAGCCTGTCGAAGGGCGCTTTTTAGCCGCTACGCAAACCTTGGGACGCCCTTCGACAGGATCAGGGCTACGGTATTCAGGGAAGCCTTTTGGCTGGATAGAGACTACCATCCTTATGGTAATAATGCTCTTCGCTGAACATCATGTCGATATCCGAATAGCCGCCGCCTTTTGAGCGGTCGCCGACCCCGATAGCGATGAATACACAATCGCTGTCACTGCGGTTGATCATATGGTGTCCATTGCGCACACCCGCCGCCCAAGCGGCGACATCGCCCGGGCGCATCATGGTTTCACCTTCATCCTCGATCAACACCGCCTCACCCGACAGCATGATGACGATCTCATCCTCTGCCTCGTGCCAATGGCGCTGCGATGACCAGCCGCCGGGTTTGAGCACAACATGGCTCGCCCCCATTTGAGTCAGGCCCGCAGCCGGTGCCAACCTGCGCCACCAACGGCCCTCCACCGCCTTGTCAAATGGTTCTGGGTAACCGGTAGCGTTCGATTGCGGGATGGCTTCGATATCGATCTTGGGCATAGGTTGGCTTCCTTAATGTTGGACAAATCCTACCCAGCTTGTCATTCCCGCGAAAGCGGGAATCCATGGCCTGAACCGTCGGTTCAAACCTCGCTGTCAGACCATGGATCCCCGATCAAGCCGGGGATGACACAGACTATGACAGAGAGTTTGGCTCTCACTTATGCCCAACGCTTAATGGCTTGCGAGAGTATCTCGCCTGCGCGCGGCAGCGTATTCGATACGATGGAGGCGATGCTGGCGCCCCTGGGTTTCACCGTCGAGCGCTTCATTGCAGGCGCTGACGACCCCAATCCGGCGCATGGCGGGCCTGTGGAAAACCTGTTTGCTATTCGTGGAAAAGGCGGTCGGCATTTCGCCTTTGCCGGGCATCTGGATGTCGTTCCGCCGGGTGATGGCTGGGCCAGCGAGCCGTTTGAACCGGAAATCCGTGGCGACCTGCTTTACGGGCGCGGCGCGGTCGACATGAAGGGCAGCATCGCGGCCTTCGTTGCGGCCTTGCACGATATTCCCGAGGATGCCGGCACGGTCAGCCTGATCATAACCGGCGATGAGGAAGGCCCCGCCATCCACGGTACCCGCGCGCTGATCGATCATATGAAGGCGCGTGGTACCATGCCAGACCTGTGCCTTGTCGGCGAACCCACCAGCGTCAACCAGCTGGGCGATATGATGAAGGTCGGGCGGCGCGGCTCGGTGAATATATGGATCACCGTCGAGGGCACGCAGGGGCATGTCGCCTATCCGCATCTGGCAGACAATCCGATCCCGCGGCTTGTGGCCATCCTCGCGCAGATCAAGGCAGTGGTGCTCGACCAAGGCACCGAATTTTTCCAGCCGAGCAATATCGAGATTACCGAACTGCACACCGGCAATCCGGCCACCAATGTTATCCCGGCCAAAGCGCTGGCGCGGCTTTCGATCCGTTTCAACGATCTGCACAGCGGCGAAAGCCTGGTCGAACTGATCCGCGGCATTGTCGAACCGGGTGGCGGCACGTTGAAAGCTATGATTTCGGGCGAGGCGTTTCTGACGCCCCCGGGCGAGCTCAGCGAAACATTGACCGCCATAGTAGAGGAAGTGGCCGGCATCGCCCCCGAAGCCTCGACCACCGGCGGCACATCCGATGCAAGGTTCTTGTCTAAACTATGCCCAGTCGTCGAATTCGGCCTCTGTAATGCAACCATGCACAAGCTGGACGAGGCGGTTGCGATTGCAGACCTTGATGCGCTGACAGAGATTTATCGGCGGGTAACGCTGCGGTTGTTGGCGCGTTGAGTTGAATTCACCGCAGCCCTGAGCTTGTCGAAGGGCGTTTTTCAGGTGTAGCGCTGAGTCGATGGCCGCCCTTCGACAGGCTCAGGGCTACGGTCACGCCTCAACCAATCAACGCTTCAACACAATGTACAGCGCCCCATCGCCACCATGGCGCGGGTGGGCCTGCCGGACAGCGGCGATGTGAGACGAATGGCGCGAAGCCGCCAGCCAATCACGCACCACAGCGGCAATCGCGCCCCGGCCCGCGCCGCTCGCACGGTCGTGCGCACGTGCTTTTCCAGTGACGAGAAGCACCACGCGCAGCCGCTGATGAATGGCTTGCTCTAGCGTGTGATCGAGCCTTGCATGCGCACCCGCCAGGCCCTGCCCGTGCAGATCGATGCTGATGTCGGGGATGACAGCCCCTTTATGAAAGCGACGATCCCAGTGCGAATCAAGATTGCTGTCTATCGGTTTGGCCGGCGTGGCTACGGAGCGAACGGCACCCATTTTGGGCTTTGGCTTGGCCGCCTTAGGTTCCGCTGGCTTAGCCTTGGGTGGTTCGTCAACCGGATGCGGATGCAATGCAACCTTTACCGGATGCAACGGCTTCACCGTCTGCACGACACGGTTCCAAAGCGACCGCTCCTCCGGATGGAGGCGGCGGGTCATTCCACGGTCGGGATCAGGCGCGCGACGGCTGCCTTGGGCAGGAACAGCAAGGCGCTGCCGCGTGCCGACATGCCACCGGCAATCGCACGGGCGCGATCGCCCGCACCCCAGAAGCTGTCGAAACGGTTGGCACCCTTGATCGCGCCTCCGGTATCCTGCGCCACCCAAATGCCATTAGGTTCGGCCCGGTCGAGTGACAGCCAGACTGGCGCCCCCAGCGGCACATATTTGGGATCGACCGCAACGCTCGCCTCTCCCACAACCGGATAGCCCATCGCTCCCAGCGGGCCTGCGCCGGTCAATTCGCGGAAGAAGACGAAGCTTTTGTTTTCGTTCATGATCTTCTTCCCCTCTTCAGGGTTTTCGCGCAGATATTTAACGATGCCCTGCATCGAACCGTCGGTGATCAGGCCGCGGTCCTTCATCAGCCGACCGATGCCGGTATAACCGCGCCCGTTCTGGCTTTCATACCCAATGCGCATCACCCCGCCATCGGGCAGGCGCAAGCGGCCCGAACCCTGAATCTGAAGGAAAAAGAAATCAACAGGATCTGCGGCCCAGCCAATTTCGAGCCCGCGTCCAGCCAGCGAACCGTTCACAATAGCGGCGCGTTCGTCATAGGGGATGAACTTCGTCCCCTGCACCTTGCCTCGGATCGACTTGCCTTTGAGGTCGTCGGAAAACTGGCCAAGATCGACATCGATCAGGTCGGGCGGGCGCTTGTAGATAGCGACGTCATAGCCTGGCTGCTTGGTGCGCGAACCCGCAATTTCAGGCTCGAAATAGCCAGTGACAAAGGCCTTGCCCTCGCCCACCTGCACGGCATCCATATAGGTCGCGAAGAAAGAGATCGCATCGCCAGTCCATGTTTTGACGGCATCACAAGCGTCCTGCCAGTCGCTGCCTTGCGTCAGACCCGAATTGTCCGTGCGCTTGAGCAGGCCCGGGCAGGAGGTGCGGAAAGAAGCAAGCGCCAGATTGGTCTTGCGCGGATCGACGGAGAGGCTGCCAATGGCTGGCCCGCGAACGAGGCCCGCACTGGCCGCGTTCAGGATTTCGCCTGTTGCTGCAGCCGCAGCTACGGGCGGCACGGGCGTTGCGGGAACCGGCTTTGCAGCCACATCGGGTGCGGGCGTTGTCGACGGAGCAGAAGCGCCACCCTTTGGGATGATCCCGCCCGAGCAGGCAGAAAGCAAAAGGGTCGACAGGGCGAGCGCAAAGACGGGGCTTTTCATGCCCCGGGGTGAATCAGACCGTGTCGGTTTCGTCAAGCTTCCAGTTGCGGTCGCCCGATTTCACGTCACGGAAGAAAGTCCAGATATCATGTGTTTCAATAGCATCGGTCAGTGAACCGCCAATGATAGTACCATTGGCATCCTTCACCAATGCGGCGATGTCGGCATCGAACTGAACCGAAATCCGCGCCATCGGGTGATCATAGCTGGCATTGACGATGCGAGCCTCATCGATGCGGACCAATCGATTCTCCAAAGTCTCGCTACGCGCAAGACGGGCGTCGATTTCTTCAGCGAAGCTTTCATAAACATCGTCATCGCACAGAAAACGGAGCTGATCCTTATCGCCTTTCCAATAAGCTTCGAGGATCATGCCATAGGCCGATTTTGCGCCTTCCAGAAACAGTGCGGGATCGAATGTGCGGTCGGCATTGGCGATCGAACGCAGGCCGCTTTGCGCGGCACTATCCGCCAGCGGGCTATCCATTGTCGGAACAGGGGCCAGTGTTTCGCGCTGGCCGACAGGCTGGCGCACAACGGCGGGTTGACGTTCCTCCATAGCGGGGCGGGCCACAGGCTCCTGCTCATGCCCGGTGCGCTTGCCGAGCACCGAATAGAGGCGCAGGCCCAAAAAGGCTGCAACCATTGCCAGCAAAACGATTTCGACAGTCACCATAATACACGCCTTACCATATCGGGCATCAATGCATTAGCCCGAAAATCCAAAATCCGGGTTAACCCTTGTTGAACGGCATGAAACCCAGCTTCCTTATCGTCAACATAGGCATTTCCCCCACCAGTTTCAAATGGCTTGGAGCAATTCTTTTGCAGGGAGAGGCAAAGCCCAGCTTGTTGCCCTGCTAAACCATTGCCCTTTGCCCATCCCCCTGCTAGGCGCGCTGCCGAAGCGCGGCCATGGGGATGGCGCGAAATACACTAAGGAAAGCACATAAAAATGGCCGAAGAAGGCAACATCGTTTCAGATACCCTCAAGCCCAATGGCGAAGATACGTCACCTGCGGTCGGCATGCTCAGCCAGTATATCAAGGACCTGTCGGTCGAGAATCCCAACGCACCGCACAGCTACGGATGGGACGGCCAGCCGCAGATCGACGTTCAGGTGAACATCGAAGTCAATCCGGTGAGCGAAGAAGTGAACGAGGTGATCCTGAAGCTGGGCGTAAAAGCCGAAGCCGATCAGGGAGTGCATTTCAATGTCGAGCTGGAATATGCGACACTTTTCGGTCTGCGCAATGTCGAGGACGGCTATGCCCATCAATTCCTGTTCGGCGAAGCACCCCGCCTGATGTTCCCCTTTGCGCGCCGCGTGGTGGCCGACGCGATCCGCGATGCCGGCTATCCGCCGCTGGTTCTCGATCCAATCGATTTCAACGGCCTCTATATCCAGCAACTCGCGCAGGCTCAGGCAACTGCCGAAGGCCAACCCGCTGGCGAAGCCTGATTATAGTAATCTGAAGCGTCGGGGCGGGCCGGATGAACCTGCTTAAATCGACCGGCATTATCGGCGGAATGACGCTGATAAGCCGCATATTCGGCTTTGCCCGAGACATGATGCTGTCGCGCTTGCTGGGTGCAAGTGCGGTTGGCGATGCTTGGCAGTTGGCATTTCAGTTGCCCAACATCTTCCGCCGACTATTTGCTGAAGGGGCCTTTTCGGCAGCATTTGTCCCGCTGTTCAACCGCAAGGCGGCGGAAGATGGCGACGACAGCAATCAGGCCGCGCAGCGTTTTTCGAATGAGGTGCTGTCGGTTTTCATTCCAATCCTGCTGGTTTTTTCCGCATTGATGATTGCCCTAATGCCGTGGGTCATCTGGCTGATTGACGATTTTGGAAACGGTGGACGCACTAACGCCACGTCCATTACGTTGGCGCGGATCACCTTCCCTTATCTGGGGCTGATCAGCATCATGACGCTGTTCGCGGCCATATTGAATTCGATCAGCAAATTTGCAGCGGCCGCTTTTGCGCCGGTTTTGCTGAACATCTGCATGATTGCGGCGATGCTGATTGCCATCTTTATCGACGGCGGCGCAAATCCGGAAAACACGGCATTGTTGCTGGCATGGTCGGTTTCACTGGCTGGCGTCTTACAGATGCTGTGGCTCTGGCACTGGGCGCGCAAAGCCGGCTTCCGGTTCAGGCTGCAACGACCCCGCTTCACCCCCGATGTACGCGAACTGGGTGTCCTTATCCTGCCTGCCGTATTTGGGGCCGGAATCTACCAGATTAGCCGCTTCATAGACCTGTTTTTTCTCGGGCGCCTTGAGGAAGGGTCGTTTGTATTCCTTGCTCTGGCGGATCGACTGAATCAGTTGCCGCTGGGCATCATCGGCATTGCCCTCGGCACAGCGATACTTCCTGCCTTGTCGCGTTTCATCGCAAAGGATGACGCGGGCGGAGCACAGCGCGTGCAAAGCAATGCGATTGAGCTTGGTTTGCTTCTCACGGTCCCCGCCGCCGTCGGATTGTTCTGCGCGGCACAGCCACTGGTCAGCGCCTTTTACTTCGGTGGCAAGTTCGGGATGGACGACGTCATCAGCACAGCGTCTGTCGTAGCGATGCTGGTTGTCGGCCTTCCCGCATATGTGCTTGTCAAAGTACTGACGCCGGGTTTTTTCGCCCGCAAGGATACCAAGACCCCGGTATATACGGCAGCGGTTTCATTGACGATCAACATCGCGCTGAACCTGGCGCTTATCCCTGTAATGGGTGTCGCTGGCCTGGCGTTGGCAGGTGCCCTCGCCGCTTGGGCGAATTGTGCGATGCTTTACACGATCCTGCACCGGCGCGGGCAGTTTACGATTGAACCCGATTTGTTGGTACGCATTGGCCGGATATTGCTGTCTGCTACGGCAATGGGCGGAGTAATCTGGTTCCTGGCACCTTATGGCGACACCTATTATGGAGCAGGCGTAATAGCACGCATATCAAGCATTTTGGCGCTGGTCGGCGCAGGTGCGATCGTCTATTTCGGCCTCGCTTGGGTGACCGGCGCGATTGATCGCAGCAAGATCACGATGCTCACCCGCAAGCAAGCAGCAAATTAAGGAAGTCATCATGCGCGTAGTATCGGGCATCCAGCCCACCGGAAACCTGCACCTCGGAAACTATCTGGGCGCAATTCGGAACTGGGTGAAGATGCAGGATGAGGGCGAATGTCTGTTCTTCCTTGCGGACCTGCATGCCATTTCGCAGCCGCATGTACCGGCCGAACTCACGGCCAATACCCGCGAGATGGCAGCTGCCCTCATTGCCTGCGGCATCGATACCGACAAGTCTATCCTGTTCAACCAGACGCAAGTCCCGGCGCACAGCCAACTCCAATGGTTGCTCAACGGTACTGCGCGGATGGGATGGCTGAACCGTATGACCCAGTGGAAGGACAAGGCCGGCAAAAACCGTGAAGGTGCGTCGGTTGCGTTGTTCACCTATCCGGTGCTGCAAGCCGCCGACGTCCTGCTATATCAGGCCACCCATGTGCCCGTTGGCGAAGATCAGAAACAGCATCTCGAGCTGGCCCGCGACATTGCGCAGAAGTTCAACAATGACTTTGGCGATGGGGACGACATCTTCACCCTGCCCGAGCCGATCATCCCGCCCGAAGCGGCGCGAATCATGTCGCTGCGCGATGGCACCGCCAAGATGAGCAAGTCCGATCCGTCGGATATGAGCCGCATCAACCTGACCGACGATGCAGACACGATCATGCAAAAGGTGCGCAAGGCCAAAACTGACCCTGAACCGCTTCCAAGCGCGAAGAAAGGCCTCGCCGGTCGCGCTGAAGCCGAAAATCTGGTGGGCATTTATGCTGCGTTGGAAGGCAGCGATGTCGATTCAGTGCTGCAGCAATTTGGCGGCCAAGGCTTTGGCGCCTTCAAACCGGCGCTGGGGGAATTGCTGGTCAGCAAGCTCGCCCCGATTGCCGAACGGTTCAATGCTTTGCGCAGCGACAGCGCGGCAATCGACGCAGCTTTGCAAAAAGGTGCCGAGAAAGCCCGAGCGCTTGCTCAGCCTACGCTCGACCGGACCTATCAGGCGCTGGGTTTGCTGCGCTGACAATTTGTTACATGACAGCGGTGTGAACACCCTGCCGTTCAACAACAGTTCAGCGCATTTCGGATAGATATCACCGCAAGCCAGCCTATATTGGCGGCAACGGAGGTGAAGTTCGATGCGTAAAGCTGTTTCCATTCTTGCCCCGGCACTGTTGTTGACGCTGGCGGCATGTGCAACGCCATTCAAGGCCGATGTTTCGCGGTTCCAGCAAATGCCCGCGCCGCAGGGACAAACCTTTACGGTCAAAGCTGCCGACCCGGTCAATGAAGGCGGGATCGAATTTGGCCAATATGCGGCGATGGTTTCCGCGGAGATGACCAAGGCCGGCTATATTCCGGCGGCTGCCGGTTCGACTGCCGACTTTACCGTGAAGCTGGGCTATGGCGTCGACGAAGGCAAAGAGCGCACGGTCGTCTATGACGATCCCTTTTACGACCCCTTCTGGGGCTATGGCCGCTATGGTTTCGGCCGGGGCTATTACCGACCCTATGTGGTCCGCACTCCACGTGGCGCCCGCTATGTTTATGGCTGGCACGATCCGTTCCTGTACGGACCGGGCTTCGGTCGCGGATATGATGTGCGCAGCTACACCGTTTACACGAGCGGCATCGACATGAAGATCGAACGCACGGACACAGGTGAGCGCCTGTTCGAAGGCAAGGCCGAGGCAAAGTCGCGTTCCAACCGCCTGCCCTATCTGGTGCCCAACCTTGTTACTGCCATGTTCACTGGCTTCCCCGGCAATAGCGGCGAAACGGTGCGCATCTCGGTGGCGCCCGAAGATGGCGGCAAAAAGAAATAGACTGGCTTAACGGTCAGCCACCCAGGACCCCGCCTCTGACCAGGCGGGGTTTTCTCTGTCAGACACCGCAGTTGAGATCTGTCTTGCCATAGCGAGCCCCTTCGCCCGACGTGCTGCCAACCCCGGCGTAAAGATCCGTGCTCGGGATGCTGCCATCTTTTCCGACCTTGTACCCCTTTGAACGCAACACCTCGATTACCCGTGATGCGGGGTCTGCAAAGTAGACCGACTGCGATTCATAATGCTGGGCAATCGCGGTGACCGTTAGCCCTTCGAAACTGCGCTGCAGTTTTTCGAACGTGCTTCTTCCCTCCACCGCCACTAAAGCCTTGGCGCGCGCCTCTTCACTTGGATACTCCTTGTTTTCCAAAGCCTTGTAGTTCGCCCTGATGCGATCACCCATCTTGCTGAACAGCGCATCAATTTCTGGCCCAAAGCTGCAACTGTTCGGATTGAAGGCAAGCGCGATCGGCTTTCCATTGGCCAGTTCCGCGATGCGGGCACCGTCTGCAATATAGCCAACACCACCTTTTTTCAGCTTCACTTCGATGAAATCATTGGCGGTGATCCCGAATAGCGTCAGCGGCGTTCCGGCGGCAACGCGATCGACCAGCGTCGAGGCGGTATCGGGCTGGGCCCAGATTTCGATTGCCTGGTCCGTCGTCCAGCTTTTGTCGCCCAGTGGCTTGACGATTTCGGGCGGCTGGATTTCGGAAAGGTTGATGGCGGCTATAAAGCCCTTGCCATCGGCCAGTTCCAGCCAGTTACTTGTTCCATCCTCGCCAACGATCAACTTGCCGGTGGCGGCCGTTCCGCGCAGCAGCTTGCCAAGGACGGTGCTACCTTCGGTCGATGCCTTGTCGCGAATATTCGCATCTGTGACGGCATAAAATTCTTTGCTGATCGCTACCTCTTCAGACACCTCCGCAGGTTGGATCCGATCTTCGAGGTTGTCGCCAGCCATGTCATCGTGCAGGAAAAGGAAATAATAGAGCGCGAGCAGCACTATCAACCCCGCACCGCCGCCGATCAGCAACCAGTTAGGTCCCTTTTTGTCGTCAGCACCGCCCTCGGTGGCGGGTTCATACTGCTCAACTGCCGTATAGGCCCGTGTTGCGACTGGCGGCTCGCTGGCGGGCGCTGGCGAATCAACTCCGGCGACAGGCACAACCGCACCACATTGGCCGCAGAAGCGCGCCCCTTCATTCAGGGCTGTGCCGCACTGGATGCAGTATTTCGCCATCAATAACCTCCCGAGTCCATATTGGCATCGGGATAGTCTGCTGCATTCCTTTAGGAAAGCGCCTTATCGACCCAGTTCAAGCCTCTAACTGACGAAGCAGCGCGCGGACATCATTGTCCATGTCATTGTCCATCCGGCGCAGGTCTTCGACCAGGCGGACAGCATGGATCACGGTCGAATGGTCGCGCCCACCGAATTTGCGGCCGATTTCCGGATAGCTTCGCGGTGTCATCACCTTGGCGAGATACATCGCGACCTGGCGCGGGCGAACCACAGCGCGTGCGCGGCGCTTCGACGACATTTCGCTGCGGTCGATGCGGTAATATTCGCAAACCGCGCGCTGGATCTCATCGATGGTGATACGGCGGCGGCAGGCGCTGAGAATGTCTTTCAGCTGCTCTTCTGCCAATGTGCGCGTAATCGGCTTTCCGGTGAGCTGCGAATAGGCGATCAGCTTGTTCAACCCGCCTTCGAGTTCGCGGACATTGCGGCTGATCGTGCGCGCGAGAAACTCGATGACATCTTCGCCGACCTGCGTTTCAGGCATGTTGGCTAGACGCTGGTTGAGGATTGAGCGACGCAGTTCAAGATCAGCGGGCTGGATGTCGGCTACAAGCCCCATCGACAGGCGCGAAAGGATGCGCTGGTCTACGCCGTCCAATGCCTGCGGGGCGCGATCGGCGGCAACGACAAGGCGCTTGCCGGCACCGATGATGGCATCGACCGTGTGCAGGAACTCTTCCTGTGTCGATACCTTGCCGATGATGAACTGGATGTCGTCAATCAGAAGGACGTCGACGGCACGCAAGCGGGCCTTGAATTCCATCACTTCCTTGCGGCGCATGGCGGAGACGAACTCCATCATGAATTTTTCCGCCGACATATAGAGAATCTGCGCGTTCGGGTTCACTTCTGCATAGGCATGGCCGATGGCATGCATCAGGTGCGTCTTGCCCTGACCGGTTGCAGCCTGCAAATAAAGCGGGTTGAACAGCGGACGCTCGGATGCCGCGACACGTTCGGCAGCGCTCAGCGCCAGCGCGTTGGTCTGCCCTTTGACAAAATTCGCAAAGGTCATACGCGGGTCGAGCTGGCTGCGAACCGGCATGGCTTCAGTCGCATGAACCGCCGCCGGACGCTCTGCCAAGCCGTTGCCTTGCAGCATCTCAACGCGGGCAGCGCCCGGCTTCGCGCGGATTTTCAATTGCCGCACGGCGGGGTTGACGCTCGACCAGGCCAGACGGATGCGGTCAGCATAATGATCCGAAACCCAGCTCGCCGAAAAGTCGGAGGGCGTCAGCAGTTCCAATGTGCCGGTAAGTTCGCAGAAATCGCCAAGCACGATTGAACGGATCCATTGCCCGTAAATCTGCGCCCCGAGATCGCGGCGCAAACGCGACGCTACATTTTGCCAATCGGATTCAAACACGGAGCCCCCCATTGCATCTTGCTCCGACCGCACGACCTTAAGCGTCACTTAGCCACCCCTTTCACCCCACCAGCAACGGCATTGTTTGTTTGCGCACACCCGCCCAATCGGCTGACACAGGCCCACCGTTCCCCTGTGTCGTTGCACAGAAGCCTCTATTGCGTCATTCTCGATTGAGACAGGCGCGAGGTTAATCGCACGCTGCTGGAAAGTCCTTCTTAGCCATGCGGCTTTGAGTCGATCAAGGGGCGCTCTGCAAAAAAAGTGAAATAATTCGCATTGACTCTATTCAAGCGCTGAAATTGCGTAGAATTTTTTTTATCACTCTGATTTTAAATCATTTTTCTACTTAACCCATTGTCAACATATGCCGAATCGCCGGAAATGCGCCCTTTGCTGCAACGCAGCAGCCAGACAAAAAGAAGGCCCGCCTTTGAAGGGCGGGCCGTTAACTTTATTTATAATCCCGAGGGTGGCTTTCACCCTCGCGAGAATGCCGAATCAGGCGAGCGCGGCAACGCGCTTCGTGAGGCGGCTGAACTTGCGCGATGCCATATTCTTGTGCAGCACACCTTTCGAAACGCCGCGCGCCAGTTCAGGCTGGGCAGCCGAAAGTGCGGCAGCAGCAGCAGTCTTGTCGCCAGCTTCAAGAGCGGCTTCAACCTTCTTCACGAAGGTGCGGATACGGCTGACGCGGTTGCCGTTAATTTCGTTGCGACGCGCGTTGCGACGGATACGCTTTTTTGCTTGCGGCGTATTGGCCATTTCAGTCCTCAAAAAATCAGATAGTTACGGGCATCCAGTACCGGAGAAATTCCTCGACCGGACCCGATGAAGCGCCGCCCTTAGCCATGCTATACAGATTCGTCAACCGCGAATTACCGCACTAACGCTGGCATTTCGGGCAGTAGAAGGTCGATCTGCCCGAATCAACGCGGCGCTGGACGGTCGTTCCGCAATGACAGGGTTCGCCTTCGCGACCGTAGACAAGCCAGTCTTTCGCAAAATAACCCAACTCTCCATCAGGCGCTGCAAAGTCGCGCAAGGTTGAGCCTCCGGCCTTGATCGCGGCGGCCAGCACGTCCTTTATGGCAATCACCAGCTTTTCCACGCGTTGCTTGCTGATTGCGGTCGCGGCAGTGATCGGCGAAATCCCGGCCATGTGCAGCGCCTCGCACACATAGATATTGCCAAGCCCTGCCACGATCGACTGGTTGAGCAGCATTGCCTTGATCGGTGCCTTGCGCCCCTTCAGGGCGGCCAGAAGCACCTTGGCATCAAACGCATCGTCCAGCGGCTCTGGCCCCATTGCGACAAAATGGCGAAATCCGTCCAGTTCATCGCGCCGCACAATATCGAGCGAGCCAAAGCGCCGGTGGTCATTCAAGGCGACCACCCTGCCCGCGCCGGTCTCGAGAATGAAATGGTCGTGCTTCTCGATCTCGTCTGGATCCACCCGCCAACGCCCCGACATGCCCAGATGGAAAATCAGCGTGTCGTCGCGATCGGTGTGGATCAGCCCATATTTGGCCCGCCGACCAAGTCCGGTTACCCGCGCGCCTGTTAACCTCTGTCGAATGTCGACCGGAATCGGCCAACGCAGATCGGCACGGCGCGGTTCGGCCCTGACGATCACTTCGCCATCAAGCACAGCGCGTAGGCCGGCAACGGTGGTTTCAACTTCGGGCAATTCAGGCATCGTATTTTGCACCTATCACCCTTTGCGGGCGGCGCAACTATCGGCTAGGGCGCCTTTCATGACTAAAACCGTCTCCTTTGGCTATGAACAGGTTAGCCCCGAAGAAAAGACCCAGCGCGTGCGCGGCGTCTTTTCGAGCGTTGCCAGCAAATATGACATCATGAACGATGCCATGTCGGGCGGGATGCACCGGCTTTGGAAGGACCAGTTCGTCCGCCGCGTGAAGCCGCGCGCGGGCGAAGATATTCTCGATATGGCGGGCGGCACCGGCGACATTGCCTTTCGCATGGAAAAGGCCGGGGCCAATATTACCGTCAGCGACATCAATCCGGATATGCTCGCCGTCGGCATGGAGCGCGCAGTAGACCGCGGCATCGACACGCTGGTGTGGAGCGAGCAGAATGCCGAGAAACTGACCTTTCCCGACAGGCATTTCGACGCCTACACCATCGCCTTTGGCATCCGCAACGTCACCGATATTCCCGCCGCCCTGCGCGAGGCGCATCGCGTGTTGCGCTATGGCGGGCGCTTTTTCTGCCTCGAATTCTCGACGGTCGAATGGCCGGGCCTGTCGAAAGTCTATGATGTCTATTCGCATCACCTGCTGCCCAAAATGGGCAAAATGATTGCGGGTGATGAAGACAGCTATCGCTACCTCGCTGAATCGATCCGCAAATTCCCCCCGATGCCGCAGTTTGAGCTTATGATCCGCGACGCAGGCTTCGTACAGACCAAGGTCGAGCCGATCCTGGGCGGGCTGGTGGCGATCCACAGCGGCTGGAAGGTTTGAATATGCGCACGACTTGCTCCCCTCCCGCCTGCGGGAGGGGCCGGGGGAGGGCCTGCAACGGCTCAAGGCTCGCTGCGCTCGCTCCCTCCCCTAACCCCTCCCGCAGGCGGGAGGGGGAGCAAGCAGCATGACGCGCCCGACCACGCATATCCTCCGCCTGCTCAAATGGGGCCGCATATTGGCGCGCCATGGGGCGCTGCGCGGGATCGAGAAGGACCGGAATACCCCGCCGCAGGTGAAGCGGCTGTGCCGGATCGCGCGATTAGGGACGATCCAGCCGAAGGTTCCAGACTATGCGGGGGCTTTCCGTGAAATCGGCCCTGCCGCGATCAAGCTGGGTCAAACGCTCGCCACCCGCCCCGATTTGGTCGGAGAGGAAGCGGCGCACAATTTGCTGACGTTGCAGGATTCGCTGCCGCCCGAAAAGTTCGAACGGATTTACGACGAGATCGATCACAGCCTCAACAAACCCGCTGCCGAGTTGTTCGAATATGTCGATCCAGAACCGGTAGGTGCTGCCTCGATCGCACAGGTGCACCGTGCACGCACGACCGACGGACGCGACGTCGCGGTCAAGGTGCTTCGCCCCGGTATCCGTGAACAATTTGCGCGCGACATCGAAACCTATGAATGGGCGGCAGCGCATCTGGAGGCGCTGGGCGGCGAAGCAGCGCGCCTGCGACCGCAACTCGTCATCGCCAATCTCAAACGCTGGACCTTGCGCGAGTTGGACCTGAGGCGAGAGGCTGCCTCGGCAAGCGAACTCAAGGAAGCGATGGCGGCGGTTGAGGGATACCATATCCCGGCAATTGATTGGGATCGCACCTCGGGCCGGGTCCTGACGCTCGAATGGGTAGATGGCATCAAGATTTCGGATGTTGAGGCTTTGAAGGCTGCCGGCCACGATACCGGCAAACTGGCTGAAAAACTGGTGCTGACCTTCCTGCGGCAAGCGATTTCCGAGGGCTTTTTCCACGCAGATATGCATCAGGGAAATCTCTTCGTGCGCCCCGATGGCAGCATCGTCGCGATCGATTTTGGCATCATGGGCCGGATCAACCGGCAGGCGCGGCTGTGGCTTGCCGAAATCCTTTACGGTCTGACCACCGGCAATTACCGACGCGTCGCCGAAATCCATTTCGAGGCGCAATATGTGCCGAGCTATCACAATGTCGACGAATTCGCGACCGCGCTGCGTGCCGTGGGCGAGCCAACGCGCGGCAAGCCGGTGAGCGAATTGTCGGTTGGGCAGATGCTCGACAGCCTGTTCGCGATCACCCGCGATTTCGACATGCAGACCCAGCCGCA
>JADHED010000747.1_pt1 | contig 33665 bp, 30 predicted proteins | sample 8952041 | NCBI WGS metagenome assembly JADHED01 (sample SAMN16124423, study PRJNA663239) | bioreactor sludge metagenome | isolation source: sludge (control) | place: India:Bengaluru | collected 2018-09-08
TGGCCGTGCATTCAGGCGGCCTCCCGCGCGGTCCGGAGAGGAGACATCGGGGAAGTGCGGCATGTGGAGGCCAGTTACCTCCAGGCCTGGCTGCCGTCAAAAATCTGGGGAGATTGGAGAAAGAAGGACTCCGCGCTGTGGAGGCTTTCCTCCGCGCACGGAAGCAAGGGGGTGCTGGGGGATATCGGGGTTCACATTGTCGACTACGCAACGTTTCCCTGCGGACCTCTCCGTGAGGTTTATTGCCGGCTGAGGGCTTTTCCCAAGGCTCCGGGAAATCGCATCGGGGAATATCTCCTGGATGCCAATGACTCGGCGGTGCTGAATGTCGAGTTTGCCAATGGTGCGCTGGGAACCATTCACACAAGCCGCTGGGTGGGGGGACATGCGAACCGGTTGGCGCTCAAGATTGCGGGAACCAAGGGTACCCTCACGATGGATTCGGAGATCTCCACGACTTCCTACAAAATCTGCAATGGCCGGAATCTCGACAAGTGCGTGTGGCGCGATGTTTCCTGCCCTCCCGTGCCGACGAACTACCAGCGTTTCATTTCGGCCATCCGTTCCGGAAATCCCGGCGAGGCGGATTTTGCACGGGGGGCGGAGATTCAGCATGTGCTGGATGCCTGCTTTGAGTCCGATCAGAAGAACCGCCCGATTCGCCTGTGAGTCCCGGTGTTTGCTGAACGAGGGGGGACTCAGGCCAACTGCTCGGCACCGGAGAAGATGGCTTCGACGTGCAGCACGGCCGCAGAGGATCCCGGGTATTTTTCCGGAGTGATGCGTTTCATTTCCTCAAAGACAGGCCCGCTGGTCTGGAGTTCGATGGTTCCCTTGATCTGGAAGGCTTTGAAATCTTTGGTGATAAAAAGCAGGGCGGCCTTCGAACCGGCGAGAATATTTCGCTGTGTTTTGTGGAAGGCGTTGTTCGCGACAAAAAACGTGGAGTCGTCGTATCTGCCGACGATGCTGACATAGATCACGTTCGGGGTGCCATCCGGATCCACCGTGGAGAGCACGGCGATCGGTTCGCGGTTTTCCCAGGCCGCGCGCACGATTTCAGGCAATGGTTTCATCAAATTTTCCGGCCCGGAGCCCCGTGCTTTTTCCGGTCATTCGGAGAAAAAGCCAAAGGGCGGGCACTGACAAAGTTCTGCGTGTCAGCGGATGACCGGCACCCCGTCGCGGAGCATCTGTTCGACAAACCCGGTGTGGTATTTTCCTTTGCGGAAATCCGAGTTGCGCATGATGGCCTGCTGGAAGGGAATTGTCGTCTTGATGCCGGTGATCATGTATTCGCTCAGGGCTCTCGACATGCGGCGGATGCAGGCCTCACGGCTGGAGGCTCCCGCGATGACCTTGGCGATCATGGAATCGTAGTGGGGCGGGATCGGATAGCCAGCGTAGGCATGGGAATCGATCCGGATGCCGCGTCCGCCCGGAGCGTAATAAAGCTCGATGTTGCCGGGGCAGGGTTGGAAGCCTTTTTCGGGATCTTCGGCATTGATCCGGCACTCAATCGCATGGTGACGTGGCTGGGCATTGACAACGTAGTCGCTGAGATGTTCGCCTGCGGCCACCTGGATCTGCTGCTTCACGAGATCGCATCCGTAGACCTCCTCGGTGATCGGGTGTTCGACCTGGATGCGGGTGTTCATTTCCATGAAATAGAAATTCCCGTCGTCATCCACGAGATATTCGATCGTGCCGGCATTCGCGTAGCCGACGTTTTCGCAGAGTTTGATCGAGGCATCACCCATCCGCTGGCGCAGATCGGGAGTCATGAGCGGCGAGGGACATTCCTCGACGATCTTTTGATTCCGGCGTTGGAGCGAGCAATCGCGTTCCCCGAGGTGAACCACTCGACCGTGCTCGTCCCCAAAGACCTGAAATTCGATGTGGTGGGGGTTGACGATGAATTTCTCGATGTAAACCGCCCCGTTGCCGAAGGCTTTCTCCGCCTCCATGCGGGCGGCGTGATATCCCTGGACCAGGCTGCCTTCGTTGCTGGCGATGCGCATTCCGCGTCCTCCTCCGCCGGCCACGGCCTTGATCATCACAGGGTATCCGATCTTGCGGGCGATTTTGATCGCCTCGGCTTCCGAGTCGACTGTTCCATCGCTGCCGGGCGAGATGGGCACGCCCGCGTTCCTGGCGCATTCCCGGGCGGAGTTCTTGTCTCCCATGAGGCGAATCGCCTGTGCCGAAGGCCCGATGAACTTGATGTTGCAGCTGGCGCAGACTTCGGCGAAGTGAGCGTTTTCCGCCAAAAATCCATAGCCGGGGTGGATGGCATCGACGTCCGCGATTTCCGCGGCGCTGATGATCCGGTCCATTTTCAAATAGCTGGCCGAACTGGCTGCGGGGCCGATGCAGATGGCTTCGTCCGCGAGTTGCACATGCAGGCTGTCGAGATCCGGTTCGGAGTAGACGGCCACCGACTGGATGCCGAGTTCCTTGCAGGCCCGGATGATGCGCAACGCGATCTCGCCCCGGTTGGCGATCAGGATTTTTTTGAACATGTGACTATTTCAACCGGAACAGGGGCTGGCCGAACTGGACGGCTTTTCCATTTTCCGCACAGACTTCGGCAATCGTTCCGGAGACTTCGGCCTTGATCTCGTTCATCACCTTCATGGCCTCGATGATGCAGACCACGGTTTCGGGGGTGATTTCCTGTCCGGGCGTCACAAAAGGCGGTGCGTCGGGGGAGGGGGAAGCGTAAAAAGTTCCGACCATCGGAGATTTGATTTCCACTCCTCCTGCGGCAGGCGCGGGGGCCGGGGCAGAAGACTCCGCGGGCAGGGCTGCCGGAGCTGCCGGGGAGGCCGCTGCTGCCGCCGGGGCGGATGTCACGAAATGAACCGGGCCACCGGCTTCACCGGTCTTCATGGTGATTTTGAAACCTTCTTTCTCCATTTTGAAAACGGCAATGCCGTTTTTCTTCATGAGATCGACCAGTGTGCGAATTTCTTTGAGGTCCACGTGTGTATTGATTGACTGAACTCAAAATCCTGACACGGCGGCGGCGACAGGGTCAAGACATTGGATGCAAAGATTCCGTCGAACGGGGGGAGGCGGTTGCCCGTGCCGGGGTGATCAGGCTTGGGCGGAGCGGATTTTTTCTTTTTCCCGTTCGCGCTTTTCTTCGAGGCGTTGGAGTTCCGAGGCAAGCTGGCGGCGGATTTCCTCCTTTTCCGAGGGGTCCGCTTTTTCCATCTGCCCATCCAGGAAGAGCCGTTTCTCGGCGATCTTCGCATTGATCTCGCTGTCCACCTCCGCGATGGCCCTCTTCTGATCTTCCGAGAGGGTGAGGGTGGGCGAGCTTTTTTCCAGTCGGCTCATGGCAAGTTCGTATGCGGATTTCATGCTGCCATTCTGCAAAAAACGGTGTCCGGCGACAGAAAAATTGCACCTTTTGCCCCCGCCGTGTTTACTGGACCTTCCATGTCATTTTTGCGGCTTCTCAGCACCGACTTCGACGGCACCTTGATCGCGCATCCTTCGGACGGACGGTGTGTCGCGGCATTCGCGGAGGTGCTGGAGCGGCACCGGAAGGCGGGGGGATTGTGGGCCTTGAACACCGGTCGCAGCCTGGAACATGCCATCGAGGGGCTGGAGATTTTCGCCGCGCCGTGCGAGCCGGATTTTCTTCTCACCAATGAGCGCGAGATTTTTCACCGGACGGGACCGGGAACCTGGGAGCCGGACCGGGAGTGGAACGACCTCTGCCGGGATCGCCACCGGGAGCTGTTTTCACGGGCAGGAGATATTTTTTCAAGCATTGCGGAACTGGCCTCGCGTTCCGAGGATGTCACGATCATCGAGGAATCCGGCGAACCGGTCGGGTTGGTGACCACGAGCGAGCGGGTCATGCAGGATGTGGCGGAGTTCCTTGCAAAAAAATCCGCCCGCCTGCCGGAGTTCAGTTACCAGCGCAACACGGTTTACCTGCGGTTTTGTCACCGGGATTACCACAAGGGTTCCTCGCTGGGAGAGGTTTGTCGCGGTCTGTCCCTTTCCCGGGACAGGGTGCTTGCGGCAGGCGATCACTTCAATGATCTCTCCATGCTGGACGGGACATTTGCGGCGTTTCCCTGCTGCCCCTCCAATGCCATCGTCGAGGTCAAATCCACGGTTCTTTCCGCGGGAGGGTACGTGGCCTCTCTTCCCGCAGCCGAGGGTATCGCCGAAGCCTGGAGATATTTTACAAATCCATCATGACACCCGCCCTGCTCAAAAAACTTCAGAACCGACTCGGCAAGTCCGCCGTGCAAACCGATCCCGCACCGGAGTTTTCCGGCGACAAGTGGTTTGCGCAGACGGTTCCGGACGTCGTGGTTTTTCCCTCTTCGACTGCGGAGGTTTCCTTTGTCCTGCGAGAGGCCTGCAAGGCCGGAGTGCCGGTCACTCCCCGTGGGGCCGGTTATGGTTATGTGGGGGGATGCACCCCGGTTGAGAAAGGAATTGTTCTTTCCCTGGACCGGATGAACAGGATCTTGGAGATCCATCGGGAAGATTTCGTGGCGGTCGTCCAACCGGGAGTGATCACGGGGGATCTCCAGAAAGCCGCCAGGGAGAAGAACCTTTTGTATCCGCCCGACCCCGCGAGCCTCAAAGATTGCAGCATTGGGGGAAACATTGCCACGAATGCCGGCGGGCCGCGCTGTTTGAAATATGGGGTGACCCGCAACTACATCCTGGGCTTGGAGGTTGTCCTGGCCGATGGCTTGGTCATCCGGTGTGGCGGGCGCACCCACAAAAACAAAACCGGTTTCGACCTGGTCGGACTCTTCACCGGCTCGGAAGGTTTGCTGGGGATCGTGACCGAGGCCACCCTCCGGCTGGTTCCCCTGCCTCCGGCACGTGCCACTCTCTCGGCGGGTTTTTCCTCCATGGATGCGGCAGCGGCGGCCATCCAGGCGGTTTTCGCAGGTGGTTTCCTTCCCGCCGCCGTCGAAGTGGCGGATCGCTTCACCCTCGACGCCGCGCGGGCCTATAAACCGGAGGCGGATTTTCCGCCCGGCAATGCCCAGGTGATCATCGAGGTGGACGGACAACCGGCCAGTGTGCGCGGCGAAGCCCGTGCCCTCGTGCAGATTTTGGAGAATGCGGGGGCGCTGGCCGTCAAAAAGGCCACCACTCCGGAAGCCTGTGCGAAACTCTGGGGACTTCGTCGTGTCTATTCCCAATCCCTCAAGGCCACAGGCCTGAAGAAACTCAACGAGGATATCGTGGTGCCCCGCGGGCGTCTGGTGGACATGGTTCGGTTCGCGGAACGTCTGCAAAAGAAAACCGGATTTCCCATCGCCTGTTTCGGTCATGCCGGCGATGGCAACATCCACACCAACATCATGGTGGCGGATGCCGACAATCCCCGGATTCAAAAAAAATCCCGTGCCGCGCTGGACGAACTCTTCCGCCAGGTTCTGGAATGGCAGGGATCGATCACCGGTGAACACGGCATCGGTCTTGCCAAGAAACCCTGGTGGAACAAAGCCGTCTCCCCCTCCACCCGAAACCTTCACGAAACCCTCAAATCGGCCCTGGACCCGGCAGGAATCCTCAACCCCGGAAAATTCGTCTCAAGCCGCCCGGTTTGAACGCCCCGCATTTCCGCGATTGCCCCCGGGGAGGGAGCCTGTAATATACGGATTCCCCCAAGCTCGGGTGGCGAAATTGGCAGACGCGCCAGACTTAGGATCTGGTTCCGCAAGGAGTGTGGGTTCGAGTCCCTCCCCGAGCATTTTTGCATCACAAAGGATGTGTTTTTTTTGAGTTTTTGGATGATCTTCGCACAAGACGCGATAGAGCGACTGCAATCGCCCCGAATGTCCGCTTTTGCTGGATGATGTTCCACTCAAAAGATTGAGTGGGATGCTGATGGCGTTTATTTTCAGATGGCGAGCTCGGGAAGATCCAGCCAGCGGCGTTCCTCGCTGCTCTTGAGTCCGAACTCGGCGAGTTGCACGCCCTTTGCTCCTTCGAGAAGGGTCCAACGGAACGGCTCGTCCAGCACGACGTGGCGGAGGAAGAGTTCCCATTGGATTTTGAAAGCATTGTCATAAGTTTCCTGCTCCGGCACTTTGCTCCAGCCGTCGAAGAAATCGATCGGCTGCGGCACATCGGGATTCCAGACCGGCCGTGGTGTGTTTCCGTAGTGCTGGATCCACACATCGCGCAGTCCGACGATCGCGCTGCCCTTGGTTCCATCCACCTGCATAGTCAGCAAATCATCGCGACGGACACGCACATTCCATGAGGAGTTGAAATGGCAGACCACACCGTTCTCGAGCTCGAATGTCGAGTAGGCGGAATCATCCGCCGTGCAGGGATACGGCCTGCCCTGTTCGTCCATGCGCTCGGGAATGTGGGTGACGGCGAGACAGGAAACACGCTTCACCGCACCGAAAAGATTGTCGATGACATAGCGCCAGTGGCAGAGCATGTCCACCACCATGCCGCCCCCGTCCTCCTTGCGGTAATTCCAGCTTGGGCGCTGGGGCGGAACAGTGTGTCCCTCGAAAACCCAGTATCCGAATTCGCCGCGAACAGAGAGGATGTCACCGAAGAATCCATTCTCTTTGAGGCGCAGAAACTTGACGAGACCGGGAAGCCAGAGCTTGTCCTGAACAACCCCGTTCTTCACCCCGGCATCGCGGCAGATTTTGTAAAGAGCATGGGCATTCTCCGTCGTGATGGCGGTCGGCTTTTCGCAATACACATGTTTGCCGGCCTCTGCGGCCTGCTTCACGGCATCGAAACGTCGCAATGTGCTCTGGGCGTCAAAGTAGATCGCATAGGCTGGATCGCCCATCACGCTGGCGAGATCGGTGGTCCATTTCTTCACCGAGGTGCGGTCGCAGAGTTCCTGCAATTTGATCTCGTTCCGCCCCACCAGCACGGGATCGGGCAGTATCCGTTCGGTCGGACTGATTTTGACGCCTCCCTGCTTGATGATGGCATCGATGGACCGGATCAGGTGCTGGTTTGTGCCCATGCGTCCGGTGACGCCGTTCATGATGATGCCAATTTTGTGAGTCTTCATGGGATGATGGAGAAACTAAGGTTTTTCTGTGCATTGTGGCCGGGCTCCGGCGGGCAGCGGAGGAGCCTCTTCTCCCGCTCTGGGAAGAGTGCCGTCGAGCTCCTGCCGCCAATGGGCGACATCTCCCGCCGGGCCGTAACAATAGATCATCCGAAGGGGTGTTTCCCCGGTGTTGGTCAGTTGATGAAAAACACCGGGGGGGATGTAAACCATCTGGCCGCCCGTCACTGTCTGACGCTCTTCGCCGAGACACATCTCACCGGTTCCCTCGATGACGAAATAGACTTCCTCCTGTTCCTGATTATGCCAGGGGACCTGGCCTCCCCTGGGATCAAGGGTGACATTTCCCATGCTGAAATTCTTTGCCTGGATGGGGGCGGGTCCTCCGGCGAGGTTCTGGGTTCTGCGCCGTGCGGGATACCGCCGGCCTTCGATTTTTGCGAGATCTGAGATGGTCATGGGAATGGTGGTTCAGCGTCCGGAAGGGATTCCTCCAAAGAACGTGTGGTAGGGTTTGTCTTCGATGATGCGCTGGAGATAGAACGCCAGTTCGCGGGCATGGTAATCACCCCACATCGAGGATTCGCCCTTGGGAATTTTGCTGCCTTCGGGAATGTGATCCCACCCGTTGGGACGGTGATAGATCGAGTGCAGGATGAGTCCCTGGTGCCCGGGATCGGTCGAAAGATACGGTTCAGCGAGCACGGTGGCGGCCACCGTCAATCCCGCCTGCCAGAATCGGGAGGCGCGGTCGTCCTTCCTCTGTTTCAGGAAGCGCCCCAGGCGGAGCAGTCCCTGTGCGGCGATGGCGGCAGCGGAGCTGTCAACCGGTTCAAAATCATTGTCGATCTGTGCGGGACGATCGAGATAGTTGCCCAGCTTGTGCAATTCCGGAGCCCCGGTGTCCCAATACGGGATGCCGTCCCGCGGCGTCTGTTCGATGTAAAAATCACAGGAGGCCAGAGCGGGCCTGAGCAACATTTCTTCCACGGTGAAACGTCCGCCAAAGGCGTCCAGCCCGCTGTCGTCCAGGGTGTCGATCCACTCGAGTAGTTCGGGATATCCCGCGACGATCCACGCCAATCCGCGTGTCCAGGTGGTGAACGGGGAGAATCCCTGCTGGGAATTCGGACAACGGTAGCTGCCGTCATTCGTGTTGAAGATGCTCTCGTGGGCAACCCGGCCGCGCTTGTCGTAGGCATCCCGTCCCCCGCCATAATAGACGGCAAAATCCGCCGTGGTCTTCGCGTGGGCGAGCAAACGCCCGAGCAGGGAAATTTTCGCGTCCTTTTCTCCCATGAGCACATGGCCGAGGGAATGGGACACGGCCAGCGCGCGCAGCGAACGAATGGTATCCGCAAAAAGCGAATGGGGGCCGTTGAAGGAATGGATGTATCCGCCGCCCGGGATTGTTGTCCAGCGGGCTGCCTGAACCGCTCCCGAACATTTCAATGCCAGCTCATAAAACTCCTTTTCCCGCGCGTCAAACGGGATGCGGCCCTCGACCATGAGCCGCAGAAGATTTCCATAGGTGGAGACATTGTTGAACCCGTGGTCATGCACCCCGGTGTGCGTGATGTGATGGGCCATGCGTTCCCGTGTCCGCTCGCGCCCGAGTGTCAGAAACTGTTCGTCACCGGTGGCGTCATACTGCAAAATCGCGGAACCGTAGACAAACCCCTGCGTCCACTCCGTCCAGCCGCGCGCCGTGTAACGGCCTCCGATGGTGAAAACCGGCGTGGCCGCTCCCGGACTCTCGCAGGAGTCGATGGAAAGGATTTTGGAGGCGGAGGCCTCCCAGAGTTTCCGGATCTTCGGAGCGAGATCCGCCGGTTCAAGGGCTGGGTTGATCGCAATCATGAAAGCAAAGAGGCAACGGCTAGAGACGGCGGAGGTGAAAGCCGCCGTCAATGTTGATGACGTCCCCTGTGGAAAACGGAAAATGGCCGGACAGAACCGCCCGGACAGCCAGCCCGACATCGGCGGGATTGCCCCAGCGCATTTGCGGAACCAGCCCCCCGGCCAAAAGCGCGTCGTATTTCTCTTTGACGGCGGCGGTCATGTCCGTGGCCATGATGCCCGGGCGAAGTTCCATCACCTGGATGCCCTCCGCGGCAAGCCGGGCGGCCCAGAGTTGCGAGGCCATGGCCAGGGCGGCCTTTGAAATGCAATATTCCCCCCGGTTGACCGACGCGGTGTTCGCGGAGAGCGAACTGACAAAGAGGAGCTTGTAGCCCGACGGGAGCCGGGATTGCCCCGGCTTGGAAAGCCAATACCGGGCGGCGAGTTGCGAGAGAAAATACGGTCCCTTGAGATTCACTCCCATCACCTCGTCAAAGACATCCTCCGTGGCCTCCAGAATGTCCGCACGCACCCGCGGGGCGATGCCCGCGTTGTTTACCAATGCGTCAAGATGGCCGAATGTCTCCAGCGTTTCATCAAAAAGACGCTGCCGGTCTCCCGCATCGCCCACGTTGCCTCCCACGACGGCAAACTGCTGCCCCGGTGCGATGGCAAGACGTCGGCACCCATCGGCGGTCTGCTCCGCCGCTCGCCTGTTGTTGGCGTAATGCACGGCCACGCTGTGGCCTGTGGAGGCCAGGGTCTCGGCCACCCCGCGGCCGAGACCGCGGCTGGAGCCGGTGACAAGAACACCTGGTGTCATGACCGGCATTGTAGGTGAAAGGACTTGTCGGTGTTATGACTGGTCCGTCAAATGATAGCACAAAAACGACTTTATTTTTGTATCAATAAGGATTTCTGTTCTTTCATGAAACACTACCGTCCGCTGCTCCTGCAGGAGATCGAGGTGCGTCTGCCGGGGCTCCGGGTGCGGCGGCTGCGCATGAACCGCCATCTGCCCGAGGTGGACATGCTCGCGGAGCATTCCCATTCCTTCACCCAGATCCTCTGCTATCTGAGCGGCTCCGGGGTCATGACCGCCGGCGGGCGGACTTATGAAGCCGGTCCGGGCTCTGTTGCATTTCTTCCCCCGCGTTGCCTCCATTCCTTCCGCGAGACATCGGGCCGGCGTCCGTTGTGCCTCGTGCTGGATTTGGACTGGCGGGGGGCTGTCAAGCAGGGCTTCCGACTCAACCGGCTGGGCCTGTCGGAAACCGGTGACATCAAGCGGGAACTCGCCGGACTGACCGGAACCTCCGATTCGGACCAGACCGACTTTCGCTTGGTGATCGCCGCCGGCATCCTGCGCATTCTGGACACCCTGCTGCGTGCCACGGAAGTGCTGCCCTCCCGCCACCGTCCGGTTCCCGCATTTGTGCGACGATTCGAACGCCTGTTGAACCGAAGCGAAAATCCACTGCCGGAAATTGCCGTCCTTGCAGCAAACATGGGTTACCAGACGGACTACCTGAACCGGATTTTCAAGAGGGCCACGGGACAGACCCTGCGTGAATACCGCGATGCCCGTCTTCTGCGAAAAGTGCTCCGTCTGCTGCAGGAAAAAAAACTGATCAGGGAAGTGTGCGAAAATCTCGGATTCCTGGATCAGAATTACTTCTCACGCTGGTTCAAGAGGCAGACAGGGCTCCAGCCAAGAGCCTACGCGGGAATGAACAAGAATACCCCGTTCCGTTGAATGGGACAAAGGAGGTTCACCGGTGCGGGTCCGCCTTTAGAGCGGTTTAAACAATTCTACAGCCGCTGCTTTCCGGCGGCGAGGGCCGCAGGACTGCGTCAGCAGTTCGGGCAGTGTGTTTTCACACAGCCGCTTCACAGCCTCCACACCCCTGCAACCCTCGGTGCCCGCAAATCAGTGGCACCATTATTATTTAAACCGCTCTAGGATCAGGACAAAGTCAAGACGATCGGAAGGGGGCGCAACAGAGGGAGGGATTCAGCCGCCATCTGTAAAAGCAATGGTTTGTCGCCACTTGTGAATGGAGATGCCCCGGCTCAGTTTGAAATTTCGGCACAAGTGCGAAGCACTCAAAAATCCGGACTGTTCCGCAATGCGATCCAATTTCAAGGAACTGCTCGAGGCAAGCTGGGTGGCCCGTTCGAGCTGGTGTTCAAGAAAAACTTCCTTTGGCGATTTTCCTTTGACCCTGGAAAAAAACCTTCGCAATTGGCTTGAGGACATGGAGAGGTGGTGGGCAATTTCCTCCACTTTCGCAACGCGCGGAAGATTGGCCACAAAGTAATCAACGGCCTGGTCGACCGGCAGACGGGCCCGGTCCAGAAGAGGCACTCCAAAATCCATGGTGGCACCAATTTCATCGACGCAAACCAGGCAGAGTTGGGCAAGGTGCTTTTGTGCAATCAGGGAGAGCCTGAGTCCGGGACTGTCCGAGGCGGCTTTGATCTCCCGGGCGCTTTCGTGCAGGGCCATGATCGATTTTTCACCGAGGGAGAACTCCAGCCATCCTCTCGCCCGCACGATCTCTTCAAACTCCGGCGGGATTGAGGAGAAGTGGAAAACCATCCGGCGTGCGGGCTTCCCATCTCCCACCCATGTGTAGCGCAACATGGGGGGCATGACCCACATGTGTTGCTCGCGGAGTTCCAAAGCCCTTGCTCCTTCAAGCAGGGGGGCAATGCGGCCTTTCGTGACGGCAAAAAACTCCCAGTTGACTCGTCGCGCCAGATCCTGCGGCTTTTTGCTGACGGTCCGCTCACCGGAATTGAAATAAACAAGCATGGGTTACTTTTGATCCGAGGAGAAGAGCGCCTCCAGCTGTTCCCGGCTCAAGGCTCCTGCTCCTGTGTCTGCGGAACCATAAAATCTTACCTGATCAATCAACCCCTGAAAAGGCCGGTTTTTCTCCGGCAGGGGAGTGTTTCCCAAGGCAAGGGACCATCGTGGGTTTTTAGCCGCTCCGTTCCAAGGACCATGCAGGGAATTTTTTTCTCCCACCAATTGAATTCCATCCCAACCCTGCTTGCCAACATAACATCGGATTTTCTGATCATCGGACAGTGAATTATAGGTCACGGCAACAAAAACCCACTGCCCTGCAGAGTCGAACTGCCTGCTTTCAAAAATGGCGGCACTTTCCCCGATCTGGAGGGAGATTTTGTTCCGAGACGGGATGCCGAGAATCAGGGGGTCCTGGGTTCCGTCAAAGGAGAATACCTGTGCGCTGCCTCCCTGGAGAGCATCGGTCTGTATCCATACAACAATGGAAAAAGAAGCCAGTTCCCCGAAGGCCATTTCTTTGGGGCCGGAATACAAGACAGACGCTCCGGTTCCCTCAAGCCCCATTCCGGTGCTGGCCCTGTTGTCAAAAGCTTTGCCGACAATGCCCGCGGGTGCTCCCACGGCACTTTCCGCTCCGGAAGGAGTTTCCAAGATGGCATTCCGACCCCCACCCGAAATATCTTCAACATCCGTGGCGCCTTTATCCATATCAAAGCTGTAAAACAAAAGAGGAGTGGGCGGTGTGCCGGGATCTTCGGCAACGAGCGGGTGTGCCGATAGCAACAGGGCAATGCAAAGGCCGGGCAGCGGTTTGATGATGGAGTTGCGCCGAATCAACGAAAGGCTCCATGCCGGTGCAAAAGTTGAACGGATTGGTTCGGGATATGATGAGTTCATGCCAGGGATTTCGACAAGGGGGGATGATAGTGTTCGGAGCCTCCCAGCTCCATGAAGAGACGATGGAGAACCAGAAATGCCACAGCCCCCGCAAGAGAGAGAACCCCGCTGACAACAAAGGTGAGCTGATAACAATGTCCCATGGCATCAAGCAGCAATCCGGTTGCCGGGGTGATCAGGATGTAGCCTGCGGAAAAAACCAATCCCCACGCGGAAGCAAACTGAGCGAACTTCATCTTGGGATACAATCGCTGGCCCAAGGAGGCGGTTGCGGTCATGTAAGATCCCGACAGAACACCATGGAGGACAAAGAAGACCCCGAATGTGGCCGCGCTGTTTGTCACGAATCCCCCGAACAGCATCAGCAGCCCGTAAAGGAGCGACAAAACAAATCCCAACCGAATGGGATGAAAGCGGTCTGCGAGCGCACCCAATGGATAGGAGAGAGCCATGGAGATGGCGTAGGTCAGCGCCAGACATTTGCCATAACCTTTAAGGTCCATTTCCATGCTTGTCGCAAAAAACAGGCTGAAACTGTTGACTGGAAAACTGGCCAGTGCGCCGAATGTGGCCGCAGCGAACAGCCAGCGATAATATTTTTGGCTGAAACATTCCCGGATATAAGACCGAATCTCCCCCCAGGCCGCTCCCTTGGACTTGGAAGCCTGTTGTTCCACTGCCGGATAACTTCCTTCCCTGACCCTGAAGCACATCAGCCCAAATCCCAATCCGTAGGCGGCCGCCAATCCGCCAATGATCAGCAGGGGATGGGTTTCCGCATGTTCGATGATCCAGTAGTTGAAAACGATTGCGGCGACGAGACCGACCATGCGGAACAGGGCAAAAAAGCGTCCGATCAACAGGGAGGGAACCACATCGTTGATCAATCCTCCGAAGACGGTGTTGGCAATGATGGAACTGATTTCAAACAGGCTCCAAAAGAGAACGAAAACGGCAAGCCTGACGGTGGAGAGATCCGGAGAAAACGATCCCAGAAAACCGTGCAACCATTCTCCGACCATGGGCGAAAAACCGAGCCCGATCATGGAAATGACCACGAATGGAATGGGGATCAGCAGAAAGGGGATTCTTCTTCCCCAGGCTCCACGGTGACGGTCGGATTTGACACTCACCCAAGGGCCCAGCAGCATGGCGATTGCCGCCGGGAAAGAGCCCAGAAGAAGACCCACCAGAGTATCCGTGGAGTGGAGCCCCTTCAGCATGAGCTGTGCAATTGGCACAATCGCGCGCTCCTTGAGGTTCCAGGCAAAATCTCCCCACAGCAGCCAGAAAAACAGGAGAAACAGACCGCCCGTCGTATAGGTCAATGTGCCGGCGGACCACTTTCTTCGAGAAACCGGCACTCCGGAGCCTTTCTCCGGGACGGACGATGCGGCAACGGTCGGTTCTTTCACTGGTTCCGGTGGGAGAGTCACTGCGCGGCAGCTTCGGAGCTGGGAAGGTATTCCATTTTCAGAGCATCCCAGACAACTCCGGAAAAGACACTCTTGTTTGCGTTTTCAATGGTGAGTTTGTTTTCATCCGTGCGCAACAGGGCGGCATCAAACGGAAATCGACAAGTCTGAACGTTTCCCCGAGTCGCCCCGAACCAGAGGGCGGTGTCGGCCCGCAAAGGGAGCTTTCCGATCTCGGTTCCGTTCAAGCGGAAGACGAGCGGTTCGGTCCCGGTGGATGAGGTGGCCAGCGACACGGTGAGTTGCGCCCGTCCGGATCGCTTTTCCTTGCCTCCGAAAAGGACGTTCCATGTGGAGGGCTTGAATCCCCCGTTGACTTGAGGAACGGGCAACATGGCCCAGTTCCACCGGGTTTGGCAGTCATCCTTGCGGACATCAAATGTGAGTCCATCCGGGAAGTCATTGCGATAACTCAGATGTCTGCCAAAGTGCCGCTGCCCATCGCCGCGAAAAAACTCCCTGCCATCGCGGTCCGGAATACCGATTTGCCAAAGCCTGTTTTGTGAGGTCTCCACCGGGAAAAGAACGGGTTCTATTTCCGTTCCTCCTTCCGGCACGTCGATGCCATCCTTGCGCACCGACTCCCACAATCCATCCTTCCAAGCATACAGTGTGTAACGGCCCGGCAAAACCTTCTCCAACTCAAAGGTGCCGTCGGCCTTTGTGACCGTTGAGAACCAGGGCATTTTTCCAACAAACTGCGCGCTGATGACCGGTTCCAAGCCGGGTTCTACCGAGTCCGCCAACAGAATCCGGACCCCCCCGGAAGGTTCTCCTCCCGGCGACAGTATCCGTCCTGTCACTTTCACCCGTTTCGCTGTCTGTTCCCATGGATAGGGCCACATGGACGTTTCCGCTTTTTGGCGTGTGCATGCTTCATTCCACTGCTCGTCGGGAGTTCCATTTGCCAGGAGAAGAAGAACCGGTCCGAAGGTTTTGCTCCAGGCTTCACCTTGGGAAACAGGCAACATGGACAATGTTCCATCCTGAAAATGTCGGCTGTGAAACATGGCCAGGAGAACCGGTGCCGCAAGCGGGGAGGGGGTGGGATGGAGGCTGAGAGTCTGTTTTTCCGGACCTCCATTGACATATTCCTGGCTGGCTTCGAGAAGCCACAGCCCCCGGTTGTCAGAATGAACCCCATAGACACCCCTCTCCGCAGAAAACAGCGTCCAATCGTATTTGCAATCGATGATGGAGTTGCTCATCCACATGGCTTCCTTGGGCCGCAGGGGGATTGCCTCATCCAAGGCTTTCGCGGAAGGCAGAAGTTGGCTGCGGGTGGCTGTCCTGCCATAAAGACCCATGTCCGGATCCGCGAAAAAGCAAAACCTGAGCTGCTCCAAGGTGAACGCCGGTGCTTCTTTCGCGTGAGTGAAGCGGCATTCGGCGTACACACCGGGAATTTTCTCCAACGCGGTGTAGCGGATTGTCACTGTGCAGGGGAAATTTTCCTTCGGCGAAAATACCGTCTCGATGGAAACCCCGCTGCTGTCATTTCGTACAATCCGGGTTTCTCCACCATCGGGACTGCCGAATTTTTTTCCCCCCCGGGCATCCTCCCAATTGTAATCGAGGATTCCGATTTTCAGAAAGGGTCTGTCTTTCCCGTCTTCCAGACTGAGGAGCCGGCCTGTTTTTGAGGAAACCTTTGCCCGGACGAGGTTGTTGGAAAGCACATACAGGCTGTCTCCCGCGTTTCCTGCGATCCGTTCGACACGACAGTCTCCCGTTTCCGATTTCTTTGGGGGGGTGGTGCCGCCAAATGCCGCTGTCAGAAAAAATACAAGGAGGATCGAAGCGGAGAACAGGGAGGAAGGGGCAGGCATGTTTTATTGCAAGTCGTCAGGGTATCGTCGGATCATCCTGTCTCAAGGCAAGGATGGATTCCTTGGCAAGTGTTTCAACATGTCCATCCAAGAAAAGCACATTCGCTTTGTTTGCATGGCGCGCGGAAATTCCAGCCATCCAATCGGCGGCGGTGTTCAGCAGGTACAGTTTGTTCGGTGTGCAATCGACAAGGACGGGGGTTTTTCCGGGTCTTAGGATGGAAGCCAGACGCAGGTTGTGAATCGCCTTGTTGAAGGCGTAACTTGGAGCGGTGCTTGATTCCGCCGGACATCTTCGCAGGAGCAGAACGGTGCTGGCTTCTTTCAAATTATCTTTGATGAAGTATCTCCAATAGGGGCCCGCATTGCCCAGAGAAGCCCACGGTTCATAAGGAGGTTCCGGTTGATTGGCCACCAACACCCCTTGGTTTTCCGAGGAATACAGGGAAATGGCGGTGGACCATGATTTCAGCTTGGAAACACACTGGATCGTTTTTCCTCCTGCCAGCATGGAATTTCTTGCGGGAATGACAAGGGCAACAAGAATCAAAACGATGGTCACTGCAACAAGCATTTCCAAGAGCGTGAATCCTCTGTTGCTTTTGTGCGGTCTGTCGTTGGTTGTCGCCTGCATGATTCCGGGAGAGAATGGCGGAGAGGGGCTGAGTTCGCCCGTAAAGGGTGCCAGGATGCGCGTTGCAAGTACTTTTCCTCCACAGTCGGCCTTTTCGGCCGACCATGGAAGAGCAAGCGTTGTCAGAAAAATTATTTGCTCCAGACACCCGCCAAAGAGGCAAACTTGCGCCTGAAAAGAAGGACCACTGCCCCGAGGCCGAACAGCATGACGACGTGAGGTTCCGGAACGGTTGCGACATCGTAATCGCGAAGCGAGGTCAGGGCAGTCGAGTCAAGAATTCCACCTGTTCCGCTTGTTGATCCATAGACCCGGAAATTGTCCATCCAGCCGTCAAAAGGACGGTTCGCACCGCTGACATTGCCGACATAGAAGGGAGTGCTGAATGTGCCGATGTTTCCGGGATTGGTTCCGAAAACATTTGTGCTCAGGGTGAGACTTCCGGTTGTTGCTCCGGAATAGAACTGCACTGTGCCGGTTGAGCCATCGTAAGTGACGGCAAAGAATGTCCAGGCCGAGCTGGCAAAGCCGCTGTATTGCGAGGTGGTGCTCTTGACGGCGGTCGCACCGTTTACCCCAAGCGAGAGGCTCTTTTCACCTCCGCTCACGCTGGTAAAGATCAGATCAATTCCCGCACCGGTGTTGGAGTCGTAAAAAAGCCGGCCGATTCCCGTCCCCGTGTTCGCATTCTTTGCCCATCCGGCAATGGTGAACGACGTCAGACCACTCAAGTCGGAGAGGGTTGCGCCAACGCCTGTCGGACCGCTTGTTTGCCAGGTGGCCGAACTGAAATCCAAGGCGGAGTCCCCGGTCAGGCCGCTGACCCCGGTTCCCGAGGCCGAAATATAGTCCGTATTCACAGACGGGTTTTTTGTAGTAATACTTTGCGTGTTGCTCCCGATGCTGGATTGCACGGCACCAGCAGTATTAAAGCGGTATTCGAGGATTTGTGCGTGGAGAGAGGGGGCCGCAAGCACCAATGCCAGAGTGAGGCCGACAAATTTGGGGGTGAGCTTTTGATTCATTATAATAGTGAATTAATATTGAGGGTTTTATTATTCCGACACCTGAATTTTGATCTTCGTCACTTGAGTTTCAAGACATGGAGGCAAACAGAAAATTGCAAATCCCAAGCATGAGGAACGGGATGGAATGTTTAGAGGTTGTCCGAAAATGAAGAAGGGGCTGAAAAGGAGAGGATTTGGGAAGCGGCAAGACTGGATTTTCCGGAGACTTCCGACCGTGCCCTACCTTGGAAGAGAAAAGGGATCTCGATCACGGAGATTGTTCCAGTAGGCATTTCCTGCGGAGGAAAGAGTCGTCTTGCCATCGCAGGAAATTCCCGTGCTGTGGGAAAAGAACTTGTTGCCTGATATGAAAATCTTTGCAGAAGGGTTCGACCAGACCTGCAATCCGATGCCGCCGGACGTTTTCCCGGTTCCCTCAATCTGACAGTTTCTGAGGGAGGTGGTTCCTCCCACTGCTTCCACGCCGACAAAATTGTTCCTGAAGACGCAGTTCTCCAAAGTGGTGATCCCTCCCCCGGGCACCACCGCTCCAAAGGAATAATTTGAAAAGAGGGAGTTTGTGACGAAGAAACGGGAAAGGTTGTTGCCCATAATGGCACAGGCTCCCCTGTCAAAAGTGCAGTTGTCGATGGTGATGGCGCACGTCTTTGGCGTATAGGCCGCAACGGCCATGCCTCCCGCCCTGTCCAGATTGAGGATGTCGCATTTTGTGATTTCCACCGACTTGGCGCTGATGATTTCCACCGCGCTGCTTTTGAGGCGGCTTCCTTCAAGGACAATGCTGTTGATGGTGACGATGCCCGAGTCTCCGGCATCAATCACAATGGCGGGAGAGCCGGAGGAAAGCGGCCTTCCGATCTTGCCCCGGCTTGTGTAATAACCGCCACGGATGGTGACGGACCTGTCAATGCGCACAGGACCGTAGTGCGCTTCATCTCTGCAGGAGATGGTTCCGCCCGGCGCGGTTTTTTTGATGGCCGCAGCAAATGTTCGTCCCGGTTGGGACCAGGAGAATGTCGGGGAATTGTCATTGCCCGTGCTGGATACCCAAGTCTGGGATGTCAGCCCGGCATGGCAGGTTGTCGCGAGAAGGAATATTCCCAGGAAAACGTCCGCAAGACGGAAAGAGTTTTTCTTCTGGATGGATGGTGTCGTGGGGTGGTTTTCTTTTTGTTGGTTCATTTGGAAAAGGACAGCTTTCTTGTCGAAGCCAAATTGTTCGGAGGAAAAGCGTTGCCTTTGATCATGATGAAGGAACTTTTGTGCCGGGGGCCCGATCCACTTTTTTCGGCAAATGGACGTGCTCCTGATGTCAAAGGAGACAGGGAAAGCATCCTCCGATTGAATGCAAAGACCCAGCATTTCCCTTTTCCCAAACAAAGTATTTTGAACAAAATGGAGCCGTCTCTTTGATGTCTGGGATGGCATCTTTTCCTGTTTCAGGCTATCAGGAAACGGGCGCCGGTTGGGCAGGCAGATCTTCTCCGCCGGAGGACCCTCCGTTTCCACCACCGCCTCCGCCACTTCCTCCCCCCAGAGGAGCCGAGCCGACATTTCCCGTTCCCTGATCGCCGCTTCTGAAGGCATTCTCATTTTCGGGACGCACTGGAGATTCCGTGATGGCCAGGACTTTCATGCTCACGAGCATTTCTTCCAGAGCCGTCGAGTCCGGGGCGAGCACCCCGTTTTTCACCAGGGTCTTCTTGGCGGCGATCAGCGCGGCTGCATTGAAATCCACATCCGGGTCGCTGGCCAGCAGGGCCAGAACCTGTGCCAACGCTTTCATATCCTGCTGGGGGCCGCGAAGCCCGGCAAGAGCCGCCTGGACGATGCTTTCCCGGGTCAGGGCGTCTTCTCCGCCCATTTCTTTCAGTGCGATGGCGACGATCTGTGCAAGAAACGCCGGATTTTCTCCCACGAGCTTTTGCACCACTTTTCCGACCTGGGTAGCATCCCTTCCCGCGAGGCTGCCCGGGGGCAGCAACTTTTCCGCCGCAGGGGAAATCACAATCTCCGACAGGCGTTTCTGCGCCGCTCCCTCTCCGGGGGCTACCGCGCACAGGGCCACGTTATTGTGGAAAATGGCGACCACCCGGCTCACGGACGGCTTCCCTTTGGGAATGCTGGTTCCCTCGGGGGTGGGAAAATCCGTGGAAAAAGTGGCTGGCTCGGCTTGGACACGAATGGCGAACGCCACCAACAGCCCCAAAGCAATCATCAGATTTTTTTTCATGTTTTTCATTGGTTTGTTTTCTTTGCGTTCGGGAGGATTCGGATGAAGACGAAAGCATGGCGAAGAGCATTTTTTCGGGGAGGAAGCGAAAAGCCGGAATCAACGGGCGGTTCCTCTTCGACATAGAAGTCCTCCGCTTTTGGCGAGGCTTCCGTCATGCAAAGAACACCCAGAGCGGCAAGGCGTCCCAGTGGTTGCGGCATTCTCATGGGATCTCCTTTTCCTTGACGAGGCCCAGGGTTTCTTCGGGGGTTAATGTCAGGGCTTGGAATACAGGGTCTTCAAGCAAAGTGATTGTTTCGGGCAGTCCGACCATGTTGGTCAGTTGACGCAGGGCTTCCACCGCCTTCTCCCTCTCTTCCCACCGGGCTTCCAGGGCGGCCTGCCGGGCGATCTTCCCGGCCCGGCTCTGCGGCAAAGGCGCAGCTATCTCTTCTGTGGCGCTTTCCATGGCTCCCACCCGTGCCACGGCCAACTGCATCTCCACTTCCAACCGCTGCCCGCTTGCTTCGGCCAACAGGCGCGCGGCTTCCAATGTTTTCACAGCTTCTTTTTCCTGTCCGTTTCTCCTCTGCCAGAGGGCCAGCAGCCGCCAGGCAAAGACGTTTGTGGGATCGCTTCCCAATGCCGCACGGATGTGCTCCAAGGCTCTCTCGTCGCTTTTCGCCTGCGGCAACAAAAATTCTGATGGCTTTCCCACAAAGGCTGTCCAGGCAAGGAGCGCCTGCTCGCTTGAGCGGCTTGCATTTCCTTTCACCGGCGCCTGCTCCAGGGCCGCTCTGGCCTGCAATCCGTTGCCTTTCCGGTAATCGGAGATGGCCAGCAGATACCTTGCTCCGGGAACCGGCTGATCTGTTTCCTCAAGTCTCTTCCGAGCTTCTTTTTCCCCTCCTGTCTCCAACAGCTTGTTGATCGCGGCTACGGTCGCTTCCAGCGGTGCGCTGGCTTTCTCTTCTCCCACCACCCTTTCTCTGCTCGTCTCCATTTCCCCGTCGAGCTGTCGTTGGAACAACAGCATCATTCCCAGAACCAACAGCGTCACGAAACATCCCACGAAGAACAGCACCGCTCCCCAGAACCGGATGGGATAGAGCATCTCGGCTTCTGCGATCAAGGCTCTCACCCGTCCCCAGAAGGTGTCTTCTTTTTCTTCCGGCAGCCTTTCGCTGGTCAACGGCTTCCCCACCGCTTTTGCCAGTTGTCGCAGCTTCGGAGGCTTTTTTTCAACAAAAACGCCTTTCTTTTCTTCTGCAGCTTCCGGTTTTCCAATCTCCTCTCCGCTCTCAACCACCTTTTTCAAGGCCGTCGCCAGCAACGCCATCAGATGGCCTTCTCCCGCAACTGTGGACTCCTCTTTCTTCCGAAATTGTTTCCCCAACGGGTTGTGCATGTTGGGACGGGACACCGCCCGCGCTTCTCTCTGCCGGGGACGAATCGGCACCTTTTCCTCCTTTTTGCTTTGCTCTGGATTCATTTTCTTCCTTCAAGCCAATGACGCCTGTGATGATGCAGAGGGATTGCAAGAACGGGGAACGGGCGTCTTTTCGGAGGGACGCCGAAAACCACATCTGGGACGGGTATGCTTCCCGGAAGAGTGCGGTTTGGACACTCATTTTTCATGCGCTTGTCCTGGCTTTTCTGTGTTGTTCAGTCTTTCGGATCAAAAAAAGAGAAGGAGCGGCCACACCCCTGCAACCGCTCCTCCCCAAAGGGGGAACTTGTTTCCGGGAAGAGTTTCGTTTCTGGATTCCTGGGGTTCCGGCATGACGCTCTCTCCCTGCGGGCGAGTTTTCTTATTATTCCGCCTGCGCCGTGCGTCGACGACGCGCCACCAGCGCGACTGCCAGCACTCCGAGTCCCAGCAACATCCAGGTCGAGGGCTCTGGAACGGTTGCGGCATCATAATCGCGAAGCGAGGTCAGGGCAGTCGAGTCAAGAATTCCACCTGTTCCGCTTGTTGATCCATAGACCCGAAAGTTGTCCATCCAACCGTCAAAAGGACGGTTCAGACCAGCGGTAATGGTGACGTTTCCGATCTGAAAGTTGCTGGTGGACTCGGCTACCGTTCCGGGATTCGTTCCAAAAGTCGCCGTGCTCAGAGTCAGGCTTCCAGTCGTTGCGCCCGAATAGAACTGAACTGCACCCGATGTTGCATCGTATGTGACGGCAAAGAATGTCCAATCCGCACTGACAAATCCACTGTATTGAGTGGCGGCACTTGTGACGGCTGACGCCCCATTAACGCCAAGGGAAAGAGTCTTGTTGCCTCCGGAAACGCCAGTGTAATAGAGATCAATGCCGGCACCAGTGCTGGCATTGTAAAAGAGGCGGCCGACTCCGGTTCCTGAATCGGCATTTTTTGCCCATCCGGCAATGGTGAACGATGTCAGGTTGGCCAAATCGGGAAGAATGACCCCCGAGCTGCCTCTGGGGCCGGTTGTCTGCCAGGTGGCCGAACTGAAATCCAGAGCCGAGTCTCCGGCCAAACCGCTGACGCCGGTTCCCGAGGCGGAAATATAGTCGGTGTTCACATTGGAAGCATCTTTTGTCGTAATCGTTTGGCTGCTGCTTCCGATGCTGGATTGTACCGCGCCCGCGGTGTTGAAGCGATACTCAAGAATTTGCCCATGGAGTGTGGGTGCGGCAAGGATCACTGTCAGAGCGAGGCCTGCAAAGTTTTTGATGATTGTCCGGTTCATAATGATGAGTTTAATATTAATGGTTATGATTTCTTCCAAGGCCTGAATCTTGATCTTCGTCAATGGATTTCCAAGACATGACGGCAATCAGAAAATTGCAAATCCCAAGCATGAGGAGCGGGGGTGGAATGTGAAAAATCCTGTTTGGTTTAAAGGTAATAGCTTTAAGGGAATGCGTGATATTATTCCGGAGACAAAAACTCGGCATTATTAGAACCACTCAATGAACTGTAATATTTTTCACCCTTTCGTGTCTGCGACTTTGGTTTTCTTTGCCACGGGGATTTTTTCGCTTGTTGGGGACGACAGCGCCTTGCCCGTGATTCATCTTGCCGGAGATTCCACAATGGCGGCCAAGCAGGAAGACAAGCGCCCGGAAACCGGGTGGGGGGAGAAAATCGGTGCTTTTTTCAAGGACGGTATCCTTGTCCAGAATGATGCGCTGAATGGTCGCAGCGCACTGAGCTTCCGAACCGAGGGACTGTGGGATAAGCTTATAGATCGAATCCGGCCCGGAGATTATGTTCTGATCCAATTTGGACACAATGATCAGAAAACAAACATGCCCCAACACTATTCCCCGCCGGCTGTTTTCAAAAAGAGGTTGATCGAATTTGTCGGGGAAGTGCGTGGGCGACACGGCAATCCGATCCTGGTCACATCGGTCACGCGCCGGAGCTTTGAAAGCGATGGAACACTCCGGGACACCCTTTCCGATTATACCGAGCAGACACGTGCCGCCGCCGCAGAAACGGGCGTCCCGTTGATCGATCTCTCGGAGCGAAGCCGGGAAAAGCTTGGGAAATTGGGGGTGGAGGAATCAAAAAAATGGTATTTGCACTTTTTGCCGGGGGAACAGTCGAATTACCCGCAGGGCATCGCGGATGACACGCACTTCTGTGACAAGGGGGCTGCCATGGTTGCCGCCTTGGTTGCAGAGGAAATTGCGCGGGTTGATGCGGAAGGGTTGGGACGCTATCTGAAAAAGCAATAGAACAATCAAACGACTGTCTGGGGGATTCTTTGATGGGAGCTTGGTTCCCGGAGAGAATTTTTCCTGTCGAACTCCCCTCCGCATTCCCCGAGGAGTTTGCCCGTTTTATGAGCGCGCAGAAGGAGGGCGTTGATTCCCCTGATGCGCGTCCCGATCGAGTCTCCGGAAGGAAATCGTTCGACAAGACGGTCCGGCACGCCGGGAATTTCGCCGTATTTTGCCAACACTTGCTCAAAAGCGGTGTTTACGACCTGTGTAAAGGGACGGGTCATGGACAGCGGACAACAGCTGGAGGAACCTTCCCGAAAGCTGTGACAGAGATTTTCCAGCATCTCGATCCGGTTTTCCTTGTAGCTCTCGCGTACTTCCCGCCGACCGTCATGCCAATCTATCCGGACTGTTTTGAAATCAAGCACGGAGATGGATGCCAGCTCGGAATCGATGACCGAGAGCGCTTCCAATTCCTCCTCGGGACAAAGTGTCATGTGGGTGAACACTTCCACGCCGTTTTTTGTGACAATGCGCAGGCTGCTGGTATCCTCGCTTTCGATGTGGTGTCCGTGCCAGAGTTCGGCTTCGACGGAATCCGGCTCTGCCAGGGCGTGGTGTTCCGGTGCCGCGAAGAAAAGGTTGTTGCAGAGCAGGTGGGCGAGCGGGTTGTTGATCGTCCCATCATAGACCCAGTTGGCTCCAACTTTCAGTTTGCCCGCCCAGTCGGCCCTGGCGAAATAGGCGTCGGTGCGGATCCATCCGGCCACTCCGCGCACACGGTGAACGCAGCCATAGTCTCCGCGGATCAATTCCTTCTTCAGTTGCTGAATTTGATGACCATAAAGAGAGTTGAAAGCAACTGAGACGGGAATGCCTGTCCGCCGGGATGCCGCCAGCAATTCGTCCAATTCGGCAAGGGTGGCAACGGGCGGCTTTTCCAGCCAGACAGGAAATCCGGCCTCCAGACAACGGAGTGTGAGGTCCTTGTGTATGTGGATCGGCGTCGGGTTCAGAATGGCATCCACCCTGCCCGGGGCAAAGGCAAGCAGGTCGTCCACTGTGGACATCACTCGCACCCCGTGGGAGGCGCAAGCCCTCGCTTCCGGGCTCGTCATATCGCGGGAGGTGGCGGCCACGAGCAACGCCTCGCGAGGCATGGTCCAAATACGCTTGATCAGCTCGAAGGCGTAGCCCCCGCACCCAATGATGGCCAGACGGACGGGTTTCATGGCCGGTTCCAAAGGGATGGATCAATTGAAATGGGTTTCCCTGAATCAGCCGAGTCACGGGCGGCAAGTGCGGCGGCAGTGAGTTGGAATGCGTCCGCATCAACAATGGGATTGTCGGGCGATTCCAGAAAATCCAGATAGATCGGCACCGGGGCCGTTCCTGTCTCGCTTGTTTCCTCGTTTTCTGTCAGAAGGGTGACACGTCCGGTGGACGCGTTGGCTTCGAGCACTCCTTTGGTGCCGACGACGCGAATCCAATCGTCACCCCATGTTGTGGAGTTGCCCGGGCGGCACAGATCCACGCTTGCCGTCATTTGAACCCCGTTTTCAAGCAGGAAAACCGCTGTCCCCGCATCTTCGCATTGCGGAAAATCGGGATGGGCTGCATTTGCATGTGCTGCCATGACCCGAACCGCCCGCAAACCGGTGACAAACTGCGCCATGTCAAGATTGTGAATTCCGATCCACGGCCATGTTCCCCCGTATTGCGCCCGGTTGTTGAACCACTCCGGCCGCTGTCCCCATTTGTAGGATTTGCGGGTATTGACAAGCACCGGTCTGCCGATTTTTCCGCTATGAACAATCTCTCTCGCCGCTCCAAAAGCCGGCAGACTTCGCATGGAGAGCATCGCCATGATCCGGCGATTCGCTTTTCGGGCTGCTGCGTGTATCGCGTGAAGCGCGGGCAAATTCAACGCGATGGGTTTTTCGATGATCAAGTGACAGCCTGCGGCCAGTCCGTCCAATGCACAGGCGGCCATGTGGTCCGGGCGGGTGCTTATTATCAGGATATCCGGCCTGGTTTCCCGGAGGAGCGCCTGTGTGGACTCATATCGGGGAGCGGGATTCGACTCCGTCCAGCGATGCGAAGAAAAGCCTTCGATGTCTTCCTCCGGATAGGCCGGAGAAAATCCGCAGAGCGAAACCTTTCCGGGCGAAAGTCGCAGAAGTTCGTCAAAAACGCAGACGGCGTGTCCGAAGCCACCGGTCCAGGCAATACGCCTGGGAAATGGCTGTTGGGAATGATGGAGTGGGTTCCTCAAGAACAATCATACTGCCTCTTGGATTTTTGCCAGTCCACAAGGGAAAGCGCGCTGAATTTTGAAGAAAATGAGCATGATTTCAGGGCGGATGCACGGGAAATACCCAATGAGACACGGGAGCGCGGGTTGCATGAAATATGACAGATTCTGGTTGGAGGAGAAAATGTCTTTTCAAGATCGTGTGTGCTTTCTTTGGGAGTTGAATGAAAATTCATCGAATGCGTGTGAACCTGTTGGATGTCCCCTCCGGCTTGGGAGAGCGCGAGCCGGAGTTCAGTTGGGAATTCGAAGATCCTTTTGAAGGACATTCCCGACAGGTGGCTTGTCAGGTGGTGGTGGCTGCGGAGGCACCGGAAAAGCGCATGGGAGAGATTCTCTGGGACAGTGGCCGGGTGGAGTCGAATCGCACGACGTTCATCCGTTATGAGGGGAAGCGATTGGAAAGCCGGATGCGGTGCCTTTGGCAGGTGACAACATGGGATGAATCGGGAGAGAAGATCGAGAGTCCCGTGGCTTTCTGGACAATGGGACTGCTTGAAGACGAGGACTGGCATGCAAAGTGGATCGGACTGGATGCCGCTCCGGAATTCCCGGAGGACCCGCTGCCGGGGGCACGCTGGATTTGGGATGAGGTGACCGGACCGGGACGGGTGGAATTTGAAAAGGTCTTTTTTCTGCCATCCTCCGGAGATGGATTTCTCTGGGGATTGGCAGATGACGAGGCGGAGGTGGAAATCAATGGTGTGGCTGTGGGGCATCTCCCGCGCGCCCAGGGAGGAGTCAATCTGTTTCCCCTGCCGCGACCGATGGCTGTTGCCGGGCTGCGTGCCGGGGAGAATACCGTTCGGATCCATGCAAAAAAACGGCATGACCGGGATTCCCATGCGGGAGTGATCCTGAGGATTTCCGCAGGAGGGATCGAGATGGTGACGGATGCCGCCTGGCGCAGCAGCCGGGGAGGGAAGGAAACCCGGCTTCGGGAGCTGGGAAGTTTCGGCGTTCCTCCCTGGCACCTTCAGAATGTGACGGAGTATCCGAATCTCCGCGCCCGCTACACGCGCCGGGAATTTTCTGTCAGGCAGAAACCGGAACGGGCGACGCTGTATTTTTCCGGTCTCGGGCTTTCGGAGGCGTGGATCAACGGATGCCGGGTGGGAGACGAGGTGCTTTCCCCCCATGCAAGTGATTACAACCGGCTCGTCTATTATCGGACGTTTGATGTCACGGATTTTCTCAGGGCAGGGAAAAATGCCGTCGGCTGCATTCTGGGGAATGGCCGCCACTTTGCCCCCCGGGTACGTGTGCCCTTTCCGATGGAGAGCCATGGCTGCCCGAAGCTTCTTCTGCAATTGGAAATGGAATATGGGGACGGGACGGTTGAGCGGATCGTATCGGGAGCGGATTGGAAGATAACGGACGATGGACGGATTGGCTGGAACAACGAGTTTGACGGCGAAGACCACGATGGGCGCAAGGACGGTTCCGATTGGAGCAGGGTCGGCTACAATGACCATTCCTGGCGTTGCGCGCAGATGGTTGCGACACCAATGGGGGGATTGAAGGCCCAGATCAGTGATCCCATCCGCGTGACCGAGGTGATTCCGGCGAGAGAGGTTTGGACAACAAAATACGGCACCCGCATGTGGGACTTCGGTGTGAATCTTGTGGGATGGTGCCGGGGAACGATTCGTGGACCGGAAGGCACTCTGGTCACGCTTCGTCATGCCGAGGAGCTGGAGACCCGGAATCTTCTCGCCACGGAGAACCTTCGTTCCGCCCATTGTGCCGACAGGGTGGTCTTGGGCGAAGGAGACACGGTGTTCGAGCCAAAGTTTGCCTATCACGGGTTTCGCTACGTCGAGGTGGTTGGCGAGGCGGAGCAGGTGGAGCTTGAGGCCTGTTTTGTGCATGATGATGTGAAGCCGGCCGGTTTCTTCCAGTGTTCCAACGAACTGCTCAACCGGATCGTGGAGGCAGCGGCCCGGGGGATTCGCGGCAACTACCGCAGCATGCCCACCGATTGTCCCCAGCGCGACGAACGCATGGGATGGCTGGGTGACCGGGCGGGTGGAGCTCCGGGAGAAATGTTCCTTTTCGACGTTTCCAAGCTTTACAGAAAATGGATGGACGACATCCGTCTCGCACAGGGGGCGAACGGGTGTGTGCCGGACATCGCTCCGCCATTCTGGAGGATGTATTCCGACAATGTGACGTGGGCAAGCTGTGTGACGTTCATCCCCCACTGGCTCCAGCGCCATTACGGGGATACCCGTGTCATCGAGAGAAACTTCGATGCCATTGCCCGGTGGATTCGGCACATGGAAGGCTATTTGGACGGAGGGCTTCTCTCCCGCGATGTTTATGGCGATTGGTGCGTGCCACCGGAATCCCCTCATCTCATCCATTCCGAAAGGGAGGATCGCAAGACCTCTCCGGTGATTCTTGCCTCGGCCTACCTGGCAAAAAATCTGGAACTTGCGGCGGGGCTTGCCCGTCACATCGGGCGCGGGGATCTTGCCGCCTGCTGGCTTGTCCGCCGTGAACAGATCGCCGCAGCCCTCAATGCCCGTTTTTTTGATCCGGCCACCGGGTGCTACGACAATGGTTCCCAGACAGCCTGCCTGTTGCCGCTCGCATTCGGGCTCACACCGGAAGAACACAGCAGAAAGTCTTTTGAATTTCTTGTTTCCCGGATCACCGAATCCGGACGGCCCTCGCTGGGAACCGGTTTGGTGGGAGGCCAATGGTTGATGCGCACGCTCACCGCATGGGGACGTCCGGACATCGCCCGCGCCCTTGCCGTGCGCGAGGAATACCCCGGTTGGGGGTATATGATCGGCCGGGGAGCCACAACGATTTGGGAGTTGTGGAACGGTGACAGCGCGGATCCGCTGATGAATTCCGGAAATCACGTCATGCTGTTGGGAGATCTCATCACCTGGATATTCGAGGATGTTGCGGGAATCCAACCTGCCGATTACGGGTTCAAGAGCGTCCGGTTCCGTCCCCATTTTTTGTTCGATGAGGTGGCCTGCACCCACCATTCGATCCACGGCCCGATGGGAAGCAGTTGGAAGATCACCAATGACAAGGTCGCTTGGGAGGTGTCGCTGCCGCCAAACACAACGGCTTGGGTCGAGTTGCCGGCATCGGTCGCTCGCTCTCTCAAGTTGGATGGTCTGGCTCCTCAGATGGATGCCGCCACAAATTCATGCAGCCCGTTTTCCTGGGTGAAGGTTTCCATTGGTCCGGGGCATCATTCCTTCTTGTTCGATCAACCGGAGGAGTTTCCCCGATCTTCTCCCTCCCAATTTCGAACACCCCGTGCCGGGAGCAAATGGAAACGAGGCTTGCAAACGGTGGAGATATGAAAAAACGTGCATCCCTTCTTCCCCCCATGAAAACCTCTTCAAATGCCCTCATGGCATTTTTCCCATTCGTGTGCCTGCTTCTCGCCGCATCAACCCAAGCGGAGACTGTTGTTTTTTTTGACACCTTCGATGCCCCGGATGGCATCAACATGAATGAGAATCTGGAGGCCCGGCAGGCGGGAGGGAAGATTGTTTCCCCTTACGAAAAATACGGCGGGCAGGCCGACCAAAGTGCCATCGCTTCCAACGAGTTGAGGCGCACGGGGCCGGGGGGACTGAATGTCACCGAAAACTTTGCAGGGCAGATTTGCGGAAAAAATTTCTCCATATCCGCCGATATCAGATGTCTTTCCCCGGAGGGGTGGGGAGCGATGAGTCTGCTCAGTGACAATGCATCGGATCGGGGACTTTGCCCGTTGAGTATCCGGCTGCATGGAGAGGGGCTCGTGGTGGTTTCCTCGGGAAGGGCCGGAGAAATGCCGTCTCACGTCGAAACGGTTTTTCCCTCCGACAAAATTGGAAAAGTTCTGGGGGAAGGATTTCAAGTCACTGACACTCACAATTACAAGATTGTGGTGACAGAGGAAGGGAATGCGGACCATATGGCTTTTTTTATTGATGGGGTGGAGTTTCCCTTGAAATCCGACACGGTGGAGTTCGTCGATGAAACAAAGCGAAAAATCAATTTCATCAATGTCAATGACATCGGGACAGACATCGTCTACGACAACCTCAAGCTCACGATTGACGTCGCACCTTCAGGCGAATAAAACGTCCCGCAGAGTTCCTGTCGCGGATGCCTTCGGGGACTGTGCCGACAAATTACCGACAAATCTTTTGCCGACCATGTTCGGGTCGTGATCGAGAGAGAAAATGATCGGTTCCTTCGCAGGAAGCATTCTCATGGATCGGTGTCCTGAGAGGAATTGAAGCGCTGTTTTTTTTAGAATGGTTTCGTGCGGTGGAGTTTATGAAGTTTGATGCGTTTGGCCTCTGGCTCCGGTTGGAATCGCTTGCGCCCGGTGTGGGTTCGCGCGATGATAAGCCGTCATGAGCACTGGACGTGGAACGGCGGGAAATGTGATTGCGGCCCTTTGCAGTTTCTTTTTTCCGGGGTTGGGGCAATTGATCCAGGGGCGCATTCTTGCGGCGATTCTGTTTTTTGTCGGGGCCGGGGTGGTGTGGTTCATCAGTTTTGGAACACTGGGCTGGATTGTTCACATCTGGGCCTGTGTGGATGCGGCGATTTGGAAACCCCGATGACGCTGCAAAATTACATCGGCGGGAAATTCCAGGAAGCTCTCGAGGGCAATGTCCGCGAGTTTTTGAACCCGTCGGACAATGTGGTGCTGGGGCATGTCACGGAATCCGGGGAAGCCGATGTGGATGCGGCGGTGAGGTCTGCGAGAGAGGCTTTTGACAACGGTCCCTGGAGGAACGCCACCGCCGGGGAACGGGCGGGAAAACTTTTCAAATTGGCGGATCTCATCGAGGCGAATGCGGAGGAGCTGGCCGTGATGGATACAAGGAACAACGGCAAGCCGTTGCGGGAAGCCCGGTTCGATGCCTCCGATGCGGCCGGGTGTTTTCGTTATTATGCCGGCCTGGCGACGAAGCCTCACGGGCAGACATTCGAGGTGGGCGATCCGAATATCGTCTGCCAGACGGTGCGCGAGCCGCTGGGAGTCTGCGGACAGATCATCCCGTGGAATTATCCCCTGTTGATGGCGGTGTGGAAACTGGCGCCGGCACTGGCGGCGGGGAATTGCTGCATTCTCAAGCCATCCGAGCTCACGCCCCTCTCGGCGGCCCGGCTTTTCGAGTTGATTGACGGGGTGGGGTTTCCCCCGGGAGTCGTTCAATTGGTCTTTGGGGCCGGCGATCCTGTCGGAGCCGCGCTTGCCGGTCATCCGGCCGTGGACAAAATTGCTTTCACCGGCGGAGGCGTGACCGGTCGGAAAATTCTGATGGCTGCGGCCGGAAATTTGAAGAAGGTGTCTCTGGAGCTGGGGGGCAAGAGTCCGAATATTCTCTTTGCCGATGCGGATCCGGAGGTGGCTTTGGAATTTGCTTTGTTCGGAATTTTTGCCGGGCAGGGGGAGGTGTGCAGTGCGGGGTCGCGGTTGTTGATCGAGAAATCCCTGGCGGTGGAATTTCTCCCCCGACTGGCGGCGGCCTGTCCGCAAATCGTTGTGGGCGACGGGATGGATCCCGTGACGGAAATGGGCCCGCTGATCACCCGGCGGCACCAGGAGAAAGTGCTCGGGTATATCGAGTCCGGAATTGCGGAAGGTGCCCGGCTTTTGTGCGGAGGCGGAACGTATTCCGACCACCGCAGGAACGGGAATTTCGTCGAACCGACGGTCTTCGTGGACACCCGTCCGGACATGCGCATTGTTCGGGAAGAAATTTTCGGTCCCGTGCTTGTTGTCCAGACTTTTGAATCCGAGGAGGAAGCGATCCGGATGGCCAATGACACGTCTTACGGTCTTGCCGGTGCGGTGTTCACGAAGGATGGTGCCCGTGCCCAGCGGATGATCCGGAAACTTCGCGCGGGCATCACCTGGATCAACACGTACCATCCGACCTTCAACGAGGCGCCGTGGGGGGGATACAAGCAGAGTGGGATGGGCCGGGAATTGGGCACATACGGTTACGAAGCCTATACGGAGGTGAAGCAGATCAACACCTGCCTTGCGCCCCAGAAAATAGGATGGTTCAAATGTCTGGAATGAGGGACAGCATCTGCCGGAATGGAAGAAGGTTGCGCCGGGCCGCCTGCATCGGGGCCGGCGTTTTTTGCGTGCCGCTTCTTTTTGGCAATCAGGCGGATCTGCTCCTGCCGGAGGAATTTTCTTCTCCCGTGCCCTTGAAACTTCATCCCGATTCCGAGCGCCGGGCAGAGGCGACAGCGCGGTTTCTCCAGGCACTCTTCGAGGAAGAGACCCAGGGGCCTGATCGGGCACTGGACACCAAATGCAAAGTGCTTCAATTGGATCCGGGGTTCGGAGAGTTGGCGTTGGATGTAGCGCATCAGTATTTGAGACGCGGAGAGACGTCCGAGGCGATTTCCGTGCTGAAGGATGTCGTCAAGGCTTCGCCGTCCTGTTCCGAGGCCATGGTCTCCCTGGCGGGTATTTACCTTCGCCAACTCCAGAAGCCCGAATTGGCTGAAAAATATGCTCTTCAGGCGCTGGCTGTTGCACCGATGGAGTCTGCGCCTTATCAGATTCTTTTTGAGATCTACAAGGCGGGTGGAAAGGGTCAGAAAATCGATGATCTTTTTGCCCGGGCAGCGAAAAAGAATCCCCCGAGCGCCGTTTTCTGGTTGGATCTGGCGGATTTGTGCCTGCGGAATGCGACATCCGGCGGCAAGGATACGGACAGGGTGGTGGACATGCTTGGGCGAGCCCAGGAATTTGCCGGGGACAAGCCGGAGGAACTGGCCAGGGTGGGGGATGGTTTCGTGCTTTGCAACCGTCTGGATCGGGCCGTGGCACTTTATCAGTTGGCCCTTGCTCTTCGTCCTGGGATGCCGGGGGTGAGAGACAAACTGGCGGCCTGTCTCATCCAGACGGGGCACCCCACCGAGGCGGCTGCCCTGCTGGAGGAGATGCTCAAGGACAATTCCCTGGATTACCGTGTTTACGATCAGTTGGCGGATTTGTATTTCCAGGCCCACGAACCGACGAAGGCGCTGGCCCATTTGAAGCAGGCGCTGCTGGTTGCTCCCCCCGATCCCAGGCGCTATAGCGCGTTGGTCAACCTTTGCCTGGGCTTGGGAGATCCGGAAACGGCGATATCCTATGCCGGGGAGGCCGAGAAGTTGTTTCCAACAATGGTGGAGTTTTCCTTCTTCAAGGCACTGGCCCTGAGCGCGGCCCGGAGGCATGAAGAAGCCCTCAAGACGTTCGAGCGGATTCTCGTTGAAGCGGGGAACTCTTCCCCCTCGATCCTGAACGGGGATTTTTATTTCAACTACGGGATTTCCGCCGAACAGGCGGGGCACTTTACCAAGGCTGCCGAAGCCCTCAGGAAATCCATCGAACTGGATCCGCAGAATGCTGCGAGAGCCTGCAACTATCTGGGCTACATGTGGGCCGATCGGAATGAAAACCTGGTCGAGGCGGAAAGCCTGATCCAGCGTGCTGTCTCGATCGAACCCGACAATGGAGCCTACCTTGACAGCCTTGGCTGGGTGTATTTCCGTCTCGGACATTACGACAAGGCGCTTGCCGAACTCCTGCGGGCGGCGGAACTTCTCAAGGAAGATGACCCGGTGGTGTTCGAGCACATCGGGGATGCCTACGAAAAACTCGGCAAAACCGCGGAGGCCGTCCTTTATTGGCAAAAGGCTGTCCGACTGGATCCGGACAACAAGGGGTTGATTTCCAAACTGGATGCCATTTCCGCAAGAATCGTCCAGAAACCCGCTCCCGCGCGGGAAGTGCCGGAGCACTGAGGGGCTGTTTTTTCAGCCTAAATAGTCGTCCCTTAAAAACTCCTCACAGGCTCAGAGGCAGGCAGGAGATCG
>JADHED010000748.1_pt1 | contig 33621 bp, 29 predicted proteins | sample 8952041 | NCBI WGS metagenome assembly JADHED01 (sample SAMN16124423, study PRJNA663239) | bioreactor sludge metagenome | isolation source: sludge (control) | place: India:Bengaluru | collected 2018-09-08
CGGTCTGGAAGATCGATGTTGTCGATTTTCCCGCTTTCATCCTTGTGGATGACACAGGCAACGACTTTTTCCAGCAGATCAAACCCTGCGAGGACTGCGCTGTCGGCGGTCATTGATTTTTCCTCCAAGGAGGAGAAAATAAACATCGCTTGAAGGGGCCGACATGTTCATCATGTCGGCTCTCAATCCCCATTTTCGGACATGCTGAAAAAAGTCGTCCTCACGAACATGTACACCGCAAAATCCACCGAGGTGGTGGTGGATACGGATGATGATGCCAAGGCGGTGCTGGGGGCGGGGAAAGCTCCCAATGAGACGGCGGTTGTCACCGATATTGGAGGACTGGACGAGTCGATTTACCGACTCACAGTGAAGAAGCCGGGCTTGGACGAATCGGTATCCCTGTTCAGCGGGATGGCACGCTGTCTGGAGCGGAACATTTCCACGATCAAAAGTCTGGAGCTCATGGCGGCCCGGCTCAAATCCCCCCGGTATCGTGGGGTGGTGGCGGACATCTCACATCACATCCTTGCCGGTGACAAGTTGAGCGACTGCTTTGCGATGCATCCGGACCTGTTCACCAGTGATGTGGTGGCGTTGCTTCACGCGGGTGAAGAATCCGGACAGATTGCAGCGGTTTTCAAGCAGATTGCCCACGGGCAGGGGAAATCGCAGAGGATTCTCCGCAAGCTCCGGGCGGGGTTGATTTATCCCTGCATTGTTGTGGTGCTGGCATTGGCCGTGGTCATCATCATGGCCTTCACGCTCATCCCCGCCATCTCGAAGCTGTATGTCTCGATGCATGCGACGCTGCCCTTGGCGACAAAGGTTCTCATGGCTTTCTCGAACATCCTGCTCAAGCAACCCTGGATGGCGGCGATTCCAATCGTCGGGCTGATCGTCTTTTTCAAGTATTGGCCGAAAATCTACCGAAAGCCTCCTGTGCAGATTGCGTTGACCCACATGCCTACGGTCGGGAACATCATCCGCAAGTCGGCGGCCATGGTGAGCTTTCGCACGCTGGCCTTGCTGTTGCAGGCGAATGTGCGGATCGCGACAGCACTGGAGATTTCCGCGAAGAGTTCGAATCACATCGAGTTTGAACGCTTTTTTCTCACGGTGCGGGATCACATTGCCGACGGCCTTTCTCTTCCCGAGAGTTTTCTCATGGAGTCCCATCGGCTCGGACCGGACGGACGCATGGTCGCCGCCGTTGTGCAGATGGCGGGAGAGACGGGTGGCGTGAACGAGATGCTGGATGAGATTGCGACCGACTATGAAGAGGAACTGGATGTGATTGCAAACTCGATCGACAAGCTCCTCGAGCCGATCGTGCTCGTGATGCTCGGATGCATTGTCGGGGGATTGGTGTATGCGATCTATGGGCCAATCTTCAATCTCAGCAAGGTGATTCTGCCTCCGAAAGGTTCTCCCCCGGCTGCTTCGACCCGGCACTGAGGGTTATGACGCCCGAATCGGATACCCCTCTCATTCGGAGAGTTTTAAAATTCCGAAGGCCCGGGGGGCTGGTGGCAAGGATTCTGCAATTGCCGGGACAGAGTGTTTATTCCAAGGCACTGACACTTTTTGTGATTTTTTCGCTGCTGCTGGGTATGGCGGTGGTTCTGCTGACCAGTGAAATCATTCTCCGGGAATTCCAGGAAACGGAGCGACAGGAAATGATTGCGACGCTTCAGCGGTTCACTTTGATGCTTTCGCGGGAGACCCGTCCGGTGGAGATTTCGCTGGCGGACTGGTTCCAAAGAAACAAACCTCCGGGAGGAAATCGGTTTGAACTTCCCCAGGCGGGGGCACTGGCCGCGATGCAGATGGATTTTCTTTCGGTGGCCGATTCCTACGGCCAGATTCAATCCACCGTCTTTCGGGATCCCGAATCGCGCCGGATTTTTTTGCAATCGGTCCCGTGGCCCCAGTGGATTCTGGGCGGAACCGGAGTGCGGTTGCCGAAGTCCGGGTTCATCCTGATGGGAGACTCGCTGACAGCCGTTGCCTGTTTGGACACGGGAGATGGAAGGATTCTTTCGGGCGGCCGGATTTTTGACGCGGAGTCCCTTGCTTTTTTGGAAGGCATGTTCGGGGCGAGAGTGGAGTTCAAACCGCTCCGTTCCGTGAATGTCACGGGAGAAGGCAATGAACCGATGTTGGTGCTGCTTTCCCGCAACGAGTTTTTTGTCCGGACGTGGGGACAGAATGAAATCCAGGGACATATCCTGATTCGTGGGATCAACGGCATTCCGATCGGGCAGGTTCAGCTGACACAGGGGCGTCCGTTGTATGGGGAGGGGCTCCAGGCGGTGCAGGTTTTTCTGACGGTGCTGACCCTTGCCGGGGGCACGCTCTTTGCCGTGATGTGGTTGTTGCTTGATCGGACGATCCTGAAGCGCATTCGCAAACTGACAAAGAAGGTCGAAAGCGAGAAGGATACGCTGCCCCTGCGGCTGGATTTTGGGGGGAGCGACGAGTTGGCGGTGTTGGCCCGCCGGATCGAGGATCTTGCGCTGCAACTTGACCGTGTGCGCTGGAGCTACCGGGCTGTTGTGGAGGATCAGAATGAAATCATCTGCCGGTTCTCTCCCGGGTTCGATGTGACATTTTCCAACGGGATTTTTCAGAGACTCTTCCCGCATGATCTGAAGAAAACGTGTTTTCTCCAGACGGTGCTGCCACAGATCACGTTTGATCTGCTTTCCAAAAAGTTCGGGGAGCTTTCGCCCGAGCGTTCTTTGGAAATATTTCTGCACCAGATTGTCACCGGGGATGCCGGAAATCTCTGGCTGCGCAGCACGCTGCGGGCCAATTTTCTTTCCGACGGTTCCTGTGTCGGAGGACAGTGGGTGGCGGCCGACATCACCCCCCAGGTCCAGGCCCAGCAGAGATTGCAGGATTCGGAGCGTCAGTTGAGGACACTGTCCAACCGGCTGATGCGTTTGCAGGACGATGAGCGCCGGAAGATCGCCCGTGAACTGCATGATTCCACGGCGCAAAGCCTTTCGGCACTCGAGATGAACATGAGCCTGCTGGATCCCCTGATCGGGGACGAATACATGCAGAGGATCGTTGCGGAAACCCGGCAGATCGCGCGCGATTGTTGCCTGGAATTGCGGACGATTTCGTATTTGTTGCATCCCCCCCTTCTGGATGAGGTCGGCCTGCCTTTTGCCGTGGAGTGGTTTGCGGATGGTTTCACCAAACGGACATCGATCGATGTGACGCTCACGATTCTACCGGACTTCCCACGTTTGGAGTCCGATGTGGAGACCACCTTGTTCCGGATTATTCAGGAGGCGATGAGCAATATCTACCGGCATTCGGGGGCAAGCCGGGCCTGGATAACGCTCGATCTTTCCGACGGACTTCTTCGCATGGAAATCCGGGACAACGGTTCGGGTTTCCGGGAGGAAGAGGTTCGCAAGGGCGGGGTGGGTTTTGCCGGGATGCGGGAAAGGCTTGCCCAGTTTGGCGGACAATTGGAAATTCGTTCCTCTCCCTATGGAGTGAGCATTGTCGTTACCATTGAGCATTATGTCCCAAACCAAGAAACAGATTCTCATCGCTGACGACCACGAGATTGTTCGGCACGGTGTCCGCAACCTGATCGCGAGTGTGCCCGAATACGAGTGTTGTGCGGAAGCCACCACCGGTCGGGATGCGGTGCGTCTGGCCCAGGAGCTGCAGCCCGATGTGGCGGTGCTCGACATCAGCATGCCGGAGCTCAATGGGATCGAGGCGGCCCGGCAGATTCTGAAAGTGTGCCCGCAGACGAAAATTCTGATTTTCACGGTTCACGATGCCGAGCGTTTGGTCTACGAGGTCTTCAACGCGGGAGCCCACGGGTATATTCTCAAATCCGATGCCGGGCGGCACCTGCTTTCCGCCATCGAAAGTGTTCTTGTCGGCCGGCACTACTTCAGTTCCCAGGTTTCCGAAGTGCTTTTCGAGAGTTTTCAGAAAAAGGACATGCCGCACACGCCTGTGGAAGAAGGCAGCAAGCCGACTTCCCGGGAAAGGGAGATCATTCAGCTTCTTGCGGAGGGACGGAGCAACAAGGAAGTGGCCGGTGCCCTGGGGATCAGTGTCAAAACGGCTGAAACGCACCGGGCGGCCATCATGCGCAAACTCGGCCTCCACTCCATCGGGGAGCTGGTCCGGTATGCGATCCGGAATCACATCATCGAGGCCTGACCGTCCGGCGTTTTTTCAGACAGCCTCTCAGAGAAGTTCGGCGATTTGGACCGCATTCAGGGCGGCTCCCTTGAGCAGTTGGTCCCCGCAGACCCAGAAGGCGAGGCCGTTTTCCAATGCACAATCCAGGCGCATTCTTCCGACCACGCAATCATCCTGTCCGGCGCATTGGAGCGGCATGGGATAGCCTTCGTCCATGAGCTGCACCCCGGGAGAGTGCCGGATCGCTTCCGCTGCTTCGCCGAGCCCCACCGGGCGTTCAAATTCGGCACTGACAGCCACCGAGTGGGCCCGGTAAACGGGAACCCGCACGCAGGTGACAGAGGCTTTGAATGTCGGAAGGTGCATGATCCGCCGTCCTTCGTTCTGCATTTTCATCTCTTCCTTTGTGTAGCCGGTGTCCAGGAAGGAATCCACCTGGGGAATGACATTGAATGCGATTGGATGGGGAAACACCTCGGGTTGGAAAGAGCGGCCCTTGGCATGGGCATCGACCTGATGGCGCAATTCCTCGATGGCACGGGCTCCCGCCCCTGAGACGGCCTGGTAGGTGGAGGCGAAGATCCTTTTCACGCGGAACTTCTTGTGCAGGGGATGCAGGGCCATGAGGGTGATGGCTGTGGTGCAATTGGGATTGGCGATGATTCCCTGGTGATGTTTGACATCCCCTCCATTGATTTCCGGAACGACCAGGGGAACGGATTCCGACATGCGGAAAGCCGAGGAATTGTCCACCACGACGGCCCCTGAATCGACCGCCACGGGGCCGAATTCTTTGGAGATCCCCGAACCCGCGCTGAAGAGGGCGATATCGATGCCTTCAAAAGAGTTCATGCCCAGTGGCTCGATCACGATGTCTTCCCCTCGGAAGGCGAGGGTTTTTCCGGCAGAACGGGGAGAGGCGAGGAGGCGGAGCTGGGAAACGGGAAAATGGCGACGCTCCATGACGCGGAGCATCTCGACACCCACGGCGCCTGATGCGCCAACGATTGCGACTCGGAAAGATTTGGACATAATATGGAGAATATGACTGACGACGACAGTTCCGGCCCGGTGGTTTCGCTCCGGGTGGATGTGGCCCGACAGACCCTCCATCTTCTCTCGAATGGCGTTGCGGTCAAGTCCTGGCCTGTTTCCACCTCAAAATTTGGCATTGGCTGCGAGCCGGGCAGTTTTCGTACGCCGCTGGGGAAGTTTCGAATTTGTGAAAAAATTGGCGGTTCCGCTCCGGTCTGGGCGGTTTTCAAGAGTCGCCGTCCGACCGGGGAAATCGCCGTTCCCGGGGGGGAGGAAGATGGGATATTGACCAGAATCCTGTGGCTGGACGGACTCGGCGAGGAAAACCGCAATACCCGGGAGCGCTTCATTTACATCCACGGAACCAACCAGGAGGATTTGATCGGTCAACCGGCCAGCCATGGATGCATCCGCCTTCGCAATGAGGATGTGATGGAGCTTTACTCGTTGGTGCCTGCGGGAGCGGAGGTGGAAATTTCCTGAATTTTCCGCAAGAAAAGATGTTGTCACGCCGCAAGGATGTGACAGAGTCGGCTCCAGGCAACATGCCAGGAAAGGAGGGGAAACCAATCGTGAAATTCGTCAAAATCGCAGCAGTGGCAGCTATCGCCGCAGCAGCTCTCAGCCTTGGCGCCTGCGCCAGCAAACCGGCTCCGGCCCCGGCCCCGCGCCGCGTCGTAATGTCACAATATGGACTGACCAGTGGGGGCCGGACCGGGTGCACCCCCTGTCGGGCCTTTTCTATTTCACTTTGAGCGTCCCAAAAATCGTCTTCTTTTGGACTCGCTCGCGGGAGTGATGTCCAAACTCCATTCCCTGTCCGGTTGCCATCCTGCCCGGCTGTGTCATAGGCTGCGGGCATGACGACATGGTTCCTCGTTTTCGCCGCCTTGATTTTTGGGGCTTTGGTGTCCTGGCTGGTTGCGGCCATTCGTTTGGGGCGGGAAAAAGCAGCCACCCTGGTGCAGGCCTCCCGGGTTTCCGGATTGGAGGTCCAACTGGGAAAAGCTCAGGATTCTTTGGAAGAGGAACGCAGGAAAACCACGCAACTTTCGGCGGCTCTGGCGGCAGCGGAGTCCGACAAGAGCCATTTGGTGGAGCGCCTTGAGGCCGATGCCGCACGGCTTGCGGAGATGCAGGCCCGGATGAAGCTGGAGTTTGAAAATCTCGCGGGTCGGCTTCTTGAGGAAAAGAGCGCCAAGTTTCTCGATCAAAATCAGCAGCATCTTGTCACGTTGTTGGCACCGTTCCGGGAGAGGCTCGGGGAATTTCGCGAGCGGATGGAGGCGATTCACAACGAAGAGGAGAAATCCGCTGCCGCTCTGGGCAGCCAGTTGAAGAGTCTCCACGAGTTGAACCGCCAAATGGCCGAGGAAGCCGGAAATCTCACTTCCGCCCTCAAGGGGCAATCCAAGACCCAGGGCACCTGGGGAGAGCTTGTCCTGGAGCGCATCCTGGAAAAAAGCGGACTGACAAAAGGCGTTGAATACGAGACGCAGGCTTCCTTTGTGGATGACGAAGGCGCGCGCCGGATGCCTGATGTCGTGATCCATCTGCCCGAGGGAAAGAACCTCGTGATTGATGCGAAGGTGTCCCTCTCGGCCTATGAAAAGGCGGCAAACGCTCCCACCGAAAGTGCCCGGGCGGCCGCCCTTCGAGAGCATCTTCTGTCGGTGCGCCGCCATGTTGAAGAACTGGCCCGGAAGGATTATCCCGGACTCCGAAATCTTCAGTCCCCGGATTTTGTGCTGATGTTCGTGCCGGTGGAGCCCGCCCTTCATCTGGCCCTCCAGGAAGACCCGGCGCTTTATGGAGACGCCTTTGACAGGAACGTCGTTCTGGTTTCCACCTCCACCCTGTTGGTGGCGCTGCGGGCGGTGGAGAGCGTCTGGAGATATCAGAAGCAGACGGTGAACGCGCAGGAGATCGCCAGGCAGGCGGGAAATTTGCACGATGCATTTGTGCTGTTCACCCAGTCTCTTGAAGAGGTCGGCACACGGTTGGAGCAGGCCCGGGCGGCTTATGATCTCGCCCTCTCTCGGCTTGCCAGCGGACGGGGGAATCTTGTCCGGCGGACTTTGGAACTCCAGAAGCTCGGGGCTCGGGGCGACAAACAGCTTTCTCCCGGCCTGGCAAGGCTTTCGGAGGAGTCCTGAATCCCGTTTTGCCCGCAGAACTATTGATCCTGCTCAAATATTGAGTCGTTTTGTCCCGTTTGCCCCCGAAAATCTGTGGTGATGTCGTGGCATGGGCCTAGGGTGTGAGCCTTATGTCATTTATGCCCCGGTGGGAGTGTGAAGTGGCGGGCCCGGCCCGTGCGCTGCCACGTATTCTTTTTGCGAGTGTTTTCGGGCCCTATGCGAGGGACGATGAATTCGGGAGCCGCGCTATCAATCCGATGGAGCTTTATCACAACCAGGTCACCCGGCTGCAGGGGCCGTTTTCCATCCGCATGTTCCACAGATCCTGGGGGCTGATGCTCATTCGCGAAAATATTTCCGCGCCGAGTGCGTTGCTGGATTTTCCGACACTCGAGAGATTCATTGCGGAGATTTCAAGCGAGTCCTACGACATTGTGGCGATCAGTGCGATTCCCCCGAATTACCTCAAGGCACGGGAAATGTGCCGCCTGATCCGCAAGTTTCAACCCTGGGCAAAGATCATCGTCGGCGGTCATATCTCGGGATTGCCGAAAATCCAGGAGCGTCTCGGTGCGGATTATGTGGTTCGTGGGGAAGGCGTGCGGTGGTTCCGGGAGTTTCTCGGGGAAGACATCTCCGCTCCGGTGCGGCATCCGAGGATTCTGTCCGGCATTGGCACCCGGACGATGGGGATGAAGCTCAGTGAAAAGCCGGGTGATGTGGCGGCCACCCTGATTCCTTCCGTCGGTTGTCCGATGGGTTGCAACTTCTGCTCCACGTCCGCGATGTTCGGAGGCAAGGGGCGGTTCATCAATTTCTATGAAACCGGAGATGAGTTGTTCGAGGTGATGACCGGATTGGAAAAGGATCTCAAGGTGCAGTCGTTTTTTGTGATGGATGAGAATTTTCTCCTGCACAAGAAACGCGCGTTGCGACTTCTGGAACTGATGGAGGAACACGGGAAGAGCTGGTCGCTTTATGTCTTCAGCTCGGCGAATGTCCTGCGTTCCTACACCATGGACCAGCTGGTGCGACTTGGGATTTCATGGGTCTGGATGGGATTGGAGGGAAAGAAGAGCAAGTATCAGAAACTCGCGGGGACCGACACGCACGAACTGATCCGCGAGCTGCAATCCCACGGCATCAGCATTCTCGGCTCGACCATCATCGGGCTGGAGGAACATACGGTGGAAAATCTTGATGAGGCCATTGAGCACGCGGTTTCCCACAACACGGAGTTTCATCAATTCATGCTTTATACTCCGGTTCCCGGGACGCCGCTTTTCGAGGAGCATCGTGCCAATGGGACACTCGTCGATCCGGAATGCGAAGATCCTTCCGATGCCCACGGACAGTTGCGGTTCATGCACAAGCACCCGCACATTCCGCCCGGCGAGGAGACCGGATTTTTGCTGAAAGCCTTTGCCCGGGACTTTGAGGTCAACGGCCCGAGTGTCATGCGCATGGCGCGGGCGACGCTTCGCGGTTGGAAGAAATATGCCAGGCATCCCGACAAACGGGTCCGCCGCCGGTTCCGGCGCGAAGCCCGCACCCTTCCGATCCAGTATTCCGCGGTGCTGTGGGCAACCCGGCATTGGTATCGGAAAAATCCGGCGATGTACCGGGAGGCCGATGCGATTTTGAAGGATCTGATCCGCCAGTTCGGTCCACGCGCCAGGATCGCGGCTTCGCTGGGAGGGCGGTTTCTTTACAAGTCTCTCAAGAAGGAGACGCAAAGTGCGAATGTTGAACCTCCGACTTTCTATGAACGTTCACCGGAAATGTTCCGGGTGAATCCGGCGGCAGGCCGGGCTGTGTGTCAAGGGGCGGTGGCCACCTGAAAAAGAAAGAACGTACCTCTTGCCGCATGTTTTGCATGCGGGGCGGCTTTCATTGATCAAACGAAGGGGAGAACTACTGACCCTGCATCATGGAGCCCAACACGCCCGGGCCTTCCCATTTTTCCGGTCGATTCCACGGCAAGTTTGCCCCTGCCTGCTCGGACTCTGGCTTGTCATCAACGGCGCAGCCTCCAAGGAGGAGGAGGGCACCCAGAAGAAACAGACTATTCCGCAGTCGCTTGATAAATGACATTGTCTCCGGGTTGGATGCTGAGTCCGCGGGGAATGCTGTTTGAAACAACGTCGGCGATAGAAGTGGAGGGTTCGACCGATGTGACGCGCACTTTTCCGATGAGCTGGTTGCCGCGCTTGATGAGCATTTCGGCGTTTCCAACGACTCCATTCCGGTCACCCAGGTTGAGGACAACAAAGTTCCAAGCCTGGTTGACGGCGAGAATTTTGCCTTCGAGGCCATTGCGCATCTTGAGTGCGAGACGATCGGCATCCTTCTTGCGCAGTTCTTCCAATTGGGAGCGTGAGGCATCAAGGTCGGCCTGGAGCTTGGCGATGAGGGTTTCCTGTTCCTGCATCTTTGCCTGATCTTCGGGGCTGGGGCCGGAGGGGGCTGCCGGGGTGGCGGAGCTCAATGTCGCGATCTTGTTGGTGGCTTCCTCGATCTTGGCGTTGAGTTCGGTGATTTGAGTATCCTTCGCGGCAATCTGGCTGGAAAGATCGGTGACTTGGGATTTGTTCTTTTCCAAGTCTCCCTTGATCGTTTCTGCCTGGGCAGCGGCCTGGTCTTTTTCCGCAGTGACCGTGGCGAGAGAGTCTTTGGCGGCTTTCAGGTCTTTCTGGACCTGATCGACAGAGGCCAATTTTTGTTGCATCTGCTGTTGCGTAGAAGCGAGTTCGTCCTTCGACGCGGCCAGTTTGCCTTTGTTAATAAAGCCAAGTGCCGTCGTTGCCAAAGTGACGGCGATGGAAGCATAGAGGAGAACTTTACCCATGACTGAAAATTATTGGTTGAGGAGCAAGGTTGTGAATAACTGAGCTTTGCAACTACTGCAAGCGCAAATGCAACAAATTCTTTTGGTTTCCTGTTGCCAATAAAGGAATGCGCCCTATGTTTGCCGTGCCAGGGACTATGGACTGGAGACGGACGAACCCCGCCAGGGCAGGAATGCAGCAACGGCACTCTGCTCCCCTTTGCCGTAGCTCTCTGGCCTTTTCCCCTCCTTGACTCATGGCGAGTCCGCATTACTCTGGCGCACAGATGGACACATCATCCAGAGAAAGCGTTCGGGAGATTTTGTATGGCTACCTTGCCGGCAAGGGGCTTCGCAAGACCACGCAACGCGATGCCATTATTGAGGCGGCCTTCGGAACCAAGGAGCATTTCAATGCGGAGGAGTTGCTGGTGATGGCAAAAAAAATCGACTCATCTGTATCTCGCGCAACTATTTATAGGACTTTGCCTCTGCTGGTGGAAAGCGGACTGCTTCGCGAGTTGGATCTCGGGGGGGATACGAAAATTTACGATCCGAACTTCTTGGAACATCCCACTCACAATCACTTGGTGTGCGTGGACTGCAAAAAAATCATTGAGTTTGAAGATACCAACATGGAACTGCTGGAAAATTGCATTACCCGTCGTCTGGGGTTTTCCCCGACGAACAAGATGGTGAAAATCGAGGCGCATTGTGACGAGTTGAAGTTGCATGGCACCTGTGCGAAACGTCCGGCGGAGTCCGCTTCCTAGACAAGGTCATGTGGAAGGGACGATTCAAGCAGGAGGCGTCGGATCTCCTGAAGAGCTACGGGCAGTCGGTGACGACCGATTGGAGACTTTATCAACAGGACATCCGTGGCAGCATTGCCCATGCGCGGGCACTTGTGGCGGCGGGAATCCTCACAGCCGACGAGTTCGGACAGATTGAGGGAGGGCTCCGGTCCATCGAGTCGGAAATTCGTGCGGGAACCTTTGCCTTCAGCGAAGACCTGGAGGATGTGCACATGAACATCGAGGCCGAGCTGACGCGCCGGATCGGGGCGGCCGGGGCAAAGTTGCACACGGCCCGCAGTCGGAACGACCAGGTGGCCTTGGATTTTCGTTTGTATCTTTTGGAGGCCTGTGCCGGGATCGGGGAAGGGATTCGGGGGCTGCAACGGGCATTGGTGGGATTGGCCTCGCGGCATCCTGTGGCGGTGATTCCCGGTTACACCCATCTCCAGCGGGCGCAGCCGGTGCTTTTTGCGCATCATCTGCTGGCTTATGTGGAGATGTTGGAACGGGATGCGGGGCGGGTGGCAGATTGTGCCCGGAGAATGGATTCGATGCCTCTGGGGTCGGGGGCCATTGCCGGTTCGACCCTGCTTCTCAACCGGGAAGCCGTGGCGGCGGAGTTGGGATTTTCGCGTGTGACCACAAACAGCATGGATGCCGTGGCCGACAGGGATTTTGCCTGTGAGTTGTTGGCGGCACTGGCGATTTTGGGCATGCACATTTCGCGGTTGAGCGAGGATGTGATCCTCTGGGCGTCGGCGGAGTTCGGTTTTTTGGAATTGTGCGACCGGCACACGACCGGATCCAGCCTCATGCCGCAGAAGAAAAATCCCGACATTGCCGAGCTTGCGCGCGGAAAAACCGGGCGTCTCTATGGGAATTTGATGGCCTTGTTGACGACGATGAAAGGGCTTCCGCTCACCTACAATCGCGACATGCAGGAAGACAAGGAGGGGGTGTTCGATTCCGTGGACACCGTGGGGGCCACACTGGCGATTTTTGCGGAAATGATGGCGGCGGCGTCCCTGCGGGAGGAACGCGCCCGCGCGGCGGCTTCGGATCCTCTTCTGTTGGCGACCGATTTGGCGGACCGTCTTGTCGAGGGCGGGGTGCCTTTCCGACAGGCGCATGAGATTGTTGGGAAGCTGGTGGCCCTGGCACAGGATGCCGGGAAGCCTTTGCACCGGCTGGACTCCGCCGTGTTTCTGGCCGCATCTCCCGTGTTGACTCCCGAGGTGGTGGCGGCGACGTTTGATCTGGACTCTGCGATGAAAGCCCGCCGCACAACCGGAGCCCCATCTCCCGGGAATGTGGCCGTGGAACTGGCCCGCTGGACAGCTCTCCTTGGCTGATGGAAAAGCATCTGACGGACCCTGCCTCCTGGGCCACTCTGCATTCGGAAGTTTTGGCCCGCTCACCGTGGCTCACCGTGGTGAGGGAGCGTATTGCAACTCCGAGTCGGCCGGACGGAGTGGATTGGTTCATCGCGAGACGTCCGGTGGCGGCGGTGGTGGCTCCCCGGGATGCGGAGGGAAACTATCTGCTCATCCGACAGGAACGGGTTGCCGTGAAGCGGGAGACATGGGAATTTCCCGCCGGTCAGGTCGAGGGAGAGGTGAATGGGGAGAACATCCTTGCGACAGCGGTGCGGGAGCTTGGGGAAGAGGCGGCTGTGGTCTGCAAGGCCCCTCTGGTTTCCCTCGGGATATTATACTCCTCGGTGGGTTTCACCGATGAATGTTGTCATCTTTTTCTGGCTCCGGGAGTTGTTCCCGCGCCGAATCTTCGCGACCACGATGAGCACGAGGCGATTCATGAGGTGGGAAAATTCTCGCCCGAAAAATTGCGGAGAGCCGTTGCGGAGGGGAGCATCATCGACAGCAACACGCTGGCCTGTTTCGCACGCCTCACCGCCAGGGGGGACTTTGAATGAGCTTGAAACGTTTTTTTGATTTCCGGGAATCCCGTGACGAGGCCAAGCCGTTCCTCGCCCATCTGGAGGATCTTCGTGCCACTCTCATCAAAATTGCCCTTGCGCTGGGGGTTGCGATGACGCTCTGTTTTCTGTTCCGGAGCGAGCTGGCTGCGCTTGTGCAGCGACCGTTGATTGCCGTGGACCCCGAACGGGCAGCAAACCTCCAGTCTCTCGGAGTGGCCGATTCCTTCACGATCTCGCTGGAACTGGCTTTCTACGGGGGGATCGTCCTCGCCTTTCCGTTTTTGCTGCTCTTTCTGGCCGAATTCATCCTGCCGGCACTGACTCTGGCGGAGAAGAAATTGCTCTATCCGGTGGCAATCATGGGATTCGGGCTTTTTCTCGGCGGCGTGGCATTCAGCTATTTCGTGGTCCTGCCGCAGACGCTGGAATTTTTCTTCAAGGATGCGCAGTCGATGCATTGGCAGCCGACATGGACGGTGCGTGAGTATTATTCCTTCACCACACAATTTGTCATCGGTTTCGGGCTCGCATTCGAGCTTCCGTTGGCGGTGTTGGTGCTGGTGAAACTCGGAGTGGTGGATTGCGCCCTGCTGCAACGGACGCGGGCCTTTGCCCTGATCATCATTTTCGTCCTTGCGGCGATCATCACCCCCACTTCCGATATTCTGACGCTGGTCCTGATGGGGGGGCCGATGTATGTGCTCTACGAGATCTGCATCGCCATCGCCTGGTTCATGGAGAGACGTTCCCGGGGGGAATAGATTACTCGGTTGGTTTTTCCGGAGATCCGGTTTCGTCGAGGGAATGGTAGTAATCGCTGATGATTTTCAGGTTTTTGTCCAGATCCGTCGGACGTTGGGAGGGGGAGGCGGATGCTGCGGGAGTGGGGGAGGGCTGTGGTTTGTTGCGAGCCGGGTTGGTGACGACTCTCCAGAGATCGGAGAATTTATCCACGAGCGAGCGGTTCTGTTGGCGGGAGTGGACTTCCTCGACCAATTCTTCGCGCGGTCGCCGGGCTTCCTGGAGCCAGGCGGATTTCAACGGGATGAGAAGCGGGTGGAACTGCGGGAAGCGGTGTTCTGCCACAGAAATGACAGGCAGCGCATCTTCCGGCAGTGCCTCCCCCCGGCCGGGGTAGGGCAGGAGGAGCACATCCGAGCGGGTGGCGGGGAGAGTGATGCGCCGGTGGTCGACGGTGGCGACGTAGGTCACCGTGTCGTGGATTTGATATCCGAGGTATTCCGCAATGTTTGCCGATGCGTCGCTTTGGAAGGCAAGGGGCTTGTAAATGACCAGTCCGCGGGCGGGGTTTTTTGCGTAGGGGTTTTCGGAAGAGTAGAGCGAATGACTGGAGAGCAGGAGGAAGATTCCTCCGGCTGCGGACAGGAGGCCGATGGAAAGAGTCTTCATTCCAAGAAGAAGGGGGGAGTGGTGGCGGGATCAGCTCTTCAGAAGGGCTTTCAGCATGGGGAAACTGTTGGAAATTTCCGCAACCACCCCGGGTCCGGCGACTTCCTGTGCCTTGGCGAAAAACTCACGGGCCAGGGGGACGATTTTGTCTGTCGGTACCCCGGCCTGCTGGAGGGCTGCCGAGGCTTTGGCGAGATCCGCTGCCTGACCGCCCAGCATTCCCAGCAAACCGCCCAATCCCCCCGCGCTGTCGGCAGCGGTTTTTGGAGCCTGGGCCATCAACTCCACGCTTCCCGGGACAAGGTGGACGAATTTTTCAAAATCGGTGCCGGTCGTTTTTTCCTTCAACAAATTCAGAAGCACCCCGATGGCCGAGCTGATCGTTGATTCGGGCAGTGCGAGTTTGTTGCTGAGAAACGTGATGATTTCGTTCATGAGATTTTTCGGGAAACTAGCCGGAAGTTCGCCCTGCGGCAATCCCGGGTTTGCTCTTGGAATAAATCCTGCTTAGATTTTGCCCATGGAAACGCCTCCGTCTTCACCCGATCCCGGATCTGCTCCGCAGTCTCCTTTGCCGCCGCCTGCGCCGGGGGGCATCACGGACCGTCAGTGGATTGTATTCCTGCATCTGAGCGCACTGGCCGGTTTGGTGCTGCCTTCGTTCGGGCACATTCTTGGGCCGTTGATTATCTGGCTGGTGAAGAAGCCGGAGAATGCGCAGATTGATGCGGCCGGCCGGGATGTTTTGAATTTTCAGATTTCCTGGACGATCTGGATGGTGGTTTCCGTGGTGGTGGCTTTTGTGGGGTCCTGTCTGTTCGTCCCGATTGTCCTGCCTGCGGGAGTCTTCATTGCCTGGGTGGTGTTTGTGATTTTGGGGGCGGTGAAGGCCGGGAACGGCGAGACCTACAAGTTTCCCCTGACGATGAAGATGCTTTAACGCCTCTGCGTTCCCGGAAGCATTTTTGATCGTTTTTCTGCGGGATCGGGAAGATCTCCGTATCGAGGTTAATCCCCGTATTTGGTGTGCCAGTCGCGGTAGACGAAGGGAGAGATTTCGGAGGGTTTGATTTCGCTGCGGCCACCCCAGAAGACATTCGTGTAGGTGACGGGGATGCCTGCTTCTTCGAGGTGGCGGTCGATGGCGGCTTTGTGGAGGAGGACGCGGTCTTTCTCACCGCCATGGGCGACGGCCATGATGTTGACGTTGTTGAATTCGGGACCTCCTTCGCGCCAGTAGCAGTGGGTGAGGATCTCATGGCGTCCGACTTCGGAGCCGGCTTCGACTTCCCGCCCGGCAGGGACGGCCCAGTGGAAGAGGGCGTTGAAGCGGGTGACCCGGACTCCGGACTGGGAGGGTTTCACGTGTTCGAGGAAGGTGGAGAAACGACCGAGCAGTTTCCGTTGCTGGAGGGATTCTGCGACGCGGAAGAATTCTTCGGATGAGACACCGGCTTCGCGGGCACGGGCATCCCACGGAGTCTGGCAAATTTCCTCCGGTTCAAATTCGCGTTTGAGCGCCATGAGAACGCGCCATTCGTGTTCATCGAGATGGGTCACGCCGGTCTGGATCATGCGGGCGGGTGCTTCGCTGCGGTCGCCGGGCTCGATGGATTTTCTGCGGACATGACCGACGCCGAGGGCAAAGATGCCTTTGGCGGGCATGATCTTGAAGGCTTCCGCTCCGGTGAGGCGGAGAAGGAGACGGCAATGGTGTTCCAAGGACTGCCCGGCGGGGACTTTGAGAGTGGTCCACAGGCGGTAGGCTTCGCCGGGAATCTTGGCGTCGGTGGAACGGATGACGACGTGACCCGAGAACGGGTCTTCCCGGAAGAGAAAATCGAATGCTGCATCGAGTTTGTCCTGGGGGACTTTCCAGGCGACGAGAGCCCCTTCGGCGAGATTCGTGGCGAGCAGGGTCTGGCGGACCCGGCGGATCGTGCCCGCGCGGAGCATGGCCTGGATGCGTTCCAGCACCACCGGAAATTCCACGCCGCTTTTTTCAGCAATTTCCCGGAAAGGGTCGCGGGAGAATCCGGAAATCTGGTCTTCCGAAATGGCAAGAATGCGGGCGTTGACGGGGTCGGTGTGTTCGGTCATGTCCCCACAGACTGTGCAAATCCGGACCGGATCTGGCAATCGCTATTCTTCTTCGCCGCTTCCCCGGGTGAACCACAGGGCGATGACAAAAATGATGAGCAGAAGGGTGCCGAGGGCGGCTCCGAAGGGTTGATTGCGGCCGGAGGTGAACTGTTTGAAAATGACTTCGCCGATGGTGGGGTTTGCTCCGCCGCCCATGAGGGTGGTGATGGCAAACATGGCAATGGAGGGGATGAAAACCAGAAGGGCTCCGGCGGTGATGCCGGGGCGGGTGAGAGGAATGATGACCTGTGCAAAGGCACGGGTGGGACCGGCACCGAGATCGTAAGCCGCCTCGATCATTGCCCCGTCGAGTTTTTCCACGCTGGTGTAGATGGGCAGGATCATGAAGGGCAGGAAATTATAGACGAGTCCGAGCACAATGGCGAAGGGGGTGTAAAGCAGGGTGACCGGTCCGGAAAAAAGACCGGAGGACATGAGGAGGCTGTTCACGAGTCCTTCTTTGCTGAGGATGGTGATCCATGCGTAGGTGCGGATGAGGAAGCTGGTCCAGAAAGGGACCATCACAAGCATGAGGAGGATTCCCCGCCAGCGCTCGGGAGCCCGGCCGATGAAGAAGGCGGCCGGATATCCGACGGCCATGCAGATCACGGTGGCGAGAAAGGCATACCAGACGGATTCCAGCAGCACCTTCAACCAGACCCAGTTGAAGGCACGGATGTAGTTGTCGAAGGAGAATTGATAGACCACCCGCCCGAGAGCATCGCGTTCGGCGAAGCTCACCACCACGAGCATGATGGTCGGAACAACGATGAAGAGGACCAGCCAGGCAAGCAGGGGCAACAGGACGAGCCAGGCCGCAAGGCCGGGCTGGCGGCGGAATCCCTTGGATCCCGCCGCTCCGAAGTCTGTTGCCGCCATGCCGGCCATGGAATTACTGGACTTTCAGGGATGTGACGATTTCGTCGATTTTTGAGGCCTGTTGCCCGATGTCCTCGAAGGTCTGCATCTTTGCGATTTCTTCTTCCGTGGGGAAGCTGGCAGGGTTGGCGCGTTGCTCGGGGGTGAGCAGCTCGCGGGCGGCGAGGTTCGGGTTTGTGTAGGGGAAGGCATCGGAGATCTGCTTGCTCACGTCCGGCCGCAGAATGAAGTTCATGAACGCCTCGGCGTTGTCGACATTCTTTGCGGTTTTGGGAATGGCCAGGCTGTCGATGAAGAGGTGCGTGCCTTCCGCGGGCAGAACCCACTTGAATTTCTTGTCCTCGTTCAGAAGGATGGCACCTTCCCCACCCCAGACCACACCGATGGCCACGTCGCCATTCAGGAGAGCGGTCTTCGGACTGTCCGAGTCGTAGACTTTCACCAGCGGCAGCCACTTGGCGATGAGGGGTTTGACCTTTTCGAGATTCTCATCGGTGACCTGGTTGATCGGGGCACCCTGGGTGAAGAGCCCCCAGGTGACGATCTCCCGCGCGTCATCGAGGACGACGATATTCTGTTTGTATTTGTCCTGAAAGACATCGGCGAATCCCTTGATGTCATCCTTGATGAGGTCGGTGTTGATCACGATGCCGACAGTGCCCGCCATGAAGGGGACGCTGAACTTGTTGCCGGGATCAAAGGACATGTTCAGAAACTGCGGGGCGATGTTCTTCAGGTTCGGGATCTTCGCATGGTCGATCGGATGGAGGAGGTCTTCCTTCACCAGTGCTCCCACGACGTATTCGCTCGGCTGGATGATGTCGTAGCTCCCACCGCCGGCCATGAGCTTTGCCAGCATCTCCTCGTTCGAGGCGTAGTTCTCGACAGAAACCTTGATCCCGGTTTCCTGCGTGAACTGCTCGATGACAGACTGGGGAATGTATTCCGACCAGCAGAAGATATTGAGGTTCTTGCTGGCGGTTTCGGTTTTTTTGGCAGGAGCCGGGGAGGAGGCACTTTTGGGCTCCGTGCTGCTTCCGGTGGCCGGGGGTTTTCCGCAGCCGGCAAGCGCGAATGCTGCCAGTGCGGCCATCAGGGTGACGTGTGTTTTCATGTATTTTTCCTTCTGCTGATCAGTTGACTGCAAATAACAATACCCATTGTGCCCAGAATGAACAGGGCGCTCAGGGCGTTCAACTGGGGGTTGAGTCCGACCTTGGCCATGCCGAAGACCTTGAGGGGAAGCGTCTGGGTTTGTGCGCCGGTGGTGAAGACGCTGACGATGTATTCGTCGAGCGAGAGGGTGAAGGACATGAGCGCGCCGGAGACAATCGCCGGCATGAGGTAGGGGACGATGACTTTCCAGAAGGCCTGCGCGGGGGTGGCCCCGAGGTCCATCGCGGCCTCCTCCAGAAACGGGTCGATTCCCTGCAGCCGTGCCTGCACCCCCACCAGAACAAACGGAAAACAGAAAGTGGTGTGGGCGATGACAAGAGTGGTGAAACCCAGCGGGATATTGAGCAACTGCACAAAAAGCACCAGCAGACTCACTCCCATGAGCACCTCCGGCATCACCATCGGCACGAAAATCAGGAGGCCGATCGCCCGCTGGAACGGGAAACGGTAGCGGTAGAGCATCCAGGCCCCGATGGTGCCGAGGGTTGTGGCGAGCACGGTGGTTGCACAGGCCACAATGAGGCTGTTTTGGAAGGCCACCACCAGGGTCTTGTTTGAGAACAGCGCGTGATACCACTGGGTGGTGAACCCTTCCCACCGGATGTTCAGTTTTGAGGCGTTGAAGGAAAAGAGGACCAGCAGAAGGATCGGGATATAGAGAAACGCAAAAACCAGAAGCGTCCAGAGTCCGAAGAAGCTGCTCTGGAGCCGAGGTCCGTTCAGCCAGCGTTTGACCTCCCGGAGTTTGAACGGAAAAAACGACGAAGCAACCGCCGACATGCCGTCAATGTAGCAATATCCATGCCTCGCGTCCAGTGAATGGCCGGTCTTTTCCGGAGGGGACGATTTTTAAGGCGTGGGTTTCTCGAAGCGGCCTTCCTCGTCGACCTTGGTGACGGCGGCTTCTTCGGCGGCGTTGGCGAGATCGCGGACTTTGGCGACCTGTTCTTTTGTGAGCGGTTCCCCGCCGGCTTCGAGAAGGAGTTCCCGGATGCCCTTGATGCGCTCGGTGAGGGTCTGGACAAACTCGGTCTTTTTCAACCGGGGATGGAGTGTGGAGAGGCGGTCGAGGAAATATTCGATGATCTCGGGGTTCCCAAGGATCTGGGCCTTGACGGGGGTGTAGGAATCGGCGGTGCTGTTGGCACCGAGTTGAAAGCCCCGGAGCCAGCCGCCGAGGCTGATCATGTGAGCCATTTCCTCATCGCGGAGTTCGAGCATGGATGTCTCGACATCTTCCTGTGTGCGGATGAGTTCCTGCCTCATGCCGACCCAGTCTCCTTTGTCGCTGTATTCGAAAAGGCTCTTGCTGCGTTTGGTGAGGCGTTCCCCGACCCCGAGTGCCCGGGCCTGGCGGATGAGCGCGCGCCCCACGTCCTGGACATCCTGCGGCCGCTCCGCGAGGGTGAGCATGAAGCCGTCGGCGACGAGCGAGCCGAAGTGCATTGAAGTTTGCAGGCGGTTGTTGAACGTGGCTTCGCGGTTCGCGGAGTCAATGAGGGCCAGGGGAACGGGACGGAACACTTCCAGCTGCTTGAGGATGTCCTGAATCGAGGGAGTGGTGATGGGGTTCACCCCGAGCTCTTCGCGCATGTGCTCGGTCGAACTTTGCTGGAGTTCGGAGTCGATGTTGTCCTGCGCAAAAACCGCGAGGGCTTGGAAGCCGGCGATCAGCGTGGAAAAAACAAGCGCCCGGTGCATGCAAGGTTTATATCCCATCTCCCCGCCTCCTGTCCAACGAATGCAACAACCATCCGCACCACGCATTTTTCCTCCGGACGCCGCCCTTGCGAACCGGGGCAAGGTGCGCGATAGTCGGGGCATGATTATCGGGGTTCCCAAAGAAATCAAAGAACAGGAGCACCGGGTGGCTTTGCTTCCCTCGGCGGCTTATCAACTCATCAAACACGGGCACAAGGTTCTCGTTGGAAGCCAGGCGGGGGCGGGAATCGGCTTCGAGGACGCGGATTACCGCGCGGCCGGGGCGGAGGTGCTGGAAAAGCACGGGGAGATTTTTGAACGGGCGGACATGATCGTGAAAGTGAAGGAACCCCTGCCTTCGGAATACGGACTGCTCAGGAAAGACCAGATTCTTTTCACCTATCTGCACCTGGCCGCAAACCGGGCGCTCACCGAGGCATTGATCAAGACCGGAGCGACGTGCATCGCCTATGAGACCGTCGAGGTGAACCACCGTCTGCCGTTGCTCGAACCGATGAGCGAAATCGCCGGGCGGATGTCCGTGCTGGTGGGCGGGTATTTTCTGGCGAAGCACAATGGAGGGAAAGGGGTGCTTCTGGGTGGCGTGCCGGGGGTGCTGCCGGGGAAGGTGATGGTGATTGGCGGGGGAACTTCGGGGGTGAATGCCGCGCGCATGGCGACCGGTCTCGGGGCGGATGTCACGATTTTGGAAGTCGACCTGGAAAGGATGCGGTTCTTGGACATCACGATGCAGACCGCCCACACGTTGTATTCCAGCGAGGCGAGCATTCTGGAGCTTCTGCCGGGAGTGGATCTGCTGATCGGGGCGGTGTTGGTGCCCGGCGCCCGTGCTCCGAAACTGATTTCCCGTGAGATGCTGCGACTCATGAAACCCGGCAGCGTGCTTGTGGACATCGCGATCGACCAGGGCGGCTGCGTGGAGACATCGCATCCGACGACGCACCATGACCCGACTTTCGTCGAGGAGGGAATCACCCATTATTGCGTGGCGAACATGCCGGGGGCCTATGCCCGCACGGCGACCCAGGCCCTCACGAATGTCACCAATCGGTATATTGAAACGCTGGCGGATTTTCCTCTCAGGGAAGCCATGCACCGGCAACCGGGACTGGCCGGGGGGCTGAATATTTTTGATGGGAAGGTCACCTGCAAAGCCGTTGCAGAGGCGCACGGACTCGAATACTCTCCGTTCGCCGCATGAGTTCGCTGAAAGAGACCATCCACGACATTGGAGCCCGTGCCCGCGCCGCCGCGCGGGAACTGGCCAAACTGACCTCCGCCCAAAAGTCCGCAATCCTCCTGTCCATGGCGGATGAACTTGTGGCGGAAACCGACGCCCTCGTCCGCGCCAACGCGGAGGATCTTGCCCGGGCCGAGCAGAACGGGCTCAACAAAGCGGCCATCGACCGGCTTCGCCTCACCCCGGAACGCATCGCCGGGATGGCGGATGGCGTCCGGCAGGTGGCGGAGTTGAATGATCCGGTGGGGGAAATTCTGAAGGAATGGACCCGCCCGAATGGCATCCGGATCACCAAAATCCGCACTCCGATCGGAGTCATCGGGATTATTTACGAGTCCCGGCCGAACGTCACGAGCGACGCGGCCGTTCTGTGTCTCAAGACCGGAAATGCCGTGATCCTGCGCGGGGGCTCGGAGGCGATCGCCTCAAATCTCGCCATCGCAAAGGCTCTCCAGGCCGGTGGCGGCAGGGCGGGATTGCCCGACGGAGCCGTCCAGCTTGTGCCGACGACCGACCGCGAGGCGGTGAAGATCATGGCGCAGATGGATGAGTTCATGGATGTGATCATTCCGCGCGGCGGACATTCGCTCATCGAAAATGTGGTCACCCATGCGCGGATGCCTGTGATCAAGCACTACGACGGGATTTGCCATGTCTATGTGGACAGGGCTGCGGACGCCGGCATGGCGCTTGATATTGCGCTCAATGCGAAATGTCAGCGCCCCGGGGTTTGCAACGCCATGGAAACCCTGCTCGTTCACCGCGATATTGCAGCGTCCTTTTTTGAGAAGGCGGTTCCGGCTTTCGGGAAATACTCCGTGGAAATGCGGGCGGACCCCGGGGCTTTCCGTCTGCTTTCCGACTTCGGCTGCCAGCAGTTGAAGGAAGCGGATGAAACTTCCTGGCGGACCGAATACCTGGATCTCATCCTCTCGGTGAAAGTGGTGGAGAGTCTCGACGAGGCTGTGACCCACATCGAAAAGTTCGGTTCACATCACAGCGATGCCATTGTCACGGAAGATGCCGCTGCAGCGGAAAAATTCCTTCGGGAGGTGGATTCCGCCACGGTGTATTGGAATGCCTCGACCCGTTTCACCGACGGCGGGGAGTTCGGGTTCGGCGCGGAGATCGGGATCAGCACCGACAAACTCCATGCCCGGGGACCGATGGCATTGGAGGAATTGACCTCCTACAAGTATCTCATCCGGGGTTCCGGACAGGTGCGGTAGCAGAAAAATCGTGCTTTTTTTCCCGCAACACCGCTTCATTGGCGGTTGCTTTTGAATATTTGATATGCCGAAACAGCAGACGATACTCCTTGTGGACCGCGAGACGGACTTTCTCGACTGGGCTCAGAACCAGTTGAAGAGCCCGACCGCGCGCGTGCTGCTGGAAACCTCCGCCGACGCCGCCTACAAGACTTTCTGCATGGAACAGCCGGAGCTTGTTCTGGCGGAGATGAACCTCCATCCCTTCACCGGCCTGGAGCTTCTGGCCCGCATCCGCAAGCATTCGCCGAATGCCATGGTCATCATCACGAGCGCCTTCGGCACCACGCAATCGGTCATCGAGGCGATGAAGATGGGGGCGTTTGATTTTGTCCGCAAAGAACAGCTTCCATTCAATCTCAAGGTCGTTGTGGATTCCGCCCTCAAGGCGGCCGCGGAGTTGCAGAGCGCCAGTGCCTTCAAACCCCAGCTTACCGTCGAGCAGCACCGGGAGGATATCGTCGGTCGCTCGGATGCCATGCAGCAGGTCTTCAAAATGATCGGGCGTGTCTCCGGCAGCGAGGCACCGGTCATGATCACCGGTGAGAGCGGTTCCGGAAAAGAACTCGTCGCCCGCGCGATTCACAATTACAGCGGACGCAGCAACAAGAGCTTTCTCGCGATCAACTGTGCGGCCATCCCGGACAATCTCCTGGAGAGCGAACTTTTCGGTCACGAAAAGGGATCCTTCACCGGGGCGCACAGCCAGCGGATCGGTCGCTTTGAGCAATGCGACAACGGCACGCTCTTTCTCGACGAGATCGGGGAAATGCCGCTCCAGGTCCAAAGCAAGATTCTCCGCGTGCTTCAGGAGGGGGAATTTTCGCGCGTCGGGGGCAACCAGACGCTTCGGACCGATGTCCGCATTGTTTGTGCGACGAACAAGAACCTGGAGGAAGAGGTTGCCCGCCGGACTTTCCGCGAGGACCTTTTCTACCGGCTCAATGTCGTCCGCATCCACCTGCCCCCGCTTCGCCAGAGACAGGATGACATCACATTGCTGGCCGAATATTTTCTGCAAAAAATCGCCAACCAAAAGCATCGGCCGGCACTGAAGCTCTCGGAAGAGGCGATTCGTGTTCTTGAAGCCTATCCCTGGCCCGGCAATGTCCGTGAATTGGAGAACACGATGCAACGGGCTTCCGTGCTCGCCACCGCCGATGTACTGCTGCCGAAAGATATTCCTCTCGGGCAAAATGTCGGCGAACCGGGAACGTGCAACGGCACCGGTGAGCCGCTTGGCAAAGAGGCCGCCATGGAGGCCCTCTTCCAAATCGCCGCCGCGGATGCCTCCCTCCCGCTTCTCCCGTGGCTCGAACGCGAATTCACGCTCCGTGCCATGGAAAAAACCGAGAACAACCAGGTCCGTGCCGCCAAGCTCCTCGGCATCACCCGTGCCACCCTCCGCAAGCGTCTCGATCGCAACGGCGAGGTGACGGATGAAGAATAACACCGAGGTCGGACGCGCCCCAACCAGCCATCCGGCCTGAGCATGGAGTTGAGAACTCGAAGACTGATGGTGGGAGACGGGCTTTCGGGTTGGATTGCCCGGGATTTGCCCGTGGGAAAAATCGGATGAAGGCCTGGCGTCAGCAATCCGGTGGGTGGGTGCCGTGCGATTCGGTTCCGATCGGAGACCGGGGGTTCCGGTATGGGATGAGTGTTTTTGAGACGGTGGCGGTTTGCGGGGGACGTGCCGTTTTTGCGGCGGAGCATCTGGAGCGGCTCGGTCGGGCTGGCCGTGAGGTGGGGTGGGGAAAAATCGTTGTCACGGAAATTCCCGGGTTGGATGTCGGTGTCACGGGAGTTTTGCGGCTCTATGCGACGGCTGGGGAGGGACGGCCGGGGGATCCGTTTTGCGGGACGGTCTATGCGATTTTTGAGGAGTGCGAGGTGGGGACGGATTTTCCCGCGGTGCGGGTGGCGTCTTCGTATGCGCCCTATTTGCCGAGACCGGGAGGATGGAAGACGGGGAATTACTGGCAGAACGTGGATGCAATTTTTGCGGCGCGGGAGATGGGGGTGGAGGATGTGCTGTTGTTCAATCCCGCAGGCTGTCTGGTGTGCGCGAGCATGGGGAATGTTTTTTTGGAGGTGGACGGTCTTTGGAAAACTCCGGCCCCGGGGAGCGGGGCGAGGGACGGGGTGGTGAGGGAGTGGGTGATGGGGCAGCTTCCGGTGGAGGAGACCCTGCTCGGACCGGATGATGTGGCGCGCTGCACCGCGTGTTTTCTCACCAACAGCCGGGTGGGGGTGCGCGGGGTGTGCGAGGTGGATGGAAGGGCGTTGAGGACGGATGTCACGGCTTTGCAGCGGCTTTATCGAGAGCATGTCCTCCGGTCGTAAGAGTTCCAAAGAGAGCGGGCGTTCCGTGCCGGTTGGAGAGGGCGACGTTTCCGGAGTGCCTTCTTCGGATTGGTTGCTTTCGCGGGTGGAGGGGAACGGCGTTTTGCGTGCACTATGGGAGGCCGAAGCGCGCGCGGGTGGAGCACTGGTGGAGATTTCCGAACCGGCCCAGCCGTTTGTGGTGGCGGTGGTGGCGCGGCGTTTTTCGGGACGTGTCTGGGTGGTGTGTCCGGATGTGCGGCGGCAGGAGGATTTTGCGACGGAACTGGCGGCGTGGTGCCCGAGGGTGCGCTTGTTTCCGGAGCTGGAGGTTCCGGCGGGGGATGCGCTGCCGGATCCCGAGACCGCTTCGGAGAGATTGGAATTGTTGCGTCTGCTTGCCCGGGGGGGCGGGGATGCGGTGGTGGTGATTCACCGGGCGCAGTGGGAGTCGCCTGTTCCGGCGAGAAAGGTGTTGGCGCGGGAAGTGTTCGGGTTGGAGAGAGGGCAGCAGCTTGAGATCGGGGAACTGACGGCGCGGCTTGTGAAGGCGGGGTATGAACAGGCTCCGCAGGTGACGGCGCGGGGGCAGTTCGCGCGGCGGGGAGGCATTGTGGATGTGTTTTCGTGGCAGGCACCGAGGCCGTTCCGCATCGAGTGGTTCGATCTCGAGATCGAGTCCCTGCGGGAGTTCGACCTGGATACGCAGGCATCCACGGGAGCCGTGGAGAGTGTCGAGATTCTTGTCGCGAAGCGGGGAGACGGGGAAGGGACATTGAGGGGCTTTTGGCAGGAAGAGGATCTGGTGATCGAGGTCGATCCGAATCCTTCGCAGGAGGGGATGTTTCTGGGAAGCGGATCATTGCCGGAACGATTGACGGTGCCGTTTTACCCGGTGCCTTTTGCCGAGTTGGGGGCCGGAGATTTGGTGTTGGACGAGGTGAAGCGCAGCCGATTTTTTGATCAGCTCGGGGACTGGGCGTCGGAGGGATGGGAGATGATCTTTGCCTGCAACAACGAAGGCGAGGGGGAGAGGTTCCGGGAACTGGCGTCGGATTTTGATTTCGATGCGTCCGTGCTGAAATTTCTGCCGGTTCCGGCGACCCGGGGTTTCGTGTGTCCTTCGGCCAAGTTGGTGTTGCTGGCGGATGCGGAGATTCTGGGACGGTCGGCCAGCCAGCGGGCGCACCGGGCGGCATTGCGACGGGACCGGGTGCGGAGCGGGCGCGCGGCGATGGATTTCTCGGAATTTGAGGAAGACGATTTTGTGGTGCATCTGGAGCACGGGATCGGGCGGTTCCTCGGCTTGCAACAGGCACCCGATGGCGGAGGCGAGGTGCTGGCACTGGAGTTTGCCCACGATTCGCGGCTTTACGTGCCGCTCGACCAGGCCTGGCAGGTTTCCCGGTATGTGGGACTCGGGAAGCGGCATCCGGATTTGTCGGAACTGGGCGACGGTCGTTGGCAGAAGGCCAAGGTCAAGGCTTCGAAGGGCATCTACGAATACGCCGCGCGGATGCTTCGCGTGCAGGCGGAGCGGGAGCACGGGGTCGGGCATGCGTTTCCGCCGGACTCCCACTGGCAGCAGGAGTTCGAGCGTTCGTTTCTCTTCACGGAGACCGGCGACCAGCTCCGGGCCATCTCGGAGACGAAGGCAGACATGGAGTCCGGAAGGCCGATGGACCGGCTCATCTGCGGGGATGTCGGTTTCGGCAAGACCGAGGTCGCGATCCGCGCGGCATTCAAGGCGGTGACCGGGGGGAGGCAGGCGGTGGTGATCACTCCGACAACCGTCTTGGCCCAGCAGCATTTCCAGACGTTCCGGGAGCGGATGAGCGAGTATCCGGTGACAATCGAACTTCTGAGTCGCTACCGTTCCGCGGCAGAGCAGAAGAAGGTCATTGCCGCGCTGGCCGCCGGAGAAGTGGACATCGTGGTCGGCACCCACCGGGTGATCTCGTCGGATGTGATTTTCAAAAATCTCGGTCTTGTGGTGGTGGATGAGGAACAACGGTTCGGAGTGAAACACAAGGATGCCCTGAAGGAAAAATTCCGCCTTGTGGATGTGTTGACGCTCTCCGCGACACCGATTCCGCGGACGCTTTACCTGTCATTGATGGGGGCCCGGGACCTGTCGATCATCGAAACTCCACCACCGAACCGCCAGCCGGTGGAGACGATCGTGTGCGGTTATGATGAACGGATCATTCGTGATGCCGTCAACCGGGAGATTGCCCGCGGCGGGCAGGTTTATTTTTTGCACAACCGCGTGCAGAGCATCGAGCGCACGGCGGTGAGGATCCGGGAATTGTGCGGGGGGGCGAGGGTGATTGTCGGCCACGGGCAGATGGAGGAAAAGGAACTGGAGGCGGTGATGCAGGCATTTGTCGCCGGGAAGGCGGATGTGCTGGTCTCGACGACCATTATCGAGAGCGGTTTGGATATCCCGAATGCCAACACGATCATCATCGACCGGGCCGACCGTTTCGGCCTGGCGGATCTTTACCAACTGCGCGGACGGGTGGGGCGTTCGAGCCACAAGGCGTATGCGTTTCTCCTGCTGCCGAGGGAATTGATGAGCGTGGGGGCCGCCCGCAAACGGGTGTCGGCAATCAAGCAATATTCCGATCTCGGCTCGGGGTTCAAGATTGCCATGCGGGATCTGGAGATCCGCGGGGCGGGGAATCTGCTCGGAACGGCCCAGAGCGGACACATCATTGCCGTGGGGTTCGATCTGTATTGCAAGCTCCTCAAACGGGCGGTCGAGTCCCTCAAAGGCAATCGCACCGGCGGCGGAACGGCGGTTATGCGGCTGGATTTTGTGAAGACCGACGAGGCGGAATTCCTGACTTCCGAAGCCTGCGCGGGGGCTTTTATTCCCGCTTCCTATATTCAGGATGCGCGGATGCGGATCGAGGCCTACCGGAAAGTCGCGGAGGCTCCCGGGCGCGGGGAACTGGATGCCTTGCAGGCTGCATGGAGGGACCGGTTCGGGCCGCTGCCCCCGGCGGCGGAAAATGCCCTGCTGTTGGCGGCCGCCCGTCTGGAGGCTTCCCGGCGACGGATTCCCATGGTCGAAGTGCGGGGGGAAAAATTGATGCTGACCAGAGGGGGGAGCTATATCCTGATCGGAGGTCGGTTTCCCCGCTTGACGGCCATCAACCCTGATTCTAGGTTGCGCGAGATCGTATCCCTCTTGGAGAAGATGCCCAGCCGATGAGATTTTTGTTTTTTATTACAACTTTGAGCCTTTTTTTGGCCAGCCTGACCGCGATGGCCCAGCAGGCCGAGGTGCTTGACGGGGTCGCGGCGATTGTCAACAACGACGTGGTGACCATTTCCCAGGTGCGGGAATTGATTGGTTCCCGGGAACGGGGATTGCGGGAAGTTTATTCCGGAGCCGACCTTGCCGAGAAGGTGAAGGAAATGCGTCTGGCCGCCTTGAAGGATCTTGTTGACCGGCAGCTGATTCTTCAGGAATTCCGGAAAATGCAGGAAAAGGGGGCAAACATTCCCGATTACGTCGTGGACGATCGCGTGCAATCCATCATCCGCGAAGAATTCGGCGGTGACCGCTCGGCCTTTGTCCGGACGCTCCAGGCCCAGGGGTACACGGTCACCCGGTTCAAAGAAATCGAGAAAGACAAGATTGTCGTGCAGGCCATGCGACAGGCAAAGGTCAATGAGGACTTCGTCATTTCCCCGACGCAGATCCAGGCATTCTACAACAAAAACAAATCCGCCTACATGCTGCCCGAGCAAATCAAGCTTCGGATGATCATCCTGCGCGAAGGTGTGAGCGGGGACATTCCGGGTGGGGAAAACAAATCCCAGACCGCCGATGAGATTCGCCAGAAACTCGTGGGGGGGGCGGAATTCGACCGCATGGCCGAAATGTATTCCGAGGATGAGGGAACCCGCGACAATGGGGGAGATTGGGGTTGGATCGAGCGGGGAACCCTCAACGAACAACTTTCCAGTGTGGCCTTTGCTCTCCGGCCCGGCCAGGTCAGCCCGGTTGTGAAGCTCGGGGATTCCTATTACATCATGCTCGTCGAAGCGAAAAAGAACGCTTCCATCAAACCGATGTCCGAGGTCCGCGACGAGATCGAGAAGAATTTGATCCAGCAGGAACGCATGAAGACCCAGCAACGCTGGCTCGATACCCTGCGCGCCAAGGCCTACATCAAGATCCTGTCGTAGGGGCTCTCTCTTCAACCCGTGAAAGGGATTCTTTTTGATCTGCTTTTGCAGATTCGGAGAGGGTGGGATTATCTCGCTGCAGCGGTCTTTACGGGTTTGGGGCTGCGCCGTATCGGGAGTGCGCTATCGCGCAGGTAATCGAACTGCGTTCTCATCCCACCGGGAATCTTTTTGATTGTCGTTTTGCACCGCAAATTCAGAATGAATTTGCGGTGCAAAAGCGAAACTATTTGCGGGGAAATTGCGACTGCCCCGAAGATTGCAGGCAGAAAGATGCCCCGGTGCCCGTGCCGAAGGCGTCATTCCAGAGGATTTCCAGGGACTCAACGGTGATATCCTTGCCAGGGGGCCAGTTACAAACGTAGTTGGCGAACATTTCTATACGGCGAAATGTTCCCCCAGACAAGCGATGGAGGTGGGATGCCACCTGCTGGGCCTGGGCCTCTGAATTGGCGATACGAGCGACCAATTTTTCAAAATGGGGGCAGCGGTCAGCGACGACCGCGACGGCTTCACCAGCAGTGAGAAGCGGAATCCGGCCCTGGAAAGCCAGGTTTGTGACGCTCAAATCCTCGAAGAACTCGAGTTGCGACTTCAGTTGTTCGCGCATGCCCATCAAGATGCCGACTTTATGACCCCGCTCGCGGCACACAGAGCAGACGGTCATGACATAATCGACGAACTTCCCGGGAACGCGGTCGGCGCGGTCGAGGACAAGCAGGCTGATTCCCAGGCGCTGGATGTGGCTTGCAGTGGCCGCAACCAGTTCGCAAGCACTGTAGAGGCGCCAGTCTTGCGGCATGGACTCGCCGAGAATGACATTTGCGAAATGTTGCAGGGAGCGGAGCGCGTCATGTTCCGCGCACATGGTCAAAAATACCGAATTGCCGCGATTATCATTTTTCCACGCCGAAGTGATATATCGAAGCACTGTGGTCGTGCCAGCGCCCTCACGACCGCTGATAGCCGAGGAGTATCCGGATGCTGCAATGGCCAAGACACGTTCTGTAAAACGCTTTATGTAGTCGAAAAGGAGGATGTTGTTCATAAATTTTGGAGTGGAATTAAATGTCGAGGAAAGCGGCCTTTTGGAGGGTTGGCACGGTCACGGATACGACGGTTGTCTTCTGGGGAGAACGTTTGGGAGGCTTTACCTTGGAGCGGGCGCGCGCTTTCGCGCTGCCAGGCGCAATATGCGCGAGATTTTTAGCTGCCAGCTTACGCATCAGTCGATTTGCCTCCCGGATGGCTTTTGCTGCGAAACGACGCTCGTCCGTGAGAGCATTCTGAAGGGCATAGTCAGCGTTTGTATTCAAGACGAGGTCAACCAAGTCGCCACCCAGCACGGCAATCACGGTATGAATGGTCTCATCAGGATTATGGTAAACAGTGATGTAGCGCTTGATGTAACCACCGAGTTGCGGGGCGATGTAAAAACTCCCCTTCACTGTCACACCCTCGCGATAAACCTTCGCGGAGGTCGAAACGAGGCATGCCCGGTTGACGCGTTTCACATCTGCAAAAGCTGCATCGGGTGACGGCAAATTTGCATGCCAGTAGCGATAGGGGGTCATTCCCAACGCAGGGTGTTTCCTCACGCAGGATTTCTCAAATGCCCAATCCGCAAGTCCTGATTGGATGTCTTCCCACGAACCCACGAAACGCTCGTCGCGGGTGACAAGATTTGCCCGCGTCAACCCGTGAACGAATTCCTCTTTGATGTCGTTTTTGAGGGTTTGGATTGCCCTTTCAGCAATCCCGTCCTCAGAGGGGCAATGTGGCGTGATTTGTTCAAATTTGATTTCTAAGTCTGTGAACAACGTGGTCACGTCGGCACATTTGAAAATGAGCGCATTGTCAGTCTGAACGATTCCCGGCAGTCCCCCTCCGACCATTTTCGAACTTTTTGGCAGGAAACAAAACCGTAGAAACCGCACGTAGTCGGCCGCGTCGGGCACATTGGGAGTCACCAGCCAGCCCATAATCATCCGGCTGGCACAATCAACAGCCAGCAGGACAAACGGTTTCACGAAACCCTTTTCCGGCGAAATGACCCAAACATCCAACTGGCACCAATCAATTTCCCAGCGAGCATTGCTGTGCGAATACGCACGGAAAATGACCAGACCGTATTTCTGGTAAAACATCGATTGACGCAATGCCGAGACCATATCCAGAATACCTCCTGCCTTCGAAATTCGCTTTCTGAGCCGATGAATGGCATGATAGTGGGGCTGCTTCCATCCCTGCTGTGTCGCCACTAATTCGATGTGCTCCACAATTTTGGTCGTCTTCGCGTTGGGTCTCACATGAAGCTCGAGAACCATCAGGGCAAGTTGCCAGTCTGGCACCTTTGAAGGAGGAGCGTTTTCCACCCGGCCGTCTCGGAGAGCGACCGGTGTTTCCTTCTCTTTAAGCCACGAATATAAAGTCGAATGGTGGGGAACTTTGTCCGCGCTTGGGTATCCCAGCGCCAATCGGGCACCTTCATTCTGACGGAGATATTCGACAAACTGCATTGGAGTCTCCCCACGCCGCTCCATCATCGAGAGAACCGTGAGCTTTGCCGTGACCGATTCGATTTGTTTTTGCGGAAGTGCCCGTAGGTTCATTACGGAGCGGTTGAGAATTTCCTCGCTCAAGTTGCAGTCTTCAGCCGGTTGGGGAAGCTTCTCCGCTTCGGTGTGCTCATTCTGCATGATTTCAAGGTGCCAGAACCAGTAAAATGCCGGAAAACATCGTTAAATATCAGGAATATCGCCGGAATTTAGCTTTGAATATTGGGGACATCGTGGATAAAGCCGGAAATGGGTCGACAGAATCGAAAGCCACCAGTTTCCATCAAACTTCAAAAGAAGAGTTACAAAATCGCGCTTACGGCTTTTCGCTTCCTTAAATCTGCGGCGGATTTGGAATCCACATCCTATTCAGCAATTGTGTCACGGGCAGTCCTCGCAGCCTCAGACGACGATATTCGTGGATTCGTCCCGGTGACCAAACGGATGAGTCGCGGTCGGGGACGCACGCAGGGGCGAACTGCAATCGGCCTGTTACTGAGCGCGGATGTAATCAAGCAGATCGCAGATTTTGCAGAATCTCTCGGTGTCTGGCCAGGCGATGTCCTCGATGCCTGCATCACCTTCCACTGCCGAGGCCGGGCGGCCACATTGAGAAATGATGCCAGGCTACTCGAGATTTTGAGTTCGGATGTAATTCCCGTTAGAAAGCTCCCTGAAGGGGCAACCAAAGTCAGCATTCAAGGTGCCGTCGCTCACCTGCCCTTCACCAGCCAGGATATCGTTTGCTTGGATGGGACCCTGCTTTATCTGGCCCTGGCCAAATGTCCTGACGCCTACTATCAAACGCAGATTTCACCAGGGGCAAGCCACATATTGTCCTTGGTTCTTTCTGGCAAACTCAGGGGCGTGACAACCACGCTCGATTTGCTCGAACTCGCGACAATGCTGGAGGCATCCTCTCCGTTGGAAGAATGGCTGTCCGCCCGGCCAGGGAGCTTTTCTCAAAAAGAGGCCCTTCAAACGGCAATTTCACTGAGGCTCGCGCTTTTGAGTGTTTCGAGCCTGGAAGTCATCTCTGTCGAACCTCAGGATATTGTCGATTGCATGACTCTTCCGGGCGAGGCACCCATGTCGGCCAAAGCCAAAATAGCAGCGTATTCCAGGACGCTGCCAGCACCGCTCACAGCCATTGGATGTGATACAGGGTATAGCGGTTTCTCGCCCACCACAGTGATGTTTTACCAATTGGGCGGTTTTGACATCGAACCGGCCGATGTCATTTCTGGCAATCGCAAGCGTCCCTTTCCCCAGCAACCGGAGATACCAAGGAAAAAACCTGACAGGCATTCAAAAGGGCGAGTGAAAGATGCGCATCGTGATATGCTCCGGCAGGCCGGGGCCGAATTGTCTCGGGTAGGGCAGTTGCTGCAAAAAATGGAGGATAGTGACGACCCGCGTTTTATCGAAGAAGCAGAATATCAACGGAAAGTGCTTGAAGATATTCTGGCGCAGGAACGCACAATCCTCCAGATGATGGGGCGAGAGACGGAGAGACTGATGGGCTATTTGCCGAGAAATCGTTGACGCAGGTCGCCTAAAAAACCGCCGGTATCTTCCGGTTCCATGAAGGTTGTCATTCATCTGAGTGAACGGGAAATCCGGCAAGGTGATAGCGATGCGATTGCATTGATGCTGGGAAGGGCGCGAACCCCCAAACGAGGCTTGCGACAACTGATGGGCAATGTTGACGTCCTGCGTCAATCAGGCGCCGTTTGGTATGACAGGGTGGAAGGGTTGCAGGAGTTTTGTCGGC
>JADHED010000745.1_pt1 | contig 33607 bp, 29 predicted proteins | sample 8952041 | NCBI WGS metagenome assembly JADHED01 (sample SAMN16124423, study PRJNA663239) | bioreactor sludge metagenome | isolation source: sludge (control) | place: India:Bengaluru | collected 2018-09-08
TTGTCAAGAGTCTAGCAGCACGGGATTTCCCGGCAAAGTCAATTGACCGTCCGAAACGTCATCAGGAATCGGGGGGATCCGCCGCCACCGATCTCCCGGGCCGCCAGGGCGGAGGCGAAGACCCGGTACCGCGAGATCCGGAACGCTACCTCGAACCCGAGTCCGGCGTCCTGCCGGTAGTCCCCGAGCCGGGTGTAGACCGTTCGCCCGACCCCGGCGTTCCCGGCCCCGGCGTAGCCGACCGCGTACAGCGTGTCCCATCTGGCCTTCAGGAACTCGGCGTTCCGGTTGACGAAGACGGGGACGAAGGCCTCGACCGTCACGTGGAGCTCGTCCGTACCGAACGGGGCGTCGCGAAGGCCGCGCAGCGCGTCGCGGCCGCCGAGCGAGAAGTACTCGCCGGCCGGAATCCGGTAGGGGAGCCCGCCGGGAAGCGTCTCGCCGTCGTTCGGCGGCTTGTGGGGGAAGAAGCCGGCGTGGAACCGGGCCACGAGTCGGCTGGTCCCGACGTCGACCGCCTGGATCGCCTCCCCTTCGACCTTCAGGTATTCGTAGTCGAGGATCGGCGCGCCGTAGGTGACCCCGAGGGAGAGTCCCCTTCCGCCCGGTGCGAAGGCTCGCGCGACCGTGAAGAGGTTCCTCATCCGGTCGTTCGGGTCGCCGGAGATCCGGTTCCCGAAATCGTCGTCCTCCGTCCCCCACTGGAAGCCGACCTTTCCGAAGAGGTTCGTCTGGCCGTCGTCGGCGGATTCGTGGGGCTTCTTCGGGCCGGAGACGTTGAAACGGTCCGCCTCCACGAGGAAGACCAGCCGGCCGTAGAGCCCGACGGGACGCCGGACGAACGCCGAGAGGCCGCGCACCCGGTCGTAGCCGAGCGAGAGCGACTCGAGCGCCGCGAAGGAGACCCGGTCGAACGCCGCGAGCGTGAAGCTCTGGCGGGAGCCGTAGTACTTGTAGCGGAGGAACGCCGCGATGTCGCCCGAGACGAAGTCGTACTCGAACTGCGTCTCGAAGAGCGAGCTCCGAACGAGCTTCGAGAGCCGGATCTCCGCCTCGCCCTCCGGGACGAAGACGGCGATCCTGGGGATGAGACCCGCGGGCTCCTCGCGAACCGGCTCCTCCGCGAGAAGCGGAACCGCAGCGAAAGCGAGGAGGACGAGCGCGCGCCTCAAGCGCGACGAGTATAGAGAGCCGCGCCCGCGCGTTCCGCGGAAGGGTTCGAGGACCGAACGGGAGCGCGGAAGCGGTCCCGTTCGAAGACGCAGTCAAACCCGGGCGCGGGTTTCCGGTCTCGGCAGAGACGGGCAGGAGAAGGGGAAGCTCTGGTGCTCCGGGCCGCGGAAGGGTTCGAGGACCGAATGGGAGCGCGGAAGCGGTCCCGTTCGAAGACGCAGTCAACCCCGGGCGCGGGTTTCCGGTCTCGGCAGAGACGGGCAGGAGAAGGGGAAGCTCTGGTGCTCCGGGCCGCGGAAGGGTTCGAGGACCGAATGGGAGCGCGGAAGCGGTCCCGTTCGAAGACGCAGTCAACCCCGGGCGCGGGTTTCCCGAGAACACTTCAGAGCAGCGGGGCCATCTTCTCGCGGAACGCGAGGCTCGCGTCGCGACCGCGCAGGGCGGCGACCGTCTGCTCCAGGCTCCGGATCAGCTCGCGCACGACGTCCAGCCCGCGGCCCTTGTCGACTTCGCCGAGGGCGGCGCGGTAGAGGCGGTCGATCGCGGCGTCGCCCGGCGCGAGGGCGGCGCTCTCGGCTTCCTGCTTCACCTTCGTGCAGAGGATCTGAAGGCTGCGGCGCTCGTCGCCGCGGGTGACGGCATTGAAGACGCCGCTGTGCGTCGTGACGACCGGCCCGGAGGACTGCGCCGGCGCGGACGCGGAAGGGCCGGAGATGGGCGCGGCCGGCCGGGCCTCGGCCTTCGTCCGGATCTCGACGAGCTCGGCCGTGATCAGGCCGTAGAGCGTCTTGGCGACGTCGAACGCCGAGAAGCGAGTCGCGCGGGCGATCTCCTCGATCGTCCGGACGCCGTCGGTTCCTGTGACGACGAGCCATTCGTTCGGGGTGAGCGTGACGGGCTCGCTCAGCCCCTCGCGGCAGACGAGCTGCGGCACCGCCTCGGTGGTGGGGATCTTCTTCGAGAGGATCTTCCACTCGTCGCTCCGGCGCGCGGCCTCCATCAGGAGGTTCGTGTTGGAGCGGGTGATCGTCCGCGTCTCGCTCTCGACGCCGGCAGAGAACTGGAACTGCCCCTCGTTCCAGAGCGCGAGCGCGTAGATCGCGTCCTCGCCCTCGACGTCGTTGACCTTCGCGTGCGTGATCTGGCCGTTCTGGATGTAGACCGCGCCCTTTTCGGCGGCGCGCGTGAGGGAGAACATCCCGGTCTTCCCCGATACGGCGACCAGCTGAACGATGTCCGCGAGCGGGAGTTCTTTGAGGGAGCCTTGGAAAGACATGCGTGCGCGTTCTCGCGAGACGGGACGATAGCACCCCCCCCGGGGATGCTCAACCGGCGACGCGCGGGCGGACTGCGGGAGAGGCCGCTCCCGACCGGGGGCTGCGGCGCCCGGCGGAGGTTCGGAAGCCGTGGGTCAGGGCCGCGGCGGCGGCGTCGGCGGCGTCGAACGCCAGCCGGGACGAGCCGGACGGCGCACCGACGAGAGCGAGGACCATCCGGCGGACCTGGTCTTTGCCGGCCTGGCCGGTCCCCGTCACGGTCTTCTTGATCTCCGCCGGCGTGACCTCGTGGACCGGCAGGCCGGCCCGGGCGAGCGCGAGGAGGAGGACGCCGCGCGCCTCGCCGAGCGTGATGAGGCTCTGAGGGTTGACGCCCGAGAAGACACGCTCGACCGCGGCCTCGTCCGGCCGCTCCCGCTCGACAACCGCGAGAAGGGCGTCGTGGAGCGCGAGGAGCCGCTCGGCGAAGGAGGAGGTCGTGGCCGGCCGGAGGACGCCCGCTGCGGCGAGGCGCGGCGCGCCCTCGAAGGAGACGATCGCCCAGCCGGCGGCGCGGCTCCCCGGGTCGACGCCGAGGATCCTCACCGCCGTGCGGGCTTACGCGTCCTGGAGGTACTGGTCGTCGATGTCGCCGCTCGACCAGACCTTCTGGACGTCGTCGTTGTCTTCGAGCATGTCGAGGAGCTTCAGGAGCGCGGGCGCCTTGTCGCCGACGGCGACCATCGTCGCGGGGATCATCTGGAGCTCGGCGGTCTGCAGGACGAACTTCTTCGCCTCGAGCTGCGCCTTCACCGTCTCGAACGATGCCAGGTCGGTGTAGATCTCGTAGACGTCGGAGTCCTCGGACTGGAAGTCCTCGGCGCCGGCCTCGAGAGCCGCTTCCATGAGCGCGTCCTCGGCGGCGGCGCTCTTCTCGACGGCGATGTAGCCCTTCTTCGAGAACTGGAACGCGACCGATCCCGTCGCCCCGAGGTTCCCGCCGTACTTCGAGAGGAGGTGGCGGATCTCGGCCGTCGTCCGGTTCTTGTTGTCGGTCATCGCCTCGATCAGGATCGCCGCCCCGCCGGGACCGTAGCCCTCGTAGACGACCTCCTCGTAGGTGACCCCTTCGAGCTCGCCCGTGCCGCGCTTGATCGCCTTGTCGATGTTGTCGGAAGGCATCGACGCCTTCTTCGCGGCGAGCACCGCGCTGCGAAGGCGCGGGTTCGAATCGACGACGCCTCCGCCGACCTTGGCGGACATCGTGATTTCCTTGATCAGCTTCGTGAAGAGCCGTCCGCGCTTGGCGTCGGCGGCGCCCTTCTTGTGCTTGATCGTGCTCCACTTGCTGTGTCCGGACATGGCTCACCTCGAGGAATGCGGGCCGCGCGGGCCGGGATTCAGGAGCCGGGGAGTCTAGCAGGAGAACGGAACGGCCGGGCGGGCCTCGAGCCGTCCGTCCGGCCGGAGCGCGAGGGAGGCGGCGAACCGGCTCGCGGGGGGCGGCCCGCCCGGAGGGAGCGCGACCTCGACGTAGGTCTCCGTCAGCCCGACCCCCCCCCGCAAGGCGACGACGTCGGCGTCGCGGCCGTCGTGGGCCGCGGCGTATCGCCGCCGGAGCGCGGCGTCGAGCGATCTCAGACGGGCCGCGCGGCGGGTCCGGATCGCCGGCGGGACGGCGTCCGTCTCCGCGAGCGCGGCGGCGGCCGTGCCGGACCGGGGCGAGAACGGGAAGACGTGGAGGGACGCGAGCGGAAGCTCCGTCAGGAGCGCCTCGGTCTCGGCGAACTCCGCGTCCGTCTCGCCGGGGAAGCCGGCGATGACGTCCGTCGCCAGGTGGACCCGCGGGTTCGCGCGGACGGCCCGCAGGAGGAGGGCCCGGTACCGCGCGCGGGTCATCCCTCGCCGCATCCGCCGGAGGACCGTGTCGGAGCCCGACTGGAGCGGCAGGTGGAGGTGGGGCGCGACGACGCGGGAGGACGCGACGAGGTCGACCAGGGACTCTCCGGCCTCCATCGGCTCGAGGGAGGAGAGCCGAAGCCGGCAGCCGGGCGGGCGCGCCTCGAGCCGGCGGAGGAGCCCGAGGAGGCTCTCGCCGCGGTCGCTCCCGAAGGCGGCGAGGTGGACGCCGCAGAGGACGACCTCGGGGACGCCGGCCTCGGCGAGGGCCCGGACCGCGTCCTCGACCTCCTCCTCCGGCGCGCTCCGCTCGGCGCCCCGGAGCGAGGGGACGATGCAGAACGCGCAGCGCCTTCCGCACCCGTCCTGGACCTTGAGGAACGCGCGCGTCCTGTCGGGGCCGCCCGCCGCGAGGGGGGACGCGAGGACCTCGGCGGGAAAGGAGGTTCGGTCCGCGACCTTCCCGGGCAGGAGGCCCGCGGCCGCGTCCTCGAGAAGGCGGGGGAGCGTGAGGCGGCTGCCGTGACCGGCGACGACGTCGACCTCCGGAAGGCGGGAGAGGCCGTCCGGGTCCCGCTCGGCGAGGCAGCCCGTCACCGCGAGGAGGGCCGCCGGGTTCTCGCGCCGGAGCCGCCGGATCTGGCGGAGGGCGTCGCGGTCCGCGCGGGCGGTCACGGTGCAGGCGTGGAGGACGACGACCTCCGCCGGGTCGCCGGGGGTCGCCGGCTCGAATCCCTCGGACTCGAGCGATCGGGCGATGGCGTCGGCTTCGATCTGGCTCACCTTGCAGCCGAGAACATGTACGGCGTAGGCTCGTCCGGAGCGCCTGCCGACGCGCTCGGCAACGGCAAACTTCGTTGACAGGCTCACTTCCGGGGCGATAATAAGTGACTTTCCGGAGGAGACTTCGGAGTGCGGGGGGGACCGGGCCGAAGGCCCCACGACGTATGGCGAAGACGATTCTCCTGATCGAATACGAGCCGAGATACCTCGACCGCATCAAGGGCTATCTCGCCGGGAAGGACTTCGACCTCGTCGTCGCCAAGGACGGCGAGGACGGTCTCGAGGCCTACAGGCGGGCGAAGCCCGACCTGGTCCTGATCTCCACGGTCCTGCCGAAGCTCCGCACGCGCGACGTGATCCGCGGGATGCAGGGCCTCGGCGCGACGCCTCCGATCCTCCTGATGGCCTCCGGGTACAAGGGGAAGGACAAGAAGGCCGACGCGGCCCGCGAGGGCGCGAGCGGGATCCTGGAAAAGCCGTTCTCCGAGGAGGCCCTTCTCGGGGAGATCTCCTCCGCCCTCGGCGGCGGAGCCGCGGAGCCTTTCTCCGCGGCCGGCGCGCAGCCGCTCCTCTCCTCCGACGACATCTTCTCGGACGTCATCTCCGGCGTGGAGGCCGAGGAGAAGGCCCGCCCCGGAGCCCCGGTCGGAACCGACCCTGGGATCAACCGGAAGCTCGAGCAGACGCTCTCCGGGATCCTCTCTCGGCCCGGCGCGAAGCCGGCCCCGGCTTCTCCCGCCCCGAAGCCGGCCGCGGCGCCTGCGACCGCACCGGCGCCGCGGGTGGAGGCGAACCCGCCCTCGCAGCCGATTCCGGCCCCGAAGCCGAAGGTCGACACCGCCGTCGACCGCATGCTCACGGAGACGCTCTCCGGCCTCCGGCCGGTCAAGCCGGCCGACAAGCCCGCGCCGGCTCCCGCTCCCGTCGCGGTTCCGGTCGCTCCTGCCGCCCCGGCCCCGAAGCCGGCGCCGGCGCCGAAGCCCGAGCCGGTTCCTCCGCCGAAGCCCGCCCCCGCGCCGAAGGCGAAGCCGGCGGCCGGCGGTCCCGGCAGCTTCGGGCGCTACCAGCTCCTCGAGAAGATCGCCGCCGGCGGCATGGCCGAGGTCTACAAGGCGCGGATGCGCGGCGAGGAGGGGTTCGAGAAGATCGTCGCGATCAAGCGGATCCTCCCGCACATGGCCGACAACGATGACTTCATCACGATGTTCATCGACGAGGCCAAGCTCGCGGCGCAGCTGACCCACAACAACATCATCCACATCTACGACCTGGGGAAGGAAGACGCCTACCACTACATCGCGATGGAGTACGTCGAGGGGAAGGACCTCCGCTCCATCCTGAAGCAGGGCTCGGAGAAGGGCTTTCCGCTCCCGGTCGAGCTGGCGCTCTTCGTCGCCTCCAAGGTCGCGAACGCCCTCGACTACGCCCATCGCCGGATGGGGATGGACGGCAAGGAGCTGAACCTCGTCCACCGCGACGTCTCCCCGCAGAACGTCCTCATCAGCTTCGAGGGGGACATCAAGCTCTGCGACTTCGGCATCGCGAAGGCCGCGACGAAGGTCCAGCAGACGCAGGCGGGCGCGCTGAAGGGCAAGCTCCAGTACATGTCCCCCGAGCAGGCGTGGGGGAAGAAGGTCGACCGCCGCACCGACATCTTCTCGCTCGGCGTCGTCCTGTACGAGATGCTGACGGGGGAGAGGCTCTTCAGCGGCGACACCGACCTGACGATCCTCGAGCAGGTCCGCGACGCCCGCTCGACGCCTCCCTCGGCGAAGAACGGAGACGTCCCGGCGAAGGTCGACCAGATCGTCCTCAAGGCGCTCGCCAAGAACCCGCAGGACCGCTACCAGAACGCCTCGGAGATGGAGCGGGACATCAACTCGGTCCTCTCAGGACCGCTACCAGAACGCCTCGGAGATGGAGCGGGACATCAACTCGGTCCTCTACTCCTTCCAGCCCGCCCCGGGGCCGGCCGACCTCGCGATCTTCCTCCACCGCCTCGTCGAGGCGACCCCGGTCGCGTCCGACGCGCAGATCGACGCGGCGTTCGCTCAAGCGGCCGCGACGGCGCCCGCGCCGGAGGAGAAGAAGAAGGGGAAGGGGCTCGTCATCTCCAAGAAGGAGAGGATCCCCGAGCCGGTCCCCGTCCCGGAGCCCGTCGAGGTCTCCCAGCCGGCCATCAGCGTGGCCGAGGATACGGGGAAGAGCCGCACCGGCCTCTTCGCCGGCATCGGCGTCGCCGCCGTCGTCCTGATCGCCGCGGTCGTCTTCATGACGCGCGGGAAGAAGGAGGAGCCGGCCCCGGCTCCGGTCGCGGCCCCGACCGCCGCGGCAGAGCCCGCCCCGGCCACGACCGAGGCGCCGGCCGCGCCCGAGAAGGTGATCGACGCGAAGGCCCTCGAGGCCGAGCTGAAGAAGGCGACGGCCGAGGAGGCGAAGAAGCTCCGCGAGGCCGCGCAGAAGGCGGCCGCCGAGCAGCAGGGGAAGCCGGCTTCCGGCGCCCCGACGGCGGCGGCCCCGGCCGTTTCGATGGCGCCGAGCCAGCCGCTCCAGCCTCCGAGGCCTGCGGCGACGGCGACCCCGGTCCCGGCGCCGACGCGGGCGCCCGAGCCGACTCCGGTCCCCGTCCGGCCGACCGAGCCTCCGCGCGCCGTCGAGGCGCCGCGTCCCGCGGCTCCGGCCGCCCCGGCGCCCGCGGCCGCCGTGCGCGAGGGGGACCTCGTCGGGGCGGGACCGGGCGTCCAGGAGCCCCGTCTCGTGAAGCTCGGAGCGTTCCCGCGGCTCCCCGCTCAGGCGCGGCGCGTGACGGGTCCGGCCGCGATCATGGCCCTCGTGGACGAGAACGGGCGCATCACCTCGACGCGCGTCCTGAAGTCGTCCGGCAACCCGGTCGCAGACGAAGCGGCCGTCTCGGCCGTCAAGGGGGCCCAGATCGAGCCTGCCACGAAGGCCGGGGTCCGCGTGAAGATGTGGAAGACGTTCTCCATTACGGTGAAGTAGATCGAGAAGGAGTTCCGGCATGAGCCTCAGCGACGACCAGAGGAAGTTCTACGAGAACACGCTTCGCGTCACGAAGAAGGAGATCAGCGACCTGGAGGCCAACATCCAGGAAGAGCTGGCCAAGGTGAAGGAGCGTCTCGCCGAGCTTCAGAACGGCCAGAAGGCCGCGCGGCAGATGTATGCCGCCGCGTGCCTCCGCCTCGGGATCCAGAACGACCTCGAGGAGTCCGAGGAGTCCTGACGGGCGGCGGGCGCCCGCCGTCCGATCGACCGCGGACCGGCCCCGGCGATCCCCTCGCGTGAGGGCGCCGGGGCCTTCGCTTTCTCTCTCGACCTTGCGCAAGCGTCAGATATTCCTCGCCGCGGCCGCCGTCGCGTGCGCCGCCCTCGCGACGCCCCTCGCCGCGGCGCAGCCCCGCCGCGTCGTCGTCCTGGCCCCGTCCGCGGCGGAGATCGTCTTCGCGCTGGGAGCCGAGGACCGGGTCGTCGGCGTCTCCGACTTCGCGGCCGGCCTTCCCGGCGCGAAGGGAAAGGCGCGGCTCGGCGGCTTCGTCCCCGACCTCGAGCGGATCGCGGCGCTCGCACCCGACCTCGCCGTCGTCTCGCGCGACGGCACCGACCGTCGGGCCGCCGAGCGCCTCGCCGCGCTCGGCGTCCGCGTCGTGGTCACCGACGCGACCTCGCTCGACGGCGTGTACACGGACGTCCGGCGCGTCGGCGCCGCGCTCGGCCGGGTCGCGGAGGCCGAGCGGCTCGTCGCCCGGATGCAGCGGCGCGTCGCGGCGGCCGAGGCGCGCGTCCGCCTCCGCCGCGGTCCGCCCCGGCCGACGGCCCTCGCGGTGATCTGGCCCGACCCGCCGGTCGTCGCGGGGCGGGCGACGTTCGTGGGCGATCTCCTCGAGCGGGCCGGTCTCGAGAACGTCGTCCCGAAGGGCGCCGGCGAGTGGCCCCGCGTCTCTCACGAGACGCTCGTGGGATGGAACCCTCGGCTCCTCGTCCGGCCCGACACGCGGGAGAACCGCGCCGCGTTCGAAACGGCGCTCGCGCCGGCCAGCCGCTGGCACCTCCTCCCGGCGGTCCGCGCGGGCCGCGTCGTCGTCCTCGACGGCGACTGGCTCGAGCGCCCCGGGCCGCGCCTCGTCGACGCCCTCGAAGCGCTCGTCGAGAAGCTCCACGCGGGGACGCCGTGAGGAGGACCGGCCGCTTCCTCGCGCTCCTCGCCCTCCTCGCCCTCGGCGCGGTCGTCGCGTCCCTCCTCGTCGGGAGCGTCCCGATCGCGCCGGCCGACGCCTTCGCCGCCCTCGCGGGGGACGGCGACGCGGCGACGCGGACGATCGTCCGCGACCTCCGACTTCCCCGGGCGCTCCTGGGGCTCCTCGTCGGCGGGGCGCTCGCGCTTTCGGGAGCCGCGCTCCAGGCCCTCCTGGGCAACCCCCTCGCCGACCCGTATCTCCTCGGCGTCTCGGGAGGGGCCGCCTGCGGCACGCTCGCCGCGGTCGTCCTCGGCCTCGGCACCGCGGGGCTCTTCGGGTCCTTCGCCCTCCCGCTCGCCTCCCTCGCGGGGGCGCTCGGCGCCGTTCTCCTCGTCGGCCTCGGCGCCTCCGTCGGGGGCCGGCTCGATCGGGGTCGCCTCCTCCTCTCGGGCGTCGTCGTGAACGCGCTCGCCTCGGCCGTCCTCCTCTTCCTCCTCTCGGTCGGCGACGCCTCCGACACGCGCGGCTTCGTCTTCTGGATGCTCGGCTCCCTCGCGGGCGCCACCGGAGACGCCGTCTTCTCCCTCGCGGTCTACTCGGCGGTCGGCCTCGCCGTCCTCCTCCCGCTCGCCCGCGCCTTCGACGCCCTCACGCTCGGCGAGGAGACCGCCTTCACGCTCGGCGTCTCCGTCGAACGGGCCAAGCGGATCTCGTACCTCGCGGCCTCCCTCCTCGCGGCCGCCGCGGTGGCGCACGCCGGGATCATCGGCTTCGTCGGCCTCCTCGTCCCCCACCTCGTGAGGCGCCTCACGTACGGCCACCGCGCCCTTCTCGCCGGCTCCTTCCTCGCCGGGGGCGTCCTCCTCGTCCTCTCCGACCTCCTCGCGCGGACGCTCTTCTCTCCGAACGAGATCTCGATCGGCGCGGTGACGGCGCTCCTCGGCGCCCCCGCGTTCCTCGTCCTCCTCCGGAGGCGGGCGTGACCCCTCTCGAGCTCCGCGCCGTCTTCGCCGGCTACGCGCGCGGACGGGACGTCCTCCGCGACGTGACCCTGACGTTCGGGGAGGGGCGCGTCACGGCCCTCCTGGGCGAGAACGGCTCGGGCAAATCGACCCTCCTGAAGGTCCTCGCCGGCCTCCTCCCTCCGTCTCGAGGGGCGGCCCTCCTGCGCGGCCGGCCGATCGCCGAAGTGCCCCGGAGGGAGGCGGCCCGGCTCCTCGGCTATCTCCCGCAGGGCTTCGAGCCGTTCTTCCCCGCGACGGCGCTCGACGTCGTCCTCCTCGGTCGGACGCCGTTCCTCGGCGCCTTCTCGACCCCGTCACGCCGGGACGTCCAGATCGCGCGCGGCGCGCTCGAGGAGGTCGACGCGTCGGGGCTCGAGGAACGGGACGTGAGAAGCCTCTCCGGGGGCGAGCGGCAGCGGGTCTACCTCGCGCGGGCGCTCGCCGGCGAGCCCCGGGTCCTCCTCCTCGACGAGCCGACGGCGAGCCTCGACCCGCGGCACCGTTTCCTCGTCCTCGACGTCCTGAAGCGCCTCGCCTCCGACGGCGTCTGCTGCGTCTTCTCTACCCACGAGGTCGACCTCGCGGCGCGGACCGCCGACGACGCGGTCCTCCTCGCGCGCGGAACGGTCCTCGCGGCCGGCCCGGTGAGGCAGAGCGTGACGGAGCGATCGATCTCCGAGCTCTTCGGCGTCGCCGCCTGCGTCACCCCCCTCGCCGACGGGACGCCCCTCGTCACGCTCGGCGCCCCTCCGGCCGCTCACGCCGGAGGGAGGGGGTAAGATCCCGCCCCCATGGCCCTCTGGTTCCGGAAAGACAAGGCGCCCCGCGCCCTGCGCGACATGCGCACCGCGACCTCGCTCGGCGAGGGGCACTTCCTCAAGTGCGACGGCTGCCGCGAGACGCTCTACGCCAAGGAGGTCGAGCGGAACCAGCGCGTCTGCCCGAAGTGCGGCTTCCACTTCCGCCTGTCGGTCGACGAGCGGCTGAAGCTCCTCTTCGACGACGGCGCGTTCCAGCTCCTGTTCGCGGACGTCCACCCGACCGACCCGCTCCGCTTCCGCGACACGAAGCGCTACCGCGACCGCCTGCGCGACTACGAGGCGCGGACGGGCCGCCCCGACGCGATCGCGGCGGGAGAGGGACGGATCGAGGGGATGAAGGCGCTCGTCGCCGCCCTCGACTACGCCTTCATGGGGGGCTCGATGGGCTCCGTCGTCGGCGAGGTCCTCGCGCGCGCGGCCGAGAAGGCGGCGGCCGAGAAGACCCCCCTCGTCGTCGTCACCGCCTCGGGCGGCGCGCGGATGCAGGAGGGGATCCTCTCCCTCATGCAGATGGCGAAGGTCTCCGCGGCGCTCGCGAAGCTCTCCGAGGCGCGGGTCCCCTACGTCACGGTCCTGACCGACCCGACGACCGGCGGCGTCACCGCCTCCTTCGCCATGCTCGGCGACGTCACCCTCGCCGAGCCGAAGGCCCTCATCGGGTTCGCGGGGCCGCGCGTCATCGAGCAGACGATCCGGCAGACCCTCCCGGAGGGCTTCCAGCGCTCCGAGTTCCTCCTCGACCACGGCTTCGTCGACGTCGTCGTCCCGCGCAAGGAGCTCTCTCCTCGTCGACGGAGCGCACAACCCCGCGGGCGCCGCGGCCGTTGCCGCGCACCTCGACGCCTCGGGCCTCGCGGGGCGCGTCGACCTCGTCTTCGGGGCCCTCGGCGACAAGGCGGTCGAGGGGATGTTCGCGCCGCTCGCCAGGCGCGCCGGCCGCGTCGTCCTCGTCGCCCCGGACTCCCCCCGCGCGATCCCTCCGGAGACGCTCGCCGCCCGCCTCGGACGGGCGGACCTCCCTCGCGCCGCCTCGCTCGCCGAGGCCCTCGCCCTCCTCGAAGGGGGGGAGGACGACGCCCCTATACTCGTCGCCGGGTCGCTCGTCCTCGCCGGCGAGGCCCTGGCGCTCGTCGGGCGCCGGGACGCCTGAGCCGCCGGCGGGCGGACACCCGGAGGTTCGGATGAGCGCAGGGAGGCCCCCGCGGGCCGTCGCCTACACGAAGCGCGAGCTCGAGGCGTTCGAGGGCGAGCGCCTCGCGATCTACGCGTCCCGGGCGGCGTCCTCGACGCGCCGCCGCGCGATCTCACCCGAGGCGGACGGGCTCGACTACCGGACCGAGTTCCAGCGCGACCGCGACCGGATCGTCCACTCGAAGGCGTTCCGGCGCCTGAAGCACAAGACCCAGGTCTTCATCCCGTTCGAGGGGGACCACTACCGGACGCGCCTGACGCATACGCTCGAGGTGACCCAGGTCGCTCGGACGGTAGCGCGCACCCTCGGCCTCAACGAGGACCTCGCCGAGTCGTGCGCCCTCGCGCACGACCTCGGCCACACGCCGTTCGGCCATTCCGGCGAGAAGGCGCTGAACCGGATCCTGACCGGCGGCGAGCCGTCCGTTTCCCTCTCGCCGAAAGCCGTCGCCGCCGTCGGCGCGTTCAAGCACAACTACCAGTCGGTCCGCGTCGTCGACCTCCTCGAGAAGCGGTACGAGGAGCCGGGGCTGAACCTGACGGACGAGACGCGCGAGGGGATCCTCAAGCACACCACCTGGAAGCGCGACTTCCCGTTCCCGGTCCTCGACCCGGAGGGCCTCCACCTCGGCTCGGGCTGCCATCTCGAGGGGCAGGCGGTCGGCTGGGCCGACGAGATCGCCCAGCAGGCGCACGACCTGGAGGACGGCCTCGGCCTCGTCGGGATCGGCAAGGCCGAGGAGATCCCCCTCGCGCGGGAGATCGTGACGGCGCTCGGCGCCGCCTGGACCGGCGCCTCCGACCCGGCCGTGAAGCGGGCGCTCCTGATCCGCGGACTGATCCACCACCTCGTCACCGACCTCGTCGTCGCCTCGCGCGCGGCGATCGAGAGGTGGCTGACGGCGCAGAAGGTGACGACGCGGGCCGAGTTCGCGGCCCACCGCAAGAAGCTCCCCGGCTCCCTCGTCGCCCCCTCGCGCGGCGGGGAGAAGCGGTACCTCGAGCTGAAGGAGTTCGTCTACCGCCACATCATCCACAGCCAGGCCGTCTCGCAGCACGACGCGCGGGCCCAGCTCGTGGTGAATCGGCTCTTCGACGCCTACGCGAAGAACCCCAGGCTCCTCCCCGACGCCGTCCTCGCGCGCGTCGCGGAGCTCTCGGGCCTCCCGTTCCTCCGGGAGGTCCCGCTCAAGAGGGTCGAGGCCGTCATCGCCGGGCGCTGGCGCGAGGAGCCGGCGGTCCTCCGCTGCATCGCCGACCACATCGCCGGGATGACCGACAGCTACGCCCTCGCCGAGTACGACGCCCTCTTCGCCCCCTACCCGAGGAGGCCCGCGGGGACGCCCGCGGGGTAGGATCGGCCGATGCGCATCGCGTTCGGCGCCGACCACGCCGGCTTCGAGCTCAAGACCCTCCTGGCCGGGCGAGCCGCGGAGCTCGGCCACGAGGTGATCGACCTCGGGACCTCCTCCTCCGCCTCCGTCGACTACCCCGACTTCGGCTACGCGGTCGGCGAGGCCGTCGCGTCCGGCCGGGCCGACCGCGGCGTCGTCGTCTGCGGCACCGGGATCGGCATCTCCATCGCGGCGAACCGCGTGCGGGGCGCGCGGGCCGGCGTCGCGACCGACCTCTTCTCCGCGCAGCTGATGCGCGAGCACAACGACGCGAACGTCCTCGGCCTCGGCGCCCGCGTCACCGCCGTCCCGCTCGCGACGGCGATCCTCGAGGCCTTCCTCTCGACCCCGTTCGCCGGCGGGCGGCACCAGCGGCGCGTCGACAAGCTCGACGCCCCCCCGCCGAGCGCCCAAGGAGAATCCCGATGACGACGACCCAAACCCCGACCCCCCGACTGATGGGGCGGCCCCTCTCCGCCGTCGACCCCGAGATCGCCGCGGCCGTCGACGCCGAGTTCGCCCGCCAGCGCGACGGCCTCGAGCTGATCGCCTCGGAGAACTACGCCTCCCGCGCCGTCCTCGAGGCGATGGGCTCGGTCCTGACGAACAAGTACGCCGAGGGCTACCCGGGACGGCGCTACTACGGCGGCTGCGAGAACGTCGACGTCGCCGAGTCGCTCGCGATCGCGAGGGCGAAGAAGCTCTTCTCGCCCGCGAACCCCGACGCGATCCACGCGAACGTCCAGCCCCACTCCGGCTCGCAGGCGAACACCGCCGTCTACCTCGCCTGCCTGAAGCCGGGCGACACGCTCCTCGGGATGTCGCTCGCGCACGGCGGGCACCTGACGCACGGCCACCCGCTCTCGATCTCGGGCAAGCAGTACCGCGTCGTCTCCTACGGCGTCACGCGCGAGGCAGAGACGATCGACTACGACGAGCTCGCCCGGATCGCCGAGGCCGAGAAGCCGAAGCTGATCATCGCGGGGGCCTCGGCCTACCCGCGCGTCCTCGACTTCCCGCGCTTCCGGCAGGTCGCCGACTCCGTCGGAGCGCTCCTCATGGTCGACATGGCCCACATCGCCGGCCTCGTCGCGGCGGGCCTCCACCCCTCGCCGGTCGGCCACGCCCACTTCGTCACGTCGACGACGCACAAGACGCGCCGCGGTCCCCGCGGCGGCCTCGTCCTCTGCACGCCCGAGTGGGCCAAGGAGATCGACAAGGCGGTCTTCCCGGGCCTGCAGGGCGGGCCGCTCGAGCACGTCATCGCCGCCAAGGCGGTCTCGTTCCTCGAGGCGCTCTCGCCGGAGTTCCAGGAATACCAGGGGCGCGTCCTGACGAACGCGAAGGCGTTCGCCGAGGCCGTCGCCGGGCAGGGCTTCCGGATCGTCTCCGGGGGCACCGACAACCACCTCTTCCTCGTCGACCTCGGCCCGAAGCAGCTCACCGGGAAGGTCGCCGAGAAGGCGCTCGACCACGCCGGCATCACGGTCAACAAGAACGCGATCCCGTTCGACCCGAACCCGCCGCTCGTCACGTCGGGCCTTCGCCTCGGCACGCCCGCCGTCACGACGCGCGGCATGGGCGTCGCCGAGATGAAGACGATCGCCGGCTGGATCGGAGAGGTCCTCGCGGCGCCGGAGGACGAGGCGGTCAAGGTCGCCGTCAAGGCGAAGGTCAAGGATCTGACCGCGGCGTTCCCGATCTACTAGCGTTCTCGGGGGACCCGGTTCCGTCCGGGTCCCCCGAACCCCCTCGCGCCGGAGCGGCGGCCCGCTGCGCGGGCGCCGGCGCGAAGGGACCCGGTCCCGTCCGGGTCCCCGGATCCCTCCGTCCTCTCCGCTAATTGAAGACGCCGCTCACGTCGAGGATGAAGTGGACGGTGCCCGTGGAGCGGTTGTGGAGCCGGAACGTCCCGTCCCCTGCGCGCGAAAGCTCGAGGATGCCGTTGTTCGCCCTCGTCTTTCCGGCGGCGAAGCTGACGTTGCTGGTGACCGGGACCGCGGTGAGGTCGCCTCGGTAGAGGACGAGGTCACCCGCAGCCGCCGGCTGAGTCACCGTCTGGTTCACCACGAGCGCGCGGACCGCCGAGGCGTTTAGGCCGCAGCGCGTTCCCACGCTGAAGACCCGCGTCTCGCCGGGGCCGAGAGCCGGAGCTGCCGCGGCGGGTCCGTCGACGCTCCGCGTGTCGAAAAGACGGCAGGGCGTCACCGGCGAGTAGAGCACCGGGGGCGCCATGAGCTCGACCACGGCGATCGACGGCGGTTGCTCGCAGCTCTCCCCGACCGCCTCGACGACGGTGATCGTCATGGAGTTACCCTCCGTCGCCGCCCGGAAGCGGATCCGGTTCGTCCCCTGGCCGCTCACGATCGACCCTCCCGAGAGGGTCCAGGTCCAGCTGCTCCCGAGGAGCCACTCCACGGACGCCTCTCCCTCCTGACCGTGGAGGAGCGTGAGAGGCGCGGTGATGATCGGCATCTGGCCGGGCGTGGCGACGCGGACCTCGACGGTGTCGGGAGGGCCGACGCAGCCCTCATTCGACGCCACGACGGTGTAGAAGCCCCCGTCCTCGGGCTGCGCGTCCGGGATCAGGAGGCTCGAGCTCGGGCCGAATGTGCTGCCGTCCGGGAGCGTCCACATGTACGCCACGCTCGGCACGTTCAAGAGGGTGCGCGTCTGGAGCACGAGCATCTCGCCGACGCAGACCGAGGCGTTTGGCGTGCTCCCCATGACGCCGACGTAGATCTCGCACGGCTCAACCCGGACGACCTTCGACTTCGACGGGATGCTGCTCGCGAAGAGCGTCGCGAGGTAGTGGCCTCCCGGAATTCCGGAGACCTCGGAGGAGGTGAAAACCGTCGCGCCGAAGGCCGCGCCCTCGAACGACCGGATCCAGCGGGAGAAGCCCCCCTCGACCCGCCGCAGGAGGACGGACGGAAAGCCGACGGACGAGCTCGTCCCGCCGTTCCCGCCGGACGCCTCACCGGCTCCGAGGAAGCCCGTTCCGCCCAGGACGAACGAATCCGGGAGCGAGAGCGCGCCGGGCCACGATGTGATCACGGGCCGCGAGGAGTCCGCAAGGCCGGGCCAGAAACGCAGGGTCTCGACGGTCGGCTCGATCGTAGTCGTGTTCCCGACGACCCCTCCTGCGACGAGGACCCGGCCGTTCGGAAGGAGCGTCATCGTGTGGTTCGCGCGCTCCTCCGCCATCGAAGGAAGGACCGTCGTCACGCCGGTCGCCGGGTCGAGGATCACGACGAGCGCGAGCGGCGCCGTACCCCCGTTGCCGCCGAAACCTCCGGTAACGAGGACCCGGCCGTCTGGCAGGGCCAGCGCGCGAAAGTCCCCCTGGATGAGGACGGGAGGGCTTGCTTTCGGAAAGGGCTCCCTGAAGCTCGACGACTCGACGTCCCAGATCGCGTACTCCAGGGAGGGCCAGCCCTTGAAGAAGAGGACGTCGCCGCTCGGGAGTAGGACGGGCTGGGCGCCGGCCTTGCCCGAGGTGTCCAAGAGCCGCCAGCGGGTCGACGCCAGCCCCGGGAACGGGTCGAACAGGTAGACGTCGCCGTCGCTCCCGAGAAGGACGTGGCCGTTCGCGAGGAGCGTGAGGCTGATTCGCCAGCTCGTGAGCAACGGGGCGCTCGTGACCTCGGTCCAGTCCCCGGCGGAGTAGATGTACGGCCTGAGAGAGCTCGGGCTCGGCCCGCCCGCGACGAGGACCCGGCCGTCGGGGAGGAGGACGGCGGCGTGCTCCGCTCGCCGTGTGGGCAGCGGCACGGCGAGCGCGGTGAAGGTGTCTGTGTCCGGGTCGTAGAGCTCGTCCTGCGCGACGAGCGTGCCGGAGCCGTCCACCCCGCCGACGATCAGGACGTCGCCGTCCGCGAGGAGCGTCGCGGTGTGCTTCGATCGCGGGGCGACCATGGTGTCCGCCGTCGCGGCGAACGTCCCGGTTTCCGGGTCGAAGAGCGCGCCGCGCGTCGCGTCCCCCGAGGCGACCTTCCCGAGGAGGAGGACCTTACCGTTCGGCAGGAGCGTCGCCGTCCCGTCCGCGCGTCCCCACGTCGTCCCGACCGTCGTCCACGCCGGATTCATCCGGTCGACGATCTCGGCGTCGTCGAGCCACCCGGTCTCCTCGCCGCCCGCCACGAGGACGCGTCCGCCCGGCAGGAGCGTCGCCGTGTGGTCGACCCGCGCCCCGCCCGCCTCCACCTCCGCCCAGGTGTTCGTCCCCGGGCTGTACTCCAGCATCGCCCCGGCCGGTCCCGTCCCGTCGCTCCCTCCCGCGAGCAGGACACGCGCGTCCGGCAGCAGCGCCGCGGCGTGGCCGCTCCGCGCCGCGCCGAGGCTCCCCGCGCCTCCCCACGTCCCTGCCGAGACGTTGTACCGCTCCGCGCTCGAGAGGTAGCTCGTGTTCCGCCCTCCCGCCGCCACCACGAGCCCTCCCGGAATCAGCGTCAGCGTGAACGACCTGCGAGCCGCCGTCATCGACCCCGTCGCGCTCCACGTTCCCGCCGTCGGGTCGTAGAGGTAGGCCGTGCTCGTGTAGAGCGCCGGCAGCGGGATCCACCTCGTCTGTCCGCCCGCCACGAGGACCTTCCCGTCCGCGAGCAGCGCCGCCGCGTGTCCGGCCCGCGCGCTCCCGAGCGCCCCCGTCGCCGCCCACGTCCCCGTCGCCGGGTCGTACAGCTCCGCGCTCGAGAGCGCGGTGTAGCCGGGCGCCGTGCCGTTCTGCCCGCCGGCCACGAGGACCTTGCCGTTCGCGAGCAGCGTCGCGGTGTGCTCCCGCCGAGCCGTCGCCATCGACCCCGTCGAGGTCCACGTTCCCGTCCTCGGGTCGTAGAGCCGGCACGTCGCGAGCGCTCCCTCGTCGCCGTTCCCGCCGGCCACGAGGACCTTGCCGGTCGGCAGCATCGTCGCCGTGTGCCCGTGCCGCTCCTCCGGCATCGACGCCGTCGCCGCGAACGCCCCCGTCGCCGGGTCGTACAGCTCCGCCGTGGCGAGGCGGCCCGTCGAGTCCGTCCCTCCCGCGACGAGCACCTTCCCCGTCCCGAGGAACGTCGCCGTGTGCTCCGACCGTGGCCCCGCCATCGTCCCGGTCGGCTGCACCGTCGCGCGGGCCTCCGACGAGACGAAGCCCGCGATGGCCGCGAGCACAGCGAAGACTCCGCCCACTCGCACGGATCGAGCCGAACGTCCGAGATGCGCCATGGATCACCTCCGCCGCATTTGTCGGGAAGACCCTCGCGCCGTGACTGTCGCGGCATCGTTCAGATTACGACATTCGGCGAATTGACAGCGTCTCAGAAGCCGGTCGCGTGAGGGACGTCACCGAGGCGCGGAAGGGAAGCCGCTTCGAACGCCAGACGCGCCGGAGGGGTCGCCGTGCGGGTCCGGGCGGCGCGGGTGAGGCGCTGCCCGGGGAATCGGGAGCGGGCACGGGACCTTCGCGGCGGAACAGGCGACCCTCGCGGTGCTCCAGGAGACGTGGAAGGGACTAAAATCCCCTCTTTGGCCTTCCCGGCCCGTGCGAGGTAACGACCCATGTCCAGGACGACCGTACGACCTTTCTCGGGGCTTCCGACCGTCCCGCGATTCACCTCTCTTCGCGCGACCCTCGCGTTCGCAATCGCCGCCGTCCTCGCCGGCCCGGCCGCGGGGCAGATGATCACGGAGGTCGTCTTCGACCACGCGGGGACCGACACGCACGAGTTCATCGAGGTCTACGCGAGCCCTGGGGCGTCTCTCGCGTCGTACACGCTGGTCGAGCTGGACGGCGCCGCCGGCGGCGATCCGGGGAAGATCCTCCACGTCTTCACGCCGACGACCGCCAATGACGCCGGGTTCTGGTCGACGGGGTACCTGACGTCGACGCTCGAGCGACCGGCGTTCACGGTTCTCCTCGTCTCGGGGTTCACAGGGACGGTCGGGCAGGACCTCGATCTCGAGGACGACGGCGTCCTCGACGTGACCCCGTGGAGCTCCGTCCTCGATGGCGTCGCGTTCTCCGACGGCAGCGCAGGGTCCAGGACCTACGACGCCCCGGCCCTCGGGCCGGCCTTCGACGGGGGCGCGACGGCGCCGGGCGGAGCCTCCCGCTTCCCCTACTGGCGGGACACGAACGCGACGACGGACTGGAAGCGGAACGACTTCGACGGGGACGGACTGCCGGGATTCGCCGGATCGCTCGCTCCGGGCGAGGCCCGGAACACCCCGGGATCGGTGACGCGCGTGAGCGTCGCGGACTACTGGGCCGCGGTCGACACGAGCACCCCGTCCGCGCTCCGGACGACGGTCCACGCGGCGATCGAGAATCACGTCCGCTTCCCGTACTCCGCCGGTACGACGGACACGCGCGACATCCTGAACGTCGCGGACGAGGACCCCGTCGATCCGACGAAGATCCTCGACGTCTACCGGAACGCTTCGTACGTGAAGACCCCGGGCGGCGACGACGAGTACAACAAGGAGCACTCCTGGCCGAAGTCGTACGGGTTCCCGGACGAGAGCTCCGTCCCGCACTCGGACTGCCACCACCTCTTCGCGTCGGACACCGACTACAACGGCAACCGAGGCAACAAGCCCTTCGGTACGTGCAGCTCGGGCTGCACGGAGAACGCGACGCTCGCGAACCACGGCTTCGGCGGGGGGAGCGGCACGTATCCGGGGAACTCGAACTGGACGAGCTCGAGCGTCTACGAGGTCTGGAATCACCGTCGCGGCGACATCGCCCGGGCGCAGCTCTACATGGACGTCCGCTACGAGGGCGGCACGCACGCCGTGACAGGGGCCTCCGAGCCGGACCTCGTCCTGACCGACACCATGTCGCTCGTCGTGATGACCTCCTCGAGCCCGGCGTACATGGGCAAGCTCTCGACCCTCCTCCAGTGGCACCTCGAGGACCCCGTCGACGACGACGAGCGGATGCGGAACGACGTCGTCGAGAGCTTCCAGGGGAACCGCAACCCGTTCGTCGACCACCCGGAGTGGGTGGATTGCGTCTTCTCGGCGACCTGCGGTGGTAACCCGGCGCTCCTTTTCTCCGGCCTGACGGCGGCGACCGACCCGCTCCTCTGCTCCGTCTCGGGGGTCGACCTCTCGTGGAACGTCCCGTCGGCCTGGAACGACGACTGCACCTCTGGCTGCGACCGCGGGTTCCGGGTCCTCCGGGACGGCGTGGCGATCTCCACGGGCGGCTGCGCCGGCCCCCTCTCCGCGACCGCCACGTCGTGCAGCGATGCGACCGGCGTCCCCGGCACGACCTACGCCTACGCCGTCGAGGCGTTCAACCACGAGGGCGAGACGAGCACGGGCAACGGGCCGAAGTCCGCTGCCGACCGGACCGACGACGGGCTCATGCCCGTCTTTGCGAGCGGCCCGTCGGTCTCGTCGGCCACGCCGACGGCGTTCACGGTGGTCTGGACGACGGACGAGCCTTCGGACAGCCGCCTCGAGTTCGGCCTCACGGCCGGCTACGGCGCCACGGCGTACGACGCGACGCCCGTCACGGCGCACTCCGTCACGGTGACCGGTCTTTCGCCCTCGACGGAGTACCACTTCCGCATCGGCTCGACGGACGCCTGCGGCAACGGGCCGGCGTTGTCCTCGGACGCCACGGTGACGACGGCGGCCGTCGCCACGACCCTCGACATCGGCGGCTGGCAGCTCGTCCAGGCGAATTCGACCCAGACCTACACGCTGCCCGCGGGGACGACCGTTCCGGCGGGAGGGTACGTCATCATCGGGCGGAACGTGGACAAGGCCGCCTTCGAGCTCGAGTGGGGCGTGACTCTCGGACCGGACGTCGTCTACCTGAACTCCGGCGAGAAGGTCCCGTTGATCAACGGCGGCGAGACGTACACGCTCAAGAACGCCTCCGGCGTCGTCGTCGACGGCCCCACGATCGTCCTGCCGGCGACCTCCCAGAGCGTCCGGCGCAACGACCCCTGCCTGCCCGCGGGCTCGACGGGGAGCTGGACGTGGGGGGGGCTCGCCACGGCCACGCCAGGCGCCGGCGCCGGGGCGGGTTGCGGGACCGGCCTCGTCATCAACGAGTTCAGCGACGCGACCAACTTCCCCTACGAGTTCGTCGAGCTCCACTGGGACTCCGCAGCCCAGGAACCCGCGCCGACCGCCACGACGGGCGTGGCGACCGACGTGTCGACGACCGGCGCGACGCTCAACGGCACGGTGAACCCGAACGGCGTCGCGACGACGGTGTCGTTCGAGTGGGGAACGACGACGTCCTACGGCCAGACGACGCCGGGCCAGGCGCTCGGCGCCGGGACCGTCGCGCAGGCGGTCTCGGCCGCGCTGACGGGCCTCGCCCCCTGCACGACCTACCACTACCGCCTGAAGGCGACGAGCGCGGGAGGCACGGCGAACGGCGAGGACGCGACCTTCCGAACGGCCTGCGCCGGCGGCCGCTTCTTCCCGCTCACGCCGTGCCGCGTCCTCGACACGCGGCTCGACTCCCCGATGGTCGACGGTACGCCGCGGGTGGTGACGTTTCACGGCGTCTGCGGGATCCCGGCGTCCGCCCGGGCCCTCGCGACGAACTTCACGGCGACGCAGGCTTCGCTCGCCGGATGGGTCTCGGCCTACCCGGCGGACGTCGCGTCGACCGGCACGATCGTGATCCCGTTCGCGGCCGGGAAGACACGGGCCTCGAACACGATGCTGAAGCTCTCCGGCGACGGCCACGGGCAGGCGCGCCTGGAGGCGACGGTTCCGGCCGGCGGGACGGTCCACGTCATCGTCGACGTCAGCGGCTACTTCGACTGACGCAGGAGCTGCGGTCCCGGTGGGCGGACCTTCGGAGTCCGCCTCCCGGGGTGTGACGGCCGTCCCGGGAGCCGGGCCGGCTGTCGCGCATGGCTTGCCACGATCGGCGAACCGTGAGCGTGATCGGATGGCTCCCCCGGAAGCTCGGTCAGATCGTCGCCGACCAGGCGCAGGACCGGCTCGCGCCGGTCCTGCGCGACGTGGAAGGGCGACTCTCGGCTCTCGCCCAGCGGTCCGGCGAAGCGCCGGTTGCAGCGATGGGCGGAACGACGATCTCCTTCGACGATTCGATCTCGGCAGCGAATCGTCCTCGGTGGAACTCGCGGGAAGCACCCCGACCTTCGAAGGCTGATCGAGCGGGACGAGCCGGTCTGGAGCGAGACCGTCCGAAGAATCACCGCTCGCGCTGGAGAGCTCGAGCGAACCTGGGGCGGGATCCCCGAGATGGCGGACGACGCTGACCCGCGCCCGCGCTGGCGGAGCGCGATGATGGCCGGGTTCGACGGCGTCGCGATCGGAGTCCACGACATCTTCCTTCCCGACGACTACCCCGCGGAGTGGGCCGAGCGCTCCTACAGCGAGCAGTACGTCCTCGCCGCCTGGCTGCTCGGGGCGGAGGGACGGTACCGCGTGACCCTCCCCGCCTGCTGGGCCTCGCGGAATCGCGAGACGCTCGGCCTCGACGGGATCGCCGACGTCTACGGCTGCCCGCGAGAACGGTTCGAAGGCTGCTCGTTCTGGATCGAGAAGACCGGCTGAAGCGCCCTCAGCCGCGGACCATCCGGACGAGCTCCGCGACGAGCTTCTCGATGCCGGACGAGACCTCGGAGATCGGGCTGTCGAGCATGTAGGCGGGGGTCGTGACGAGGCGCCGCTCGGCGTCCACGACGGCCTTCCCTCCGTCGCAGGAGACGTGCTCGCCCCCCATCTTCCCGATCGCGGCGGCGGTACCGGGGTCGGTCCCGATCGTCAGCCTCGGCTTCTCGGCGCCGAGGAGCTTCGCGAGGATCACCGGCGCGATGCAGACGGCGCCGACCGGCTTGCCGGCGGCGTGGACGGCGCGGACGACGCGGGCGACCTCGGGGTTCACGTCGCAGTCGGCGCCGCGGAACGCGAAGTCGCAGAGGTTCTTCGCCGCCCCGAAGCCTCCCGGCAGGACGAGGGCGTCGAGCGAGGCGGGGTCGAAGTCGGAGAGGCTCCTCGCCTTGCCGCGCGCGATCCGGGCCGCCTCGACGAGGACGTTGCGGCTCTCGCCCTCGGCGGGCTGGCCGGTCAGGTGGTTCACGACGTGCCTCTGCGCGACGTCCGGCGCGAGGCAGACGGCCTCGGCGCCGGCGCGGTCGAGCGCGAGGAGCGTCAGGACCGACTCGTGGATCTCGGCGCCGTCGTAGACGCCGCAGCCCGAGAGGACGACTCCGACTTTCGGCTTCATGGTTCACCTCCGTCCGGAGGCGAATCGTATCGGCCGCCGCGCGGAGAGGGAACCGCCCCGGTCGTCAGGAGGCGCGCGGGGCCGGAGGTCGCTCGCGGAGCGTGAGGGCGACGCGGCGCCGGATCCGGAAGAGGGCCGCGAACGCCTCGAGGCCTCCCCCGAGGCCGACGCGGGTGTCGGGCGAGTTGAACCAGAGGACCGGCACCTCCGCGATCGGGTAGCCGAGCCGGCGGGCGAGGAGGAGCGCCTCGACGTCGAACGCGAAGCGGTCGACGGTGGCGCGGCTGAAGATCTCCCGCGCGGCGTCGGCGCGGAAGAGCTTGAAGCCGCACTGGGTGTCGCGGATGCCGGAAACGGCGAGGAAGCGGACGAGGAGGTTGAACAGCTTCCCGCTCGCGACGCGGAAGAGCGACTGCCTCTGCTTGACGAGCGTCTCGTCGACCGCGCGCGAGCCGATCGCAACGGGGGCCCCGGCGGCGAGGAGCTTGTCGACCTCCTCGATCGGGGTGGAGAGGTCGGCGTCCGTGACGAGGACCTGCTCCCCGGCGGCCGCGAGGACCCCTTCGCGGACGGCCGCCCCCTTCCCGCGGTTCCGTGGCAGGCGGAGGACGCGGAAGTCGAGGCCGAGCCCGGCCGCGGTCTTCTCCGCGACGGCGGCGGTCCGGTCCGAGGAGCCGTCGTCGACGACGAGGACCTCGACGGAGAGCTGCGGCGATCGCGAGAGGACCCACTCGGAGATCCGCGCCAGGGAGACGGGGAGGCGCTTCTCCTCGTTGAAGGCGGGGACGACGAGAGACAGGGCCGGCGGTCGGGTCAAACGGGCCTCGCTTCGTAGACGAACTGGTAGCCGAACATGCCGGGCCAGGCGCGCGCGAGGAGCGCCGCGGCGGCGCGGACGGGGGCGGCGAGAGGAGGTCGGCCGAGGAGGGGAAGGGCGAGCTCGACCGGCATCGCGGTCGGGGTCTCCCGGAGGACCCGGAATCCGTGAGCCTCGAGGAGCTCCCGTCCCGTGCGGCGGGTGAAGAAGCCCAGGTGCGTCCGGTCCAGGATGCCGCGCTCCGTCCGAGGGAAACGCCCGAGGAGGAGCGCGAGGCGGACCGTGACGTTCGCGACGTTCGGGAGCGAGACGAGGAGGAGGCCGCCGCCGCCCAGGAGCGGCCGCAGGAGGTCGAGCGCGCGGCCCGGCTCGGGAAGATGCTCGAGGATGTCGGCGGCGACGACGACGTCGAACGACTCGCGCCAGGGGCCGGAGAGGCCCCGGACGACGTCGTCGAGGACCGGGTCGTCGAAGAACGTCGAGCCCTCCCGCGCCGCCTCCGGGTCGAGCTCGATCCCCGCGAGGTAGCGGCAGTGGGGCCGGATGCGGCGCGCGAGGTGCCCGGCGCCGAATCCGACGTCGAGGACCGAGAGGGAGTCGCCGAGCGTGGTGATGCGCCCGAGGAGGACCGCGTGCGAGGAGCCGGGGATCTCCTTCCACGGGTAGCGCGAACGGGGCAGCTCGCCCGCGTACCTCACGTCCCGGGGACCTGCGCGATCGGAATGCGGCGGCCGCTGCCGAAGGCCTTCGTCGAGACCTTGAGGCCGGGGGCGGCCTGCTGCCGCTTGTACTCGGCCCGGTCGATCTGCCGGGCGAGGCCCGCGACGAGCGCCTCGGAGGCTCCGGTTTCGCGCGCCACCTTCGCCGGAGGGAGGTTCCCGGCGACGAGGCCCTCCAGGATGCGGTCGAGGAGGGCGTACGGGGGGAGCGAGTCCTGGTCGGTCTGGTCCGGCCGGAGCTCGGCCGAGGGCGCCTTCTCGAGCGTCGAGGCGGGAATCAGCTCGCGCCCCGCGCGCCGGTTCAGGTGGCGGGAGAGCTCGTAGACGCGCATCTTCGGGAGGTCCGAGATCGGCGCGAGGCCGCCGGCCATGTCGCCGTAGAGCGTGCAGTAGCCGACGGCCAGCTCGCTCTTGTTGCCCGTCGTCAGGAGGAGCGGGCCGAGCTTGTTCGAGAAGGCCATCAGGAGCATCCCGCGAAGGCGCGCCTGCAGGTTCTCCTCGGTCACGTCCTCCGGCCGCCCGGCGAAGAGCGGCGCGAGCGTCGCCTTCGCGGCCGCGAAGAGCGGCTCGATGGAGACGACCTCGAAGCGGATCCCGAGCGCGGAGGCGAGGGCGCGCGCGTCGGCGACCGACCCCTCCGAGGAGTAGCGGGAGGGGAGCGCGAGCCCGGTGACGTTCTCCGCGCCGAGGGCGTCGACGGCGAGGGCCCCGACGAGCGCGGAGTCGATCCCGCCGGAGAGGCCGACGACCGCCGTCCGGAAGCCGCACTTGCGCGCGTAGTCGCGGATGCCGAGGACGAGCGCGCGTCGGAGCGACTCGAGCGGCTCGCCGCCGGCCTCGTCGGGGAGGTCGGCCGGCTCCGAGCCGGAGACGGGCGCGACGCGCGGGCCGTCCACGTCGACGACGACGAAGTCCTCCTCGAAGAGCGCGGCGCGCGCCCGCACGCGTCCTCTGCCGTCGAGGACCATCGAGCCGCCGTCGAAGACGAGCTCGTCGTTCCCCCCGACGAGGTTCAGGTAGACGACCGGGAGACCGCCGTCGCGCGCGAGGCGCGCGAGCATGCGGCGCCGCAGGCGCGGCTTCCCCTCCGAGAACGGGGAGGCGGCGACGTTGAGGATCAGGTCGGCTCCGCGCGCCACGAGCGTCTCGCCCGGGTCGGTCGGGTAAAGGCGCCGCGCGCGCCAGAAGTCCTTGTCGTTCCAGAGGTCCTCGCAGATCGTCAGCCCGACGTTCCGGCCCGCGAGGCGCGCGAGCGTCGGGCGCTTCGCCGGCTCGAAGTGGCGGACTTCGTCGAAGACGTCGTAGGCGGGGAGGAGGCACTTGCGGGCGACGGCGGCGACACGTCCGTTCCGCAGGAGGACGGCCGCGTTGTGGAGCGGCTTGCCGGTCTTCGCCGGGTTCGGCAGGACGGTGCCGGCGAGGAGTGCGGTCTTCCCGGAGCGCCGGGCGAGGTCGCGAAGGAGCCGCGCCGCCTCGGCCAGAAACGCGGGGCGCTCGAGGAGGTCGCGGGCCGGGTAGCCGCAGAGCGCCATCTCGGGGACGAGGAGGAGGTCGGCCCTCGCCGCCTCGGCCTCTTTCCAGAGCGCCCGGATCCTTGCCCCGTTGCCGGCGAAGTCGCCGACGGTGGCGTTCATCTGGCCGAGGGCGATGCGCATCGGGCGGATCGTAAACCTCGCCGCGGCCGGCTCTCAGCGGGCCGCGACGAGGGTGGTGCGCGAGAGGAGGTCGGAGAGGGTGCGCCCCTTCCGGTCGAACGCCGCGACGAGGAGCGGGACGCCGGCGAGAGCGCCGGTCAGGAGCGCCCCGACGAAGCGGAGCGTCGCCGCGGAGAGCGTCGGCGAGCCTCCGTCGTCGGCCGTCACGCGCAGGTCGGCGAGGGCCATGCCGGGAGTCGCCCCCCAGACGAACGGGACGAGGACCAGGAGGATGAAGGCGGCCAGGAGGAGGAAGGCGCCGACGCCGAGAAGGGCGGAGGGCGGGAATCGGAGGTCGAGGAGGATCGCTCCGGCCGCCAGCTCGAGCGCGCCGAAGAGGCCGAGGATCACGACGTCGGCCAGCCCGGCGGCGAAACGCCGCGCGAAGGTCACGGTCGCGTCCGCCTCGTCGACCATCGGGCCGGGCTCGTCGACGTCGTCGGGGGCGGGGCCGATCGAATCCGGGGTGGAGCGCGGCGCCGCGGTCTCGGCCGCCGCGGGCTCCGGGCCGAAAGGCGCCTCGGAGACGTCGGGGAAGAGGCTCAGCGTCTTCCCGCGCCCGCGGGGAGGAGGCGCGGCTTCGCCCCCGAGCGGATGCTCCGCGAGCGGGTCGTGCTTCTTCTCGGTCATGTCCGGGCCGTCAGGGGCGCGGCGAGACGTGCCGGACGTAGATCCGCGAGAGGAGGTCGTTCGAGCCGTTCGGGTACTTGCGGGCGAACTGCAGGTGCCGCTGCGTGTCGGCGTCCCTCGGGCGGAGCGCGGCCGCCTCGCGGAACGACTCCGCGGCCTTCTTCATGCTGCCCGCCTGGAGCCCCATGATGCCGTCGTTGAAGTAGCTCTTGAAGAGGTACTCCTCCACGTCCTGGTTCTTCGGGTCCTGTTTCCGGAGGTCCCAGAGGAGCCGCTGTGCGCTCTCGTAGTCCTGCTCGTTGTACGAGCGGATCGCCGAGCCGAGGGCCGAGACGGCGTCCCGGGCCTTCACGAGGGCCTGGGCCGCCTCCGTGTCGTCCTGCCGCGCGCGGACGACGACGTCGAGTGACTTGACGGCGTCGATGTACCGGCCCGACTCCAGGCTCGCGAAGCCGGCGAGGCGCGCGGCATCCACCTCGGCGTCGCTGACGGTCGACGCGGCGGCCGGGCCCGGCTGGGCGGACGACTTGATGGTGTCGATGAGGACGAGCGCCTGGTCGTGCCGCGGGTCGGTCGCCGGAACCGCCGTGAGGAGAGCGAGCGCCTCCTCGGCCTTCCCCTCCTTGAAGAGGGCCCGGGCCTTCTCGATCGGGTCGGTGGCCGGCGCCGCCGTGACGGGGGCGCCCCCGCCGGGGAGCTCCGCGGAGGGAGCGTCCGACTTCGGCCGGAAGAGGAACCAGGCGACCGCCGCGACGCCCACCAGGACGAGAGCGGCCGCACCGACGAGGAGCCGCCCGTCGACCTTCGCGCCCTTGCCGGCCGCGGCCGCGGGCCTCTCGACCGGCACGGCTTCCCCTCCGGCAGGACGTCCTTCTCCGATCGGAGTCTCGTCGAGGGAGGGAAGCCCCTCGGCGAAAGAGGGTCGCCCGGGCGATTCGAGCTCGTCGCGCAGGTACGGCTCCACCGGGGCGGCGGGCGCGTGGGCGTGCGAGGCGGCGGAGGCGTACGCCACGGCGGGAGAAGCGGCGGCCCCCGCGCCGGTCGAGAGCGCCGCGTCGATCTCGTTGAGGTAATTCCGCGCCGTGGCGTCGGACTCGGAAAGCGTCAGGACCTTCAGAAAGGCGTCCCGCGCCGAGGAAAGGTCTCCGGACTCGTAGAGCTGCACCCCCTCGGAAAGGAGGACGTCGAGCTGCCGTGCCGTCTCGTCCTGGCGCGCGCGGGCCGCGTCGATCCGGCGGGAGGCGTCATCGTTCGAGAGGTCGATCAGGAAGACGCGGCTCCAGAGGTCGATCGCCTCCTGGAGGGCGCCCCGGGCTTCGGCTTCGTCTCCCTGGCGCAGGAACTGCGCGATCCGAGGGTCGACACCGGACGGGGCGGCCGCCGGCGCGGGGCGGAGCTCGGCGGGGGCCGGCGCGGCGAACGGGTCCGCGGCGGGAGCCGGACTGGCGAACGGGTCGTGGGGCGCCCCGGCGGGGGCGTAGTCGTCGGGGGCCGGGGCCGGAGCGGCGGCGAACGGGTCGGCCGCCGCCGACGCGGCCGGCGCCGAATCCCCGAAGGAGAAGTCGGCGGCGGGCATTGGGGCGGCGAACGGGTCGTGAGACGGGGCCGTGGCGAACGGGTTCGCCGCGAGGTCGTCGAAGCTCAGGCTGTCGAGGCCCGCGCCCGGCGCGGCGAACGGATCGGCGGCGGGCGCGGGCTCCGCGGGCGGCGGCGGCACGCCGTAGCCGGACGGCGGCGTGGCCGGAGGCGCCTCGGCGGCGGGCGCGCTGCCGCCGAGATAGGGCGCGAAGTCGGCGAGGTCGACGACGGTCCCCGCGGCGATCCCCCGGAGCGAGGCGAGGAGCTGGCGCGCCGGCGCGAAGCGCGCGTCCATCTTCAGGATGAAGTCGCAGCCGAGGAGCGCGTCCTCGTTCCGGCCGGCCCGAGCCATCTCGAGCGTGTGGCGGAACGTCTGGAGGACCTTCTCGCGGGCCTCGGCGGAGAGAGCGGGACTCCCTGGATAGGCAGCGAGCTCGGGCATGCGAACCTCTCTAAGTCAGCGTAACAAGCCGCCTTTCCGGCGGCAAGCGCCGTGACGGCCGCACGGTATGATCTTCGGCCCCCGAGCGGGGAGAGGTTGCCATGACGACGTTGATCGAATGCATCCCGAACATCAGCGAGGGGCGGCGGCCGGAGGTCGTGGAAGCCGTCCGGAAGGCCGCCCTCGGGGCCGGACCGGGGGTCCTCCTGCTCGACTGGACCTCCGACGCGGACCACAACCGCTCCGTCCTGACCTTCCTGGGCGACGGACCCGGGCTCCTCCGCGGGATGGAGGCGATGGTCGACGAGGCGCTGCGCCACGTCGACCTGACGAAGCACGAGGGCGCGCACCCGCGCCTCGGCGCCGTCGACGTGATCCCCTTCGTCCCGATCCGCGGCGCCACGACGGCCGACTGCGTCGCCCTCGCGAAGGAGCTCGGCGCGCGGCTCGCGTCGAAGCACGGCCTGCCGATCTACCTGTACGAGGACGCCGCCACGAGCGAGACGAGGCGGAACCTCGCGACGATCCGGAAGGGAGAGTTCGAGGGGCTCGCCGAGAAGATGAAGAGCCCCGAGTGGAAGCCCGACTTCGGACCCGACGTGCCGCACCCGACCGCCGGCGCGACGGTCGTCGGCGCGCGGTCGCCCCTCATCGCGTACAACATCAACCTCGGGACGGCCGACCTCTCGATCGCCGACCGGATCGCGAAGTCGATCCGCCACCTCTCGGGAGGCTTCCGGTTCGTGAAGGCGATGGGGGTCCGGCTCGAGGCGCGCGGCATCGTCCAGGTCTCGATCAACATGACGAATTACGAGAAGACGCCGCTTCACCGCGTCTTCGAGACGGTTCGCTCCGAGGCCGAGCGGTTCGGGGTCCCGGTCGTCGGCTCCGAGATCGTCGGGCTCGTCCCCCAGGCGGCGCTCGTCGGCGCCGCCGAGCACTACCTCCGGCTCGAGGCCCCCGCCTCTCCCCAGGTCCTCGAGAACAAGCTCCTCGACGTCGCGTTCGCCGGCAGCGACTAGTCGGGCGCGCTCCCGGGCGGGCGGAATTCCGCCTGCCCGGGAGGCGAGACGCCCCGGGCGCGACGGCTCGCGCTCAGCGGAACTGCCGGAGGAGGACCCAGGCCCCGGCCGCGATCAGGAACGCGAAGCCGAGGAGGCCGGCGCGTCCGCCGACGGGGACGTCCGCGAGCCCGGTGACGACGAGGCCGGGCGCGGAAGAGGCGTCGTCGGCCGCGAGGACCGTCGAGGCGGGCCCGAGGAGCAGGAGGTCGTAGCTCCCCGCTCCCGGGGCGGGGCCGAGCGGCGCGCCGCTGAACGCGTTCGTCGGGGACGTCAGGGGCGCCGAGAGCGTGCAGACGCCGGCGAAGGGCGTGCCGAGCGTCCAGGTGGCGTTCGCGATCAGGCAGAGCTGATAGCTGAGGGACGTGTCGGGGACGTTCCCGGAGGCGAGGAGGGCCTGGCCGGGGACGGCCGTCGTCGCGCCGAGGTCGACGGCAGGAGGCGCCGTGGGGACGACCGTCGGCGTCGTGGTGGGCGTGACGGTCGGCGTCGGCGTGGACGTCGGGGTGCTCGTGGGCGTGCTGGTGGGGGTGCTGGTCGGCGTGAACGTCGGCGTGGGCGTCGGCGTGTCGGTCGGAGTGCTCGTGGGGGTGAACGTCGGCGTGTTGGTCGGGGTATTCGTGGGCGTGAACGTCGGCGTGGGCGTCGGCGTGTCGGTCGGAGTGCTCGTCGGGGTGAACGTCGGCGTGTTGGTCGGGGTATTCGTCGGCGTGAACGTCGGAGTGTTCGTAGGGGTGTCGGTCGGCGTGAACGTCGGCCCGGGCGTCGGCGTGTCGGTCGGAGTACTCGTCGGGGTGAACGTCGGCGTATCGATCGGGGTGTTCGTCGGCGTGCTCGTCGCTCGTCGGGGTGAACGTCGGCGTATCGATCGGGGTGTTCGTCGGCGTGCTCGTCGGCCCGGGGGTCGACGTCTCCGTCGGCGGGGCCGGCGTGTTCGTCGGCTCGGCCTGCGCGTACGCGCGTCCGTCTCCGCGGTCCTCCGGGACGCCGGGGACGAGCGTGGCGACGAGGATCGTCGCGAGAACGGGAACCCACGCCCACCCGTTCCCGGAAGCCCTCCTCGTCGTCGCCGTCATACCCACTCTCCCTCGGATGCCGCCCGCATGCTCGGAACCCATCTCAGGATACTAAGGGCCCGCCGAGCTTTCCCGCAACGGCGATCTGCGTCAGGAGCTCCTCGTTTCGGTTGATCGACTCGACAGGGGAGAAGAGCCGGGCGACGAGCTCCGGATCGGGGCGGAGCTCCTCCCGCCTCCGGAGGACCTCCTCGAGCGCCGCGGCGAGCGCCTCCGGCGACTCGGGCGGGCAGAGAAGGCCGAACCCGGTCTCCCGGACGACGACGCGGGCGCCCGGGATGTCGCTTGCGACGACGGGGGTCCCGGCGAGCATCGCCTCCACCTGGACGAGCGCCATCATCTCCGAGCGGCTCGGGAGGACGAAGACGTCGCACATCGCGTGGAAGTCGGCGATCCGCTGCGGGTCGCGGAGGAGACCGAGAAGCGTGAGGCGCTCTCCCGCCGCCTCGACGAGGGGCCGGCACCTCTCGAAGAAGCGCTCGTAGGCGACGTTCGGCTCGCCGGCGAAGACGAGCTGGACGTCGGGGACGCGCGCCCGGAGGAGCGGCAGCGCGCGCAGGAGGACGTCGAAGCCCTTCTCCTCGACGAAACGTCCGGCGAACCCGACGAGAGTCCGCCCCTCGAGGCCCAGCTCGGTGCGCCAGCGCGCGGCCGCCGCGCGGTCGGGCTCCGGGAGGACGACGGGCGGCTGGATCGAGACGACCTTCTCGCGGACGGCAGTGAGGAGGCGGGACGAGTCGGCGTAGTCGTCGCTGTAGGAGGTGACGGCCGAGGCGAGGCGGGCGGCCGCCGAGAGGATGACGAACGCCGCGGTCTCGATCGCCTTCTCGCGGGGGCTCGAGGGCATGACGACGTCGCCGTGGTGGGTCATCACGACCGGGACGCCGAACGCGCGCGCCATCCCGGCGACGAGGAGCGCCTCCGGGAGCGGCGTGTGCATCTGGACGACGTCCGTGCGGAGGAGGTGCCGGGCGAGGGCGAGCGGGAGGCCGGGGACGACCATTCCGCGACTGAACGCGGCGAGCGGCTCGAGGCGGACGACGCGGACGCCGTCGACGATCTCCTCCCGCGGGAGCGACGGCAGGTGCCGGGTCGTCAGGACGGTCACGTCGTGCCCGCGCCGGGCGAGGCCTTCGGCGAGGCGGACCGCGTGGACGGTCAGTCCGGTCCAGTGCGGCCGGTAGTAGGTGAGGACGGAGAGGATCCGGATGGCGCGCCTCGAGCCCGCGGAGGGTAGCAGGCCGCGGAACCGGTACTCTCCGTCCGGTGCCCGGCTCTACCCCGCTCGCGGCCGCGATCGACGGCGACGCGCTCGAGGCGTTCCTCGCCTCCGAGCTCGACTTCGCTTTTCGCCGCCGGCTTCGCTGGCTGCTCGCGGCTCTCGACCTGGGCCCCTCGCTCCGGCTCCTCGACCTCGGCTGCGGACCGGGCGTCCTCCTCCGCGCCCTCGATGCGAGCGCGCCTTCCGTGCGGGCCGCGGGCCTGGACGAGGGGATCGAACGACTCCTGCAGGCGCGCGCGGCCCCGACGCCGTTCCCGCTCCTTCGCGCCGACGCGCAGACGCTCCCCTTCCGCGACGCGTCGTTCGAGAGGGTCCTCGCCGCGGAGGTCCTCGAGCACCTCCCCGACGACGCGGCCGCGCTCGCCGAGATCCGGCGCGTCCTCG
>JADHED010000749.1_pt1 | contig 33585 bp, 29 predicted proteins | sample 8952041 | NCBI WGS metagenome assembly JADHED01 (sample SAMN16124423, study PRJNA663239) | bioreactor sludge metagenome | isolation source: sludge (control) | place: India:Bengaluru | collected 2018-09-08
GCGGGCGGCGCGACGCCACTCATTCCGCTTTGGACGTCGCCACGAAGGCGCAGTTCGCCCTCGAAGAGGCGGGCTTCCATATCCGCTACCTGCAGAGAAACCTCTACGGACCCACCCCTCTGGGGGAGGAGCTAAGCGGCATCCTTCGCGCCGCAGAGCTTGTGGTCCTGGACTTTTCTGACAATCTGCCCGTCGCGGAAGAACACCACCGGCTCGCCATCGAGGTCGGCCGCGCGCGCGAAAACACGCTTGTCCTATCACCGCGCCGCCAACCACGGCCGGGGGACACCCCCTTTACGACGATTGTCTTTGGTGGCCACCGCGAGCTGGGGAAGCTGCTCCGCCGCTTTTTCGGGATCTCCGAACCCGTCCACCACCACACGGTTGGCAGACAGTTCTCCTTCGATGCTGAGCCCGCAGTCTTTGGCCTCTCGGACGTCTTTGTTGCTCGCGCGGTCCTGGCTGCCTTGCGTGCGCTGCGATTCTGCGGCCGCGCCGAAGGCTACTCCTCGACAACCAGCTTCTTCACGCCGCCCAGGTACCTCTTTGCGCTCGCCGTGCGTCCAAAAACCTCGAAGCGCCAGCCAACGGTCGCCTGGTGGCGCAAGCTCCAGGCAGAAATAACGAGCGCCACCGCTTCGCAGAATGCCGGGGTGGTCCTCACCGAGCGATTCTGTCGCTGTGCCGATGTCTCGCATTTCAGGGAGGAATTCCGCCATGAGGGCGTAGTCGAGTTTTCGGACGGCCTACCCGTGCGCGTCCTGAACCCCCGGCGCGCGTCACTTTCATTAGAGCTTGCCGCACTCTCCTCTCTCGGCCACGAACTCCCTGCGATGTCCGGACAATCCATCCCGCGCCCGGCTTCGGGCCTTTGGTAGCGGGCCACCTCTCGCGCTGGTGGCTCGGAAGTAGGGGAGCCTTCCGAGGCGCTTAAGTGCCTTCGCTTGCGACCGCCATCCTCGTGTCCCATCCCGCCGCACCTCCTCCTTGGCTTTCCATTCCGGGTTTGCTCGGTCTCTTAGACCCCGCCCTGGCCGCCGCCCCTTGCTCTCGCCGCATCCCTCGCGCCATCGCTTCGCTTCTGTCACTCCTGCTGCCTGGCTTGCGCTTCGCGTCGTCTGGCCCGCGCGTGGCCGGTTCCTCCTTTGCCGCGGGCCCATCCCTCACCAGCCAGTGAAGGGAATGGTCCCTCGGACAAATTGGAGGAACAGAAAATGACAACGAACAAACCCGTACACGAAATCAAGCAGGGGAGGATCAGGGCGGCTATCTGGATCAACGAGGGCAAGAACGGCACTCGCCACACGGTCACGCTGCAGCGCCTCTACAAACAGGAAGGCACCTGGAAAAGAGCCACCTCCTTCTACGCGGACGATGTCCCGCTCCTGACTCAGGTTCTCGCCGAAGCTCAGGGCTGGATTTCCTCGCAGGCCGCTGTGGCCGAGGAGGTCGCATGAAGCTCCTGACTGACGAGCTGCGCCGGGCCCTCCCGGCGCTCTACTCAACCGAAAACGACACAGACCCCGTTGCGCTGGCGAAGTTCTTCACTCCCTGGACGAGCTGGACCTGGTACGCGACTGAGTATGACGGCGAGGACACCTTCTTCGGCCTGGTCGACGGGCTGGAGCGCGAGCTTGGCTACTTCAGCCTATCGGAGCTCGAATCCATTTCCGGCCCGGCCGGTCTCACCATCGAGCGAGACCTCTACTTCAAGCCGACGCCGCTAAGTCGCCTTGGCTCTCCTGTCCATCCTCGCGAATGACACCTGGCGCTCGGCTCCGGCCGAGCGCCCTTTCGCTGCCCCGAGGCGCGCCTCCGTGCCCGCCAGACGCACTCTCGTGTCCTGGCCAGGGCTTCGTCCTTCGCCACCCGGACGCCGCGCGTGAGGGGCCTCCGGGACCGCCACCGCACCGGCCGCGCCCAGTCTTCGACGCGGCACGTCCGGTGCATCGGCTCAGGGCTCTTGCCCCGCCCGCACGGCGAACACCTCCTTCGCTTCGGGTTCTCGGTTCCGCAACGCCGCATGACGGAACCCAGGAACCCGAACGGAGGAGGTGCAGCATGACGACAGACGAAGCCTTGAGAGAACACACGAGGGCCCTTTTGGCGGTCACAGCCGCGCGCGAATACCTGCACCGCACCGGGCGCCTAGACCGTCCCGACATTCGCCGCCGAGTGGACCTCGGGACCGTCTGGCGCCGCACGCTCACCGCCAGGCAGACCCTCCGCTTTTTCGGCTCCCTGCCTGGTCGCAGCCGTCCTGTCCGCGGCCGGAGGTGACGCCTCCCGCTCTCCGCTCTGCTATGCAACGCCTCGGGCCTGGCCTCCATAACGGTCTAGTAGACCGTTTCTTCGAGAGGCCCCATGGAGCCAACCAACAAGCCCCGCGCCGAGGGCGCCGGGCCGCAAACCGCTACACCACAGACAAGCCAACCCTGGGCCGAAGGCCTGAAGCCTCCAGCCCGGGAACCGACGCGCGAGGAGCGCCTCCGGGAAACCGCAGGTCAGGCCATCGCCGCACTTGCCGACGCCCTGGACCAGGGGAAAAGCGAAGCGCTCACGGAGTACCTCGGGGCAATGTCTCGCTTCCACCGCTACTCGTTTCACAACGTCATGCTGATTGCCATGCAGCGGCCGGACGCCACCTTCGTGGCGGGATTTCGGACCTGGCAGCATGAGTTTGGCCGCTACGTGATGAAGGGGGAAAAAGGCATCGCGATTCTTGCCCCGGTGGTTCGTAAAGCCCGGGCGGAGGAGACCTCCGAAGATGGGGGAGAGGGCGAGCCGGGGCGGCGCGTCATCCGAGGCTTCCGCGCCGTGCACGTCTTTGACGTGTCCCAGACCGACGGGAAACCCATGCCGGAATTTGCCCGTGTCGGCGGCGACCCCGGCCAGAACCTGGACAACCTCAAGGCGCTCGTCGGCCGCCAGGGCATCGAGCTCACCTATGATTCCAGTCTTGGGGGGGCCTATGGTGTCTCCACCGGAGGGAAAATCACCATCCTTGCCGGGCAGACGCCCGCTGAGGAGTTCTCCGTCCTGGCCCATGAGCTCGCGCACGAGCTCCTCCACAAATGCCCAGTCGAGGAACGCCCGGACAAGAGGACCAGGGAGACCGAGGCGGAGGCTGTGGCCTTCGTTGTCTGCTCTGCCGTTGGACTGGAAACCGGGACGGCCGCCAAGGACTACATCCAGCTCTACAAGGGCGACAGGGAGACCCTTGCCCAATCCCTGGAGCGCATCCAGAAGACGGCCACCGTCATCCTCGACGCGGTTCTTCCGGCCAGCCCTAACGTTCGCGAGTAGACAGCCCGAGTGCCCGAGGAAGTTGCTGTCCGAGGTCCACCGCGGCCGAGGTGTCACCTACAAGCGAGAACGCTAACTGATTGCCCTGCAAATTCTTCTGTCATTTCCCTAGACCACCAGCTCGCGGAGCAATAGACTGCGCCTTCTCGGAGGCTCTTGAAAGAACGGACCGACCATGGACGAGACTCCCCGTAAGGCGCCCGGAGCCCAGGAGACATTTCTACAAGAGCCCATCGCGGTGACGGTCGCGCGCCGCCTCGAACCCTCCCGTTTGCTTGAGGAGATTTTCGGGCGCGAGCACGCCCGACGTGCAGCGAGTTCCCATGAGTTGGCCGCTGAGGCCCTTTCCGCCTCTTTGCACCGGCTTGCTGAAACAGACTCAGATTCAGCGACCGCGTTCGCTCTCAGGTTCTTCGTGGGGTTTCATTCGTCCGCAATCGAAGAGATGCTGCCCGGGATAGGCGCTCGTGAAGCTCCGTTTTGCGAGATGGTCCGGGACAAGATGAACGCAGGCTCGATCCGCTACAAGCCGCGCCGATGCGTCTTCGCTTTTGTCGCTAGGAATCCTCACCAGCGATCTCTGTCGGTGCAGCCACTTCTCTCCGAGACCGATGATGCTGATCTCGCCCGGGTTCTCACGCGCCGCCTGACCCAATGGTCGAGTGAGCACATCACCCTTTGGGAGATCCTGCAGGAGTACTCCGTGTTCGTTTCCGCCGACCGGTTTGCGGTTCCGGACGCAGACGAACTCTTCGACGAGCTTCTTGCCCACCTTGTAAAGACCTGGTTTAGGGAGCGTACCGGCGACCAGTTTTCTCTCGTTGTCGCGCACTGGGGTTTGACTCTTGTCCGCGTTAGCGATATTCAGAAACAGGTGGATAGACTGGGCAAAGGCCCGCGAAAGGACGGCTCAGAAGGCACCCCGGGGGATGCTACGAGGACGTCTCAACCGCGACGCGTGGCCGTCTCCATCGACGCACTAGAGGAATTTCTCGCCAACGCGGCCCCCGATATACCCGTCAGGCTGCTCTCGGCTTTCGAGTCATTGACCCGCGACCTCCTTCATGACCGCTTCGTCCCGCTTCTCCAGGAATACCTCGACTTGGTCCAACAGGACGCAGCCCAGAAGGCGGGCGGCAATTTCGGTTCGTTTGAGGCCAACAAGGCTTTTGTTGACGCTCTCCGGGCCACGTTGCGGCGCCTAGACGTTCGCCTGGAATGCCCGACCTGCCATCGTCCCGCCAACCTGTTCGTCCAACAGGGGGATACCACAACCGGCAGTTTCGTTTTCAGGCACACTACTGCGGACCTTCGGACAAAACACGGCGGCAAGACCGAACTCCCCGTTCTCAGGCTCGTCACCACCAAGTAGCGGCGCTCATGTAATTGCTGAACAACGGCTTAATGTTGGCGCCATTTTCCCCTTTGCATATATGCCCCATGCGTCATATAATCATTCACAGCTGCCACCGATCCCGATGACGCGGAGGTTTGACCATGGCCCCGCAGCAACACGAACTTCGCTTCACACCCGAAGGATCCGAGTGCTTGCAGGGTGACCCAATTCCCCGCCACCGCGTTGTGCAGCAGCCGTTTGCGTCGTTATCGGCGCCCCGCAAGCAGGAAACCTCAGCACAGCCTTCCCTGTCGGGCAAAGAATCTCCAGCGAGGCCGCCCCAAGCCCAGTTTGCACGTGAAAACTCAGACGGGACCGATTCCAGCGAGGGGCCCAAGGCCGACCACGAGGATGGTTCTCCGCAGTCGCCTCCGGCGCGCACGATCGCGTTCCGCCTTGCCGCCCCCTACGACGACGAGCTCACGCGGCGCGCCAAGGAAAAGAACCTGAGCCCCGGCAAAGAGGCGCGGACCATCGTCATGGATGCTCTCGCTCGGTCTAGCGAGGAGTGGCCGACGGTCGATCTTCAGGCGCTCCAGACTGAGATTGCTGAACTCCGCCGCATTGTCCGCAACGCCCTCCTGCTTCTGCTCGCCCATGCCGGACAGTTCTCCGAAGAAGAGGCCAACGACTGGGTCAGCCGCTATGTGGACCGGCCGGACGCTGCCGGGCGCGTCCGCAGAGGGGAGTAGTGCGATGCTCTCCATGGCCTCGATGCACGGCGCAAGCCGTAACTACTATGTGCACGACCTCCCCGGTAACGACTACTACCTGAACAACACCGAAGGCCCGCCTGCACAGTGGACGGGGCAGGGCGCGGAACTTCTGGGCCTCCGTGGCCAGGTCGACCAGCAGGCCTTCGAGAACCTTTTCGACGGCTATCTGCCGGACGGCTCAGCCCGGGCGGTGCAGTTTGGCCCCGCGAGCAAGAGGAATCCTACGGGGCACCACCCTGGCTGGGATCTGTGCTTCTCGACGAAGGAGGGCGCGGTCGGCTGGGCCGTCTGCCCCGAGCACCTGCGGCCCGCCTACGAGCTTTGCCACCGGCGCGCGGTTGACGCGGCGATCCGGGCCGCCGAGGACCTGGCAGCCCACGCGCAACGGGGAAAGGACGGGCAGGAACTGGAGAAACTCCCCGGCCTGGTGGTTGTCCGCGTAGACCATTTCACCAGCCGATCAGGAGACCCGCTCCTGCACACGCACGCCCTCGTTCTGAACGTCGCTCCTCGCTACGACGGCACGCTTGGCACTGTCCAAGGCAGACCGCTCTTCGAGAACAAGATGCTCCTTGGGGCCGTCTACCGCGCCGAACTTGCCGCGCAGCTGGAGAAGGAGCTTGGCCTCAAGATCGTCCGGCGCGGGAGCAACTTCGAGATCGCAGGTCTTCCGCGGGATCTCGTGCGCTCGTTTTCCAAGCGCCGCGAACAGATCAAGTCCCGCATGGAGGCTCTCGGCACTAGCGACCCGCGCGTTGCCGAGCGTGTCACGCTCAAGACCCGTCAGCGCAAGGACCGAGCCTCCAGATCCGAGCTCAATGAGCGCTGGCGTGCCACCGCCGCGGAGCACGGATTCTCCGCTGAGCGGGCGCAGGCTCTCTGCGGAAAGGCGCTCAAGCACGACCAGGCCACCGAGCTGGGGGAGGTCCTCTCCGAGGCCACCAAAGCGCTGACTTTCCGCCGCGGGCTCTTCACCGAACCTGAGCTTCTTCGTGCGGCCGCTGAACAGGCCCCCGGCCGCGGCCTAGACGTCGACACGATTCGGGCAGGCGTCGCAGATCGCCTCACCAACTCCTCAGAGGTCTTCCGGGTCGGCGTCAAAAACGGCCAGGATCTCTTCTGTTCGCGGGCGCACGCGAGCGACATGGAGGATCTCCGGTGCTCTCTTGAGATCCTCAAGGGCCGGGACGCCCTGGCCCCCTCCAGCATCTCTCTACTCTACGGACAGGCCATGTCTAGGCCGCGCTCCGACCGGCCGCTCACCGACGCCCAGGAGGCGGCGCTTCAGGGTCTCACGGCCCCCAAGAGCGCCGTGAAGCTACTCGACGGGTCGGCTGGAACCGGCAAAAAGGCCATCTTGGAGGCGGCCCGCGGAGCCTGGGAGCACCGCGGACTTCGCGTCCTTGGCGTAGCGGCCACGCCGGAGGCGGCCGCATCGCTTCAGCGCGAGACGCACATTGAGAGCTGCTCGGTCCGAGACCTGCTGCGCCAGCTTCGGACAAAGACCATGGGGGAAGCTTTCGGCGCGGCGATGAAGAAGGACTGGGGCCTGCGTGTCCTTCTTGATCCGACCCCGGTCCTTCGTTATGCGGAGCAGGCCCGAAAGCCGTGGATTGAACTCAACCGGCACTCGGTGGTCGTGGTGGACGGCTCCCAGGCCGTGTCCGCACAGGAGCTGGCCGAGCTTGCGAAGATCGTCCGGAAGTCCCACGCCACCTTGATTCTCTCCGGCGACGAGCTCGCTGCGAATGGGCAGCGCGGCACCTACGACGCGCTCCTGGACAACGTCAAGCCACTTCGCCTCCAGCGAAACGAGCGCCAGAAGAGCGCGCTTGAGAAGAAAGCCGTGCAGGAAGCCTCCGCCGGGAACACCCGCGAGGCCCTGGCGGAGCTTGCCTCTGGCGGCAGGCTGCACGTCGCTTCAGACCACCGGGCAGCTCAGGACAAGCTCATCAGTGCCTGGCGAAGCCAAGGGAGCTCTCGGCCATCTGAAAACCTCATCATCTGCTCACGCGACAACGTCGCGGGCCTTAATCGCGCCGCGCAACAGGCCAGGCTTGAGGACGGCGCCATCCGTAAGCGAAACGTGGAAGTCCCCGGCGGCTGCGTTCACGAGCGGGACCGGGTGCGCTTCACCAGAAACGCCCCCTCCAGCGGCGCAAAACGCGGGGAGGAGGGCACTGTCACCTCCATCCACCTTGGCCAGCGCACCATGACGGTGCGCCTGGACGATGGCCGCAGCGTCTGGGTGGATCGCCACCGCTACGAGCACCTGCGCCTTGCCTATGCGTCGACTCCGGAGGAGTCCGCAGGCCGCACGGTCTCGCACTCTTTTGTCCTTGCCTCTGGGCTCTCCCATGACCGCGGACAGCTCTACGGCGCAATCTCACGCGCCGAGCAGGCGACGCACATCTACCTCACCCGGTCCGAGGCGGGGGAGGCCCTCACGCAGCTTGCAGACGAAAGGGGGTTGTCCGCGGAGAAGTCCCTGGCCCTCCGCCTTGCGGAGGAAGACAGGAAGCAGGTCCAGCAATATGGAACCCCGGGAGGGCAATCATGAGGCTCAAAGAACGCTCCCGTTTGGCTACGGATAGGATGCGCGAATTGACCGGTTACGTGGCGGTAGCCGCCTGGTTTCTCTTGCGGCTCTCGTTCTGCATCCTGATCTCGGCCCGCGCGGTGGACATCACCGCACCCTACATCTTCGAGGCTATCCCCGAAGTGGCCAGCGACTACAAGCGCGTCGTGCCTGTCTGGATTGGTGGTATTGCCGCGGCGCTCCTCGTCTGCTATCACACGGGCCAGGCGCTCAGGATGACGGGTCAGATCTCCCGCTTCATCAAGCTCGCCATCCTCTCTGTCATCGGCCCGGCTCTTCTGATCTGCGCCTGGGCGGGCTTCACGCGCCTCATCGGCTTCGAGCACCGCAGCCTGCGCTGGATTACCGCAACCATCTTGGCGGGAATCCTGACCGCCACGGTTCAGTCGTTCTTTTTCTCTGAGAAGCAGCTCGTGCCCGTCAATGACTGGATGCAGCACCCCTTCGGCACCCCTCGGGGCATGAGCATGGAAGCGGCTATGCGCCGCGCGTCTAGGCGCTACTCCCGTGAGTACAAACACGAAGAGGAGGACGGTGATGAAGAGACGCGGGTCGCTTAGTCTAGTCCAACCTCACGCGGCCGGACCGGAGTGGCTGAGCTGGTGCGGCGTGCCCGTGCACATCAGCGCGGCCACGACACACTTCCTCCTCGTTGGCATCACGCGCTCGGGGAAATCCGTGTGCGGGAATCTCCTGCTTCTTGGGGTGCTGCCCTGGATCGCCGAAGGCGCGAACATCCGAGCATTCATCTACGACCACAAGAACACGATGCTCCCGACGCTCAGCATCATGGGCGTGCAGGCCCTGGTCATTCCCGTTCACCCCTTCGACGCGCGCGGCTGGGCCTGGGTTCCTGGCAGGGACTTCCCGAACTTCGCTGATGCAGACGAGCTGGCCTACCTGCTCCTTCGTCCGGAAAAGGCCACGCAGCCGTTCTTCGAGACCGCACCGGCGCAGCTCGGCGGCGGCGTGATCCGCACGCTCCAGAGACGCATGCCGGGGACCTGGACGCTTCGCCACCTCGTCTTGATCCTGTCTGACCAGGACCTCCTTCGCCAGGCGCTCCTTCGTGGCCCGGAAGAGAACCAGCGCCTGCTCAGCGCATACTTTCCGAGCCGCAAGAGCCGCATGGGCGCGGATGTCCGGGCTACGCTCTTCCAGAAGATCATGCGCTTGAACATCGTCGCGGCGCGGATGCACCACCAGGCCAAGGCCGGGCGCTCCTTTGCCCTCGCGGATTGGATGGAAAGCGAATCCATCCTGGTCCTTGGCCACGCGAGCCAGTACCCGGAAGCCATGCGCGGAGTGACGGAGGCCCTCTTCAGGCGTATGACGCAATTGCTCCTGGCGCAGCCGAACCGGCCGCAGGTCCAGACCTGGCTCTACCTGGACGAGATTCTGCGGGCCGGGCAATTGGCGGGACTCGAAAACTCGCTCACGCTTGGCGCCGAGAAGCGCATCGTGCACGTGCTCACGCTGCAGTGCCTGGCCGACCTCGACAAGTTCTATAAGGACGGCACCGGCAAAGTTCTGCTCTCGCAGTGCGCCCACAAGGCTGTGCTGGGGCTCAGTGATCCCGAGACCGCCCAATGGGCAGAGAAGCTCTTCAGTTCCGAGGAGGTGCTCTTCCGCCACCCCTCCACGAGCTTCAGCAGGGGAGGAGGCCCAGGCGGTGCCACCTGGAGTCAGTCGACCAACGAGAACTGGAGCCGTGTCGTTCGACCGGTCTTCGATGCGGGCTACTTCCTGACGCTTCCCAGCCCGGAGGGCGACCCCAGGGGCAGAATCCACGGCGTTTGCCGCGCCCCGTCGCTTGGGGGCGAGGCCTTTCCCTTCGAGCTCGATCTGTCGCAGGTCGCGAAGATCTTGCCGTTCCCCGGTCCTGGTGACCCGCAGGGCTTCGTACCCGGCGACGAGAACGACAACGTCCTGGAGCCACTCTCCGATGAGGAACTCTCGCAGCTCCAGCTCACCCGGCCGAGCACAGCCCCATCCCCCGTCAAGACCCAGAAACCGCGCGTGGTTGCGAACCCCAACAACTCGAAGCTGGATCTCCAATAGAAGGAGGCACCGACCATGAAAGACCCCAATCTCGGTGATTCCCAGGACACCGGACACCTTGACGGCGGCTTCTTCATCCCGCCACTCCCGCCGTTTCCCCAGGAACACCCGGCCCGCAGCGCCAACCTCGACGAAGCCCCCTTCGCCGGGCTCTCACCGGAGGCCGACACACTGAACGCGGGCACCGACACGAACGCGACCTACGAGGACATGGGCTTCGCGTCCGCACAGAGGCACCGTGGCGATCCCGAGCGATATCCGCTCGCCGTCGAACCCATGGCGGACCAGCTCAGAGGGGAGGGGAGCCCGCAGGCAAGGCGACTTCTGGCCGACCTTGCCGCGCGGACCAAGGAACACGCCGATCTCTCCGCCAAGCTCGGCCCGCTGGAGACTGCGCTCGAAGCGGCTCAGCAGGAGCTCTCGACCAAGCGATCCGAGGCCGCCAAGCTCGCCCGGCAACCGAGGGGTCTTACGGAGGCCGAGAAGACCTCCGGGCCTGTTTTTGTCTCCATGTCCCTGCTCCTCGTGGCCTGCGGGGCCTTTCTGTTCAACATCCACGCCGGGATGTCGCTGCGAATTTTCGGTGGCGGTCAGGCTCTGGGCGGCGGCTCGCATTCGATCACGCAGCTCTTCCAGCCAGTGGTGAACTTCCAGGGGATCTGGCGCGCCGTCCAGGGCGGCCAGATCGGCATCCTGGCCTACCCCTCGCTGATGCTCACCGCGGCGATCCTGATCCACTACGCCCTGAAGCGGCGGGCCTGGATGTGGGTTGTCCTCCTTGTCGTTGCCGTTATCGGTGCGGACGCCTATTCGGCCGTCACCATCGCCCACCAGAACTTCAACATCTCGCGGCTCGTCAGCGAGAACCCGGGGACCTGGTCCATTGGCCACGCCTTGGCCGACCCGGAGAGCGGTTACATCCTTCTCTGCTCCACGCTTTCGCTCTTGTTCTTCTCCGTGCTCGCACACGCCTGGGACAAGGTCTGGACGCTGCGGCGGCACAAATCTCCTGAGTACGAAGCTGTGATGGCGGACGTCCACGCCCGCGTCGCTGCCGTCGCGGACTTCCGCCGTCGCCTGCAGGAGCTTCACGCCACGATTCGTCAGCTCGAAATGCAGATGCAGATGCTCGAACAGCAGCACCAGCGCACGCCGATGGATGCGCACGAGATCCACCTGCGCATTCGGGCCTTTCAGCGGGGTTGGGTGCGCTATATCCGGGACACCGTGAAGGACCGGCGCCAGCAGACCGTCTCCGTTTGGGCCATCGAGAACTGGACCGATTCGTTCATCCGGTCCTTCATCTCCAACCGCGCGCTCGCGCACACGCTGAGGTGAAAACCATGCGGCAACTCGTCCTGTCTTTCCTGCTCGTACTTCTTCTGTGCGGCTGCTCGGGAACGGCGGCCGACGATGCGGCGCGGAACGGGCCCGATGCCGTGTTCGGATTCGTGGTCCTTGCGGACCTCTCGGACCGCGTCGATTCGGCCTTGAACCCCGGGCAGGCACAGCGCGACATCGCCGCCGCGCGGGCTGCCTTCGCTGTCTTCGAGAGGCATGTTTCCGAGCAGAGCTTCGTCTTCTCGGCCGACCGCTTCGCTCTGGTGGCGGCGCCGCAGAAGGGCACTGATATTCTCTACGGGGAGCTGGCCGATAGCCTCACCATCGACATGAACAAGCTGAGCTCGGGGGGGATCTCTGCCTTTAGGCAGGCCAGAAATTGCGCCTTTCGGGGACTGGAGGAACTCTACGCCGGTGCGATGAAGCTTCCGAGCTACCCCGGCGCCGACATTTGGAGCTTCGTCCGACACGACCTCTCGACCTACGAGCTCATCCCGACTCGGCCCGCCCCGGTCCGAAACATCCTCGTCATCCTGACCGACGGCTACCTGGCCTTCGAGGACGCGGACCTTCGGGGTAGGCCTGTCGGCACCTACATGGCCACCGCCAATTCGAGCCTCGCAGTCCCGAAGCTCGACCTTTCGCAGTGGGAGGTCGTGGTTCTGGAGATGAAGCCCAGGACCTTCAACGACAGAGAGGCCCTTGAGGCCACATGGCGGACCTGGTTTCAGGGGATGCACGTCCGCCGCTTCGCGGTGTATTTCCAGCAGGACGGCCAGCAGCATCTACAGGACATCCTTGAGAGGTGGGTCTCGGCGGGCTAATCGCAGGACCGTTTGGCTGATTGTCCCCGGGCCGACGGCGGAGCCTGTCCCGCGACACCCCGTCGGCCTTTTACTTCGCGCGTAGACAGCCTGAGCTGGCGCAAGAGTCGCTGTCCGAGGTCGCGACGCGGCCGAGGTGTCACCTGCGCGCGAAAATGGCCGAAATTTGGTTCAGACCTCCCCCTCCGCAAAAATCGAGGCCCCAGAATCGCTTCTGAGCAACGAACGCACCCCGGCCCATACCGCAGCACCTCCCTGATTTTTACATTTCGTGCGAGACTGGTTCCCGGCCGGGGCCCCCTGCTTTGACTAGCAATTCGGACTTCGAGATACTGAACTCATGGCACAGCACATCGACCAACGCACCCCCAATGATCTCCCCACCTTTGAGGGCTGGACCGTGGACCTTCGTCTCGGGGAGTTTCGCCGGATGGTTCCGGACGAGGAGTGCTCCTTCGTCCCCTTCGACAGCGAGGAGGGGGAGGCGCTCTTCGACAGGTGGGCAGCAGCCCAGGATAGACCACCAGCGGCCTGATTGGGTTTGACGCCGCCACCGCCCCCGTGAAAGACTGCCCCGCATGAGCACTCAATTAGCCAATCCGTTTGAGGGTCGCCAGACTCTCTGGGTCCTACACATGGGCAACGACCACGAGACCGCGCTTCAAGCGCGGGACAAGGGGTTTGTCGCCATCGGCTGGAGCAAGCTCGGAGACCTTGCGAGGTTCAAAACTCGCGAGGCACTCAAAGAGGCCATGGCAAAGACCTGGCCGGAATGGAAGCCGAAGACGGTCTCCTCCTGCTACGGTCAGGTCTGGCGCTTCGCCAGTGAAATCAAGGTAGGGGACCCCGTGGTCCTGCCTATCAAAGCCACGCGCGAAATCGCCATCGGCCGCGTCTCGGGTCAGTACCGCTTTTCCGGTGAGGGTTCAGACCTCTTCGCCCGCGACTATGCAAACGTCCGCGACGTCGAGTGGCTCAAAGTTGTCCCCCGTACTGTTTTCTCGCAGCCCGCCCTCCACAGCTTCGGTTCCTTCTCCACCGTGAGCACCTCCGACGACTTCCTCGAAGAAGTTGTCGCAGTTCTCCAGGGTAAAATCACGGAACCAGCCGACGACGAGCAAGAGGAGGCGCCTGACAGTGGGGCCGGAGACGGGGGCGATACCCAAGGTCCTGACCTGTACGAGACGGCCCTTCAAGAAACCGAGGATGCCCTGCTCAAGGCATGGCTTCGCACCGGAGCCCAGTTTGAACACGTGGTGGCCGCAGTTTTTCGGGCCATGGGCTACACCGCCAATGTCACCCAGGCCTCAGGTGACCACGGAGTAGACATCATCGCCCACCCGGACCCGCTCGGCCTGCAGCCGCCGTTTATCAAGGTCCAGGTCAAGAGCGGCTCGTCTTCCGTTGGCGAGCCGCAGGTGAACCAACTCAAAGGCGCCCTCAACGCAGGTGAACAAGGAATCGTGGTGGCACTCGGAGGGTTCACGACCGGCGCTCAGAACATCGCCAGGACCAGCTCAACCATTCGGCTCCTCGACGCCAAACAGTTTGTCTCCCTGTTCCTCGACCACTACGACCGGCTCGACCCATCGTGGCAGGCCAAGTTCCCCCTTAAGCGCGTCTTCGTGCCGGTCAGGTAGTTTCGGGGAGCACCGCAGTGCTTCAAAGTGCCCCCCATTTCGCCGGCCAGTTTCCGGCCAAGAGGAGCCATGTGGCTCCTCTTCGGCTCTACCCTACTTCTTCGAGCGGTTGTAAACCGCTTTCGCCAAGTAGAGCGCTATCGCCGCGATCACGGCGCCCTCTATACTCATATGGTTCTCCTTTCGACCTTCGCATCGTCTTTGGCATATAGCCCAACGAGAGCAGACCACTTCCTCTCCTCTATAAGTAGCCCGCAGGTGGCTCTCGAATCCTCGTCCATTCGGCTATTTTCGCCCGATTTCAGGTAGGTATTGCCAGGCTGCCGCCGCTTGGCGGCGCCGCGGTTGACGGCCGGGCCCGCAGGCCGCAGACTCTCCTCATTCCTTGAAAGGGGGCTTCTCATGGCCAAGAACGACCGCACTGTCTCCAAGCGACCCGATGGCACATGGGCCAACAAGAAGGATGGCAACGAGCGCGCTTCGTCTGTACACCGGACCCAGGGAGATGCCCAGCGAACCGCCCGCGACATGCTCAAGCGTGAAGGCGGCGGCGAGCTCAAGGTGAAGGGTGAGGACGGCAAGATTCGCAGCAAGGACACCATCCCGCCTGGCCGGGACCCGAATCCGCCGAAAGACAAAGAGCACTAGTTTCGGGTGTCCGGTGTCCGGGGGGCGTCACCGAAACTACTCAACTCGACGTTCATTTTCTGGCTTGCACGCCCCTCCCCCTTGTGCGAATCTAGCACGTGATAAACTGGATTATCGCGTATTAAAGAGGCGACAGGGGAGGCCCCGTGATCGACCGTGACGACACCTCGGCGAAGGCACTTGTAAGACACTCCGGAACCCATGATCTCGTCAGGGCGGACGCCCTGGAGGTCCTCAAGGCCGTCCCCGAGGAAGAGATCTGGCTTGCCGGTCAGCTCTCGGAACAGACCCGCCGGGCGTACCGGCTGGACGTCGCAGACTTCTGCCGGACCCTTGGGGTGACGTCCCGCGAGGATTTCCGACGGGTCGACCGAGCGGCCGTGATCGCTTGGCAGCGCGGCCTCAAATCCGCTGGCGTGAAGCCGTCGACAATCAGGCGCAAGCTCTCGGCGCTCTCTAGCCTCTTCACGCACCTGGTCGACCGGCGCGCCGCAGACACGAATCCGGTCCGCGAGATCCGGCGGCCCAAGATCAACCGAAAGCATGGCACCACCGCGTCATTCTCGCCTAAGGAGGCCCGGGCTATCCTCGACGCCCCGGATCCGAAGTCGATCCTCGGGCTGCGGGACCGGGCGATTCTGGCCGTCGGCTTCCAGGTCGGCTGCAGGCGGGCCGAAATTGCGAGCATGGTTGTGGGGTCATTTCACAAGAACCAGGGCTATGATTCACTCCGGTTCATCCGCAAGGGCGGCGAGCAACACGCGCTGGCGATCCACCCGAACGTCGCGAGCCGGATCCGGGAGTACCTGGAGGCCGTCGGGCACGGCGAGGACCAGGAGGGTCCCCTCTTCCGGCCCGTTCGCGGGAATCGCCGCGGGCAGACACTCCGGCGCCACCTAGATCCGGACGTCATTGACCGGATCTTGCGCAAGTACGCAAAGCTAGCCCTGGTGGTCACGAAGGGGTATTCTGCACACTCGATGCGGGCCACGTTCATAACTACAGCGCTGGAAAATGGGGCCAGCCTGGAGGACGTGCAGGAGGCCGTGGGCCACGCAGATCCCTCGACGACAAAGCTCTATGACCGCCGCGGCTATAATCCGGAAAAGGCGGCTTCGTTTTTCGCCAACTACTAGGAGAAGCGGCCGTCTTGCTCCGGGGCGCCGCGTGGAGTATGTGACCTAGCAGGAGGATCGAGCCATCGCAACGCCGCCCAAATCCAATAGTCCCCAGCCTTTCGGCCCGGGCAACCCGCACCCGCTCTCGACCCGCAAGACGGAGCTAGTCTGGGAAGGGAAGTACGACGAGTGCGGGAATCGTCGTGAGGTTGACGCCGCGAGTCTGGCGATGCCCCTGCAGCGCATTGAGACTGTCGATCAACCCAGAAGCGAGGCCGTCGCGGCCGGCCAGATTGCGCTCTTTGACAAGAAGACGAGGCGCCTCGACGACTTCCGCAATATGCTCGTCTGGGGGGACAACAAGCTCATCATTGCCTCTGTTCTAAGAGACTTCCGTGGGAAGATCGACCTGATCTACATCGACCCTCCTTTTGACGTTGATGCGGATTTCAGAATGGGCGTCCCAATCGGCGATCAGAACGACGAGATCTTCAAAGACCAATCTGCCCTTGAGATGGTTGCCTACCGAGACACATGGGGCAAGGGCAGCGATTCGTACCTCCAGATGCTCGGTGAACGACTCTCGATCATGCGAGAACTCCTCGCGGACACCGGCAGCATCTTCGTTCATGTCGGGGCCAACGTAAGCCACCGTGTTCGGGCGATTATGGATGATATTTTTGGGCTGCCAAATTTTCGCAACGAGATCATCCTCCCCGGTCGTGCAGTCAAGAATCTCCAGCAACAATTTGATTCTCTTCAGCGCCTCCAGGTGCGGCACGACGTGCTTCTGTGGTACACACGGCTTCCCTCCACTCGGTTCAAGCCGTTCTGGATCGAAAAGCACGACCCGGGCAACCCAGAGGGCCACTGGCACCATTTCTGGAGTACGGCCGATCGCCCCACAATGCGCTATGAACTCTTCGGAGTGACGCCAACATCCGGCCAGTGGGTTTGGAAGAAGGAGCGTGCTCTCACAGCCTCTGCCAACTACGAACGTTTCCTTGCCGAAGCGGGCGGAAGAACACTCGCTCAATATTGGCGCGATACCGGATCGCGCCTTGAGTTCATCCGCCCGTCACCGGATGACGGCAAACCGCAGTATTGGAGGGAGCCCGCGGAGAGCAGATTGGCCGATACGGTGTGGTCAGGACTTCCCGTGTACTCCAGCTCAAGCGACTATCCAACGGAGAAGAGCCAGGCACTCCTTCAGCAGATTCTTGAACTCGCTTCGACAGAGGGAGCCACCGTCGCCGATTTTTTCTGCGGATCAGGGACCACCGCGGTCGTCGCCGAACGACTCGGCCGCCGCTGGATCATGGCAGACCTGGGCCGCTTCGCCATCCACACATCGCGAAAGCGCCTGATCGAACTCCAGCGCCAGCTCCACGCAGAGGGCAAGCCCTACCGCGCCTTCGATGTGTTTAACCTCGGTCGCTATGAGCGGCAGTGGTGGCAGAAGGAGCGCCTGCAGGGCGCTGACGAGGAACACCGCAGGATTGTCCTCGAATTCTACAGGGCCGAACCACTGCGCAACTCTCCCTCCCCTCTTCTTCACGGACGCAAGGGACCTGCATTCTGTCACGTGGACTCGATCGACAGCATCCTGACTCGGGATGAGGTCCGTGCCGCCGCCGCGGCCGCAAAACAGGCCGGGGCCAAGGAGCTGGCCTGTCTCGCCTGGGATTTCGAGATGAACCTGCGCATGGAGTGCAACGCTGTTGAGAAAGAGCTTGGCATCAAGATCAAGATCATCCAGATCCCGCGTGAGATCATGGAGAAGAACCGCAAGGATCCGCCGCCGTTCCTTGAAGTGGCCACCCTTGAAGCGAAGCCCATCTACCGCACGGAAGCTGGCAAGCGCGTGGTCGACATCAAGCTCACAGCCTTTATCCCCTCCCTTGCTGAGGTCCCGTCGAAGGAGCTCGAAGCGCTGCAAGAGCGCGCCGTCAAGAGCGGGTTCGATTTCATAGACTTCTGGGCCGTGGATTTCGACTACCACGACGGCGGGCCCTTCAACCATCACTGGCAGGACTACCGGACCCGGAAGGACAGGTCGCTCAAGACCGTCTCCGAGCAGGGTTTCAGCTACCCGAAGAAAGGCACCTACACCGCCTGCGTGAAGGTCGTCGATATTTTCGGCTGCGACACATCGGTCACCGTGGAGGTGGATTATGCCTGAGGCGCGCGTAAACCTCGCCGCCCTGGAGCCCCTCTACGGGCCCTCGGACATCCCATCGCACCACCGCGTCAGGGCCAAGACCCCTGGCGCCCCAGCCGAAAAGGTCAAGGGACGCCGCCCCTCCCCCATCTCCATCGTCCAGTCCCTCCGGCACGAGGTCTCGGAGTGGCGCGAGGCCCAGTACGGCGGAGCCTCGGACACGAGCATCGAGCTTCTGCACCATTGGTTCAGCCAAAGCCACCAGATCCCCGGTGGCGATGGATCGGTCTTCCCCTTCAGCTATTATTTCTGCCAGCGCGAGTCGATCGAGACCCTTATCTACCTCTATGAGGTCCGCGGGGTCCGGACCCTCTCGGCCCTGACCGCGAACTTCCTCGGGGCGGATGAGGACGCCAGGGAGCGCGCTGCGCTGGGCATCAACCCGGATGAGGACCTCTGGCCACGCTATGCCTTCAAGGTGGCAACTGGCGCCGGAAAGACCAAGATCATGAGCCTGGCCATCGTGTGGAGCTACTTCCACGCGCTGCGCGAGTCAGACTCCCCCATGGCCAAGCATTTCGTCCTTATCGCCCCAGGGATCACCGTCTTTGAGCGTCTGAAGGAGGATTTCGGCAACGGCGCCATCTTTCACAAAGACCCCCTCATCCCGCCTGCCTGGCAGGGCGACTGGAATGTCTCCGTGGTCCTGCAGGACGAAGCATCTGGCACTTCATCTGGGGGCGTCATCTATCTCACCAACATCCATCGGCTCTATGATCCGCGCACCCGCCGAGGCGGGGACGCCGAAACTTACGATTTCATGGGCCCTGCCGTGTCCAAGTCCAAAGCCCTGGACACCTCCCAGGCCCTTCGAGAGCGGATTACCTCCCATCCCAGGCTGATGGTGCTAAACGACGAAGCCCACCACGTCTGGGACGCTGGATCGGCCTGGAACGAGGCCATTTCCTTCCTGCACGACACGACGCACAAGCGTGGTGGCGGCATCGTCACCCAGCTCGACCTTTCCGCGACACCGAAGGACGACAAGGGAAACGTCTTTAGGCACGTGGTCTGCGATACGCCGCTTGGGGAAGCCGTCGATGCGGGGATCGTAAAGACCCCGGTCATTGGACGCGCTGAGGGCCTGACCAAGCGGCTCCACGACGACGCGAGTTTTGCCTACGAGACCCACCTCACGCTTGGCTACGACCGCTGGCTTGCCTCAAAGAGCGAGTGGGAAAAGAGCGGCAAGAAGCCCCTGCTCTTCGTCATGACCGAGAACACGGAAGCCGCCGACCAGATCGCAAGCCGCCTCAACACGGACCCGATCTTCAAGGAACTAAACGGCAAGACCATCAACTTGCACACGAACCTCAAGGGCAAGCTCAAGAAGGTCGGCCGGGGCGCCACCGCGGAATACGTCTTCGTCGAAGACGAGAAAGCTATCAGCGATGAGGACCTGAAACAGCTCCGGAAGCTGTCACGGGACCTAGACGACAGCACAAGTCCTTATCGTTGTGTTGTTTCCGTGCTTATGTTGCGTGAAGGTTGGGACGTCCGCAACGTGACCACCATCGTCCCCCTGCGCCCACTTTCGGCGACTTCGCGAATCCTCCCTGAGCAGACGCTCGGGCGAGGCCTCCGGCGGATGACTCCCCCAGGTTCCGGCCAAGCGGCCGAGGTCGTCACCGTTGTTGAGCACCCTTCCTTTGTGAACCTCTACCAGGAGGAGCTGAGCCAGGAGGGGTTGCCCATTGAGGTCGTGGACATCGACCAGGTTCCGCGGACCACCGTCACCATCTACCCAGACGCCGCAAACAAAGACCTCCAGGCGCTCGATCTCCTGATCCCAAGACTCTCCCCGGGCTACCGCATAGAGGCCGCTCTGGGGGCCCTGAGCTTCGAGGACGTCACGACCTCTTTCCGAAGCCAGGGTTTCAAGGCCCTCCCCCTTGGCGCCTTGGCCAAGAGCGAGATCAAGTACGAGGCACGTCAGCTCATCACCGACGAGATCGTGGAGCGCATGACAATCAAGCTCCACCTCCTCAACGACGGCATGGGCGCGATCTCCTTCTTCCGCGAGGAACTGGAGCGGACCGTCCGGATCCGCGGGCAACATGCAGTCCTTGCGCCGCTGATCCAGCGCTTTCTTGAGGAGCTGCTCTTCGGGGAACGGGTGAGCCTCTACGACGGCCGGGTCGTACCGCGGCTATCGGACGCAGACGTCAGGGAGCACGTCAGGGCCACATTCCTGCCCCTGATCCTCAAGAACATCATCCAGCGCAAGGAGCGCCTGCCAGAAGAGGCGCCGCTTTCCGTCGCTGCCTGGAAACCCTACCAGGCAACACACTCGGAGCGGCGCCCGACCGACACTTCGGCCAAGACCCTCTTCAATCTCGTGCCCTGCGACAGTCAGCTCGAAGTTGCAATGACGCAGTTCCTGACGTTTGCCCGCGACGTCGCCGCGTTTGCCAAGAACGCCGGGCCACAGGCGCTCTACATCGACTACCTGACGGCCGAGGGGCGGCGCGCGATCTACCTTCCGGACTTCATCGTCCGGAGGCAGGACGGTCACTACATCCTGGCCGAGACAAAGGGCCGAGAGGACCCAGATGTCGCTCCCAAGGCCCGCGCCGCCATGGAATGGTGCAAGGCCGCTTCCTCGAAGAAGGTCACTTGGGAGTACCTCTACGTCCCCGAGAAGATCTTCGAGCAGGTCCGGGGGGACTCCATCGACGAGCTCGCGCGCGCGTGTGCTCCCTCACTGGCCCAGTTGATCCGGGAGGCAGTCTCGCCGCAGCTTTCGATGAATTTCGAGGCCTCCGATGAGGTGAGACTTGCCGAGCAGCTCAGTGGTTTTATCGACCCGGCAGTCCTGCAGTCGCTACCCTCCCGCTACCGCAAGGCCGTGGAGCATTCGGTAGCCCTCTTCTTTTTCCACGAGAAGAAGGAGACCGTCTCTTTCGCGCCAGTCTTCCAGCCGATGCTGGGCCCCATCGACCATGCGGCCGAGGCCCTCATGGTCGGGCGCCTCCTCGCCGACGTACCCCCAGAAGCCGCGGCCCAGCGGGCGTTCTTCGAACCAGACCTCTCTGGGGTCAAGAAATCGGACCTTAAGTATTTCTCCGATAACGGGTCGCTCCTCCGGAAGCTCCTCGTCTACCGTAGCCCCATCATGCCCGCAGGCCTGCTTCGCTTCTGTCTGAGGTATGCCGGGGCAACTGGAGACTCCCTCGGGGGTGTCTTTGCCCTGGTCCGCGTGCGCTTCGCGGATGGGCGACGCGCGGGACTCCTCTCCCAGGTGGAGGCCTACTACGACTTCCGCAATACGTACATCGCCCACGAGAAGAAGGCTCTGACGGACGTCGCTACCACACGCGATGCCCTGCGGCAGTGGATAACGACGCTTTGCGCTCTTCACGAAGCCATGGGGGCCGTCCGGCCGACGGCATGATGCTGGCACGAGGGAGATTCCTATGCCGAGGGACCCTTTCGACGGACTGATTCGCGAGATCAAGGACCTTGAGCGCAGCCACACCGTCAGCGTCCCGATCCAAGCGGACGAAAAGGGCTACTACGACAAGGAATGTCCCTCCAAGTCATGCCTGTTTGTCTTCAAGGTCCAAGGTGACGACTGGGCCTCCCTGTTCCAAGATGAAGCCGTCTTCTGCCCGCGTTGTGGTCACTCCGCGCCTGCGGATCACTGGTGGACGTCAGAGCAACTCTCCCACGCGAAAAAGGTCGCGGTGCGACAGTTCCACTCTCGTCTGGATCGGGCCCTGCGTCGCGGAGCGGACGCGTTCAACCGCGCCAGCCCCCGGGGCGGGTTTATCCAAATGTCGATGCGCGTCACGGGCTCCCGGCCCTCATCTTTTCTGATTCCCTCCCGCGCCCGAGAACTTCTTGAGCAAGACCTCCAGTGCCTGCAGTGCCACGCCCGATACGCCGTGCTTGGAAGTGCCTTCTTCTGCCCTTGCTGTGGGAACAACTCGGTCGAGCAGGACTTCGACAACGGCCAGGTCAAGACACTCCAGCGATTGGACAATCTTCCCGTGATACGCGAGGCCCTTGTTTCTCAGGGCCTCCCGGATCAAGCCGAAGACACTTGCCGCATCATCCTTGAGGCCTCAATCGAGGATTCCGTTACCGCATTCCAGTCTCTCTGTGACCACCTATATCGAAGGATCCCGCAGGTCCAGCCACCCCAGAGGAACGTATTTCAGCGGTTGGATGACGGCAGCGCGCTGTGGGGAAGTGCCATCGGTATCGGATACGGAGACGTTCTCACGGACACGGAGTTGGCGCAGTTGCGCCGCCTCTTCCAGACGCGACACCTTCTTGCGCACACGTCGGGAATCGTTGACCAGAACTACATCGATCGCAGCGCTGATTCCACCTATTCCGTTGGGCAGAGGGTTGTCGTCACGGTCTCCGATGCGAGAGCCCTGCTGCAGATCACGCGCAAACTCGCCGACGGCATCCGCGCGCGCTGCCCTTAGGCCGCGCGCTTCTTGGCGCCCTACGGGTCCCTTCGCGCGTACGCGCCGCCTTCGAAGAGAATCCTCCCGCTGCACGGGTCCAGGATCCGCTCGACGTCACCGGCGCTCATGGTGCGCACCAGAGCAAACGCATTGACCTCAGCCTGGGGGTAGGCAACCCGAAGGACCGTCGCAGTCGCTATCAGCATGGTGCCGCTGGTGACGAAGTCATCGATCAGGAGAAGGCGCCGGGGCGCGAGCAGATTCGGTGTACACTCCAGGGTCGCCAGGTGTTCTGCGATCGTCGGCCGCGGCGCTCCAGCGCTCGACGCGAATGCAGCCTTCCTGACCGGCTCGACCCGTTCAACGCAGTCCAACACTCCGGACCCGAGGCGCAGCCGCTCAAGTTCCTGACAGATTCGGCGCCCCGGCCAAAGTGCTCCAGCGGTAAGGGGTGCGCTCCGCGGGGCCGCGACAAGACCGACGTCGGGCCCGAAGAGGCCCGCAAAGCCACCGGCCTCGACCTCACCGAGGAGTTTTTCCGCGGCAAGCTGGATGAAGAGTTTCTCCTGATTTCGCCACCCTCGGTCGTTCTTGACCGCGTCGCGGACCTTGCGCGATTCAATCGACGTCGGGGACTTGCCGCGCGGCGAGTAGGCGAGCAGAGCCGCGAACGGGAGTTCAGAAAGGCATGGCGGCGGATTCTTCACCGGATCTCTCAGGTAGGAACTCGAAGACGAAGTCCAGGGCACCAAGCCGCATCACCTGGGCGCCATAGCGCAGCATTTCCTTGGGCCAGGTCAGGCTCGGGTCAGCGACGATTGTTTCAAACAGGAACAGCGGGCGCCCGAGGCGAAGCGCCTCCCACCCCTGATGCAGGGATCCGCTCTTCTCCCCCGCTTCCACGATCACGGTCGCATCCGAGATCAGGGCCATGGTCCGGTTCCGGAGCGGGAAGTTTCCCCTCTGGGTAGGCGCACCGACCGGGAACTGGGAAAGGCAGAGGTGCTCACGCATAATCAGGGTCTGGAGGCCGCGGTTCTTGGCCGGATAGAATTCATTCAGAGGGGTCCCGATCACCGCCGTGGTCCGGCCCTTCGCGCCGATAGCCGCTTCGTGGGCCGCGGTGTCGATCCCTTCAGCCAGGCCACTAACGATCACGACGCCTTCGCTGGAGAGTCTCTCAGAAAGTGCCCAGGCGTGATCCAGCCCTCGCTTCGAGGCCCTCCTAGAGCCGACTAAAGACACTCGCGCGCCCGCAGCCAGAAACTCGGTGTGACCTGCGGCAAAGAGCCGAGGAGGGGCGTGCTTACGCTCAACCTCGTTCAGGGGCCCAAGGAGCTCCTCGGGGCTGTAGTCTTCGAAAAATGTCGCGTTGCCGCCCGGTCCCATGCTGTCCTCCGCTTTCGAACCACATCATGCCTGAAGTAAAACCAAAGGGCCACCCTTTTCAGCCATGCTCCATTGCCGCGTCAGCGCCATTCCGAAGGAAATGCCCGAGCCGTTTGCGCAGGGCCGCCACGTCGGTACACTCGCACTCCCAGACCACGAGCACCCGCCAGCCAAGATCTTCCAGGGCAACAAGTTGAGCACGATCACGAAGGACATTCCGGGCAAGTTTTCCCTGCCAGAAGCCGCCATTTTTCCCGTGCACGCCGCGGAGATTTCGCGCCGCACATTCTGGGTGGACGTGCCAGAAGCAACCGTGAACGAAAATCGCTTTCTTCACTCGCGGAAAAGCAATGTCCGGTGAACCAGGTACGCCCTTGAGGTTCACTCGAAAGTGGATGCCCATTTGAAGGAGGAGGCGCCGGACGATGCGTTCGGGCTTCGTCCCCTCGCTCTTGACCGCCGCGTTTCGGCTCGCCCTCCTCATGCCGCCTCTTTGAGCGGCGCCACCTCGAACGGCTTCACCCCCTTCCGGGATAACCGAAGCGCCGAGATCGGCACAGCCTCAAGCCCGGCCACCTGGCGCGCGCGGTTCAGCGCCCGCAGGATATTCAAGAACTGGCGCCGGACCGGTGCATAGGGCTCAAACGGCAGGCGGCGGAGCTCTACCGCTAGGACCTCGACGGGGCGCCGAGTGGCTCGGTCCAAGAAGTAGTCCCGAAGTTCTCGGTACGTCTCAGGATGGAGCCGGACGGAGGGGTGCAGGCGCCCGTCGACCCCTTTCTTGACTGAGATGGAGTAGCCCCCAAATCGGATGGGCTCCTCTCGTGCGTCCTTGAAGTGCGCCTCCCCCTCAAAGAAGGCGTGGCGCCCGCGGCTTGCCAGAAGCACAAAGAAGCGCCCGTGCCGAAGGTAGTGGACGTTTGCCAGGGCGGCGCGCTTTCGCCTGGCCCGGGCCCACTTCGAGATTGTGACCTCGTACTTGCGAAGGAGCTTCTCGTCGACGGCCGCCGGGTCCTTCCCTGCCGGGACGTGCCCCGTCACATAGAACCAGTACCCGTGGCCGAGATAGGCCACAGCGAGCTGCTGCAGGAACCCGCTCACCGTCGTGGCAACGCATTGGTAGGAAATTTGACCCATCAAGAGAGGTTATGGCAGGAAGGGACGTGGGTGTTTCACCTGCCCAAAAGGCAAGTCTTGGCACACCCACAAAGCCGTCAAATCCTTCGGCGCGGCGAACGAGAACAGGCATTCGCCGTTCCCGCTCGCCAGGCGTCAACCTCGTCAAAAACCTCCTCCTTTCAGTCGGAACCTCCTCGGCTGCCGCTTCGGAGCGCAGGGCGCTGGGTCGTGTCCCAGTTCCCCTGCCCCTAATTCATAGCGGTAGCGCCAGAAAACCTGTCGGCGAACGCTAGAGGGACCTCAAGCGTTCGCCGTCAATGCGCCATCTAAAGCCGCCAGACCGCCAGGTCTGTCCGCTTTGGACCACGTATCCTCCCTTCCAGGAATCCCACGCCAAAGGGAGAGACTGAATCGCCTCTCCCCCGGCCGAGCACCATCTTCAGTCGGATTTTCAGTTGCCCGTCGCCTCTTTCGTTCTCCTACGCCTTCGGCACCACCCGAAGACTGGAACGGGCCACGACTGCCTTGCCGTGCGCGCCTGAGCTCTACGAGCTCGAGCGCGTGGAAGCCTTCACTTCCAGCACCGAGGACCTCCCGGTCCGTCCTACTCAAGGCACTCTCCCAGACTCCTCCGTTTTGAACACCTGACCGACAAGCCAGGCACCGGGATATCACCCCCGGCAGGAAGAGTCCTTCCCCGATTAGCAGCACCCTTCGGAAACGAATTCACGTCGCTAGAGGCTTTGTGGGCCCCGTGAGTTTGGCCGTACGTCCAGACCTCCCGGTCTGGCGCACTTTCCAGACATCGCTCCGCGACGCCTGATTTCTGCGAGTCGACACGACGAGCACTCGCTTAACGACCGGCCTAAACCCTTTCGCATTTCGGCACCGTCTCTTCGTTTCCTCACCGGCAAGCGCTTTCTGCGCCTTTCATCGCTGAGCTTTTCGTGGCAGGCGTTTCTGGCCTCTCGGCCTTTCTTGGCCCGTCCCCGAGTGTTGTCATCCACCCGGCCCCCCATGTCGCCATGGAGAGACTCCCGACGCCGGACAGCGTTAGCCGAACCTGACGGGACTTGCACCCGAATTGCCCCGAAGGGCTATGGTCCTGCTCCCGCGTGAGGATTAGCCGCAAGATTGCGACATCACCCCTTTGGAATGCTGCGGCTCAAGCGAGCTCTTGCTCGCGTGAGTTTGTCTCGGTCGCCCCGCATCGGCGCAGGGCGATTGGATAGAGTGAGCAGATTGGCTCCGAGAGCTTCGGAGGTTTACTTGCTCAAGCCTCCATCGAACCGGACAAGCCACTCTCATGGCATCCGGCTCTACGGGCCACGCGCATGACGGGTGATAAATCCCGTCCCCTTAGCCGAGCTGGTGAAGCATCGGTTTACCGGGCGCGCGCGACCGACTGAAATGGTGTCAGGCATCGCGTTGAGCGTTCACTGACAGCAACGAGACTCCCGCCTCCCCCACTTCGCCCCACGGGCAAGGGAGAGGCAAACAAAAGCGCTTGCTCCTTTCTCGCCTGGTGGCGTTTAACTGATTGTCAGTTTGTGAGTTGTGGCGGTTTCCCGTAAGTGCATTTTATCATGGACGCTCTCACTAATCACGCGCCTCCACCCACGAGATTCTCGATGGTGGCGCCGCAACGCTCCAATGTCGTCCGGACTTCTGGGCTCAGGCTGTCCGTCGCAATGCACAACATCTTCATCGCCCGACTGAGCCCAACGTAGCCAATCCTGGCTTTCTCGGTTCGCGGCTTGCCGCTTCCGAAACAGTTGAGCCACTCCGCGAGATGGCCAGAATCCGCAACCAATAGCACGGCCTCTGCCTCCAAGCCCTTTGCGCGATGAATGGTCCGGACAGCGCTCGTCACCTCATCGGCTATATCCACGCACAGCAAGGCGTCCTTGGTGCGGTATTTGGACTTCTTCTTCAGGTGTTTCTCGACTTTCCCAAGGAGAATCAGCTTCTGGCCGGCCTTCTTGCCTCCCACCTTCAAGATGGCCCCTTTCACTGCATCTCGAACTCCCAGAACCCATGGCACGACATCTTCAGCTTCTAGGTTGCGCATCTCCCTGAGGACTTCGCAAACCATGGCCCGCCATGATTGGCGCGTCAGCCCCAAATTGTCTGGGGCGCCGAATCCGGGATTCGCCTTGAGCACGAGACGAGACAGTCCACGGTCTAAGCTTCGAAACGCCTTCGCATCTTCTCCCAGGTCTAGAAGCCTGCGGGCGCGAAAAAGATCTCTAACAATGCCGTTCAGCTCCCGGTGCTTCTCTTCAAGCCGCGCAAAAACATCCTCCCCGCCTTCTGCCTTCGCCTCGGCCAACGCGGCCAGGCGTCGCGTAGTGGCTGTCGCGCGCGCGAGGATCAGAAACTCGGGGCTCCTGCCACCGCCATTCAGTCCGTGGCGCACCCGGAGTTCCATGAAAGCCCGCACCTTGGCCGCCTCGTCTACCTCCCCGGTGAGTACGTAGACCGGAATCTCCTCGTCCTTCCAGTCCGCGCCAGCGTCAAGCTGGCGGGCGGGCTCCAGGAAGAGGTTCAGTAGCCTGACGATGCGGCTCGTCGACCGATAGTTGGTGTTCAGGGGATGTCCGGTGAACTTCCCCGTCGCGGCCTCATAGCTCTCAAGGCTTGCTCCCGCGAAGGAGAAAATGGACTGTTCTCTGTCCCCAACAAGGAACAGCGCCGTCCTCCCCTTCTCGTGGAGCTTCTCCAAGACGGCCCACTGAAGGGCGCTCGTGTCCTGGAATTCGTCCACGAGAATCGCCGAAAATCGGCAGGACAGCGCATCGAGAACGTGTGCGTGTTGGGGGTCAGAGAGCAGCTTCCATGAATACCACAGAACGTCCTGCTGGTTGATTTGCTTTGCGGAAAGCCTTCTTTCTACGAAGGCGCCCATCTGCTCCTGCGTCAGGGTGGTGCGCTCGATGGTCTTTAGCGTCCCGTCGATGTCGTACCCGCAGCTCTCGAAGGCGGCAATGACGTCTCGGATGTGGATTCTCCTAGCATCGATCAACCCCCTCACCTGCATCCACTGGAGATGCGGGGCTGCATAGCCAGCGGTCACCAGGTCAAAATCTGCGGGCAGTCCGTCCAACCAACATCCGTAGGGATAAACGACATGTTCAAGCAAGAAGCTGTGGATTGTCCCCAGGAAGCCCGGCCGCACTCCGCTTTCCAGCCGGGAGGCAATCTCGTCAGCGGCTGCGTTCGTGTATGTAATGCAGGCAACTTCCCCGCCTGGTCGCGGCGGGTTTTGTAGCAGAAAATTCAAGCGTTTCACGAGTAGTCGTGTCTTGCCGGTTCCCGGGCCCGCGTACACGGCGCAAGACTCCTGCGCCGGAAGGGCCGCAATGGCCTCCGGGTCAAGCGGGGGCATGGCCGGAAAGAAAATCAAGAGCCGACTGAATGTACTTCGGAATCAAGAACTCCTCGTCGATCTCGTCGGCAAGTTCCTGCGCGAATCTCGCCTTGTCCTTTTCTACAAGCTCCACGACCAACTTCCCAAACTCCATTCTGTCCGTGATTCCGCCCGCGGCCGGAATTCTGCTCTTCGTCGCCCCGGGGGTTCGCTTCAGTGCTTCGAGTACGTACCTTTCGTTCGCAAGTGGCGCCTGTCGGTCGTCCGCGCGCCCATTCGTCGCAATCGCGATGTCGAACTCTAGGGTCTTCAAATTCGTTATGAGGCGCAGGTAAGATGACGGCGGTTGTGTCTCAAAATCCGTGCGCAGCGTCTTGACCGTAGCATTATCGGCGATGGCCTTTTCTTCGAGCGGAAAATCCGGAGAGTCTGAGTCCATCAACGCGACGCACTTTCGCTGAATGGCTCCGTCACCGAAAAGTCGCAGGAACGGCCGGAATGCGAGCCCGCCCACCGACACTACGGAGACGCCCTTGTCGTCGAGCTCGAATTTTTCCCGCGCACACGTCCTGGCCAGACAAGGCAGGAGCACCATTTCCGCCAGCCCCTCTACCAAGAGCACCGATTTTGCGAAAAAGAGCGTCGATTTGGTCGCATCCAAGTAGCGTTCGAGTTGCTTTTTTGCTTTGTCGTTTTCCTTTTTGCTGCATTTTTCTTCGTCGCAAAAAATCTCGCCGACGCTGACTGCTTGCAGTGCGTCGTTCTTCCCTCGGTTCAGGACCACAAGGGAATCCAACGACACGCTAGACGTTACGTGCGTTGAATGCGTGGTCGCGATTACTTGGCTCGCGCTGGTAGTGCCCTTGAAATTCCTGTTCAGTGCGCGCTGTAGGTGAGGATGCAGGTGTGCCTCGGGCTCCTCAATGGCGAGAAGGGGCAGGACGAGCTCGTTGCCCTCGCGGCGGCGCTCATAATCAGCAAGCAGCGCACTTATGAAGACCAGGTTATTGAAGCCAAGACCGTTTGCTGCAAGGCCTTGAAATGAGCCTTTGCCGGAACGTACCTCCAACATCAGGTTCCGAAGAAGGTCCTCGTACTCCGTCCCGACCGGACTCAGCCTTCCCTCTTGGGCGAAAACGGGGCCCGAAACAGCCTTCAAGTATTCGTTTATGGCCTGCTGCGCGTCGCCAACTTGTTTGGCTGTGCCAAGTACCCCGTTGAGCTGAGCGACCGCCGCTTCCGTTTTGGCCTTGTCGTCAGGGCCTGCTTCAAACCGCGAAACGATGCTCGCCAGCATGCTTCTGGGGCCAGGGCGTAGCTGCCTCTCGGCGTCGCGAAGCGCGCTCAGTGTTTCAAGGGAAATCTTCCGAAGTTGGTCGTGCTCAAACTTCTCTTTTGTTTCTTCTTCCCCGCCGAATAGCACCCAGTCGTAGTACTCAACCGGGATGGGCCCGTCTTTTTGATAATGAGGCTTCCCGTGAGCAAGGCAGCGATACAAGTACGTTACGCGAGCCTGTCCGGGGGTTTTCGTCAGCCAGGTAGCAACAACCGCTTGCTCCTCAGGGGCTGAACAATCTTCGAGGGTACAAGAAATTTTGATTTCTGGTGGGTCTACTCCTCTGGTCACGGACGAGCAAAAATCCTCGCGCTTTAGGCGCCGTTTTCTGTCCGATGCATCTGGCGAAAACACGAGCTCCAGCGCTGAGAGAAAGTTGCTTTTCCCTATGTTATTCTCTCCGATGACGACAGTGAGGCCTTTGCTCAACGCGACCGAGCAGTCCTCGAAGTTCCGAAAGCCACAAATCCTCACGCTGCTCAAGTACATTCACGGCCTCCTTCTGTCCCCTACTCCTCTGCCCACTTTTCCCGAAGCGCCTTGACCGCCGCCCTGGCTTCCTGAGCCGCTTTCTCGTCCTCGTGGTCCCGATACCCCTCGGAGCGCGGTCCCCGCGCGCCACGGGGCGCCTGATTGCCTGTAGCGGGTGATTCTCGCTCCCCCTGGGGCTTCAACCCAAGCTCGATTCCCTCGTCCGCCGCGATTTGCTTCACCACGCCAGCGAAGTAGGCCGAGGCGCCACCGCGAAGTTTCTTTCGCCCGGCGCGTTGATCGTCTACCGCATCCCTGGTCGCCATGAGCGCTCTCCTAAGCAGCGTCTCCGGCATCCTTGAGGCAATGACCCGGTGGAAGCCCGCGCTTCGGTGCTCATCGGTCGTTCTGGTTCCCTCCATAGTGAGCAGGGCATCTCCGATTTCCATCGCTAGTAGTTCCGCTTCCGGAGTCATTTCGAGGCTCTTCTGCCGCGGCCCCACGTTCTGCTGGTGGTCCCGTACTTCTTCTAACTTCTTGTGTACAAAAACGTTAGGATCAACGTTGAGGTTGTTGTTAATAGTACTAATTCTGGTGGGGATATTTTCCTCAGCAATATGGGAGGAATTTCTCCCCCCATAGGGCGACTTATCCACAGCCCAGCTCCTATGAGGGGAAGATTTCCCCTCATAGAGTGGCCCACCAGATTCAGGCTTCGGCGAAGTCTCTCGGATGAGCAGCTCAGCTGCGTCCGCTGCAAGCAGAGGGATCTCGAAGTACACCAGGTAGTGGTCACTGCCCTGGTGGGGCCTGCCGGTGGCGTCCAGGTGGTAGGTCGTCTTTCGTTCGATGAACCCCTGGTTCTCCAGCATCACAAGGGCCGCACGGACTGTCTTGCGGTCCTTGACGCCGATCTCGCGCGCCAGTGTCGACTGTTTGGGCCAGCACTCGACGCGGGCCTCCCCGCTCGCAGGATTCCAGTAGCAGTACTGTCGGAGACGCATGTAGAGCATTGAGGCAACAGGCCCAAGGACCGGCACCCATTTCCAGAAGTAGAGTGGTACGACCGCGATTCGCTCGGCCTGCGTGATTTCGTTGTAGGTATCCCGGTAGGCGGGTTCGAGAAATATCCGGCGGCGCCTTTCCTCCGGGGAAAGCGCATCGTATTCTTCCTGGAGCTTGAGGCGCCTTTCCTCGTCCCGTTCCATCGGTAGACCGCGCTCCTTCGCGTGTCGTGGCGATAATCGAGATCGCCGTTTCAAGTCGTTTAAACTAAGCGATTGTTAGCAGATCCCTGGTCCGGCGCAAGACAAAAAATGCCTTATGTCCCAAACAAAATATCGCGAAGGCCTTAAGGCCATAATGCCATAAGGCCCGATCGCCATAAGGTCTTGAGGCGTTCTGGCCTGGGGTCTATGTGGCGTGGTGGCCAAAAGGAAAGACGGCCAAAAGGCAAGCGGGCCTTCTGGCCTTGTGGCATTATGGGAATAACCAGTTTGGTCCATAACTTTTCCTCTTGCCAAACCATGGTGGCCCCGTGTACTCCTTGCCTTGAGGCCGCTTGCCCACAAGGCAAGAAGGCCCAAAGACCCGAAGGCCAAAGGGCATTAAGGCCCAAACGCCAGGAGGGCACTAACCTTCTGGAGGGAGCCATGTCAGAAACACGCAACACACGAATTATCGCCGTCGGGAACCAAAAGGGCGGGGTTGGCAAGACCACGAACGCCGTGCAGCTTGCGCGCGCGTTGGCCGAGCGGGGCCGTAAGTGTCTCATTTTCGATCTTGATATGAACCACGGCGCCACGAACCACTTCGGCATTGACGCCAACATCTACGCAGGGAGCTACGAGATCCTACTCGGGGACGAGACACCGGAGACGGTCGTGCTCACGCGCGACCCGGAAGAGGAAATTGAGCTTCCGGAGAACGTCGATCTCATCCCGGCAAGCCGAAAGCTGGAGAACATCGCCGCGGCACTATCAGAGAAGAACAAGATGCTCGACCCGCACCGCATCTTGCTTGAGCCGCTTCGCGCAGTGCGCGGAGTCTACGACTACGTCTTCCTCGACACGGCCCCCAACGCGACACCTCCAACGATTGCCGCCTATAAATCCGCAGAATGGTTCCTGCTGTCCGCGATGCCGGAGACCTTTGCAATCCAAGGGCTCGACGCCGCAATCCAGGACATTGACGCGGCTCGAAAGCACGGCAATCCAAACCTTCGCATGCTTGGAGTCGTGCTCTGCCGCGTAGATCGACGCACACGGCTTTCGAAGCAGCTGGTCGACTACGTTGAGCAGGCCTTTATCGACGTCAACGGCATGAACCGAAAATTCGCGGCGACCATCTCGCATTCAACCGTGATTTCCACGGCGCAGAAGCTAGGCAAGACGATTTTCGAGACCGAGCCGGATCACAAGGTCACCATGGAATACCGAGCGCTCGCTCGCGAGTTCGAGGAGCGACTCGCGGAGTTTGACCGTCAGGACGCGGCAGCGCGCGCGAAAGGCGAAGCCAAGGGGCAGGCCGCGGCATTGAAGCAGGAGGCAGCCAATGCCTAAGAAGCTCGAAGCTCAGGAAGCGAAGCCGTTTCAGCCGATCAAGACGGCTTTCTTGAAGGGTGTCCTTGATGACGCCCCCGCCGAAGGTGCTCCTGACGGGAACACCGCTACAGCGGTCGAAACGAACCCCGAGCCCCAGGCGGCCGAGCGCAAAGTGCTACCGCTTCACACAGAGCCAGAGGTCCCGCTTCGACGAGGTCGCGCACCCCTTGCCGCCGCAGCGCCTGGGGGAGAGAGGCTCAACAGGCCGCTCAAAGTGCAGCTTCAGGCAAGCGAAAGACTAGAGCTTGCTCGCATAGTAAACGAGCTCTCTTCGGCGCTGGGCACGCCGCTCAGTGTTAGTCACGTGACCCGTGCGCTGCTCACTGTCTTCCGCCACACGGAGGTTGAGCTTCAGAAGCGCGCCCGACAGCACGGTTCCCTGAAGCGCCCCGCCAATGATGACCTCACGGCAATCGCCGTGTTCGAGCACGAACTGGCGAAGCTCGTTCTCGGCGCGATGCGCGAAGCGAAGCCGCTTCGGGAGTAGGGGAGGGACCGCCGCAGTTTCTTGGGCGACAAGTCTGCCGTTGAAGCCTAGAGCCGCGGCTGCTACGATCTTTCTGACGGCGCCCGACCGGGGTTTCTCCCTCCAATCCCCCACCTCGGCCGGGCGTCTCATGTTTGTGGGGGATGCTGTTCCGGAGGTCGACATGGCGCTCAAGGACTTCGTAGACGAGGTGCTCGACCAGTTCGCCGAGGACATCACTGACCAGGTCTTCCTGATGATTCAAGAAGACCGCGACCTCATGCAGAAGTACCTAGCCGCCGTGAGCGAGCACGACCTCGGCAAGGTGAATCGAGCGATAGGCAAAGCCGTCAAGCTGCGCTTCAAGCTCGAAAACCTGCCGACGCGCGAAGTGGAACCCATTAGTACGCTCATCAAGTCGCACCAGGAGTACTAGCTCCGGCCAGGGGAGACCATGCCCGGGCAAATGCTAACCGCCGCCCTTAGCGGGCGGCGCGACGCCACTCATTCCGCTTTGGACGTCGCCACGAAGGCGCAGTT
>JADHED010000750.1_pt1 | contig 33573 bp, 29 predicted proteins | sample 8952041 | NCBI WGS metagenome assembly JADHED01 (sample SAMN16124423, study PRJNA663239) | bioreactor sludge metagenome | isolation source: sludge (control) | place: India:Bengaluru | collected 2018-09-08
GGGACACCCAGCAAAAGGTTTCAATCCGCGCCCGCCATTGCTGGCGGGCGATGCCCGCAACCGCAAGTGGTATTACTCCAGCAGCCCGAAGTTTCAATCCGCGCCCGCCATTGCTGGCGGGCGATGCCGGCATGAGCACGCAAATGGCCACCCGGCAGCTGGTTTCAATCCGCGCCCGCCATTGCTGGCGGGCGATGCACGCGGGCAACGGCTGTCAAGGGCTGCACGCCGTAGTTTCAATCCGCGCCCGCCATTGCTGGCGGGCGATGCGCTTCACTACCAATGCCTTGCCAGTCCTGTACTTTTTCCGGTTCTCGCGCGAACGTCCGTTCGACCACTCCACCGGTCAAACAGACTTACGCAAGCAGACAGGAAAAGCATAGAACGACAACGACTTATGAAGCGCGCGAACCTGTTCGATGCAACGCCATCACTACAGGTTCGCGACGCTCACGATAGCACGGCCCCTTGCCCTACAGCACCAACGGCCCATCAAAATCCACTGCCTTGAAGCTGCCGTGCTCCAGCACCTCGAACCCCCGGGTTTGCGGCATCCGGTACAGGCGCAGGCAGTCCTGGTCGGGATTGATCTCCGCCAGCAGCCGGCGCTCCAACGCCTCGAACTGCGCCACGTCCACCTGGCATTCAAAGACCGACTTTTGCACCCGCTGCCCCGTGCTCTCACACACTTTGGCGACGCGGCGCAGGCGGCGGCGGCCGGCGCTGGTTTCGGTGTTCACGTCGTAGCAGACCAGTACCAGCATGGCGCCTCCTTTTACTTGGGAACGAAGGGCAGGTAGGGCATGGCGTCGTCGCGCAGGGTGCGTGCCAAGAGCCGCGCTTGCGCCAGCGGCACCAGGCCCAGGGGCAGGCTTTGCGCCAGCAGCGGGTGGGTGATTTCGTCTTTCTTGCGCTCTTGGTAGGCGATCACCACGGCCTTGCGGGCGTCGCCCTGCAGCGCCACGCCGCCGCCTTCGCGCAGGTCAAAATCATCCGCCTGCACCTGCCCCCGGTTGATGAGGGTGAGTGCCAGGCGATCGGCCCAGGGGCGAAACTCTTCCATCAGATCCAGCGCCAACGCGGCGCGCCCGGGGCGCAGGGCGTGCAGAAAGCCGACGTGCGGATCGAGCCCGGCGGCCTCCAGGGCGCTGCGGCAGTCGTTCATCCACATGGCGTACAAAAACGACAGCAAGGCGTTGAAGCGGTCGCGCGGCGGTCGGCGCGTGCGGCCTTGCATGGTGAAGTGCTCGCGCTGATCAGCGCGCACCAGCAGCGGCAGGCCGCTGAAGTACTGGCGCGCGGCTTCGCCTTCCACGCCGCGCACGGCGTCCAGCGTGGCGGCTTCGGGCAGGGCGCGCAGGCTGGCGGCCAGGTCGTCGGCGCGCCGGGTCAGTACGGCGGCTTCTTCTTCGCTCTTGGCCTCGCGCGCACCGCGCTGCAAGACCTGGCGGGTGTTTTTGATCTTGCCGGCGACAAACGTGCGCGCTATGTCCAGCGTAAAGGCCGCATCTGCACCCCGCGCAAACTGCGCCTGGCGCAAGAGCACATTACCGCTGACTGCGCCTTCGAGCCGCGCCTTGAAGCGGCCGTTGGCGTCCAGCAGCACCAGGGCAATGCCCTCGTCAGCCAGGCGGTGCATCAGCGGTGCGGACAGCCCAACATGGCCAAAGCAAACGACGGCGGTAAGGTGGTGCAGCGGCACACGCAGGCGGGTTTCGCGCTCGACCTCGATGCGCAGGGTGTCGTTGTCCAGGCGCAGCCAGGCGTCGGGCAGGGTGACGTAGAGGGTGTTGAGCAGTTGCATGGCGGGCAAAGGGCCTCAGGCCTCGGGGTCGAACAGGCTGCGCCGCGCGGCGGCCAGCAGCGTGGCCGTGGCCTGCGGCTGGCAACGCTCTTGCAGCGAGCAGGCTTTGCAGCGCTGCTGCGCGGCCTCGCCCGTCAGGGGTGGCGGCAAAACACCACTGGCCAGCATCTGGCGCACGGCCTGGGCGGTGCTTGCAACTGCCTGGCGCAGCGCTGCGGTGATGGGCACCACGCGGCGGCGGCGCGAGCCGGCGTAGTACAGTGCGCCCTCGGCCACGGCCTGGCTGGTCATGAACTCCAGGCACAGCGCCTGTGCGGCCAGTTGCAGGTCGTCGCAGGCGGCGATGGCCGGCGCCTTGTGGCGGCTGCCGTGCTTGTACTCGACCGGGTAGGGCGTGCCGTCGGGCAAGAACTCCACCACGTCCGATTTGCCGATCAGCCCCAGCGCGTCATGCCACAGCGGCAGCGCCCGCTCCACGCGCACGCCCTTGGCGCTTTGCACGCTGGGCTTGTCCACCCGCGCGTGCTCGGCCTGGCCGCGCAGGGTGTGCAGGTTATCGTCAAACGCCTGCTCCAGATGGATCAGGCCGCATTGGCGCGGGCAATAGGCCCAGTGCTGCAGGGCGGAGAGGGTAATGGGCTCCAATTCGGCTGTATCTGGCGTGGACATTGCGCGAGCAGCTATGGTTTTTTTCGTGGCGTGCGGGCAGGCTTGGCACTGGGGGCGGGCAGTTCGGGCGCAGCGGAAGGGGCCTGCGGCGGCAGGTAGTTGGCGCCCGTCACCACCGGCTGGCCGGTTTGTGCTTCGAGCTGCTGGCGTGCCTGGCGCGCAATGCGGCCACCGGCGTGCGCCGCGCCCTTGTTCTCTTGCAGGCCGGTGGCGTCTTGCGCAGAGGCGATCTGGCGCGTGGACAGCTCGGCCAGGGCGGTGAAGATGAGCTCGGCCTCGCTCATGTGGTCGCGCAGGTTCTGGCTTTTCAGGCCCTTCTTGGCCTTGTGCTGCGCCACCGACACGCCCGCCCATTCTTGGTGGATGAGGTTGGTGAGCAGGGCAAACTCCTGCCCCGGCGCGATGCCGTGCTCGGCCCAATAGTCGGTGAGCTTGTTGCGTGTTTCCTGCCCGGTCATGCGCTGCTGGATCCACTTGTCGCTGCGGCCCAGCTGCTGCCAGGTCTGGCGCGCACGATCCAGCGCCTGCGCCGGGTCGGCAATCTCCTGCATGCGCTCGTAACCCACCTTGGCCAGCCACAGCTTGATGGGCTCGGCCTTGGGGCTGGGGATGGATTGCACCAGGCGCAGCAGGCTCTCGGCCGTGGCGCAGTCGGTCAGGCGCTGCTTGCCGTCGGCGGCGGGGAGCTTCAACTGGTGACAAGCTGTCACCAGTTCACTGCCCTCCTTGGCCAGGCGGCTTTTGAGCTGGTTCCAGTACTTGCGGGCGACGAGGGCATCGGGTTGCTGCGTCAGCACCTGAACGACATCCATCACGGAAAACCACCAGGTGTCCGTCGCCTCGTCATACAAGCGGCGGATGGCGTGGCCATCGAATTGGGCAGGCAGAATTTTCATCACCAAACCCCTTTCAGCAAATGCGGCGCAGCGTGACCCCCGGCGCGGCCTGCACTTGCGCCCCCACATCCAAACCCTGCCCGTCAAACGCAACGCTGTAAGCGCCAAAACTGCGTGCTACCTGCCCCGCCTCGCGCGGCGTGACGGTCAGGCGCTCGAACAGGGCGTGTGCCGGGGCGTTGCCCAGTTCGCTGTCGTGCGCAAACACGTACAGCCCGCGCGTGGCCATCTGCCCGCGTGCGGCGCTACGGTCGTGCTCGAACATTTGCGCCAGCGCCTGCCACAGCAGTTCCAGATCATCCGCGCCAAAGCCGGTCTGCTTGGCCAGGAAGGACGAGACAAAGCCGTGCGCCACATAGACGCCATAGGGCACAGTGTGTTTGCGGCCCATGGTGCGGTTGTCGCCCTGCTGCTTTTCGGCCTCGGCCTCGGTGGCCACGGCCATGCGGGTGATGGAATGCTCCAGCGCGACGATGGGCTCGACCGAGCGGGCAAAGGTCAGTTGCACCGGGCCGCGCACCTGGCCGCAGTTGACACCCGTGGACATCACCGCGCCAAAGGTGCGCACGTCAAAGAAGTTCTGGCACATCCACTGGCGCGCCAGGCCCACCTCGTCGGCGCTGCCCTTGCGCTTGTCCTTGCCGGCCTTTTTCTTTTTGCCTTCGTCTGCTCCCAATTCAAGAGCTGTTTGCGCTTGTTCCTCGGGCGCTGCGACCAGATTCAATGCCGAATAGGCGCGCTCGTGCTGCTGGTTCAGGATGGCTTTTTCACGCACATAGATTTCAAAGCGCTTCTCGCCTTCCGCAAGCGCGCGTTCTTCCTGATCCTTCACCAGGCCGACAAAGTTGCGCACCTTGCGCTTGAGCGCCACATCAGTCACCAGGCCGTGGCCGGTTTCGGCGTCCAGGCGCGGCATATTGCCCGCGTCGGGGTCGCCATTCGGATTGCCGTCTTGCACATCAAAGACGAGAACGAAGTCGTAGCGTTGGTTCAAGGTCATGCCGCATCTCCAGGGGTGGAATTGTTGGTGGGGGTGTCAGGTTTCTTGGTGAAGAAATCCTGGCGCTGGTGGTAGTAGCCCAGGGCAAAGCGGCCCTGGTCGGGCAGGGCCAGATGTGCTGGAAATTCGGCCACGGGCGACAGCACCTCGCCCAGCAGCTTTTCAAACCACTGCGCACGGCCGGGGTTGAGCTTTTTCAGGTGCGAGTTCTTCAAGCGCAGCAGCGTGGTGAACACCGCCACCGGCGTGCTGGACGCCGCGCCGTAATAGCGGTCGCGGATGGTGGCGTTGAGCCCCGGGCTGGCTTCTTCCTGGGCCTTTTCAAGCACGGCAAAAAGCCGCCCCAGCCGGTAGGCGGGGTGGGTGTTGTCGGGGTCGAGCATGGGCAAAAACTCCTTTTCTTCACGAGGGTGCAAACGGATCTGGCGGTTCAGGCAGGCTTTGATGGCAGCAATCTGTGCGTACATTCGCTGCTGTTGAACGTAGGATTCAGCCCCGTGATCGGCCCGCAGGCGTCCTACGGCGGCGTTGAGCCACAAGCGCGGATAGGGTGCGTTTTCGCCATTCAGCACGGCATCGACGATGGCACCACCCAAAGTTGGAGGCAATCGCTCTAGATCGCCATACTTTTGAGTGCTGGTTGCCAGACACACTGCTTGCAGCAAGCGCTTCAAGCTGAGGTATTGCGAGTCATTCGGCCCGCGCACCAGCTCCAGGTCTTTGAAATGCTGGGCGATGCGCTGGCCCAGATCGCGCAGCGGCAGGCAGTGGTAGAAGCGCACGCTGATGCGCGCGGCGTTGGGTGCCAGGCCCAGCACGTGAAAGCGCGTCTCGCCCTCGGGGCCAGCGAGCTTGCCGCTGTGGATGGCGCTCAGCAATGCATGGACGGCTTCAGTTTGATTGGGATCGTCCTTGAAAACATCGCCGAAGATAGTTTCAAACGGGTCTTGTTTTTCTGCCCAAAACACGGTGGACGCATCGCCCACCTGAATGCGCTGGGGCGAGCCTTTGCGCAGCAGATGGTTCAGGGCCGTGGTGTAGGCAAAAGACGCTTGCACGCTGACCGGTGCGTTTTCACCCTGGCGCTCGTGCTTGCCGTAGGACTCGAAAGATCGTGCGTTGAACGCGATGATGTTGCATCCCGCCGCCTGCCCACCCCAAACCTCCTTGATGACGGATTCGTTCAAGGCAATAGGGACATTGGTTTGGCCTGAAACCAGACAATTTCCACGTACACCGCCGCTTGAAACCGCTCCCGTAAAAACGGCTTCAAATGCATGGCGAACGGATTGGCGTTCATGTACCCCTTCGATATCGCCTTGCAGTTGGAAGATAAGTACCGGGTCTCTTTTTTCAAAATCTTCCGTGCAACCAAAACGCTCAAGCAAAGAGGCAACGGCATTGGGCTGTTGTTGCAATCCGGTGCAAAACCGTTGCACAGCTTGTACCCCGGGGTCTTCGAGTTCGCCCAACCAGGTCTGAATGGTTTCGATGAAGCTGGCAAGCTTGATGTCCCCCTTGTTCCCTGTGCCAAGAACAAAGCTGGCGTTATCCCAAAGCAAGTTGGCATCTTTGCCGCTGTTGGTGTGTTTCATCGCCTGCTTGCCAATCGCAGTGACCAAGCGCTCGGCAGGAATTAATTTTCCTTTTTGCTTGTCGCCAAGCGCATTCAGCGCGACGCAATCACCCTGGGTGTTGAGCACCAGTGCGTAGTCCACCCCTCGGCGTATCCAGCCTTCACGCGGCAGATCGTCGCAGCGGTCGTAGTACTCATGAAGCGCTTGCAAAATCATCCGCGTGTCTCCGAAAAAGCGGGCACCTGCACTCGGCCCGATTCCAGCTTGGCATCGAAGAAGCGCGGCTGGGGATCGGCCGGGTTGCTGAAATCCAGGTCGTGCAGCATCCAGCCAAGGGAGCGGGTTTCATCAATCGGTGCGGGCTGGGGGGTGTCAGCTTCGACCAGCCGGAAATCCGCCGCAAATTCACGGCAGCCCAGATAGGGCTGGTTCACGCACTGGCCCTTGCGCGCACGGCGAGCGAACATTTCTGCGTATTTGATGAGCGGATCGGTGCTGCGCTCGGTCAGCTCCAGGTCGGCGTGGATGCGGTAGGCCACGTCGCGCAGCAGCAGGCTGGCTCGCTGCGTGTGGTCGTCTTCAATGTCAATGCCAAGCTGCCCACCTCCGGACTGCATGGCTCGAACAACCGAAGACATCAGCACCTTCGACTTGACCTCATTGCGCCGCAAATTCATCCAGCGGATGGGCCGCAGCACCTCGATGCACTGCACACGCCAGCGGATTTGCGGCTTCCACAAGATGGACTCGAACACGGCGCGTGCGGCCGATGGCGTCATGACCTCGTAGGACACGCGCTCGACCTTCATCTCCGGGCGGGTGAAGCAGGCCAAGGGGCCTGAGACTTCAAGGCAAAAGCGAGAGGGCATGGAACTCCTTCACAAGGCAAAGCCGCTGGGGTTGTAGAGCTTGTCGTCAGCCACCAGCCCCAGAATATTACTGTACAAATTATCAGTATCTTGCAGCGCGTACAGACCGGGCATGGCCAGCGTCACGTCGCCACGCGCCAGCATGGCGTTGACCTCGCGCTGCGGGATGCTGACCGTGTAGCGCTGCAGCTTGCGCATCAGCCAGCGCTGCGGGCCTTCGGCGGCCAAGATGCCCAGCAGCCTTTCGATCTCGTCGTGCTGCGCGGCGTAGCGCATCACCACACTGGCGCTGCCCTCGTCGTCAATCAGCCGAAAGGCCTCGGCAGCACTGCGAAACTGCACGGCCAGCGTGGCGGGGTTGACCTTGAGTTTGTCCACGATGGCGTGCGCATCCAGCGCCTGGGTGTAATAAAACTCGCGGAAATAGCGCTCGAACAGCGGCCGCGCCAGTGGGTCGGTCTGCTGGCCGTGCAGCGTGCTGACGCAGGCCTGCGCCGCCTTGAGCAAAGCACCTTTGGGTGGCAGCTCAGGCGGCACGAAGACCACCACGCGGCCCTTGTCTGCCAGCAGCCCTTCGCGGTTGCAGCGGCCTGCCGCCTGGGCGATGGAATCGAGTCCCGCCAGGGCGCGATAGACCACGGGAAAGTCCATGTCCACCCCGGCCTCGACCAGTTGGGTGCTGACCACGCGCAGCGGCTGCTGGTCGCGGCCCTCACGCTTGGCCCGCAGCCGCTCCTTGATCTGCGCGATGACGGCCTGGCGGTGCGCGCCGCACATCAGCGCCGACAGGTGCAGCGTGCCCGGCGGCATCAGGCCGTGCAGGGTGCGCGCGGCCTTGCGCGTGCTGACGATGGCGAGCACGCAGTCCTCAGCAGCGAGCTGTGCGGCGATTTCTTCCCAGGGCGTGGGCGCATTCCAGTCTGGCGGCAACTGCACGCGCACGCGGTTCAGGGCGGCAAAGAGGGCGTCGGGGTCGGCGATGATCTCGCGCACATTCTTCAAGCCGCGCAGGTTCTTGCTGGCATCGAAATATGCCGTGCTGGCCAGCGCTGGTTGCGTAGCGGTGCACAGCAGCACCGTCACGCCGTAGTGCGCCACCAGCAGGTTGAGCGTATCCAGAATCGGCTGCAAGAAAGCGGGCGGCAACTGCTGCGCTTCATCGAGCACGATGACGCTGCCAGCGATGCGGTGCAGCTTGCGGCAGCGCGAGGTCTTGGCGGCAAACAGCGACTCAAACAGCTGCACATTGGTGGTGACGATGAGCGGCGCGTCCCAGTTCTCGCAGGCCAGGCGGCTGCGCGCGGTTTCTTGCTGCGGGTCGGACTCGGCCTGGCTGTGGTGTTCGACCAGCACCTCGTCACCCAGCGCGGCAAACACGTTGCGAAACACATCGGCCGTCTGCTCGATGATGCTGGTGTAGGGGATGGCGTAGATCACGCGCCGCTGGCCATGCTGCTGGGCGTGCTCCAGCGCAAAGGCCAGGCTGGACAGCGTCTTGCCGCCACCCGTGGGCACGGTGAGCGAGAAGAAGCCCGGCGCATCCGCCGCCCGGGCGCGGCACTGGCGCAGGATGTCGGCGCGCAGGGCGTTGACGGGCGTATCACGCACGGGCAGCGCAGCGATCCAGGCATTGAATGCCTGGTGCATTTGCGCGAGCGTGGGAAAGCCGCTGCGCCGCACTGGTTTGTTGGCATCGAAATGCGCCTCGGTGTCGAGAAAGTCAGCATCCACCAGGCAAGAGAACAACATCCGCACCCACAGCGCAAAGCCTTCTTTCTCACCGGGGATGGCCTTCAAGTCAGGGACGAAATCGCCCGCATCCAGGATGGCCTGTGGTGGCTGTGCGTCCAACGCTTCTTTCAATTCCTGCGCGCTGTCGGCATAGCCCAGGCGCACTGCAAGATCGCTCTCCCAGTTCGCCAGCCCGGCGTGGTGACCGGCTATCAGGTAGGCCAGCACACGCGCAGCCAGCTTGCCTGGTGCGCCGTGCTTTTGCTCCAGATGCTGCATGGCCCACAGCGCACCGGCTGCGGAATGCGTCTTTTCTCGCCCGGACACTCGGTGTTCGATGTGTGCATCTTCCGCCTGACGCACATAGCGCTGAAATCCGGGACGGTACTTGCCCAGGTCGTGCCATTGGCCCGCCATTGCGGCCCAAGAAGCAGACTGCCCGCCACCATCCAATATCTCGGCCAATTCGGCGGCCGCACCAGCTACCGCCCGTAAATGCTCCACCAGCAAATGCCCACCCGAATGGGCCCAAGGTTCCGACATCCCGCTCCCTCCCACACCGTCCCTCGCGGCGAATTTGGTGGAAGCTTAGCCCGCCAGCCGGCTCACCCGCCCCCCAACGCCTCCCAATCCTCCTGCCACTGCCGCCGCTGCGCGCTGCGCTGTGCGTGCAGCCCGGCGGGCTTCTTGATGACCAGTTTGTAGGGCGAGCCCTGCTTGACGGTGTCGCAGCTCAGGGGGGTGCCCGTCTGCCGCAGCATTTCCTGCACATGGCTGCGGCGGGCCTCGGCCATGGGCAGGGTCAGGCTGTAGCCGTCGGGGGCCTCGGCCCAGGCGATGACGGCCTGGCAGTCCTTGCAGCGGCAGGTCCATTCAAGGCCTTGCAGGCGATGGTCGTCGGCGGGCGGTTGCGGTGTGTGCAGGGCCTGCGCCAGCGCCTGCAGCACCGCGGCGCGCAGGCCTTGCAGGTCGGGCAGGTCGGCCGCCTGGGGCGGGAAGGCCTGCAGCAGCTGGCGCAGCCGCAGCAGGGGGTACAGGCCGGCATGCGTGTGCACATGACCGGCCAGCCGTGCCCAGCGCTTGGCCCGGTCGCTGGCGTGGGCCAGCGCCTGGGCCAATTCGGCCGTGTGCTGGGCGCGCCAGCGCCAGGCGCTGTTGCGCTCGGTCGGGGTCTGGGTGGCCTGCTCGCGGTCGCGTGCGATGCGCAGGGCCAGGCATTGCGCCAGCAGCTGGTCGAGCAGCGCGGCGGGCAGGCCGGCGGCCTCGCAGGCCTGCACGAACACGGGCAGTTGCCGGGGCCAAGGGGGCCGCTCTTCGGACTGGTACCAGCGCCCGCGGTGCCCATCCTGCGTCCAGGCCTGCAGCAGGGCCGCGCCCCAGGCGCTGCCATGGGCCTGCACCACGCGGGCCAGGGCCGGGACATCGTCGGTTTGCAGTTGTGTCCAGTCAAAGCCTTGGCACAGCTGCAGCGCCAGGGCGCCGTCGGGCAGGGCGGCGGCCAGCTCGGCGTAGCTGGGCCACAGGTGCCGGGCGCCGTCGTCATGGCAGCGGCGCTGCAGTGTGGTCAAGCCGCCCCGCAGGCGCTCGGTCAGGGCCGGTTGGTCGCCGCCGCGCGCCAGGGCCAGGGCGTCGGCCAGGGCGGCGTCGAAGTCGGTGACGAAGCGCGCCGCCTGTTCGGCCTGCGGGGTGTGCAGCACCAGGGCGGCGCGGCGGTACCAGTAGTCCAGCGTCTCGCCATAGTTGCCCATGTAGCCTTCGAACTCCTCGTTGACCAGGTAGTCCTCGCCGGTGTCGGTGAAGCTCTCCGCCAGCCGCGGGTTGACATGCATGGCCTTGCGGCGCAGCACGGCACCATCGGCATCCACCCAATAGTCCAGCGCCATGTCGTCCTCGATCAGCTCGTCGGGCTCGGGGTCGCCGTCCTCGTCGTAGCGCCCGCGGTAGCGGAGCGTGGCCGTCCAGGATTCGTGGATCTCGGCCAGCGCCAGGTGCATGACCAGGCCCAGCTGCTGCGCCGCGCTGCGCAGCGCCGCCACGCGCGCACGATCCAGCCCCTTGAGCAATTGCCAGCGCAGGCCACGCTCGGTGTATTCATGGTCGAGCAGGAACACCCAGGGCTGGGTGCTGGGCTCGCCCTCGGGAAAGCATTGCTCGCGCAGCGCCCGCACCAGGGCCGGTGCGGCCGGCGCCTCGCCTTGCCGCGCGCGGGCCGGCACCACCAGGTCGAAGCTCAGCACCACGCGCCAGCCCTCCTGCACCGGCAGCACCTCGTGCTGGCAGTCGGCATAAAAGGCGCACCAGCGCAGGCTGCCCGCCTCCAGGTGCTGCGATTGCAGGCTGCCCTCATCCGCGCCATGCACCACGCGCAGCGCGCCGCCGATATGCGCCGACGGCCACACCAGCACCAGGGTGGCGACCATGCCGGGGTGCTTTTCGGTGTCCTGGTGCGGCTTGAAGAACTGGCCCGGCCCGTACACCAGCAGGTTGTGCAGATGCGCCTGCACCTCGTCCAGCCCCACGGCCAGCGCCACATCGGCCAGCAGGCCTTGCAGGGCGCCATCGGCCCAGTGCAGCGCGAGCGCGGCGGGGGCGATTTCGCCGGTGTCGCGCACCTGGGTGTCGAGCAGCGTGGCCTCGCGCCGGCCGTGCAGGGCCGGCTGGCTGGCGGCATGCAGCCGCGCGCCCTGCTCTGGCAGCACGGGCTGGGACAATGCGCCAACGCCCTGCACCTGCACCGACAGCGCATCCAGCGGCAGCTGGCCCTGGGCCATGAAGCGCGCCTGATCCCCGGCGCCGGCCTGGCGCGACTGCGCCGGCGCGCCGTCGGCGGCAAGCCGCGTCAAGGCCTGCAGGATGGGGGACAGGTCGGGGGTGGGCGATGGCATGGGCGTCCTTGTGCTGGCTTGCAATGTGGCGCTATTTTGCGTCATCAGCCCGCCCATGCTTTGCAACAACAAAATGGCATTATCGCCATGCGTGACAAGCGCCAGCAGCTATATTTTTGATAGTTTCATGAAATACCCCCAAGACCTGGCCCAGCAGCTCGCCCGCCAATGGCAGCGCGCCGATTGGCGCGAGCGCCAGCTGCTGCCCAACCCCGGCGCCTGGCCGGTGCGGCTGGCCATTGGCGCGCCCAGCGCGGCGCAGTTTGCCCAGGGCGGCGCGGACTTGCGCGCCCACCTGCAGGCCTGGCGCGCCATACAGGCTGAAGGCCCGGGGCAGGTGCAATGGCAGGATCGCCGCTACCAGGGCGCGGCCACGCCGCTGGCCGTGCCCACGCATTGGCTGCTGGCCCGGCCGTCCGAGGCGATTGCCGCCATGGCCCGGCATGCGGGCGGCGCGGGCCGGGCGGCGCAGGCCGACTATCAGGCGCTACAGGCCGTGCTGGGCGCGGTCGATAGGCAGTTTCACCCGCTGCTGCTGCGCCGCCTGGCGCTGTGGCGCGCCGCGCCGGTGGATGAGGTGATCACCGCCGCGCGCATGGCGCTGCAGCTCGCGCCCGGCTGCGCCCAGGGCCGGCCGCTGCGCGCCCTGGCCGTGGCGGGCAACGACAGCAAGTTTTTCGAGCGCCACGCGGCCCTGCTCACCGCGCTGCTTGATGTGCGCTTTGACGGCGCCGCCAGCCGCGTGGGCCTGAGCGCCTTTCTGGATGCCAGCGCCGACGACGAGCATTGGCTGCTGGTCGCGCCCCTGGCCCCCGGCCTGCTGCCCTTCGCGCGCCAGCGCGTGGCGGCCAGCGAGCTGCAGGCCACGCCGCTGCCGGGCACGCACATCCTGCTGGTGGAGAACGAACGCTGCCTGCACCTGCTGCCCCGGCCGCTGGCGGGCACCATCGCCATCCTGGGCGCGGGCCTGAACCTGGCCTGGCTGGCCGCGCCCTGGCTACGGCAGCGCCACGTGGCCTACTGGGGCGACATCGACACCTGGGGCCTGGCCATGCTGGCCGGCGCGCGCGGCCATCTGCCGCATTTGCAGGCGCTGCTGATGGACCGGGCAACCTTCGACGCGCATGCCAAGCAAGCCGTGGCCGAGCCCCAGCCCGCCGCGGCGCCGGCGGTGGGCACACTCAGCGCGGCGGAGGCAGCGCTCGACGGGCATCTACGCGGCCTGGCGCGGGGCCGGCTGGAGCAGGAGTTCATCGCCGCCGCCAGCGTGGCGCGGGCGCTGGCCGATTGGCTGCAGGCCGGCGATGGTCTTTGCGCCGCGCCACAATGCGCACCCCATGCACAAGACCTTCCCCCTGGTGGACGTTGACCGCCTCGACACCTGGACGCGCTGGCGCGCCGGCCTGTGCGCCAGCTGCACGGCCAATTGCTGCACCATGCCGCTGGAGGTGCGGCTGTCCGACCTGGTGCGCCTGGGCCTGGTGGACGCCTTCGAGGCCGAGCATGAAGAAGCGCGCCTGATCGCCCGGCGCCTGACCAAGGCGCGGCTGATCGACCACTTTCACCACAAGAGCGGCCTGTTCACCCTGGCGCGGCGCGCCAATGGCGATTGCCAGTATCTGCACCCCGAGTCGCGGCTGTGCACGGTGTACGAGCAGCGCCCCGAGACCTGCCGCCTGCACCCGCAGAAGAAGAGCCCCAAACCCGGCTGGTGCGCCTATGGCCCGAAGGCCCTGCAGCGGCGCTGACGTGAGCACGCCGACGCCGCGCAAGGCCCTGCCCGCCATAGACCCCGGCCGCTGCACCGGCTGCGGCTGGTGCGTGGCGGTGTGCGCGCCGCATGTGCTGTCGCTGCAGGTGCAGGGCGAATCCGGCTGGGGGCCCAAGCGCTCTGCGCTGCACGACGCCGAGGGCTGCACCGGCTGCGCGCTGTGCGCGCTGCGCTGCCCGTTCGACGCGATCCGCATGGTGCGCGTGCGCAAGCCCCAGGCGGGCGCTTAATCAGGCCGTCTCGCGCTGATGGAACCCGGGCGCGGACTCTTCATCGATGGCCATTTCCTCGACCTGCACCCGCTGCACGCGCGCCGCTGGCGGGCCATCGTGCGCCCAGGCGATGAGTGCCTGCACAGCCTCTGCCGGCCCGCTGGCCAGAGCCTCCACCGTGCCATCCAGGCGGTTGCGCACCCAGCCCCGCACACCCAGGCGAGAGGCGGCCTCGATCATGGACTGGCGGTAATACACCCCCTGCACCTGGCCATGGATGCGCAGCAGGCGGGTGATGGTGGGAACGGAAGCAACGGTCATGCCCCGACTGTAGCGCCCTGCCCCCCGGCTTGCCGGCCACCATGTCGCGCACGCCATGGCGCTACAACCATAATGGCCTGTAGCGCTCATGAATAAAGCGCTGCCAGCTATCAATATCAAAGCAACAGATACAGGACTGCCCGCTGCGCTACACTGCGCCCCATGTCATTGCACCTCGCACGCACCAGCACCAGCGCCCGTTTGGCGCCGGCCGGCGCGAGCGCACGCATGATTAGCACCATGACCACCGCGGCTGCCTAGCGCACGCGCAGGTGGCCGCAAAGGCGGCCCCTGGTGTCTCATTCCCCCTCCGAACGAAACCCAGCCCGGCCGCTGGGTTTTTTTGTGGGCTCGCAGCCCTTGTTTGGAGAAGAAGCATGTTTGTTGAACCCCAGCTCAGCCCCTCGCCCAGCCTGCCCGCGCGCGCGCCGGCCAGCCCCCCTGCCCTGCGCGTACACCCGGCCCCGGTGCGGACGGACGCGGTGGGCGACGCCTTTTGCAGCGCCACGCCGCCCGCGCTGCTGCCCATGGAGCAGGTGCGCACGCGCCACTTTTTGCGCCTGCTACCCGGCCAGGCGCTGAACGAGGCCGAGGTGCTGCGCCTGCTGGCGCGCGCCGGCCTTGCCGTGCAGCGCCGCGCCTGGGGCCCCGCGCCCACGGCGGGCGGCGCGCCCAGCCTGCTGCTGATCACCGCCCCCGCCACCGACGCCGTGGCCGCCGGCGCCACCGAGCGGCTGCGCGCCTGTACCGGCGCCGAGGTAAGGCGGCTGCGGGTGGAGGATTTGGGCGAGAAGGATATTGAATGAAATTGGCCTCCAGCGCTTTATCACCGTGCGCAAGAAGCTATGTTTTTGATAGTCACAAAGCCGGGACACCTGCCGCCGCGGGCCGGCGGCAATCGGCTACCATGACTGGATGAAACTACAGCGCCGCGCGCGCCTTGGCTGAGGCGCCCTACCCCCATGTCCGCACAAGAATGGGCCGACCAGGCCCTGCAATCCTTCGAGGCGGTGGTGCAGGCCACGGCCGGCTTTCGCCCGCGCGAGGGCCAGCGGCTGATGGCCGAGCAGGTGGCCCAGACCTTTGCCCGGGCGCAACTGGGCAAGCCCGACGACGAGGCCGACGCGCCCGAGCGCGCCATTGCCGTCATCCAGGCCGGCACGGGGGTGGGCAAGTCGCTGGCCTACAGCGTGCCGGCGATCACCATGGCGCTCGCGCGCGGCACGCGGGTGGTCATCTCCACGGCCACGGTGGCGCTGCAGGAGCAGCTGGTACACAAGGATCTGCCGGCGCTGGCGGCGCGCATGGAGCAGCCCTTTGCGTTTGCCCTGGCCAAGGGACGCGGGCGCTATGTGTGCAAGCTCAAGCTGGAGCGCCTGGCCGGCGGCGCCAGCGGCGATGACGAGCTGCCCGACGACGACCTGTTCCCCGACGAAGCCGCGCAAGCACGGCGCCCGCGCCACGACGCCGAGGCGCGCATGCAGTTCTACGCCAACCTGGCCGACGCGCTGGCCCAGGGCGGCTGGGACGGCGACCGCGACCTGCTCGACACCCCGCCCGAGCCCGAGGTGTGGAGCCCCGTGGCGGCCGAGGCGAGTTCGTGCACCGGCAGGCATTGCCCGCTGTTCAACCAGTGCAGCTACTTCGAGCGGCGCAAACAGCTGGTGGCGGCCCAGGTCATCGTCGCCAACCATGACCTGCTGCTGTCCTCGATTGGCGCGCGCCTCTTGCCCGAGCTGGACAACTGCCTGCTGGTCATTGACGAGGCGCACCACCTGCCGGCCACGGCGCTAGACCAGTTCGCCTGCGAGATGGATTTGTCGCGCCTGACCTGGCTGGACAAGCTGGCCAGCCGCGCGCTGCGCATAGGCCAGCTGGTCGAGGTGGAGGAAATCACCGACATCCCCAACCACACCGCGCGCCTGCGCGCCGCGCTGCAGGATCTGGCGCGGCTGGTGCTGGACATCTATGGCGAGCAGCTGCGCGCACCGCTGCCGGGGCGGCGCCAGTTCCAGTCCACGCTGCCCACGCGCGCCCGCGTGCCGGGCGGCCTGCTGCCCGATGTGCTCGTCGAGCCGCTGGGCCAGGTGGCGCACCACGCGGGCGGCTTTCTGCAGGCCCTGAACGCCATCGCCAAGGCCCTGAAGAGCGAGATGCGCGACAAGCCCGACGAGGCGCGCCGCATGTCGCAGCTCTATGCCCAGATCGGCAGCCTGGCGCCGCGGCTGGAGGGCGTGCACGCCGCGGCCCAGCTGCTGCTGCAGGATGCGCCCGAGGGCGCGGTGCCGGCGGCCAAATGGTTCACGCTGGAGGTCGTGGGCGACTTCATCGTCGTGCGCGCCCACGCCAGCCCGGTGCTGCCCGGCAACACGCTGCGCAATCACCTGTGGTCGGCCGTGCGCGGCGCGGTGCTGACATCGGCCACGCTGACGAGCTGCGGGCAGTTCGACTTCTTCCTGCGCGAATCCGGCCTGCATGGCCTGCACGAAGAAGGCACCGTGAGCACGCTGGCCGTGGCCAGCCCCTTCGACTACGCGCGCCAGGGCCTGCTGGTGGCCACCGAGACCCTGGCCGAGCCGCGCGACGCCCAGGCCTTCACGGCTGAGATGGTGGACGCCCTGCTGTCCGACCTGGCGCTGGTGGAGGCCGGCGCGCTGGTGCTATTCACCTCACGCGAGCAGATGCGCCAGGCGGTGGACGCCATGCCCACCGCCATGCGCGCCGTGGTGCTGGTGCAGAACACCCTGCCGCGCCAGCAGCTGCTGGCGCGCCACCGCGAGCGCGTGGCGGGCGGCCTGCCGTCCATCATCTTCGGCATGCAGTCGTTTGGCGAGGGGCTGGATCTGCCGGGCGCGCTGTGCGAGTCGCTGTTCATCACCAAGCTGCCCTTTGCCCCGCCCGACGACCCCGTGGGCGAGGCGCGCGCCGAATGGCTGCGCGGGGCAGGGCGCGACCCGTTCAGCGAGCTGGTGGTGCCGGCCACCGCCATCCGCCTGGCGCAATGGGTGGGCCGCGCCATCCGCACCGAGGAAGACCACGCCCATGTGTATTGCTACGACAAGCGCCTGGTGCGCACCGGCTACGGCCAGCGCCTGCTGGCCGGCCTGCCGCCGTTTGCGCTGCAGCGGCGCCCTTGCGCCTGAGTTACTATCTTTTATATAGCTGTTATCACTTGATGGATAAGCGCAACAGCCACTTTTTATTCAAACCCATGCCCTCCACCATTGCCGTCATCGACTTTGAAACCACCGGCATGACCCCGGCCCAGGGCGCGCGCGCCACCGAGGTTGGCATCGTGCTGCTGGAGGGCGACACCGTGGTGGATCGCTTTGCCAGCCTGATGTACACGGGCGTGCCCGTTCCGCCCTTCATCGAGCAGCTGACCGGCATCACCAACGCCATGCTGCGCAAGGCCCCGCCTGCCGCCGACGTGATGCGCGAGGCGGCGCGCTTTGTCGGCCAGGCACCGATGGCGGCGCACAACGCGGCCTTCGACAGCAAGTTCTGGCAGGCCGAGCTTGAGCGCCTGGATCTGCCCGCGCCCCAGCCCTTTGCCTGCACCGTGCTGCTGTCGCGCCGCGTCTATCCCGATGCGCCCAGCCACAAGCTGGGCAACCTGGTCGATCACCTGGGCCTGGCACGCCCGGGCCGCGCCCACCGTGCCCTGGCCGACGCCGAGATGGCCGCCGCCGTGCTGGCGCGGCTGCAGGGCGATATCGGCGCACGCTACGGCCAGCCCCGCCCGGGCCACGCGCTGCTGATGCGCCTGCAGCGCTGCAAGCGCGAAGCCATGGGCCGGCTGCTGCAACCCGAAGCCAGCCGCAGCGCCGCATAGTCGCTATGCTGCGGGCCTGACAAGGAGACGTACCTACATGAAAGGCAATCTGGCAGCCCTGGTGCTGATCGTCGTCGGCGGCTTCATGCTGCTGAGCAACCTGGGCCTGATCGACATCAACCTGCGCGAGCTGCTGAGCACCTGGTGGCCGCTGATCCTGATCGCAGTCGGGGTGGCGCTGTTCCTCACCCCCGAGCGCATCGGCCGAAAGTAGCCTGGGCGCCATTGCGCCTGCCCGCGAGCGCCTGTCCGCGATACTCCCGCCATGCTTTCGACTACTTTTGGATTGCCGGCAGCCACCTGGCCGGCCGCATTGCTCCTGGCCATCGCCCTGGCCGGCTGCGGCAGCGCGCCGGTGCAGCGGCCTCCATCGGCGGCGGCCTACTCGCGCCTCACGCCGGAGCAGGCCGGCGATATCGCCATCCACGCCCTGGGCCTGGTCGGCACACCCTACCGCTATGGCGGCAACACGCCCGACAGCGGCTTTGACTGCAGCGGCCTGATCGGCTACGTGTACCACAGCCGCGCCGGCGTGGCCCCGCCGCGCACGGTGGCGCAGTTGAACGGCTTTGGCGCAGCCGTGGAGGAGGACGAGCTGCGCACCGGCGACCTGGTGGTGTTCGGCCGCGGCCGGCCCACGCATGCCGGCATCTATGTGGGGCAGGGGCGCTTCGTGCACGCGCCATCCACGGGCGGCACGGTGCGGCTGGACAGCCTGCAGGCTGGCTATTGGGCCAAGCAAAGCCAGAGCTACCGGCGGCCCTGAAACACCCGGCGCGGCACGGGCTGGGCGCGCGACCGGCCAGGCGTCATGCACAGGCGCGACAATCGGGCCCCATGCTGCATACAGAACACCCCACCCCCACCACGCACGACACCACGCGCATCGACGACCTGCGCATCAAGGCCGTGCGCCCGCTGATCACGCCCGCCATCCTGGACGAATGGCTGCCCGCGCCGGATGCGGCCCAGGCGCTGGTGGAGGCCAGCCGCCTGCAGCTCTCGCGCGTGCTGCACGGGCAGGACGACCGGCTCATCGTCGTCGTCGGCCCCTGCTCCATCCACGACCATGACCAGGCCATGGAGTACGCGCGGCTGCTGAAAAAAGAGGCCGACGCGCTGGCGCAGGACCTGCTCATCGTGATGCGCGTGTACTTCGAGAAGCCGCGCACCACCGTGGGCTGGAAGGGCTATATCAACGACCCGCACCTGGACGGCAGCTTTGCCATCAACGAGGGGCTGGAGCGCGCCCGCCTGCTGCTGCTGGACGTGCTGGCGCTGGGCCTGCCCGTGGGCACGGAATTTCTGGATCTGCTGTCACCGCAGTACATCAGCGACCTGGTGAGCTGGGCCGCCATTGGCGCGCGCACCACCGAGAGCCAGAGCCACCGCCAGCTGGCCAGCGGCCTGTCCTGCCCGGTGGGCTTCAAGAACGGCACGGACGGCGGCGTGAAGGTGGCCGTGGACGCCATCCAGGCCGCGCAGGCGGAGCACGCCTTCATGGGCATCACCAAGATGGGCCAGGCCGCCATCTTCGAGACCCGCGGCAACCACGACTGCCATGTGATCCTGCGCGGCGGCAAGCACCCCAACTATGCGGCAGCCGACGTGCAATCGACATGCGAGCTGCTGCAAAAGTCTGGCCAGCGCGCGCAGGTGATGATCGACCTGTCGCACGCCAACAGCAGCAAGCAGCACGCGCGCCAGATCGCCGTGGCCGAGGACGTGGCGCAGCAGATCGCCGCAGGCGACGCGCGCATCACCGGCGTGATGATCGAAAGCCACCTGGAGGAAGGCCGCCAGGACATCGTCGATGGCCAGGCGCTCAGGCATGGCGTGTCGGTGACCGACGCCTGCATCAGCTTTGCGCAGACGGTGCCGGTGCTGGAGCAGCTGGCGGCCGCCGTGCGTGCGCGGCGGGACATGCTGGCACGCTCGGCATCGGCAAGTTAACTATCAAATATATAGCTATCAGCGCTTTATGGATAAGCGTTGACGGCTATTTTTTTGCATGGTTTCCGTCTAAGGCGCGTTACGCCAGCGCCAGTTCCTCGACCCGCGACAGTGCATGGGATGCGCCGCCCAGGCGCGCGGCCAGATGCTGGGCGCGCTTGAGGAACAGGTGCGCATCGTGCTCCCAGGTAAAGCCCATGCCGCCGTGCACCTGGATGGCCGTGCGCGTGCACGCGAGCGCGCCCTCGATGGCCGTGAACTCGGCCACCGCGCAGGCAAAGCGGGCATCGGGCAGGCGGGCGTCGAGCGCGGCTGCGGCGTACCAGACCGATAGGCGGGCGTTGTCCACGCCCATCCAGACGTTAGCCAGCTGGTGCTTGATGGCCTGGTAGCTGCCGATGGGCTTGCCGAACTGCACGCGCTCCCTGGCGTAGCCGCTGGCCATCTCCAGCGCGGCCTGCGCCACGCCGACCAGCTCGGCGGCGAGCATGAGGCGGTGCGCCGTGCGCGCCTGCGCCCGCGCCTCGGCCGGGATCGCCACGGTGTGCCAATCCAGCGCCCCCTGGGCGGCGACGCACTGGCGCAGCGTCGGGTCAAGCCCGGCGCCGGCCTGCAGCGCGGCGGCGTCCAGCAGGGCGATCTGCAGCGGCACGCTGGCGTCATGCCAGCCGCGCACCACGGCGATGTCACTGCACTGGCCCGCGTGGTCCCACCAGGCGTCCTGGTCGGCCACGCAGTGCAGGGCGCGTTCACCGGCCATAGCGGCCCGCACGGCTTCGCGCAGCGCGGCGGGGGCGGCCTCGGGCGCGGCCCTGAACCACAGCGCCAGCAGCACCGCGCTGCTGGCCCAGGGCAGGTTCAGCAGCTGGCGGCCGGCCTCTTCGGCCACCAGACCGGCCTCGGTCAGCCCCAGGCCCAGGCCGCCCTGCGACTCGGGCACGAGCAGGGCCATCCAGCCCATGGCCGCCATGTCGGCCCAGAGCTTGGGCTGGGCCGCATCGCTCCAGGGCAGGGCGCGGCGCGCCCGCACCAGCGGGTGGTGGTCGGCAAAGAACCGGCGGGCCGATTCCTGCAGCATCTGCTGCTCTTCGTTGAGTGCGAAATCCATGACCAGGCTTTCTTCGTTCAATGGTTGCGGCGCAGGCCCGGGCGCCATGTCAAAAAAGGGGGCGTGTCTTCCGGCCAGAACCGCCGCGCAAGGGCCGCCCCGCCGCGCTGGCGGTGTCCCCCCTCCCGCGCGCAGCGCGAGAGAGGGGGTGAAGGCGCGCAGCGCCTCAGGGGGGTGCTCCCTACTTCAGCAGACCCAGCATCTGCTCGGCCAGGATGTTGCGTTGCACCTCCGAGGTGCCGGCGAGGATGGTTTCGGCGCGCGTCCAGAGGTAGTCACGCGTCCACAGCGCGGCGCGTGCGTCGCTGCCCTCGGGGCTCGGGCCCTGCAACGCGCGCTCGCCCAGCAGTTCCATGGCGATGTGCATCATCTTCTGGTGCGACTCGCTCCAGTGCAGCTTGGTGGACGAGCCCTCGGCCCCGGGCGGGCCGCTGCGCAGCGCGTTGGTGAGCGCGCGCAGGCCCTTGATCTTGAGCACATGGCTGTCCGCCGCCAGGCGCGCGATCTCGCGGCGCAGATGCGGGTCCTGCAGCGCTGTGTCACCATCACGCGGGGTCTCGGCAGCCAAGGCCTTGAGCGCCTGCACTTCCTGCGCGAAGCGCACCTGGCGCGGAATGAAGTAGGTGCCGCGCTCGAAGCTCGCGGCCGCCATGGCCAGGCGCCAGCCGCCGTTTTCCTCGCCCACCAGGGCGTCCGCCGGTACGCGCACGTCTTCAAAGAAGACCTCATTGAAGTCGGCCTCGCCCGTGATCTGGCGGATGGGCTCGACGCGCACGCCGGGGCTCTTCATGTCCACCAGGAAGAAGCTGATGCCCTTGTGGCGCTGGGCCGTGGCGTCGGTGCGGGCGAGCACGAAGCAGTAGTCGGCAATGTGCGCGAAGGAGGTCCAGATCTTGTGGCCGTTCAGCACATAGTGGTCACCGCGGCGCTCGGCGCGCGTGGCCAGGGCCGCGAGGTCCGAGCCCGCGCCGGGCTCGGAATAGCCCTGACACCAGATTTCACGGTTGGACAGAATGCCCGGCAGAAAGCGCGCCTTCTGCGCCTCGCTGGCGAAGTGCACCAGCGTGGGGCCGAGGATGCCGTGGCCGATGATGTTCACGCCCAGCGGCGCGCCGATGCGGGCCTGCTCCTCGTGAAAAATCGCCTGGCGCGTGAGCGGCCAGGCCTTACCGCCATATTGCTCGGGCCAACCCAGGCCCGACCAACCTGCCCGGCAGACATAGTCTTCCCAGGCACGGCGCCAGCCCAGCTCGTTGGGGTCGGGCGTGCCCGGCCAGCTGGCCTTGAATTGCGGGTAATGGGTCTCGAACCATTCGCGCAGCGTGAGGCGGAAGGCTTCGTCTTCCGCCGAATAGCCCACTTGCATGATGTCTCGTTTCAGCTTGGTTGTTTGCGGGCTCAGCGCCTGAAACCGGCGCGGCCCCAATCAAGAGACGCCATGGAACCGACCTTGCCGGGCCACTGGCGTCGTCCCCCTTCCCGCAGCGCGCAGCGCGGGCGAGAGAGGGGGAAGCGGCGCAGCCGCTCAGGGGGTGTCAGTCGGCCTTTGCCCCGGAGTCCTTCACCACCTTGGCCCACTTGACGATGTCCTTCTTGATGAACTCGCCAAACTCCTGGGGGTTGTTGCCGATGATGTCCAGGCCCAGCGAGCGGAATTTCTCCTGCACGGCGGGCTCCTTGAGCACTTCCGTGAGTTCGGCGTGGAACCTGTTCACCGCGGGCGCGGGCGTGCCCGCGGGCGCCACAAAGCCCAGCCAGGGCATGGCCTCGTAGCCCGGCAGGCCGGACTCGGCCACGGTGGGCACGTCGGGCAGGATTTTCGAGCGCTGGGCCGTGGTCACGGCCAGCAGGCGCGTCTTGCCGTCCTTGACGAAGGGGCCGGACGAGGCCCAGGCATCGAACATCACCTGCAGGTTGCCGGCCACCAGGTCCATCAGCGCCGGGGCGCTGCCCTTGTAGGGCACATGGGTCATCTTCACGCCGGCCATGGTGTTGAACAGCTCGGACTCCAGGTGCGTGGAGGTGCCGGCGCCCACCGAGCCGTAGTTGGCCTTGGTGGGGTTGGCCTTGAGCCAGGCGATGAGCTCGGCCACGCTCTTGACGGGCACGCTGGGGTGCACCTCCAGCACATGAACCACCGAGGCCACCAGCGAGATCGGCGTGAAGTCCTTCACCGGGTCGTAGTTGACCTTGCTGTAGAGCGACGGCGCAATGCCCAGCGAGGACGCGGCCAGCAGCACGGTATGGCCGTCAGGCGCGGCCTTGGCCACATGCTCCGAGGCAATCATGGTGCCGGCGCCGGGCTTGTTCTCCACGATCACGGGCTGGCCCAGGCGCTTGCCCAATGGCTCGGCCAGCTGCCGCGCCATGGTGTCGGCGGCGCCGCCGGGGGCGAATGGCACGACGATGGTGACGGGCTTGCTCGGATAGCCCTGGGCATGGGCCACGCCGCACAGGCTGGCTACGGCGATGGCCACGGTGGCCAAGAGGGTCTTCATCATGGGTTTGTCTCCTTGGTGTTGATGTAATGAATGAAAAAATGCCGGGCCCGTTCAGGCGGCCTGCGGCGCGGTGAGAACCAATGCATCGAGCATGCACACGCCCTGCTCCATGACGAGCAGCGGGTTCACCTCGACTTCCTGTACCTGATCGCCCAGCGCCAGCACGGCGCGCGAGAAGCCCGCGATGGCCGCGCAGGCCGCGTCCACATCGCCCTGCGCGCGGCCGCGGTAGCCGGTGAGCAGCGGGAAGGCCTTCAGTTCCTGCAGCATCTCGCGCGCCATGGCTTCATCCACGGGCAGCAGGCGGTGGCTCACGTCCTGGTAGAGCTCGGTCAGCACGCCGCCCAGGCCCACGGTCAGCGTCATGCCGAAGACCGGGTCGCGCGTCGCGCCCACGATGAGTTCGGCCACGCCGGATTCCATGCGGCAGACGAGGGCGCCCTCAATGCGCGCCTGCGGGTCGTAGCGGCGCGCACTGGCCAGCACCTCGTCGAACGCCTGGCGCACCTGCGCGGCATCAGCCAGGCGCAGGCGCACGCCGCCGGCCTCGGTCTTGTGGGCAATATCCGCGGACAGCACCTTGAGCACCACGGGGTAGCCGATGGCATCGGCCGCCGCCGCGGCCTCGTCGGCCGTGGTAGCCACGCGCTCCAGAGCGGCGGGCACGCCGTGCCGCGCCAGCAGCTGCTTGGTGCGGTACTCGTCCAGGCTGTCCGGCAGCGCGGCGCGGGTCGGAGCAGCCTGCCCGCGCACCTGCAGCCAGCGGTTGTGCCGGCGCCGCTCCTGCCACAGCAGAAAGGGGGCGAGCGCCGAGACCGCCACGCCAATGTCCTCGAACACCGGCACACCGCCCGCGCGCAGCTGCTCGCGCGTCTTGGCAGCGCCGGTGTCGATGGCCACGAACAGCTTGGAGAACCGCGCCGACACGGCGCAGAGGTCGTCGGCCATGCGGTCGAGCATGTAGCCCGGCGCGTAGATGACCACGCTGTCCACGGCCTCGGATTGCGCCAGCGCCTGCATGGCGGTGCGCACGAAACCGGGGTCGTTGACCACGTTGCCCGTCACATCGACCGGGTTGGAGACCATGCCGTAGTCGGGAATGCCGGCGCGCAGCTGGTCCTGCAGCGCCTGGGGCAGGGTGGGCACCTCCAGCCCCGCGCCGATGAACTTGTCCGCCAGGATGGCGCCCAAAGCGCCGCTGATGGTGATGATGGCCACGCGCTTGCCCGCGCTCCTGTGGCGGTAGCCCGCCAGGTGCGCCAGCTGCGCCATCTGCACGAAGTCGTGACTCTGGATGATGCCCAGCTGGCGAAACGCCGCCTGATAGACGGCTTTGTCCCCCGCCAGCGCCGAGGTGTGCGAGCGCACGGCCTCGCTGCCCTTGTCGGTCTCGCCGGCCTTGTAGAGGATGAGCAGCTTGCCCTGGCGCACAAACGCCTCGGCCGCGTCCATGAAGCGCGGGCCGTCGCGCAGCTCCTCGATGTAGCCCATGCAGACCTCGGTGGCCACGTCCTGGGCCAGGTACTCCAGGTACTGCGCAAAATCGACACAGGCCTCGTTGCCGGTGTTGATGAAGTGGCTGAAGTCCACCCCCAGGCGGCGCGCAATGGCATAGACCGCCGCGCAGACGTTGCCGCTTTGCGTCAGCAGGCTGACGCTGCCGCGCCCGGACTGCATGGGCGCGGTGTTGAACACCGAGGCGAAGTTGGTATGCGCCTGGGTGTTCAGGTTGGCAAAGCCCATGGCGTTGGGGCCGGCCACGACCATGTCGGTGGTAGCCACATAGGCCTCCAGCTCCGCCTGCATCGCGGCGCCCCTGGCGCCTTCCTCGGCAAAGCCCGCCGCATAGACGATGACGGCGCGCACGCCCCGGGCGGCGCAGCGGCGCAGCATGGGCAGCACGTCGGCGGCGGCAATGGCCAGCACCACCAGGTCGGGCGCCACCGGCAGGGCCTCGATGTCGGGCCAGCAGCGCAGGCCGAACACTTCGCTGTACTTAGGATTGATGGGATAGACCTGCCCCTGGTAGCCGAACTGGGTCAGGTGGGCAATGGGCATGCCGCCAATGCGCGCGGCGTTGTTGCTGGCGCCGACGATGGCGATAGAGCCGGGGTTGAGCAGGGGCTCCAGGCGGTGGGTCTTCATGGCAACGGGGGCAAGCATGGTCAGGCGGCCTTCTCGGGATTCTTCTGGATGGCATTGGCCAGGCCGCGGTCGCGCGCCGTGAGGAAGCCCTCGCTCAGGTGCGACAGCTGGTGCGTATCAAAGTGCGCCGCCAGCGCGGTGCGCAGGCCCTGCGCGTCCAGGCTGCGGTTGATCGAGCGCTTGATCAGGCGCAGGCCAAAGGGTGGCGCCTGGGCGATCTGCTGGGCCATGGCCAGGGCGGTGTCGCCCAGCTCAGCATCGGTCACCACGCGGTTGACCATGCCGATGGCATGCGCCTCCTGGGCCGAGATCTTGCCGCCGGTGAACAGCATTTCCTTGGCCTTGCGCGCGCCCATGACCCAGGGGTGGATCAGCACCTCGGTGGCCGCCGCACCCAGCGTGTGGCCCACGGGGTCGGAGAAATAGGCCGACTCGCCGGCCACCACCAGGTCGCACATGTTGGCGATCATGAAACCACCCGCCACGCAGGCGCCCTGCACCTGGGCGATGGTGGGCTTGGGAAAGTCCCAGATCCGCAGCGAGTAGTCGTAGTAGCGCAGCTCCTCGTAGGCCCAACGCTCTTCCACCGTGAAGTTGGCGCGCTCGGCCTGGGCCTGCTTGAGATCGTGGCCCGCGGAGAAGTGCGCGCCCTTGCCGCCCAGCACGACCACGCGCACGCCGTCGTCGCGCTGGGCCTCATCGAGGGCGGCCATGAGCTCGTCGAGCATCTGCTGGCTCTGGGCGTTGCGCTGGGCCTCGCGCGCCAGCAGGATGCGGCGCACCGCGCCGTGGTCTTCTGTTTCCAGCGTGTCATATGCCATGTTTGTCTCCGTCGGGGGTTCAGAACAGATCTGCAATCCAGTCTAGACTGTGGATTTCCTGCATTACAAACACTAAGAACTGTTTTTCCCACAATATGGACAAACCAACGACTGCGGGCGCGCAAAGCCTGCGCCGCGCCCTGCAATTGCTGCGCCTGCTGGCCGAGCACCAGGAGGACGGCATCCGGCTCACCGAGGTGATGGAGGCGTCCGGGCTGGAGCGCTCCACCGCGCACCGGCTGCTGTCGTGCCTGGTCGAGGAACAGTTCGCCGAACGCGATCCCGACGGCAAGGCCTACCGCCTGGGCATAGACGCCATGCAGCTGGGCTTTGCCTCGATGCGGCGCGTGCCCCTGGTGGACGCCTGCCGCCCGCTGATGCAGAGGCTGGCGCGCATATCGGGCGACACGGTGTTCCTGGTGATACGCCAGGGCGACTACTGCCTGTGCCTGGCCCGCGAGGAGGGGCATTTCCCGGTCAAGGTGTTCACCACCGACGTGGGCGGCCGCCGCCTGCTGGGGCTGGGCGCCGGCGGATTGGCGCTCATGGCGGCCTTGGCCGACGCCGAGGTGGAGCGCATCGTTGACCGCCACACGGCGGAATTTACCCAGGCGGGCTTCTCGCGCGAGCGCCTGCTGCAGGCCGTCAGGCGCACCCGTGCCGCGGGCTATGCCGACATCGTGGACACGCTCACCGTGGGGGTGTCGGGCGTGGGCGCGACCTTTGCGCCATCCGCCGGTACGCTGGCAGCCATCAGCTTTGGCGCCATCACCTCACGCCTGCCGGCACAGCGCAAGAGCGATTTGGCACATTTGTTACAGACGCAACTTGCAGAAGTGGGTAAAACTGCTCCTCACCAGGGTCAGAACGACGGTTAGATCTCACCGAGATCTGGCTGTAGCATTAAACAAATCAGGATCTTCCCACGCACCATTCGTCATGCCAGCGTTGAAGCCACCAGTCCCGCCACCAGCAGCCTGCCGCCCGCGCTGCGCGTGCAGGCGCGTGGCGTGGCTGGAGCAGGCATGACGCAGGACATGCCCACCCAGGGGCCGACCGCCAGCGAGGAGCGCTTGCACCTCCTGGCGCGTGCCACGATCGACGCCATCTGGGACTGGAACCTGCAGACTGACACCGTATGGTGGAACGAAGGGCTGGAGCGGCTGTTTGGCGTGCCCACGGCCAACATTGCGCCCGACATCTCCTCCTGGACGCAGCGCCTGCACCCGGACGACGCAGAACGGGTGCAGCAAAGCCTGCAGCAGGCCATAGACGGAACCAACGAATTCTGGAACGCCCAGTACCGTTTTCGCCGCCAGGACGGCAGCTATGCCTGGGTGGAAGACCGCGGCTTCGTGCTGCGCGATGCCAGCGGACGCGGCCTGCGCATGGTGGGGGGCATGAGCGACATCAGCGCCCACAAGCTGGCGACGCAGCAATACCGCAGCCTGTTCACCGAGCATCCTCAACCCATGTGGGTCTGCGACCAGGGCAGCTTGCGCATTCTTGCAGCCAATCAGGCCATGACGCGGCACTATGGCTATGAAGAACGCGAACTGCTGGGCCGGGACACGCGCATGCTCTGGCCCAAGGCGCAGCGCACCCTGGCCGACAGCGCCATGGCCATGTGCCGCGACGCGCGCGCCGCACACAACCTGACCACAGCGGCCACCACCTGGCGCCATGCGCACAAGAATGGCACGCTGATGGACATGGAGGTGTTCGTCGGCGTCACCGAATTCGACGGCCGTCCGGCATGGCAGATACTGGCCCACGACATCACCGAGCGCAGCCGCATCGAGGCCGAACTGGCGCGCCTGAACCGTGCCCGGCGCATGCGCAGCGCCTGCAGCGAGACCCTGCTGCGCGCCAGCACCGAAACCGAGCTGCTGCACAACGTCTGCGAAGTGGCCGTGCAGATCGGCGGCTACCACATGGGTTGGGTAGGCCTGGCGCGGGACGACGAGCACAAACGCATAGAACCCGTGGCCCATGCCGGGGGCTCACGCGACTACCTGGAGCTGCTGCACCTGAGCTGGTCGCCCTATGAACAGGGTGGCCAGGGCCCAGCCAGCATCTGCGTGCGCAGTGGGCGTACGGTCGTCATACGCGACATGCGCAGCAGCCCGGCCTTCAAGAAGGTGGCCAGGCACATGGTCACGCTCGGGTTTCATGCGGCCGTTTACCTGCCGCTGCGCGCCGGGCAGCGCATTCTGGGCCTGCTGTGCCTGTATGCCCCGCAGGTGCTGGAGCTGAGCGAGCAGGAGACACAGCTGCTGGAGGCCATGGCCGCCGATCTGGCCTTCGGCATCGAAACCCTGCGCGCCCGGGTCGAACAGCAACAGCTGCAGGCCGCCGTTGTGAAGGTGGCCACCGCGTTGTCCACGGACACGGGCGACGCATTTTTCGACCACCTGGCCCAGCATATGGCCGATGCCCTGTCGGCCCAGGTAGCCTGCGTGCTGCGCCTGCACCCAAGCGCGGACGGCCGGCAGATGGGCGCCGTAACACTGTCGCATGTCAGCGACGGCGTGGTGCAAGCCACGCGCGAATGCACGCTTTCGGGCAGCCCCAGCGCGCAGTTGCTCACCCAGCCCCTGGTGATGATCGAAGACCGCGCAGCCGAGCTGTTCCCCGATGACGCCATGCTGGCCCGTTACCAGGTACGTGGCTACATGGGGCGGCAACTCACCGGCGGCGACGGCGCACCGCTGGGAATGATCCTGGTGATGTTCCGCAAGCCCTTGCGGCAGGCGCTGTTCATGGATACCGGGCTGCAGATCTTCGCCACGCGCGCGGCCTCCGAGATGCAGCGCCAGCTGGACGACATGCGCATACGCCAGCAGGCACTGCTGCTGAACAAGGCGCGCGACGCCATCATCGGCCGCGACCTGGAGCACCGCATCATTTTCTGGAACGAAGGCGCGGAACGCCTGTACGGCTGGAGCCGCGCAGAGGCACTGGGACGCAACGTGGCCGACCTGCTCTACCCGGACACGGCGAATTTCTACAGCGCCAGCGCCCTGGTGCTGCGTGATGGTGAATGGACGGGCGAATTGCAGCAGCGCGCACGCGACGGCCGCACCCTGGACGTGGAAGGACGCTGGACGCTGGTGCGCAACGAGAAGGGTGAGCCCCAGTCCATCCTGGCCATCAATTCCGACATTGGCCAGCGCAAGGCGAGCGAACTGGAGATCCAGCGCCTGGCCTTCTTCGATGCCCTTACCGGCCTGCCAAACCGAGCGCACTTCATGCAGCGCATGAACCAGGCGCTGACCACGGCCCAGCGCCAGCACAAGGGCGGGGCACTGTTGTTCATCGACCTGGACAACTTCAAGACCCTGAACGACACGCTGGGCCACGACCAGGGCGACCTGCTGCTCAAAAGCGTGGCCCAGCGCCTCAACACCTGCGTGCGGGCCACGGACATGGTCGCACGTCTGGGCGGCGATGAGTTCGTGGTGCTGCTCGAACAGATTGGCGTGCGGGGCGAGACGCTGGCAGAGCATGCGAACAAGGTGGGCGAGAAGATCCTGAACGCGCTCTCCCTGCCCTACGCGCTGGCGGGGCACCAATACCGCAGCACACCCAGCATAGGCGTGGCCCTGTTCGATGATGACTCCACCACCGTGGGTGATTTGCTAAAACAGGCCGACCTGGCCATGTACCAGGCCAAGTCGGCAGGACGCGCCACGCTGCGCTTTTTCGACCCAGGCATGCAGAAAGCCGTGGACGAACATGTAGCCCTGGAGACCGACTTGCGCGCCGCGCTGTCGCAGCAGGAGTTTTCGCTGCACTACCAGCCACAGGTCAACGCCAGCGGCCGGGCTGTAGGGGTGGAGGCACTGCTGCGCTGGACCCACCCGCAACGCGGCATGGTGTCGCCGGCCGAGTTCATACCCGCGGCAGAAGAAACCGGCCTCATCCTGCCCCTGGGCCGCTGGGTGCTGCACACCGCCTGCGCGCAGCTTGCCGCGTGGCAAGACATGCCTGATCTGGCGCCGCTGAGCATGGCGGTCAACGTCAGCTCGCGCCAGTTCCGCGATGCCGGCTTCGTGGCCGACGTGCTGCGCGTGCTGGCCGTCACCGGCGCTCCAGCGGCGCGACTCAAGCTGGAACTGACCGAAAGCCTGCTGGTCGAGGACATGGCCAAGACCATCACCACCATGGAAGCCCTGCGCGCGCATGGCGTGGGCTTTTCACTGGACGACTTTGGCACGGGCTATTCGTCATTGGCCTACCTCAAGCGCATGCCGCTGGGCCAGCTCAAGATTGACCAAAGCTTTGTGCGCGACCTGCTGACCGACCCCAACGATGCCGCCATCGTGCGCACCATCGTCGCCCTGGCGGACAGCCTGGGCTTGGAGGTGATTGCCGAGGGTGTGGAAACCGAAGAGCAGCGCAACTGGCTGGCCCACGCGGGCTGCCATGTCTATCAGGGGTATTTCTTCGGCAAGCCTTTGCCTGTCGAGCAGCTCCAGCTGCTGTTGGCCTCCATCAAGGCTGGCCCTGGCCACCAGGCCGTCACCGAAGGTCTGGAAGGTTATTCCATATAGGTATTTATCAATACATAGTGGTAGTAGTAGAGCCGGCCATGCGCTGTGGATAAGCCCATTTATTGCAATGCAGGCAGTCAGTTAGGTGTCGATCAACCATGTGGTTTCTGGCGGTACGGGCGTGCCGCGAATCTGGCACAACTTGCGCCAGGGCGCCCAGGCTGTGGACAAGCCAGCGGTTGCCAGCGCGCCATGCACAGGCTTGCCCACAGGCCGACCGTCAGAAATGCCAGGCGTAGCGCAGCTGCAGAAATTCCAGGCCCGGGTTGGGCTCCTTGAGGCCGGCGTTGGAGACATGCTGCACGCGCAGCAGCAGCTCATGCCGGCGCTGATCGCCCAGGTTGATTCCCAGACCCAGGTGCGTGGCAAAGTTAAAGCGTGTGCTGAACTCCAGGTGCCCCACCGGGCGGTAGCGCTGGCTGGCCAGCGTGGCGCCCACACCAGCCTCCCAGAACCAGGCGGAACGTCCGCCGTCCGGCCGCAGACGCAGCGTAGGCGTGATGCCCAGCACCACGGTGCTGTCGTGCTGGGCGGCGCCGTTGAAGGACCAGCGGCTTGCATACAAGTCCCAATGGCCGCGCAGCTCGCCGCCCCACAGCGGCATGCGCCATTGGCGCCAGGGCAGGGTGACGCCCACGGTCACGGCATCGGTGCTCTGCTCTGCCGCGGCGGCCTGCAGGTAAATGCTGGGGGCATGCGACAAATCGCCCGCGCTCTGCTGGGCGCAGACGGGCACCGCGGCCAGCAGGCCCGCCGCCAGGACATACCCGCGACGCTGCCTGCCGCCAAATACGGCGCCGAAAGGGGAAGGAATACACATGTTGTTCATGCATTCCATTGTGCTCCCCGGGCGCCCCGTTGCAGGGCGCTCTGGCGCGTTACTGGGTCGCTGGTACGCCAGGCATCCCGGGGCCGAAGCCATGGTGGTGGCCAGGCCGATGCATGCCACGGCCCTGCTTGTCGCCGCGCGGTCCATACATGCGGGCGCCCCGGTCATCAAAGGTCTTTTGCTGCGCCGGCGTCAGCTGGGCGTAGAAAGCCTTCACCGCCTCGCCGCGCCGCTCCATCTCGGCTCCGCGCTGGGCGTGCATGGCGCGCATGCGGTCTATGCGCTCGGGCGTGGTCAGCTTGTCCATGCCTTGCCAGTCGAGGCGTGCATGGCGCTGCTCGGCGTTGGGCTGCATGGATTGCACAAAGCCGTTCCAGGCCGGCTCCTGCGCGGGCGTGAGCTGCAGCTTTTGCCGGAAGTCTTCCAGGCGCTTTTGCATGAATTGCTGGCGCTGCTCGGGACTGGGCGCGCGCGGGCGCTGAGCCTGTTCGGCAGCCGGCCCTGGGCCCTGGCCCGGTTGGGCAAACGACGGGGCGGCCACGCCCGCCAGGGCGGCTGCCAGGGCCGTGGCGGCCAGACGCTGGGCGATGCGGAAACGGGTCATGGTGATTTCCTTTCATGAGTGACCAAAACCATGGAAGCCAGTGTCTTGCCCCCGTGTATCGCTGCCATGTGGGAACGCTGCGCCTGTGTAAAGTTCTGGCCGGCACCTGCCGGTGCACTGCGTGGGCAGCGGCAGATTTTTATGAAGAAAATTAGGCGTTTGCGCTTTACCATCAAGCGCTGGCAGCTATTAAAACAGGAATAAACCCAAGTGTTCAAGAATCTCATCGTGTACCGCATTGCCCCCGGCTGGCAGGCAGATTTGACCCAGCTGGAAGAGGCCCTGGCCAGGACCCCGTTCCAGGAATGCGGCGCCACGCAGGAAAAATCCAGCGGCTGGGTGCCGCCGCGCGGCGACGCCCACGGCCCGCTGGCCGAGAGCGTGGGCGGACAGTGGATGCTGCGCTTCATGACCGAGTCCAAGATGCTGCCGGCCACGGTGCTGGCGCGCAAGGTCAAGGAGAAGGCCGCGCAGATCGAGCAGCAGACCGGCCGCAAGCCCGGCAAGAAGGAAAGCAAGGAGCTGAAGGACGAGGCCAAGCTGGACCTGCTGCCCATGGCCTTCACCAAGCAGGGCTCGACCTGGGTGTGGATAGACCGCGAGGCCGGCCTGCTGCTGCTGGACACCGGCGCCCAGGGCCGCGCCGACGAGATCACCAGCCTGCTGGTGGAGCAACTGCCCGGCCTGTCGCTGGCCCTGCTGGACACCCAGACCAGCCCCCAGGCCGCCATGGCCCACTGGCTCAAGAGCCAGGAGCCGCCGGCGGGCTTTTCCATCGACCGCGAATGCGAGCTGAAGAGCGCCGGCGAGGACAAGGCCGTGGTGCGCTACGCGCGCCACCCGCTGGATATCGAAGAAGTGCAGGCGCATATCGAGGCCGGCAAGCTGCCAACGAAGCTGGCCATGAGCTGGGACGACCGCGTGAGCTTTGTGCTGACCGAGGGCCTGCAGCTGAAAAAGATCGCCTTCCAGGACACCGTCTTCGAGGGCCAGAAGCAGGACGACGCCGGCTTTGATGCCGACGTGGCGATTGCCACGGGCGAACTCTCCAAGCTCATCCCCGACCTGATCCTGGCCCTGGGCGGGGAGGGGCGCGGCGAGATCGGCGGCGCGGCGGCGCCCGTAAACGGCGCCCTGCACGCGCCGGCCAGCGACCCGGACGACGACGCGCCGTTCTGACGCCACAAATGACAACGGCCCAGGCGAACCTGGGCCGTTGCTTCCAGCGCGAAGGCTTAACCCGCCAGCGTTTCCTTCATCGGGGCCGCGGTTTCGCCGTCCAGCGCCGCATGCAGGCGCTGGTAATCCAGCCCGTTCTCCCAGCGCGACACGACCACCGTGGCCACGGCGTTGCCGATGAAGTTGGTCAGCGAGCGGCATTCGCTCATGAAGCGGTCCACGCCCAGGATCAGCGCCATGCCGGCCACCGGTACCTCGGGCACCACGGCCAGGGTGGCGGCCAGGGTGATGAAGCCCGCGCCGGTGA
>JADHED010000752.1_pt1 | contig 33441 bp, 31 predicted proteins | sample 8952041 | NCBI WGS metagenome assembly JADHED01 (sample SAMN16124423, study PRJNA663239) | bioreactor sludge metagenome | isolation source: sludge (control) | place: India:Bengaluru | collected 2018-09-08
GCGGCAGCGTCTACATCGTCAAGCCCAAGATGCACGGCCCGGCCGAGGTGGCCTTTGCCTGCGAACTGTTCAGCCGCGTGGAAAAGGTGCTGGGCCTGGCCGACAGCACCGTCAAGCTCGGCATCATGGACGAAGAGCGCCGCACCAGCGTCAACCTCAAGGCCTGCATCGCCGCCGCCAAGAGCCGCGTGGCGTTCATCAACACCGGCTTCCTGGACCGCACCGGCGACGAGATGCACACCGCCATGCACGCAGGCCCCATGATGCGCAAGGGTGACATGAAGTCCAGCGCCTGGATCCAGGCCTACGAGAAAAGCAACGTGCTGGTGGGCCTGGAATGCGGCCTGCGCGGCAAAGCCCAGATCGGCAAGGGCATGTGGGCCATGCCCGACCTGATGGCCGACATGTTGAAGATCAAGATCGGTCACCCCAAGGCCGGCGCCAACACGGCCTGGGTGCCCAGCCCCACCGCCGCCACGCTGCACGCGCTGCACTACCACCAGGTGGACGTGTTCAAGGTGCAGAAGGAGCTGGAAAAAACCGACGTGGACGCCGAGCGCGAGGCCATCCTCAACGGCCTGCTGACCATCCCCGTGATCAAGACGCCCGCCTGGACCGACGCCGAGAAGCGCCAGGAACTCGACAACAACGCCCAGGGCATCCTGGGCTACGTGGTGCGCTGGGTGGATCAGGGCGTGGGCTGCTCCAAGGTGCCCGACATCCACAACGTGGGCCTGATGGAAGACCGCGCCACGCTGCGCATCAGCAGCCAGCACATGGCCAACTGGATTCACCACGGCGTAGTGACCAAGGCCCAGGTGCGCGCCACGCTCAAGCGCATGGCCAAGGTGGTGGACCAGCAGAACGCGGGCGACCCGGCCTACCAGCCCATGACCGGCAACGAGACCGGCGCCGCCTTCCAGGCCGCCAGCGACCTGGTCTTCAAGGGCCTGGCCCAGCCCAGCGGCTACACCGAGCCGCTGCTGCATGCCTGGCGGCTGAAGGTGAAGGCGGCAGCTTAACCCTCAGCCGCCCCTGAGACCGTCGAAGGAAAGCTCAATTCGCTACGCTTTTAGTAGCTGCTTGCGCACATTCCACCGGGATGGCGGTCTAATTTAGTGTTTATTTGAAGCGGCATCTGCCGCATCCAGCCGATCCAGCACCGCCAGCGCCTTGCCCACATCTCCTGTGGCGGCCATGGCACGGAAGTGGTTCTCCGTGTCCCAAGCAGCCAGCGCGTGCGCGCTGAGCTGCTCCACCAACTTGTTCATGGACAGGCCCCGGCTTTGCGCCAGCGATTTGAGCCGCTGCACCGTGTCATCGGGTAGCCGTATGGTCAAGGTACTCATTTCCATTCCTCCAGACATTGCGCGGGTGTCATCACCCGCAAGCTTCCCAGCTGCAATTCACCACCGCGCAGATCGCGCAAATTGTGCGTAACGATGGCCTGCGCGCCACCGGCCAGCGCAAGCTCGATCAAATGGTTGTCCCCCTCATCCGGCAAATTGGGCCGCCAACCGTAATACACCGTTACCCAACGCCCTTGCTTCGCCAGTGCAGCCAGCACACTTTGCCGCTCGTCTGTCGTGGTGGCATCGCCCCACACCGGGCGGTTAAGCAAGTCCTGGTATTCCATCCACAGCGCATTGCCAAACAGGGGCTGCAAACTGCCACCCAGCACCCGGCGCAACACAGCACGCGATGCCCCGCCACCGGAGCGCAGGCCGGCAACGAACACATTGGTATCGATGACAACGGGAATCATTGTGACAGCATAGGTGCTGTCACCGATTTGCACAAGTGCCCGTGCAGTATCCAGCACAGGGCTACTGGGGATTGCCCCCTCCGCGCACGCACCGATATCGCTACTTCACGGTGCTGGGACCGAACTCGCCGCCGCGGGCGGCAGTCACGGCGATAGCGCAAGTCCCGGTACAGGCGGTTGCAGTGCAGACGCAGTCAAACGCACACGCAGATGCGACATGCGAAGGCGCACACGGCCCTGTGCAGCCAGCACATGCCGGTGCGAGCGAATCCGGGTCAGCGCCCACACCCGAACCACCGGCACCGCCCAAACGGCCAGCGCACTATATGTGGGCTGTGCTGATTGCGTCCATCTACGAAGTGTTTCCGCTCTTGTGCCCACTGTGTGGCGGGCAGATGGCCCAGGTGCGCGCCACACTCAAGCGCATGGCCAAGGTGGTGGACCAGCAGAACGCGGGCGATCCGCTCTACCAGCCCATGACCGGCAACGAGACCGGCGCCGCCTTCCAGGCCGCCAGCGACCTGGTCTTCAAGGGCCTGGCTCAGCCCAGCGGCTACACCGAGCCGCTGCTGCATGCGTGGCGCTCGAAGGTGAAGGCGGGGGCCTGACCGCCACCCGCCGCCCCCCCCCATTTGCCCCGGTGACGCTGGGGCGAATCGGCGGTGCCTAGAATGCGCCGGGACAAGCCGCTTCTCCACGCCAGCCCCACTGAGAGGAGAGACGATGAACAAGCTGCTCGGCGCCTGTCTCCTGCTCACGCTCACGGCGTGCGGCACCGCCCCGCCCGCTGCCGGCCAGTCCGATTGCACCCGGTACGGGTACGCGTCCATGCAGTGCCAAGTGGAGATGTATGCAAGAGCCGGGCAGTGACGGCGCGCCGGCCTTGACGCCCCGAAAACAGTCCTGATTTCATGGCGCCGCGTGGCCATCCGGCGCTGGAATCAGGCCGGTTTTGCCTGAAATCAGGGCCATTTTCGATGACAACGGCGCGTGCGGGCGCCGTTTTGCTTGCCGGTGGCCGCGGTGGGCGTCCAGCGGCCCTCGTCGTTGCCGGTCGATGGCCACTACACTGGCCACATGCCCCGGGAGCGCGTTCGATCATGATGGAAGCGGTGTGGCCCTTTCTGGAGTCGCTGCAGGGCCTGCCCGCCTACCTGCTGGTGTTCGCGCTGCTGTTCGGCTGCGGCATCGGGCTGCCGATGAACGAAGACATCGTGCTGCTGGCCGCCGCCGCGCTCACCCTGCGCGGGGTGATGGAGCCGGTGCCGCTGATGGTGGTGGCCTGGTTCGGGCTCGTCGGGGGCGATGCGCTGGTCTTCCACTGGGGACACCGCTACGGTGCGGACCTGCTGCGCAAGCCCATTCTGGCGCGCATCGTGCCGGGTCACAAGCTCGACGCGATGCAGGCCACGATGCGCCGCTACGGACCGGCCTACATCTTCGTGGTGCGTTTCATGCCGGGCATCCGCACCGCGCTGTTCCTGGCAGCGGGCTCGCTGAAGATGCCGTACCGCCATCTGTTCGTATTCAATGGCCTGGCCGCGCTGATCGAACTGCCGATTCTGGTCTACGGCGTGCGCTACGTGGGCGGCAACTGGGAACACATCCTGGCGAAGGTGCAGCGCTTTCAGGGCGTGATCGTCGGATTGGTGCTGGCGCTGCTGCTGGGCGCGTGGCTGTACCGCCGTTTCTTCAAGTCCCGCAACCTCCCGCCATGAAAACCCGAACCGCCCTGCCCGCGCGCGGCCGCCGCAAAGAAGACGTGCTGGCCGAGCTCAAGACCTTTGGCGCCGACGACCCGCACTACCGGGAGGGTCGCCTGTGGAGCCTGGTGTACTACCTCGATGAAGACTACGCCAGCTTTCTCGGCGACGCCTACCAGGCGTTTTCCAGCGCCAACGGGCTCAACCCGACGGCCTTCAAGAGCCTGAAACGCTTCGAGAACGACATCATCGCGAGCGTGGCCGATCTGCTGCATGGCACGCCCGAGGTCTGCGGCGTGCTCACCTCCGGCGGCACCGAGAGCTGCCTGCTGGCCGTCAAGACCTACCGCGATCTGGCGCGCAGCCAGCGCGGCGTAACCGCGCCCGAGATGGTGCTGCCGGTGACGGCGCACGTGGCCTGGTTCAAGGCGTCTGAATACTTCGGCGTCAAGGTGCGCCTGCTGCCGCTGGACGCGCACCTGCGCGCCGACGCCGGCAAACTGCCGCGCCTGCTCAACCGCAACACGGTGATGATCCTGGGCTCGGCGCCCGAATACCCGCACGGCACCATCGACCCTATCGAGGCCTTCGGCGCCATCGCGCTCAAGCGCAACATCCCGCTGCACGTGGACGCCTGCGTGGGCGGCTTCATCCTGCCGTTCATGGAAATGAACGGCCGCTCGCTGCCACTGTGGGATTACCGCGTACCGGGGGTGACCAGCATCTCGGCCGACATCCACAAGTACGGTTATGCGGCCAAAGGCGCCTCCACCATCACCTATCGCAACCTGGAGCTGCTCAAGCACCAGATGTTCGTCTACCAGGACTGGCCCGGCGGCGTGTTCGCCTCGCCGGCGCTGCTGGGCACGCGGCCCGGCGGCGCCTACGCGGCGGCCTGGGCGGCCATGCAGCATTTCGGCAAATCGGGCTACCGCGATCTGGCCCGGCGCACCACGCAGGCCTTCGACCGCATGCGCAAGGGCATCGAGAAGATGCCCGAGCTCTACGTGATGGGCGAGCCATCGGGGCCGCTGCTGGGTTATGGCTCGCGCGATCCGGGCGTGAACATCTTCGCCGTCGGCGACCAGATGGATGCACGCGGCTGGAAGATCAACCGCCTGCAGAACCCCGACGGCCTGCACGCGATGATCACCGCCAGCCACCTGGACGTGATGGACGACTACCTGCGCGACCTGAAGGAGGCCGTGGCCACGGTCAAGGCCCATCCCGAACTCGCGCGCGCCGGCAGCGCGGCCACCTACGGCCTGATGAGCCACCTCCCGCTGCGCGGCATGGTGCGCCAGAAGGTGCTGGACCTGTTCGCGCAGATGTACCGCGCCGGCGCCCAGGAACTGGACCTGCACGCCGACGAGAAGCCCGAACCGGGCCTGAAGGGCCAGGTGAACGCGCTGGTGAACCGGCTGGCCCAGTGGTACGTGGAGCGCGAGCAGCACAAGGGCGCGCGCCGCTGACGTCCCAACGACCGCGCACAGGCGCGGCGCCTGCATTTCAGTGCGCCCATGCAGATTCACCGGTACGCCCACAGCGCCGGCACCCGGACCCAGGGGTTTCGCGACCTCAAGGACCTGATGGCCAAGGCCACGCCACTGCGCGCGGGCGACCAGCTCGCCGGCGTCGCGGCCGAGAGCGCCGAGCAGCGTGTGGTGACACAGATGGCGCTGGGTGATGACATCGGCGAACGCCCCGGCCTGAGCTCGCCCGACAGCATGGGCCTGTACCGGACCTGGTTGCCGCGCGTGGGGCTGACCGACGCCCGCCGCATCTGGATCTCCAACGTGCGCCCGGCCGGCCTGGGCTACGACGCGGCCGCCTTCAAACTGAGCCACCTGCTGAACCAGGCCCGGCAGCGCCCGCTTTCGGGCGTGGACCTGTAGGACGACACCAAGGCCGCCGCGCCGGCCACGATCGAAGGGCAAAGCAACTTTCTGCTGGGCTGAAGATGCTACATGTTACATAGCGGCTCGTGGCTATTTGGCGCTGGGTTCAGGTCATTTTTTCCAAGAATCTGGTGCTTGGATGGCCTCCGCCGCCCTTGCCGGTGGCTGGCCTTTGACAAGCGCTGCTATCGGCCCCATCCATCCAACGGCAAGTGTGGCAAGGCTGCCGAACCCGCCCCGCCCGGTAAGGGTTTTCGCCAAGCCATTATTTGGCCGGATTGTCCGACAATCCGGCCAAATGGACACACTGACCGCCACCGCCCCCTCGCGATCCGCTGCGCAGAAACCGCCCGCCGGCCTGCCGGATCTGCGGGCGCTGACGTCCTGGCTGGCACCGCACCTGCCGGATCTGGGGTCCTCCGCGGCGCTGCGTGCCCAGCGCATCGACGGCGGCCAGTCCAACCCGTCGTGGATCCTCCACGGCGAGCGGCGGTCCTGGGTGCTGCGCGCCAAGCCCGCGCCGGTGGCGCAGCTGGCGCCGTCGGCGCACGCCATCGAACGCGAGTTCCGTATCTTGCAGGCGCTGCGCCACACCGAGGTCCCGGTGCCCCGGGTGCGCGCGCTGTGCGAGGACGAATCGGTGATCGGCGTGGCCTTTTACGTGATGGACTTTGTGGAGGGCCGCATCTTTCGAGACCCGACATTGCCGGACCTGCCGCCAGATGCCCGCGCGCCCTGCGTGCTGGAAGCCGCCCGGGTACTGGCGGCGCTGCACCGTGTGGACTGGCGCGCGCTGGGTCTTCAGGACTTCGGCCGGGCTGACGGCTATTTCAGCCGCCTGATCCGCCGCTGGTCGCAGCAGGCGCTGGCCTCCACCGCGCCGCTGGCACCCGCCATGCACCGGCTGATCGACTGGCTGCCGCAGCACATTCCCGCCGGGGCCGACGGGGCCGGGGCCACCTGCATCACGCACGGCGACTTCCGGCTGGAGAACCTGATGTTCCACCCCGCCCGCCCCGAAGTGGCGGCGGTGCTGGACTGGGAACTCGCGACACTGGGCCACCCGCTGGGCGACCTGGCCTACAGCGTGCTGGCCTGGCACATGCCCGCCGGCCTGCTGCGTGGCTTTGGCGACCAGGACCTGGCCACGCTGGGCCTGCCCCTTGAGGCGGATTACATCGCCCGGTACTGCGACCACGCCGGACTCGACCCGCTGGCGGTGCGCGCCGACTGGCCCTTCTACCTGGCCTTCAACCTGTTCCGTCTGAGCGCCATCCTGCAAGGAATCGGCGACCGCGAACGGGCGGGCACCGCCTCCAGCGCGAGCGCCCGCACCATCGCTGCGATGGCATCGCCGGTGGCCGACTGGGGCTGGGCCATCGCCCAGGGCCGCCAGCCCGCGTTGAGCGCCTGAACCCGATCACCACCGAGGAGCCACCATGCACTTTTTTCAGGAATCCGAACCCGCCCGCGAGTTGCGCGAACGCCTGCTGCGGTTCATGGACGCGCACATCTACCCGAACGAGGCCCAAGTCTGGCAGGAGGCCGCCGCCCAGCGCTGGGATTCGGCCGCCGGCTGGACCACCTGTCCCACCGTGACGCGCCTGAAAACGCTGGCCCGCGAGCAAGGACTGTGGAACCTGTTCCTGCCGCATTCGCACCGGGCGCCGCAAGGCCTGTCCAACTTCGACTACGCGCCGCTGTGCGAGATCATGGGCCGGGTGCACTGGGCCAGCGAGGTCTTCAACTGCAGCGCGCCCGACACCGGGAACATGGAGACGCTGGAGCGCTACGCCAGCGAATCGCTGAAGGACCGTTGGCTGGAGCCATTGCTGCGCGGTGAGATTCGCTCCGCCTTCCTGATGACCGAGCCGGCCGTGGCGTCGTCGGACGCGACCAACATTCAGTGCGAGATCCGCCGTGACGGCGACGACTACGTCATCAACGGGCGCAAGTGGTGGTCCACCGGCGCCGGCAGCCGGCATTGCAAGGTTTTCATCGTGATGGGAAAGACCGACCCCGATGCGCCGCGCCACCAGCAGCAGTCGATGATCGTCGTGCCTGCCGATGCGCCGGGTGTCACCGTGCTGCGACCGGTGCCGGTGTTCGGCTTCGACCATGCGCCACACGGTCACATGGAGGTCGCGCTGGAGAACGTGCGCGTGCCGGCGGACCACCTGCTGCTGGGCGAGGGCCGTGGCTTCGAGATCGCACAGGGCCGGCTGGGCCCGGGGCGCATCCACCACTGCATGCGTTCGATCGGTGCGGCCGAGCGCGCCTTCGAGCTGATGTGCCAGCGACTGGCCGCGCGCACCGCCTTCGGCAAGCCGCTGAGCGATCAGGGCGTGTGGCACGAGCGAATCGCCGAGTCGCGTTGCCTGATCGAACAGGCGCGCCTGCTCACGATGAAAGCCGCCTGGATGATGGACACCGTGGGCAACAAGGCCGCGCAGGGCGAGATCGCGATGATCAAGATCGTGGCACCCACCATGGCCTGCAAGGTCATCGACTGGGCGATCCAGGCCCATGGCGGCGCCGGCGTCTCGCAAGACACGCCGCTGGCCTTCTCGTACGCCGACCAGCGCACGCTGCGCCTGGCCGATGGTCCCGACGAGGTGCACCGCCAGGCGCTGGCCAAGCTCGAGCTGGCCCGCCTGGGTCTGCGCCGTCGTGCGGCGGCGATGCCGGTCACGCGCGGCTGCTGAACACCGATTTCCCCCGTTTTTTCCACCCGCCAACATAGGAGACACCCATGAACCATCCCACCCGCCGTCGCGTCACCCACGCCCTGCTGGCCAGCCTGCTGGCACTGGGGGGCGCCCTGCCCGCCCTAGCCCAGCCGGACACCCCCGCCAAGATCCTGGTCGGCTTCCCGGCCGGCGGCTCGTTCGACGCCATCGCGCGCATCGTGGCCGACAAGATGAAAACCGAGCTCGGCCGCCCCGTATTGGTCGAGAACAAGCCGGGTGCCGGCGGGCGCCTGGTGGTGGACATTCTGAAGAACTCGCCTGCCGACGGCAGCGTGGTCATGCTGGGCCCGGACGCCTTGACGGCGCTCTATCCCTTCACCTTCAAGAAGCTCAGCTACGACCCCGCCAAGGACCTGGTGCCGGTGGGCACGGTGGCCGAGTTCCCGTTCGCGATGGCGGCCGGCGCCGACCCCAAGGTGAACACGCTGGCCGAGTACGTGGCCTGGGCCAAGAAGAACCCCACCAAGGCCAACTACGGCATCCCGGCCGTGGGGGCGCCGCACCACTTCTTCGGCATGGTGCTGGGCGATGCCATCGGCGTGAAGATGGAGTACGTGCCGTTCCAGGGCAGCGCGCCAATCGCCGCCGCGCTGATGGGCGGTCATGTCAGCTCGGCCATCGACGTGATGAGCAGCTTGGTCGAAAACCACAAGGGCGGCAAGATCCGCGTGCTGGCGGTCTCGTCGGAGCAGCGCGCGCCGCAACTGCCGGACGTGCCGACCTTTGCCGAAGCGGGCTATCCCACCATCACCGGCATGGGCTTCAACGCGCTCTACGCACCGCCCAACACGCCGGCCGCCGCGGTGGCCGCCTGGAACAAGGGCCTGGCCAAGGTGATGGCCCAGCCCGATGTGAAGGACAAGCTGATCGCCATGGGCTTCCTGCCGGTTGGCAAGCCGGTGGAGGAACTCGTGGCCCGCAACGCGGCCGCGGCCAAGCGCTGGGAGCCGGTGATCAAGGCCTCGGGGTTCACGGCGGACTGAGGGTCACATGGCCGGCCCGCCGGCCATCGGGTTCCTACAATGGCTGGTGAACCGACCCCTGCGCAGCCCCCTGATGGACATTGAAAAACTCCGGCCCATGCCGGCCTACCGGGTCGTCTCGGAAGACCTTCGCAAGCGCATCGTGCGAGGCGAGGTGCTGGAAGGCCAGGCCTTTCCGACCGAGACCGACCTGGCGGCCCGCTTCGGCGTACACCGCTCCACCATCCGCGAGGGCCTGCGGCAGCTGGAGCAGGACGGCCTGCTGCGCCGCGAGGGCAAGCGGCTGGTGGTGGCCATCCCGCGCCACGCGGACCTGGCCAGCGCGGCCGGGCGCGCGCTGCGCATGCGCCATGTCACCTTCCGCGATGTCTGGGAGGTGGCCTCCACGCTGGAGCCGCTATGCGCCCGCCTGGCGGCCGAGCGCATCAACGACGAGGAGCTGGCCGCGCTGGACCGCAACCTGGCGGAAACGGCCGAACGGGTGCAGGCTGGCGAATCACCGATTTCCGCCACCATCGAGTTCCAGTCCCTGGTGGCGGAGGCCACGCACAACCAGGCCCTGCTGCTGGCGCGTGCGCCGGTCAGCCTGCTGATGCGCTCGGGTTATTCGGCCATCGCGCCGGCGCTGCCGCAGTCCGGCCCGCGCCTGCTGGAGGCGCACCGCCAGGTGGCCGATGCCCTGCGCCGGCGCGACGCGGAGTCGGCCGTGGCCTGGACGCAGAAGCACCTGATGGACCACCGGCGCGGCTTTGAGTTCGCCGGCCTCGACATCGACGCGCCCATCCCCGAAGCGTCCTGAGGCCTGGGACCGCACCGACGCACCGATCGCCGCGCAAGGGCCGACAAGCTTCCGCCAGTCCGAAATTGCTATCTTTGAAGTAGCGGCTTGTGGCCATTTGGCGCTGGGTTCACGCCGTTTTTGATCGAAAAACAGACCTCGAAGGCCTCACCCGGCGTTGACGATCACCCCGTCATCCACCGCCGCCGCGCCCGCGCGCACCAGCTCGGCCACCAGCTCGCCAAGCCACGCGTCAAGATCGGCGCCGGGCCCTTGCGAGCGCGCCATCACGGCGAAGTAGGGTGTGGCCACGGCCCAGGCGACGAAATCAGCCAGCGGCTGGCGCTGCACCTCGAGCAGGCGGAACTTCAGCAGCACCTTGGCGGCATGGCGGGTGTGCCGGGCCGGGTCGGCGACAAAGCCCTGCAGCCGCGTGCGCGCGAAGGCGATGGCCTCGGGCACGTCGGTGAACAGGCGGCCATGTCCCGGGATCACGAGCGCGGGCGCCAGCGATTCGATCAGGTCGATCGTCTCGCCGAGTTCGTCGAACGCGTCGTCGCCTTCGAGCTCGGGAAACACCACGCCAAAGCCGCGCTCCCACAGCGCATCGGCCGAGATCAGGATGCGCTCAGCCGGATCGAACAGGATCACCGAATGGGTATCGTGGCCGGGCGCGGCGTGCACTTGCCACAGGCGGTCGCCAAGCCGGATGTCGGTGCCGGGCTCCAGCAAGGTGTCGTACGTGAACGGGGGGCAGCTCTGGCCCGTCGGCGCGTAGGTGAGCGCCTCGGCGTCCCAGTCGCGCACATGCCGCGCCAGGCCGGGCGGAATGGCGGTCCGGAGCACCGGCCAGGCCGCTTGCAGCGCGGCGTTGCCGCCGCAGTGGTCGCTGTGCAGGTGGGTGTTGACCAGCAGGTTTAGCGGCCGCTGGCCCAGTGCCGCCCGCACCAGCGCGACGGTCTGCGGCGCGTGCGTGGCATAGCCGCTGTCCACCAGCGCGGTGGTGTGCGAGCCCTGGATCAGGATGTTGTTGGACGACAGCCAGCCGCGTTCCAGAACCGTGATGTCGGGAGGGAGCGGGTGCATCGGGCGCGTCATCCCGCAAGTATCGCAGTGCGGGCGCACATCGTCGCGCGGGCCGTTTAGGCCCAAGCCACGCGCACCCCGGCGCCTTGCAACGCCGCCAGGGCCGGCAGCGCTCGCGATCCGGCGTCGGTGACCAGGGTGTCGATGCCCGTGGCTTTCAGGTAGCTGACCCGGCTGCTGATGCCGATCTTGCTGTGGTCCGCCAGGATCGCCACCTGCCGGGCCTGCCCGGCCATGGCCCGCGCGATGGCCGCTTCGTGGTGCTCGAAGCTGGTGGCACCACTTTGCCGGCTCACGCCCACCGGTGACAGCAGCGCCAGGTCGGCCCGAAAACGGTGGATCTCGTTGACCGTCTCGTCGCCGAAGGTGGCCTGCACCGCGGCGTCAACGCGCCCACCGAGCAGAACGACGCGGTTGCGGGGACTGCGCGGATCGTCGGCGGCACCGAGCTGGAGCGCCACACCGAGCCCGTTGGTGATCACGACGAGTCCACTGAGGGAGGCCAGCTCCTGGGCCAGGACGGTGGTGGTGGTGCCCGCATCCAGAAACACCGTGTGCCCCGGTTGCAACAGCTTGAGGGCCGCTCTGGCAATGGCGCGTTTTTCCTTTTCGTGGGTGCGGGCGCGCTCGCTCACCGGGGGCTCGGGTTCGGGCCCGCCCAGAACGACGCCGCCGTGCACGCGGCGCAACTCGCCCTGCGCCTCCAGCTGGAGCACATCGCGCCGCACGGTTTCGCGCGACACCCCGAGGTCCCGGGCAATTCGTTCGACCCGCAGGCGCTTGTACTGTGCCAGCAGGCTGCGCAGACGCAGGAGACGCTCTTCTTGCAACATGGTGGCGGACGCTAGGTCGATGTCCGTCGTGCCTGACCGCGTCGCCGCGGAAGGGCGCGCAAGGCCCGCACCACGGTGCCCACCCGGGCCGTCTTGTCTGGGTATCGAGGGAGCATGGCAGGTGGCGCGGAATGGGGGCGGTAGCCCCGATCCCCCATTGTGCATTTTTTTGCACTTGTGGCAAAATTTGCTATCGAATGGCCAGAGGCCGCTGCCGCATCCGCAAGGCATCGAGCCCACCCCGTGCGACCGTCCCATGACACCATCCAGCCCATCGGATCCTGAATCATTGGTGCAACTGGCCAACGACCTGGCGGATGCGGCACGCCAGCACACGGTTGCGCTCTTTCGGACCCCGCTCGAAGTGATCGCCAAGCTCGACGAGAGCCCGGTCACGGTGGCCGACCGCTCCGCCGAGACGGCCATGCGCGACCTGATCAATGCCCGCCGGCCCAATCATGGCATCCTGGGTGAAGAGCATGGCCGAGAACGCATGGACGCCGAATTTCTGTGGGTGCTCGATCCGATTGACGGCACCCGCAGTTTCATCACCGGATCTCCGCTGTGGGGCACGCTGATTGCGCTGTTGCACCACGGCCAGCCCGTGCTGGGCCTGGTGGACATGCCCATGCTCAATGAACGCTGGGTGGCATGGCGCGGTCAGGGCGCACGGTGCAATGGGCGCACGGTGCAGGCCAGCGCCTGCCGCGATCTGGCCCAGGCCCGCATCGGAACCACGTCGCCCGACGCCTTCAGTCCGGCCGAGTGGGCGGCCTTTGACGACCTGAGCCGGCGCTGCGCCATGCGTCGCTTCGGGGGCGACTGCTACGGCTATGCCCAGTTGGCGGGCGGGTACACGGACCTGGTCGTGGAGGCCAATCTGCAGCCGTACGACTACCTGTCCGTCGCGTGCCTGGTGCAGGCGGCGGGCGGCATCATGACCGACTGGAACGGCGACGCATTGGGCGTCGCGTCCGATGGCCGGGTTCTGGCGGCAGCCACGCCCGAGCTGCACGCGCAGGCATTGGCCGCCTTGCACGCACCACGCTGAACCTGAATCGGTACAGTCACCGCAAACCCCTGCGCGTTCGGAGCCACAAGGAGGCACACCCGATGACCCCAAGAAAAGCCAGTTCCGTCGCCCGCGAACACGCTGCGGTCGCGGCCATCCGCAGCTCGGGCGCCCAGCGCGTCAAGGTGGCTGTGAGTGACGTCGATGGCGTGCTGCGCGGCAAATACCTGCATCGCGACAAGTTCCTGGGTGTGGCCGAACCGCCGCCCAAGGGCGGATTCGGCTTCTGCGACGTGGTGCTGGGCTGGGACATGATGGACGCGTGCTACGACAACACCACCATCACCGGCTGGCAACACGGCTTTCCGGACGCCCACGCGCGCCTCGACATGAACACCGCGCGCCACGTGCCATGGGACGACGGCGTTCCGTTCTTTCTGGGCGAGTTCGTCAACCCCGATGGAACGCCCCATCCCGCCTGCCCGCGCCAGACGCTCAAGCGCGTGCTGGCCCGTGCCCGCAAGATGGGTTTCGACGTCATGACCGGCATGGAGTTCGAGTGGTACAACTTTCTGGAGACGCCACAGAGCTGGGCCGACAAGAAAGGCGTGGCACCGATGCCGCTCACGCCCGGCATGTTCGGCTATTCGCTCTTGCGCGTGAACCAGAACCGCGAGTTCTTCAACGCCATCATGGGCGAGATGCAGGCCTTCGGTGTGCCGATCGAGGGACTGCACACCGAAACCGGCCCCGGTGTCTTTGAAGCGGCGATCGGCTTCAGCGAAGCCCTGGAGCAAGCAGACCGCGCCATCCTGTTCAAGACCGGCATCAAGGAGATCGGCGCGCGCTTTGGCATCATGCCCAGCTTCATGGCCAAGCCGCACCAGTCGCTGCCGGGCTGCAGCGGCCACATCCACCAAAGCCTGTCGGACGGCAAGGACAACCTGTTCTTTGATGGCGCAAGCCCCCGCAGGATGAGCACGCTGTTCGAAAGCTATCTGGCGGGACAGCTGGCTTGCATGGTGGAGTTCGCCCCGATGATCTGGCCCACCATCAACAGTTACAAGCGCCTGGTGGATGGTTACTGGGCGCCGGTCAAACCCACCTGGGGCATGGACAACCGCACCGCCAGTTTCCGCGTGATATCGGGCAGCCCCAAAGCCACACGGCTTGAAACGCGCTGCCCTGGCGCCGATGTGAACCCTTATCTGGCCATGGCGGCCGTCATCGCCGCCGGGCTGCACGGCGTGGAAAAAGGCCTCAAGCTGACGACGCCCCCGATCACCGGCACCAACCAGGGTGCGGAAGCCGTTGCACGCGCCCCGCGCACCCTGGTGGAGACCACCCGCATCTTCAAGGAATCCCGAATTGCCCGTGACTGGCTGGGCGACACGTTCGTGGACCACTTTGCAGCCACCCGCGACTGGGAATGGCGGCAGTGGCTGGATGCGGTCACCGACTGGGAAATGAAACGCTATTTCGAGATCATCTGACCCCCACTTCTCATCCACCGCCATGACCATCACCAGTTTTTCCTTCCCCACAGCGATCCGTTTCGGAGCCGGCGCGCGCAAGCTCGTGGCCGCCCATCTGCAGGAAGTCGGTTGCAAGCGCCCGCTGATCGTGACCGACAAGGCGCTGGCGACGCTGCCCGTCCTGGCCGAGTTCCGGTCTCACCTGGGCGGGCTTGACGTAGCCGTTTTCTCCGGCGTGTTCGGCAACCCCACCTGCAGCCAGGTGATGGACGGCGCTGCCGCCTTCAAGGCACACAACGCTGATTGCGTGATCGGCTTTGGCGGCGGCGCGGCGCTGGACGTGGCCAAGGTGGTGGGAGTCGCCGCAACGCATGACGGCGATATTCTCGAATTCGTCTGGGATCACCCCCGGGTACGGCCCATCGTCAACCCCCTGCCGTACTTCGCGGCCCTGCCAACCACCTCCGGCACGGGTTCTGAAGTCGGACGCTCCAGCGTGGTCAGCGAAAACGACACCCACCTCAAGCGCGTCGTTTTCAGCCCCGCGATCCTGGCCCGGATCGTGTTCGCCGACCCCGAACTGACCCTGGCGCTGCCCGCCCACGTGACCGCCGCCACCGGCATGGATGCCTTGACGCACAACATCGAGAGCTACCTCTCCCCCGCCTACCACCCGCTGTGCGATGGCATTGCGCTGGAGGGCGCACGCATCGCCGCGGCCGCGCTGGTCACCGCCGTCAAGGAGCCCGGCAACATCCAGGCCCGCAGCGACATGATGATGGCCTCCATGATGGGGGCCATCGCCTTCCAGAAGGACCTCGGTGCGGTGCATTCCTGTGCCCATGCGTTGGGCGCTGTCTGCAACATGCACCACGGACTGGCGAACGCCTTGATGATCGATACCGTCATGGCCTGGAACCTCCCCAGCGTACCCGCCAGGTTTGACGAACTGGCGCACGTGTGCGGCGTCCCGGGAGGGGGAGGCGCCTTTGTGGCCTGGCTTCAATCGCTGAAGGCACGCATCGGCATCAGCGGCACGCTGGCTTCTCACGGCGTCAAAGCGGAACAGGTGCCGCGACTGGTGGAGGTTGCCAGCGCGGACATCTGCCACCAGACCAATCCGCGAAGCTGCACGGCCGCCGATTTTGAAGCCCTGTTCAAGGCCGCCCTGTGACGGCCAGCGCACGGCAACCCAAGGACGACGTATGCACCGCGAGCGCCTGAAGATCGGTGTCAGTGCCTGTTTTCTGTACCCCGACCCGCAACGCAACGCCTTTGCCAAAAAGACCCTGCAGTACATCGAGCAGTCGGTGCCGCACTGGGTGATGTCCGGCGGTGCCATGCCCGTGATGATTCCGTCACCCGTGGGGGACGTGACGGGTGCGCGGGATTTCAGCGGCACCGAGGGCACCGTGGCGCTGGAAGACTACGCCCGGTGGCTGGACGGGCTGGTGCTGCACGGCGGCGCCGATCTGTGGCCCGGCAGCTACCGCGAAGAACCGATCGACGCCCGATGGATGGGCGATGCCGGACGTGACCACTACGAGATCGCGCTGGTCAACGCCTTTGTGGCCGCGGGCAAACCGGTCTTCGGCATCTGCCGTGGCATGCAACTGATCAACGTGGCGTTCGGTGGAACCCTGGTGCAGGACATCCCGACCCAACGCCCGGACGCGCTGCGCCACCGCGACGCGGACGTGTACGACCAGAACTTTCACACGGTTGACCTGGTGCCCCATACGCGCCTGGCCGCCCTGCTGGCCGATCAAGGCATCAACAAGATCAACAGCGTGCACCACCAGTGCGTGAAAGACCTCGCCCCCGGCTTCGTGGTCGAAGCCCGCTGTCCCGATGACGGCACGGTGGAGGCCATTCGCCACGGCGGAACGCCCTGGGTGGCAGGCGTGCAGTGGCACCCCGAGTTTCACAAGCTGGAGTACGGCACGCTGGACGACGCCCCCATCCTGCAGGATTTCCTGAGCGCGGCACGCGCCAGCCGCGCAGGCTGAACACGCCGCACCCCTGAGCAAGACTGGATACCCCATGACCACACTCGACATCCACAACCCCGCCACCGGCACCCTGATCACCTCGCTGGCCGCCGACGATGCCAAGGCGGTCGCCACCAAGGCGGGCCTGGCGCGCGCGGCCTGGCCCGCATGGCGGGCGACACCGATGGCCGAACGCAAAGCCTGCATCACCCGTTTCGCCGAACTGGTCAAGGCACAACTGGAGTCGCTGGCCGCGACCATGACCCGGGAAACCGGCAAACCCATCCAGATGTCACGCAACGAGCTCAACGGCTTTTTGGGACGCATCGATTTTTTCCTGGCCCAGGTCGATGCCGCGGTACAAACCGAGACCGTGTTCGACGAAGGCGGCATGACCGAGCAGATTCAGCACACGCCGCTGGGCGTCGTGGCCAACATCTCGGCCTGGAACTACCCCTGGTTTGTCGGGGGCAACGTCTTTGTGCCGGCGCTGCTCACGGGCAATGTGGTGCTGTACAAGCCGTCCGAATACGCCGCCATGAGCGGCCTGGAGATGGCCCGGTTGCTGCACGAATCGGGCGTGCCGGCGGACGTGTTCATCCCCTTGATCGGTGGGGGTGCCGTGGGTGCCGCACTGATGGAGCAACCGATCGACGGCCTGTTCTTCACGGGCTCATACGCCACCGGTTCGCACATTGCCAGCGTGCTGGGTCCGCGCATGGTCAAGCTGCAGCTCGAACTCGGCGGCAAGGACCCCACCTATGTCTGCGAGGATGCCAACGTCAGGAACGCGGCCGAGTCACTGGCCGATGGTGCCATGTACAACACCGGGCAGAGCTGCTGCTCGGTGGAGCGAATCTACGTGCACGAGACCATTTACGACGCTTTTGTGGCGCACTTTGTGGAAACCGTCCGGGGCTTCAAGATCGGCGACCCCGCCGCCAACGACACGTACATCGGCGCCATCACCCGCGCGCCGCAACTGGATGTGCTCGATGCCCAGGTGGCTGATGCGATCGCCAAGGGTGCCACGCTGCTGTGCGGCGGCAAACGCCTGCCGGGTCCGGGTAACGGTTTCGAGCCGACCGTGTTCAGCCACGTCGATCACCGCATGGAACTGATGCGTGAAGAGTCCTTCGGCCCCATCATCGGCATTCAGAAGGTTCGTGACGATGACGAAGCCGTGCGCCTCATGAACGACACGCGCTATGGCCTGACCGCGGGCGTGTACACCCCCGATCGCGACCGCGCCCGCACCTTGCTCGCACAGGTCAACGCCGGCAGCGTCTACTGGAACTGCTGCGACCGCGTCAGCCCGCGTCTGCCCTGGAGCGGCCATGGCGATTCGGGCATCGGCCTGACCCTGTCAACCTACGGGATTCAGACCTTCACGCGGCCCAAGGCCTGGCACTTGCGGCAGCCGTAAGGGCACACAGCCGCCTGTTCAGGTGGTGTCCCAGATGGCAGCCGGCTCTCCGGAAGAACGCCAAGCGACGAGGTCCTGGCGCCGGGCCTGGCGGGTCGTCCCCCGCGATCCTCAAACCGCCAGCATGTGCCCGACGCGCGGATCACCGCGCCCGGCCAGCACCTGTGCATAGGTGGCCTCGACCGCCGATGGCCCTTGATGATGCGCCACGGCAAGCCAGGGTTGGTCGGGCCGTGACACCCGGGCCGAGAACGCCTGCCAGGCGGCCACCAGTCGCTGGCCAAGCCCCTGCGCACCCCACTCGGCGCTGCGCTTCTTGATCTGCGCCGGCGCGAAGAACAAGGTGGCGCGCGGGCCGGGCAGGTCGCGGGCCGTGCCCAGGTGCTCGACATGGGTGCCGCCGATCGAACTGCTGTGCTTCAGGTTCACGAACCGGGTGTGGATGGCGCGGCGCAGTTCGTCGTTGCCGGCGAAGTCCACATAGACGCAGGGCGTCTCGGCATCGATGGCGCCGAGCCGATCGTAGGTCAGCACGCGGTGGTAGCAGCCGAGCGATTCGCAGAAGGCCACGTTGCCGGGCGAGGTCAGTCCCACCACCTCGATGCCGTCGCGCTGGGCCAGCTGGAAGGCCGTGCCGTAGGCGGTCTTGCTCGAAGCGCTGGACAGCAGCAGCACGCGGGCGCCGAAGAAGTCGTTGTCAGCCAGAAAGTCGTCGATCAGCCACGAGGTGATGAACAGCGGACGCAGCAGCGCCTGCACGTCCTCGGTGTCGGCGGTGTAGAACGGGTCGGCGGCACAGCGCGTGAGCTGGTTGTAGACCGGATGCAGCTCGGCGCGGTGCGGCGCGCCGTCGGTCCAGCCGCCGGCATTCACCCGCACCGGCGTCATCACGACCGCCGAGGCCATCGGGAAGTAGCCGTACACCCGTTCGCCCACCGGTACCTCCGGGTGCGTGGACTCGGTCACCGTGGCGAAGCCCCAGACCGGGATCACGCCCCAGCCGTCGTCACCGGTCGGGTAGAAGCGCCAGTAGGCCATCGCCTCGCCGAACGCGGCGTAGGTGATGTTGTTGGAGGTCAGCGCGAAGTGTTCGATGCGCAGCAGCACCTGGCCGGAAGCCAGCGGCGCGTCGGCGGTTTGCACCCAGCGGGTGTCGGACAGGCGGTCCTTGCGGACCTGGAGTGTGGTGGTGCTCATGGGGCGACACTATCGAAATCCGGCCTGCCGGGCAATCGGTGCCGGCAACCCAGGTGACAGCGCCGCCGCATGGTGTGAAACCCTGATTGACCGGCCCGCCGCCGTCGGCCACGATGCCGGATGTTCAACCGGAGGAAAAAGATGAAACGAACCGTGATTCGATGGGGCGGGCTGCTGACCCTGGTGGCCGCCGCCACGATGGCGCACGCGCAGGACGCCTGGGTGGTGGGCCAGTCGGCGCCACTCACCGGCAGCAACGCCGCGTTCGGCAAGGACATCCGCGATGGTGCCCTGGCGTATTTCAAGTTGGTCAACGCCCGCGGCGGCGCCGGCGGCAAGCCCATCGAACTGGTGACGCTGGACGACGCCAACGACCGCAAGACGGCCGGCGCCAACACCCAGAAACTGCTCACCGCCAACAACGCGGTGGCGCTGTTCGGCTATGCCTCGGCCACGCTGAGCCTGGACGCGATGCCACAGGCCGACAAGGCCGGCGTGCTGTTCTTCGCACCCTTCTCGGGCGCCAACCCGGTGCGTCAGGCGCCGCCGGTGGTGTTCACCGTGCGCGCCTCCTATGCCGACGAGCTGGAGAAGATGCTGGCGTTCTGGACCGGGCTCGGGGCCAAGCAGGTGGTGGTGGTGCACTACGACGACGAGGTGGGCAAACAGAACCTGGCCGTGGTGGTGGAGTACCTCAAGAAACAGGACAAGACACCGGCGGCGTTTTCCATCGCCCGAAACGCCAAACTCGACGCGTCCAACTTCGCCCAGCTCATGGCGCTCAAGCCGGACGTGATCATCAGCACCGTGCTGTCGGGTCCGGCGGCCGAAATTTCCAAGCAGATCGTCGCGCGCGGCTCCTTCGTGCCAACGTCCAGCCTGTCCTTCGTCGGCGCGCAGCAATACATCGCCGCCGCTGGCGAGGCCGCTGCCGGCGTCTCGATCACCCAGGTGGTGCCCAACCCGTCTTCGCGCGCGCCGATCGTGACCGAATGCGCCAAGGCGATGCAGGAGGCCGGCATGACCCAGCCGATGAACAGCACCCACCTGGAGGCCTGCATCGGCGCCAAGGTGCTGACCGAGGCGATGCGCCGCGCCAAGAAGCCCGGCGATGCGCGTTCGCTGCTGGCGGCGATGCAGAACCTGGGCCGCTACGACACCGGCGGTTTCGTCGTGAACTACGCGCCGGGACAAAACCACGGCAGCAAGTTCGTCGAGCTGGCCATGGTCAGCCGCGACGGCAAGCTGAGGAACTGAGCCATCAGGCCTGCGCCTGGCCGCCCCAGCGCCTGCGGCTGGTGCGCAGCCGATGCTGCGCCCGGTAGTCGGCCGGCCGCTGCCCGGTCGCGCGCGTGAAGATGCGCCGAAACGTTCCCACATCCTGGTAGCCGCAGGCGTGGGCCACCTGCTCGACCGGCAGGTAGGTGGTTTCCAGCAGCACGCGCCCATGCACCACGCGCAAGGCGTGCAGGTGGTCCAGCGGACTTTTGCCGTAGGTCGCAGCGAAGTGGCGCAGCAGGGTGCGCGGGCTGGTGGCCGCCGCCTTTGCCGTGGCCTCCAGGCTGTACGGCTCGGTCAGGTGCTCCTCCAGCCAGCGGCGGGCGCGCTCCAGTGCGCCGGCGGGCAGGATGCGCTGGTGCGCACCGGCGACGATGCGCGCCGCCACCTGCTGGCGCTCCGGCGAGTGCAGGTACAGCGGCGCCGCGGCCACCGCGAGGTCGGCCAGGGCGGTGCGGCGCAGCAGGTCCAGGATCACCTCCGTGGCCAGCACCGGCGAATCACAGGTCCACACGCGCTCGTCCACGGTCCAGGCCCGGTCGGTCACCAATTCGACGCCTTCGCTGTGCCGCAGCACCGGCGCGACGAAGGGCCAGGGCGCGACGGCCTGACGCCCGGCCAGCAACCCGGCCTCACCGAGCAACGCCACGCCATTGGCCAGACCGGCGACCAGGCCGCCCCGCGCATGCACCTGCTGAATCCGGGTCGCCGCGCCGCGCGCGGCCTGGACCAGGCGGTCCAGATGGGGCCCGCTGTTGGCGTGCCAGCCCGGCACCACGACCGCATCGGCCTGCCCGCGAAAAGCCGGTGAGCGCGCAACGCCGCCGGGCGCCCGGCCGGACGCCATCGGCACCCATCGCCACGCCACCGGCTGGGGTGCGCGTGGGGTGCGCATCGCGGCCAGCGCGTTGATGCTGCGCAGCACGTCGACCACGGCCAGCGCCGCACCGGCCAGCACCTCCGGCCCCCACAGCAGGTCCACCCGAAAGGGGTTCTGAAACGAAGTGGCGCCGGATTTCATGGCGAAAAAACCCTCTACTTTGGCGATGGTTGCACTGTATCGCAGCGGCTGGCCTGCCTACGATCAAGCCCGGACCTACTTCCACCGGAGACCCCATGAACCCACCGAACCAACCCACGCTGCCGGCACGCCAGCATCCGCCGGGGTTTTCGCGTCGTTTCCTGCTCGCCGCGGGCCTCGGCGCCTTGGCCGCGCCTGCCGCGCAGGCCCAGGGCATCTATCCGACCAGACCCGTCACGATCATCGTCCCGTATCCCGCCGGCGGCGCCTCGGACATCGGCGCGCGTTTGCTGGCGACCGAGCTGGCCAAGGCGCTGGGACAGCCGGTGGTCATCGACAACGTGGGCGGCGCCGGTGGCGCGGTGGGCGTGCAGAAGCTGCTGCGCGCGCCGGCCGACGGCTACACGCTGCTGTACGGCGCGCTCAGCGAGACGGTGCTGGTGCCGCTGATCAACCCGGCGGCCAATTACCGGCTGGAGGACATGGCCGCGATCGCGTTTGCCGGCGCCACGCCGGCGGCCTTCGTGACCCGTCCGGACTTCCCGGCCAGCACCATGGACGAGCTGCTGGCCCTGGCGCGCAAGAGCCCCGGCAAGTACAGCTACGGTTCGCCGGGCATCGGCACCTTCCAGCACCTGGTGGCCGAGACGGTGAAGATGAAGTCGGGCACCTTCCTGCTGCACATCCCCTACCGCGGGGGCGGCAACATCATGGCCGATGTCGTGTCCGGGCAGGTGGACATCGGCGTCACCACCGCGCCCAACGTGGTCGGCCTGATGTCCCAGGGGCGCGTCAAGGTGCTGGGCGTGACCTCGGCGTCGCGCCTGCCCGTGATGCCCAATGTGCCCGCCCTCGGCGAAACTACGGTGCTCAAGGGCATGGATCTGCAGACTTGGGCCGTCGTGTTTGCGCCCAAAGGGCTCCCGGAGGCTGTGCAGCAGAAACTGAACTCGGCGATCAACACCGTGCTCATGCAACCGGGCATGGCCGAGCAGCGTCGCAAGCTGGGCTCCACGCTGGACGCCGCCTTGACGCCCGCTCAGACCCAGGCGTTCGTGCTGCGCGAGCGTGAAACCTATCGCGCGGCCGCCAGCCGCGTGAAGCCGGAGTAGCCGATGGCCGCACCCGTGCGTTCGCCGGACCGCGCGTTGCGCGTCGGCCTCTGCGGTTTCTTCATCGAGTGCAACCGGTGGTCGCCGGTCAGCACCGCCGAGGCCTTTGGCCGCGGGCTGGACATCGCAGGCGCCGAGCTGGGCGCGGAACTCGCGCGCGAGCAGCCCCGGCTGTTGCCGGACACCGCCGGCTTCGTGGCGGCGATGAACGCGGTGGGCGGCTGGGAACCGGTGCCCTTGCGCATCGCCGCGGCCCAACCCGGCGGGCCGGTCGAGCACCGGTATTTCGAATCCCTGGTGGCCGACATCGAAGCCCGCCTGCGTGCAGCCGGCCGCCTGGACGCGCTGTTCATCTCGGCCCACGGCGCGGCCTTGACCACCGAGGAAGACGATCCCGACGGCGTGCTCTTTGCGCGCATCCGCGCCGTGGTCGGGCCCGATGTGCCGGTGGTGGCCGTGTTCGACCTGCACACCAACGTGTCGCCAGCCATGACCGACGCCTTGTCAGCCTTCGTGGCCTACCGGACCAACCCCCACACCGACCTGCGCGAATGCGGCCAGGAGGCCGCGCAACACCTGCACACCCTGCTGGAACACGGCCCCGGCGTGGTGGAGCTCGTCAAGCTGCCCTTCGTGCCGCCGGCCACCGCGCAGCTGGTGGCGCCCGGCACGCCCTACGCCGATCTGATCGCGCTGGGGCAGCGCCACGTTGGTGGGCCGATCCTCAACGTCTCGCTGTGCGGCGGCTTCGCATTGGCCGACAGCGGCAAGTGCGGATTCGCGGTGGTGGTGACGGCCCGCAATGGTGACCGCCCGTCAGCCCAGGCCGTGGCCCGGGAACTGGCCCACGCGGTGTGGTCGGCGCGCGAGCGCTTCGAGTCGCGCCTGACGCCGCTGGGCGATGCGGTGCGCGAGGCGGTTCTGGCCGGCCGCCCCAATGGCGAACCGCTGATTCTGGCCGACGTGGCCGACAACCCCGGCGCGGGCGGCGGGGGCAACACCGTGGCCCTGCTGATGGCACTGGTGACAGCGGGCGCGCAGAACGTGTTGCTGGGCGTCTTCACCGACCCGGACCTGGCGCACGAAGCCCACACCCTGGGGGTGGGCGCCACGTTCCACGCCGTATTCAACCGCGACAGCGCTGCCGATTCGCCGTTCGCGCCGCCGTTCCGCCACGCCGCCAGGGTGCTGGCGCTTGCGGACGGCCACTTCGTGGGCCGGCGCGGCATGGTCAAAGGTTCGCAGCTCTCGATGGGGCCCAGTGCCCTGCTGGAGCTCGGCGGCGTGCGGGTGGCCGTCATCTCCGAGCGCCAACAGCTGCTCGACCCGGCGCAGCTCGATGTGCTGGGTGTGGACCTCTGGACGGTGCGCACGCTGGTGGTCAAGAGCCGCGGCCATTTCCGCGCCGCCTTCGATGGATTCGCATCCCCGAACCGCATCCTGGAAGTAGACTGCCCGGGCCTGACCACGCCCAACCTGGCCACCCTTCCCTGGAGCCACATGCCCCGCCCCGTGTACCCGTTGGACCCGGACACCCGCTGGCCCGCCGCCTGAGCCGGCACCGGACACCTTTTTTCAACCCTCGCTGGAACGCATCACCATGGACCTCACCCGATTCCCCCGCCGCCGCTACACACCCTTCGTCACACCGCTGGAGCCGCTGCCGCGCTTTTCCGCTGCGCTGGCAGCCACCTGCCCGGGTGGCGTGGGCCCCGAAGTCTGGATCAAACGCGACGACATGCTGGGCCTGTTTCCCGGCGGCAACAAGACGCGCAAGCTCGAATTCCTGGTGGCCGACGCGCTGGCGCAAGGCGCCGACACGCTGATCACCTGCGGCGCGCCGCAGTCCAACCACTGCCGCATCACGCTGGCCGCCGCCGTCAAGGAGGGGCTGAAGTGCCGCTTCGTGATCGAGGAGCGCGTGGCCGGCAGCTTCCATGAAGACGCCAGCGGCAACCACTTCATGTTCCGCCTGTTCGGCGTCGAGGCCATCACCGTGGTGCCGGGCGGCTCCAACATGGCAGCCGCGATGCAGCAGGTGGCCGACGATCTGGCAGCCCAGGGCCGCAAGGGCTACATCGTGCCCGGCGGGGGTTCGAACGCGATCGGCGGCCTCGGCTACGTGGCCTGCGCGCAGGAACTTCAGCAGCAGCTGTTCGACCAGGGCGTGCAGATCGACCGCGTGGTGGTCGGCTCCGGCAGTTCGGGCACACACGGCGGTCTGGTGGCCGGCTTCCTGGGCAACCACATCCACATTCCGATTGTCGGCATCGGCGTCAGCCGCGACCCGGCCGACCAGCAGCCGCTGGTGCTCAAGGAGGCACAGGCCGTGGCCGACCTGCTCGGCCTTGGCCTGACCGTGAAACCCGAGGACGTGACTTGCGTCGGCGGGTACTGGCAGCCCAAGTACTCGGTACCCAATGCGAAGATGGTCGAGGCGGTGCAGATGCTGGCTCGCACCGAGGCGATTCCGCTGGACCCTGTCTACACCGGCAAGATCATGGCCGGCCTGATCGGGCTGGCGCGCCAGGGTTTCTTCAAACCGGGCGAGCGCGTGCTGTTCCTGCACACCGGCGGCCTGCCGTCGCTGCACGCCTACGAGGGCGAGGTCCTGGGGCGCACGGAAGTGGCCGCCTGATCCGGCAAGTGCCCTTGAAGGCCCGCCAGGCGCCTCGAACGGGCCCCCGGGCCCGTTTTCGGAATGAAAATGGCCATTTCCCAGCGTCCACAGGCCACCACCAGCTACCGAAAACATAGCGTTCACCGGCCCTTTCGGAGCCGTTGACGCGCCCGCGCCGGGTGCATCGGCGACCGAAGCACGGGTTTTCACCATGGTTTGCAGTCTATAAATTGTTAACAATCACAAAATCAACAAAAAGGAGCCGCCATGCACAAAGTCCGATCCGAAATCACCGGCAGCGTCTGGAAGGTGGAAGTGGCCGTCGGCCAGTCCGTGGCCGAGGGCGACACGCTGGTGATCGTCGAGTCGATGAAGATGGAGATTCCGATCAGCGCGCCGGCTGCCGGTGTCGTCGCCGAAATCTTCGTGGCCGAGGGCGAGCCGGTGGCCGACGACCAGGTCGTGATCCATCTGGACTGATCCGGCCATGAACCCCGGCGACTTTCCGTCCGACCTTTTCCGCACCCTGGAAGGCGCGGTCGCCTTCCGGCTTTTTGCCGACCAGGTGGATCCGACGCTCACCGTTTCCGAGCAGATCGCCGCCCGCCTGGGCGACCGCATCCTAACGGGTGCGATGGCCCCGGGCGCGCGCATCGGCGAGCAGGAGCTGGCCGACGAGTTCGCGGTCAGCCGCGGCCCGATCCGCGAGGCGCTGCGCATCCTGGAGCGCGAGGGGCTGGCCACGCTGCTGCCCCGGCGCGGCGCCGTTGTGACCGAACTCAGCGCCGACGAACTGCGCGAGCTGCTGGAAGTCCGCGCCGGCCTGTTCGAGCTGGTGGTGCGCAAGGTCGCGGCCCGGCCCAACCCGGAGCTGCTGGCCCTGCTGGAGGCCGGCGTCGCCCGGCTGGAGGCCCTGTCCACGCCCGCCGACGCCGGCAACGACTACGCCGAGACCGCCTACCGCCTGATGATCCTGTGCGCGCGCCAAAGCGGCAACCGCCGCCTGCAACGCATGTTGACCGCGCTGTCGCTGCAGACGCTGCGCTACAGCAAGCTGGGCCTGGCCTCGGTGGAACGCCGCCAGCGCTCGGCGCGCCTGTGGCGTGAAGCCACCACTGCGCTGGCGCAGGGCGACATCGAGCGCATGGTCGCGCTGACGCACCAGCGCATCGAAGAATCGGGCGAAGAAGCCATCCGCCAGCTCGGCCTGGTCGCCCCCTCGGGAGACAAACCATGAACCACACACCCGCCACCGGGCCGCTCACCGGCCTGAAGGTCATCGAGATCTGCACCACCATCGCCGGCCCGGCCTGCACGCGCCTGCTGGCCGATTTCGGCGCCGACGTGATCAAGATCGAACCCCCCGAGGGCGACCCTGTGCGCCAGATGGGCCAGCATGTCGGCGACGTCTCGCTGTATGCGGCGTCCATCCTGCGCAACAAGCGCTCTGTGGTCCTGGACCTGAAAACCGCCGCCGGACGTGAACTGGCCTTCGAGCTGATCGCCCGCGCCGACATCCTGGTGGAAAACAACCGCCCCGGCGTGATGGAGCGCCTGGGTCTGGGCTATGAGGCGCTGTCGGCGCGCAACCCCGGCCTGGTGATGGTGCGCATCAGCGGCTACGGCCAGACCGGCCCCTACGCCGAGCGCCCAGGCTACGGCGCCATCTGCGAGGCCGTCGGCGGCGTGCGCCACATGACCGGCGATCCCGACCGGCCCCCGGCCCGTGTGGCGCTGGCCACCACCGACTACCTGTCGTCGGTGTACGCCGCGTTCGGCGCCATGGCCGCCATCCATGCCCGCGGCAAGACCGGCAAAGGCCAGGTGGTGGACGTGGCGTTGTACGAAGCCGCCTTCACGCAGATGGAACCCATCGTGCCCGCGCACGAAAAGCTGGGCGTGGTGCCCATGCGCGAGGGCTCCAACCTGCCCTCGATGGCGCCCAACAGCTCCTACCCCACCCGCGACGGCGGCTGGGTGCTGATCGCGGCCAACAGCCAGCCCACCTGGCGCCGCCTGGTGGCGCTGATGCAGCAGCCCGAACTGCTGACCGACCCGCGCTTCGAGACCATCCAGGCGCGCGGCAAGCCCGAGAACATGAAGGCCATCGACGCCCTCATCGCCGACTGGACGCGCGGTTTCGACGCCGAGCCGCTGGAGGCGCTGCTGCGCGAGGGCGAGGTGCCCACCACCCGCGTCTACACCATTGCCGACATCTACGCCGACCCGCACTTCGCGGCGCGCGCGATGCTGCCCCAGGTGCCGCACCCGGTGCTGGGCCACACCACGCAGGCCGGCGTGGTGCCACGCCTGTCGGCCACGCCGGGCGGTATCCGCCACACCGGCCCTGACCTCGGGGCCGACACGCGCGCCGTGCTGACCGACGAACTGGGGCTGAGCGCCGACCGCATCGACGAACTGGCCGCAACCGGCGCCGTGCGCCTGCCAGGCGGGCCCTGAACGTCCCGATTCCCCGCATCCGTTTCCCAACCCAGACCCCTCGCAGGAGAACCCGATGAAATTCAATGCTCTCAACCGCCGGCAGTCGCTGGCCGTTCTGGGCGGCGCGCTGGCCCTGCCGCGCGCTGCCTGGGCCCAGGCCGGCTGGAAACCGACGCAGACCATCAACTATGTCATCGGGGTCGCCGCCGGCGGCTCGGTCGACCTGTACGCCCGCGGCATCAAGACCGGGCTGGAAAATCTGAAGCTGGTCAACGGCCAGACCGTGGTGGCGGACAACAAGCCGGGCGCCGGCGGCCTGCTGGCGCTGCAGCAGCTGCAACGCGCCCCGGGCAACGCCCATGTGCTGGGCACCTTCCACACCGGCAGCATCGCCGGGCAGGTGACCGGCATCCTCAAGGCCGACATGCGCGACTACGTCCCGGTGGCCATGCTCGTCGAGGAGACCACGCTGGTCGCGGTGCGCGCCGACTCGCCGCTCAAGTCGGCCAAAGACCTGGTCGATGCGCTGCGCCGAGACCCCACGTCGCTAAAGATCGCGGTGGCCCCGCTGCGGGGCCTGAACACCCACCTGGCCATCGTCAAGCCCTTGCAGCAGGCGGGTGTGGATGTGGCCAAACTCACCATTGCGCCGTTCCGCTCGTCGGGCGAATCGATGACAGCACTCCTCGGCGGCCATGTGGACGTGGTATCTGCCACGGGACCCACCGTCGTGCCGATGGCCCAGGCCGGCAAGGTGCGCATCATCGCAAGTGCCGCCCCGGTGCGCGGCACCGGCCCGTTGGCCGCGGTTCCGACCTGGCGCGAACAGGGCGTGGCGGCTGACTATGTGAGCTATAACGGCGTGCTGCTGCCGGCCGGCGTGGACGCCGAGCAGATCCGCTTCTGGGAAGACGCGCTGCGCAAGGTGGCCACGTCGCCGGAATGGATCGCCTTGGTCGAAAAATCGGGCAACAAACCGATATTCAAGGGCTATGTGGACTCCCACCGCTACCTGCAGTCGGAGCTGGCCTCCACCCAGCAGCTGGTCGCCACCCTGGGAGCCGCAGCCAAATGACACCGCCTGCACCCGCCCCCCACGCGTTCGAGCCCGCCGGCGAGTGGGCCGCTGAACTGGCCGAGCTGCAACAACGCCGAGCCCAGGCCCGCGCCATGGGCGGCCCCGAAGCCCTTGCCAGGTTCAAGGCCAGCGGACGCCTGAACGCGCGCGAGCGCATCGCCGCGCTGCTGGATGCCGACACCTTCCGCGAGCTGGGCAGCCTGGCCGGCAAGGGCCATTACAGCCGCGAGGGCGCCTTCGAGCGCATCGACCCGACGAATGCCATCGTGGGCACCGGCCGCATCCAGGGGCGCAAGGTGGCATTGCACGTGGACGACTTCACCATCCGCGCCGGTTCCTCCGAGGCCACCATCGCCGACAAGTGGATCTACATCGAGCGCCTGGCGCACCAGTTGCGCATGCCCATCATCCGCCTGGTGGATTCGGCCGGCGGCAGCGTCAAGCTGCTGATGCAGATCGGTGGCACCAAGATTCCCGAATACCCGAGCTGGCCGGCCAACGAGTTGCTCAAGACGGTGCCGGTGGTCGGCGTGGCGCTGGGTGCCTGCGCCGGGCAGGGCGCGATCAAGGTGCTGTCCTCACACTTTTCGGTGATGGTGCGCGAGCAGGCGCAGGTGATGGCCGCCGGCCCGCACGTGGTGCGGCAGGCCTATGCGCAGGATGTCGACAAGAACGACCTGGGCGGCCACCTGGTGCACCGCAAGAGCGCGCTGGTGCACAACGAAGCGGTGGACGAGGCCGACGCGCTGGCCCAGGTGCAGCGCTTCCTGAGCTACCTGCCGCGCAGCGTGTTCCACACCGCGCCAGTGCTGCCCGCCACCGACGATCCGGACCGCGCCGACGACTGGCTGAAAGACGCCATCCCGCGCGACCGGCGCAAGATCTACGACCCGCGCAAGATCCTGACCGCCATCATGGACCGCGATTCGGTGTTCGAGATCGGGCGCTGGCAGGGCGGCTCCATCATCACGGCGCTGGCGCGGCTGAACGGCGTGCCGGTCGGCGTGATTGCCAACGACCCCAAGGTGCAGGGCGGCGCGATGACGCTGCAGGCCGCCTACAAGATGGAGCGGCATGTGAAGCTGTGCAGCCTGTTCGGCCTGCCGGTGGTCAACTTCGTGGACCAGCCCGGCAACCAGACCGGGCTCGAAGCGGAGCTCGGCGGCACCCTGCTGGGCGCCACCCGCGTGGGCGAAGCGCTCAACGAATGCCGCTCGCCCTGGGTGTCGATCCTGATCCGGCGCTGCTTCGGCATGGCCGGCGCACTGCACGCGCCCAAGTACGGCGAGGCGCTGAACCTGCGCTACGCCTGGCCGTCGGCGCGCTGGGGCTCGATCCCGATCGAGGGCGGCGTGATGGCGGCGCACAAGGCCGAGATCGACGCCGCGCCGGACCCGGCCGCCAAACGTGCCGAGCTGGAGGCCTTCTACCTGAACATGACTTCGCCGTTCCGCACCGCGGAGAAGTTCGGCATCCTGGACATCATCGACCCGCGCGAGACCCGCTCCATCCTGTGCGACTGGATCGAGGATGCCTGGGCCCGTGTCTGCACCGACCGCATGACGGCCTGCGCGTGATCCGCGATCCGGCCAGCCGCTTCAGAGGCGTATCCGGGCGGCCAGCTCGCGCAAGCGTTCCAGACCCGGTTCCTTGCGCGGCCAGGTGAGGTCCACGCCGTCGCCCGCGTAGCGTGGCAGCACGTGCAGGTGCGCATGCGGCACCGTCTGCCAGCCTGCCGGGCGGTTGGCCTGCAGCACGGTGATGCCTTCGGGCGCAAACGCCGCCTGCACCGCGCGTGCGATCTTCCAGGCAGCGCGCATCAAGGCTGCGGCGGTGTCTTCGTCCATGTCGAGCAGGGTCTCGAAGGGCTGCTTGGTGGCCACGATCACATGGCCGTCGTTGACCTGACCGGCGTCCATGAACGCGAACACGTGCTCGTCTTCGTACACCTTGGCGCAGGGCCACTCGCCGGACAGCAGTTTCTGGAACACCGTGCTCACTGGCCACCCTCCCTGTTTCGCTATGCGGTTCGCGCTGGCTTGTGGCGGCCGCGGGTCGGGTTCATGTCACATCCTCGTTCACGGTCGCGCCCGACGCGCCCTTCAAACCGGGAAACAGGGCCGCAAAAGCATGCTGACGCGCCTGCACGCGCTCGACCAGCAGGTCGGCCAGCGACCAGTCGCCCGCCACAGCCGCCGGCCCCAGCTGCCGCCCCAGGGTCTGCAGCGCCACGGCCGACAGGTTGCCCGCCATGCCGACCAGGGAGTGCGCACGCCGTCGCAGCGTGTCGGCATCGCGGGCATCGACCGCGCGTCGCATGTCGCTCACGAGCTGCGGCAACTCGGCATTCACCATGCCCGCCAGCTCGGCCACCAGTTCGCGGTCGCCTTCGAGGCGATCCAGGCAATCATCGAGGTTCATGTCGGGCAGGCCCTCGTCGGGCGTCAGCGCCTGGGAAGACCCCTCGTCGACGGTGGCCGTGGCGCCGCGCAGAACCCGGCGGATCTCCGCCATCAGGCCCTGGCGATCGACCGGCTTGCTGACGTACCCGTCCATGCCCGCCTGCAGGCAACGTTCCCGGTCACCGTGCATGGCGTTGGCGGTCATTGCCACGATCGTCTGGTGCTGATGGGTCTGCTGTTCACGCCGGCGGATGGCCCGCGTCGCGTCCAGACCGTCCATCACCGGCATCTGCACGTCCATCAGCACAAGCTGGTAGGGGCGCAGCGCCGTCATGCGCACGGCTTCGGCCCCGTCGACCGCCAGACTGACATGGTGGCCCATCTGCTCCAGCACGCGCAGGGCAACCTTCTGGTTGACCGGGTGGTCCTCGACCAGCAGGATGTCCAGCGCCGGCTCGGGTGCGGGCCGGGTGGCCGATGCGTCCCGGTCGGCGACGCCCGACGAATCGTCGGTCCCGCTGGCCAGCACCTTCTGCAAGCCGTCCAGCAGGTCCGACGGCGTCACCGGCTTGACCAGCCAGGCACCGACGCCCAGCTCGGCGCACAACGCGACGCCGCTGCGCTGCTCGTGCGCGGGCAGCAGCATCACGGTGCGTCCAGGCGGCGCGGCGGCTGCGGGCATGGCCTGCATCACCGCGAAACCTGACAGGTCGGGCATGCCGGCATCGAGCACCAGCGCATCGAAAGGCGGAGCGGCGGCGTCGAGGCACGCCAAGGCCTGGCGTCCGCCCTCGACCACGGTGACGTCCATACCCCATGCGACCAGCCGCTTCGCAAGCCAGTCGCGCTGGGTGGCGTTGTCGTCGGCCACCAACACCCGCAGACCTTGCAGCGAACCGCTGCCCGATGGACGGACGGTGGCCAGCGCACCCACCTGCAAGGCCACGGGCACCGTCAGCACAAAGCGGCTGCCCCGGTCGACCTCGCTGGACAGGCTGATGCGCCCGCCCATCAGTTGCGCCAGACCGCGCGCGATCGCCAGTCCCAGGCCGGTGCCGCCGAAGCGCCGGGTCACCGAGGCGTCGGCCTGCGAGAACGCGTCGAACACCTCCGTCTGCAGCGCCGACGGGATGCCGATGCCGGTGTCGCGGACCACAATGTCCAACGTCAAGCGGTTGCCCTGCACCGCGCCATTGAGCGACACCTCCACGCACACCTCGCCCTGCTCGGTGAACTTGATCGCGTTGCCAACCAGGTTGGTCACGATCTGGCGCAGGCGCACCGGGTCGCCCACCAGCGCGTCGGGCACATCCGGCGCGACACACGCCATCAGCTCCAGCTGCTTTTCGAATGCGCGCACCGCCAGCGGCTTCAAACAGCTGCTGAGCAGCGCCTGGAGCGAAAACCCGACCCGCTCCAGCACCATCATGCCGGCCTCCATCTTGGAGAAATCCAGGATGTCGTTGACGATGACCAGCAAGGCGTCCGCCGACGACTTGACGATCTGGAGGTACTCGCGCTGCTCGGCATCGAGCGGCGTCTCCAGCGCCAGTTCGGTCATGCCGACGATGCCGTTGAGCGGCGTGCGGATTTCATGGCTCATGTTGGCCAGGAATTCGCCTTTGGCGCGGTTGGCTGCCTCGGCCGCGTCGCGGGCCAGCGTCAAGCCCTGGTTGAGCTGCTTGATCGCGGTGATGTCGGTTCGCAGGCTGACCGTCAGTCCCTCGGGCGTGTGGGCTTCGTCGAGCCGGTACCAGCGGCCGTCGAGCAAGACCTCGCGCGTGCCGCCCTGGTCGCGCGAGGCCAGGCGGTCGGCCACCCACGCGTCTTCCGGCAGGCTGCGGTCGATGCCCTGTATGGGGCTGCGGTACAGCGCGTGCAGGTAGTCCCGTTCCGGTGTGCCGGGCGCGAGCGTCTCCTTCACGCTCGCGTAGATGGAGCGGTAACGCTCGTTGCAGATCACCAGGCGGTCGTCGGCGTCGTACATGCAGAAGCCCACATCCAGCGCCTCGATCGCGCTGACCAGCAGCGCCCGCGCATGGGCAACGTCCTCCAGCGCCGACTTGTGCCGTGCGATCAACTCGCGGGTCAGCTGCGCCAGCGCCAGCAGGTTCTGTTTGGCGCCGGGCTGGGGCTGAAGGCCCAGGTCGGCCATCAGTTCGCGCGTGGTTTCCTGCAGCGTCGTCAACACCTGTTGCTGGCTCTGGGCTTCGAGCCGAAGCCGCTCGTTGACGCCGTGCAGCTCCTCCGACGACAGCTCCAGGCTGCGCGTGCGCAGTTCCAGATCGCGGTCGTATTGGCCGTAACTCTCGGCCACTTTTTCCAGCAGCGAAGGCAACTGGCCGGCCAGCGCCGCCAGCGCTGGGTCGGAACTGGCCGCCAGGGATGCCACCAGTTGCGCCAGCGCCTCGGGACCGTCCACGCGCAGCGCCTGACGGAGCTGGCGCGCGAGCCGCTTGTTGGCAAACACCGGCGGTGCAGGGAGGTCCGGATGGGCCATGATCAGGAGCGCTGCGCCTCGGCGATGTGCGTGACCGTCATTGGTAGACGTTGGTTCCTAAATTGAATAAATCCAGGAGCGAACGCCCCCT
>JADHED010000753.1_pt1 | contig 33411 bp, 31 predicted proteins | sample 8952041 | NCBI WGS metagenome assembly JADHED01 (sample SAMN16124423, study PRJNA663239) | bioreactor sludge metagenome | isolation source: sludge (control) | place: India:Bengaluru | collected 2018-09-08
CCTTCGGCAGGCTACCCGGGCCGCCCCCGCGGCCACGTGTTCGCATTCCAAATTTCGCATTCCAAATTTCGCATTTGCCCTGCTACTGTCCCGTGCCATGCGCATTCTTTCCGGCATCCAGCCCTCGGGCACGCCCCATTTGGGAAATTATTTCGGCATGATGAAGCCGGCAATCGAACTTCAGGACAAGGGCGAGGCCTTTTACTTCATTGCCGACCTGCACGCGCTCACCACAGTTCAAAATGCCACGACCCTCAGGGCCAATGCGCGGGAACTGGCGGTGGACTTTCTGGCCTGCGGCCTTGATCCGGCCCGCTCGGTTTTTTTCCGTCAATCGGACGTGCCGGCCGTCACGGAACTGGCCTGGATCCTGAGCACGGTGACGCCGATGGGGCTGCTCGAACGCTGCCACTCCTACAAGGACAAGACGGCGCGCGGGTTCGCGGCATCACACGGGCTTTTTGCCTATCCGGTCCTGATGGCGGCGGACATTCTCATCTGTGACAGCGATCTCGTGCCGGTGGGACGGGATCAAAAACAACACCTTGAGGTCACACGCGACATCGCGGTCAAAATGAACGAGACTTATGGCGAGATTTTCAAACTCCCCCAACCCAGCATCCGCGAAGACACCGCCATCGTTCCCGGACTGGACGGGGCGAAAATGAGCAAGAGTTACGGGAACACGATCGAGATTTTTGCGCCGGAAAATGTCCTGAAGAAAAAGATCATGGGCATCAAAACCGACTCGACCCCGGTCGAAGCCCCGAAACCGGTGGAAAACTCTTCCATACTCGGCCTCTACAAGCTTGTGGCCTCCGAGACGGATTACCGTGCAATGGAAGCCGACTTTCTCCGGGGGGGCACAGGCTATGGGGATCTCAAAAAACGGCTTTTTGCCGGTGTCTGGGAGTTTTTTGCCCCCCAGCGTGCGCGCCGCGAAGAAATCCTGGCCGACCCCGGCCTCGTGGATCGTGTCCTGGCCGAAGGAGCACTCAAGGCCCGTGAAGTCTCGGATGTCGTGATGACCCGCGTCCGAAAGGCAGTCGGACTTTGAGAAAACGGACGGATTCCGTTAAACACAAAAACACCAAGCCACAAAGAGAAAGGATTCCAAAATCCTTCGTGGTGAATTTTCTTCTTGTTCGTGAATGGGCCGTGCCCGCCGCGTCGATGGACATTTTTGCCCTTGACGAAAGTCAATTCCCGACGATCATTCCCGCAATCTTATCGAGAGTGGCAGAGGGACTGGCCCTGTGAAGCCACGGCAACCGCTGGAAGCGGACACTTGTCTGATGCAGGTGAAAACTTCCGGGCCCAGGTGCCAAATCCAGCTCCGGATCCGGACGAAAGTCGGGAACCGGGGAAAAGATGAGGTGCGTCAGTTCCCTGGCAAGGATTGGCCCGTTTCTTCGTCCGCTCTCGATTGGACCCATCATACCATGAGCGACCAAAAGACCTTTTTTTCCAATCTGAAGTGCCGGGAATGCGGACGCCTTTACCCGAAGGAAGCGATCCACATTTGCGAATTTGACTTCGGCCCGCTGGAGGCGGCCTATGATTATGACCTGATCGCCCGGCACATCAACCGCGACATCATTTCCTCGCGACCACAGACCATGTGGCGTTATCGCGAGTTGCTTCCCATCGACGGCTCGCCCACGGTGGGAACCCAGGTCGGCTTCACCCCGCTCGTCAAGGCAGACCGCCTGGCGGAGAAACTCGGCGTCGGTGAACTTTACATCAAGAACGACACGGTGAACTACCCCACCCTGTCGTTCAAGGACCGCGTGGTCTCGGTGGCCCTGAGCCGCGCCCGTGAACTGGGATTCCAGGTCGTGGCCTGCGCCTCCACCGGAAATCTGGCAAACTCTGTTGCCGCCAACGCCGCAGCCGCCGGTCTCACAAGCTATGTGCTCATCCCCGCCGATCTGGAGAAAAGCAAGGTCGTGGGATCGCTCGTCTACGGCACCCAGGTGATCGGCATCCACGGCCCCTATGACCAGGTGAACCGTCTCTGCTCGGAGATCGCCGGCAAATACGGCTGGGGTTTTGTCAATGTGAACCTCCGCCCCTACTACGCCGAGGGCTCGAAAAGCATGGGCTTCGAAATCGCCGAACAACTCGGCTGGAAGCTCCCGCGCCACACGGTCATCCCGATGGCCAGCGGTTCGCTCCTCACAAAGATTCACAAGGCTTACAAGGAGTTCATCCGCGTGGGAATTCTGGATGAAGCGCCGTTCTCCGTCCACGGTGCCCAGGCCACCGGCTGCTCGCCGATCGCCGCCGCGCAGAAGAAAGCCACGGATATCGTCAAACCGGTTCCCAACCCGCAGACCATCGTGAAGTCGCTGGCCATCGGCACCCCTGCCGACGGCTACTACGCGCTCCGCAGCATGCAGGAAACCGGCGGCAGCGCCGAGGATTGCTCCGATGACGAAGTCGTCGAAGGCATCCGCCTCCTGGCCGAGTATGCGGGCATATTTGCCGAAACAGCCGGAGGAGTCACCGTGGCCTGCGCCAAAAAGCTGATCGATTCCGGAAAAATCCCGCGCAACGAGAGCATCGTGCTCTGCATCACGGGTCACGGCCTCAAGACGCAGGAAGCCATCCAGGGACGTTGCGGCGAACCCCGCCTCATCAACCCCAGCCTCCGCGAATTTGAAGCCCTTATCGCCAACGACGCCATTGTCACAACCAAATAACCACGCATCCCAACCATGTCCGTCCAAGTCCGCATCCCCGCACCGCTCCGCAAGCTCACCAACGAGCAGGAAGTGGTTCCCGCCGAAGGAGCCACCATCGGAGAAATCCTGACCAACCTCGACAAGGCCCACCCCGGTCTCTTCGAACGCATCTGCGACGAGCAGGGCAATGTCCGCCGTTTCGTGAACATCTTCGTCAACGACGAAGACATCCGCTTTCTGGAGGAGAAAGCCACCACCGTCAAAGCCGGTGACGAGATCAGCATCGTTCCCGCCATCGCCGGCGGCTAGGAAGTTCCGCCTTCCCATCCTTACAACTCCCCGGCTAGCCTGTGCGTATGAAACGTCTGGATACCAGCCGCCTTTCGCGCCCCCGGCTCTGCGTTCAGTCGGTCGCGCCGGCATTCGGGGAGAACTACAAGCCCGGCTACATCGGGTTCACGCACACCGGCTCATCGCAACTCTCCCGCGGCATCGCCCATTTTTCAAATTGGTCCCGGCTGGGGGACATCCACGTCGCCCACACGCTGGTTGTCACCGGGGAAAACACCTGCGTTGAAGTGCTGGCCGGGAAAGGCGTCGTCCAATCCCCGCTTGCCGGGTATTTTGACGATCCGAAGACCCAGATTTTTTTCCGCAAACCAAGAAAATGCACCCCCGCTCTTGGTCAACGGATCGCCGAGACCGCCCTCGCCCAGATCGGCACAAAATACGACACGCTCCTCGTTGCCGCGCAAATGCTCGAAGGCAGCTTCCTCCGCCGCTGGCTGATGTCCCACTTCCGCGAATGTCCGGACCACTTTGTCGGTCGCCTGCTCAACCGCGACAGCCGCTGGATCTGCGGGGAACTCGCCGCCTATTGCCTGGATTGCCAGCCGGAATACGCGGACAAAGGTCTTCTCGCAAAACCCGGCCACGCCCTTGATCTCCAGGAATTTTTCGAGGACCAGGAAATCTTTGCCAACTGGCGGACCGAGCCGGAAGAAGGCCCGAAATCTCCCGCCGCCCGCCGGGAGTGACTTATATCGGCCGCATTGCCCCGACTCCCACCGGGTTCCTGCACCTCGGCCATGCCGCCACCTTTTGGACCGCCTTCCGGCGTGCCCGCGATGCCGGCGGCAGGGTCCTCCTCCGTATCGAGGATCTTGATCTCCGCCGCTGTCGGGAGGAATACGTGCAGGCCGCCATTGAAGATCTCCGCTGGCTGGGCATCGAATGGGCAGGCGAACCGATCTTCCAAAGCCAACGCCGGGAACACTACCTCGCCGCATGGCGTCACCTCCGCGATGGCGGTTGGATCTACCCCTGCCTCCGCTCACGCAAGGACACCGCCACCCTTGCTCCGCACGAGGAAGAGCCGATTTTCCCCGTTGACTGGCGTCAGGATACCGCCGAAGCCCGGAAATACGAAACTCCCGCCGGTATCAACTGGAGATTCCGTGTCCCGGACAACCGACGAATTTCCTTTGAGGACGGCCATTTCGGACTCGTTGAAAAGACCACCCTGCATGACTTCGGAGACTTCCTCGTCTGGAATCGCGACGACATCCCCGCCTATGAACTCGCCGTGGTCGTCGATGATGCCGGAATCACCGAGGTCGTCCGCGGTGCCGATCTTCTCACTTCCACAGCCCGACAAATCCTCCTCCACGAGGCACTCGGACAATCTCCTCCCCGTTGGTTTCACTGCCCGCTCGTGCGGGACGCCTCCGGAAAACGCCTCGCCAAACGCTCGGCCGATCTGGGCATCCGGGAATTGCGGACCGCAGGACACTCTCCCGATTCCCTCCTCGCCCTGGCCTTTTCAATGCAGGACGCCTGAAAGCCACTCCTGCCAGCCCAAAAACCGCAGAAGGTTTGGCCGCAGGTGAACGATTTATCATCTCGCAATACGCCTTAAATGAGTGCCATTTAGTGGATTTCAGTGGTTTATAACGGCGGAATGTCAGACGCATCTCCTCGACCAACTCCCGTGGCATGGGCATCCTGCCCATGCGTCACAATCCAGCAAGACATGGGCAGGATGCCCATGCCACAAAATATTTTCGACGCTGCATCTTCCTGTGTCCCCCGTTTCCCAGACGTTCCCTTTCCCTGTTTCTCCCGGATCATTCCGATGCTCCTTCTCTTTTTCTACTGCACGAAAAGTCAAACTTTGAGAGCCTCCCCGGCAAAGCCGGGGGATCTCCTGTCGGGCTTTAGGACCAAAGAACCACGGCACACACCACAAGCGCAATCCCCCACGCGACACCGGCCAGCGCACCGGCCTTGAGACGAAGTGGGTTGGCGGTGACCCATTGGAACGCATCCCGAAGCAGATAAGGCATCCCAACGAGAAAAAGCCCGGCAATCACCCAGGCATAGGAAAGAACGACCAGCAGCAACCGGGAATCTTCGTTCCTCAGCATCGCGGATTCCAGCAATGGCTCGGCGGCCAGCAGCAACAGCATCCCCAGCGCCCGGACCGCCAGAAACTCCGGCACATAGATCCACGAGAGGATCGACCCCACCACGATCGCCATCAACATCGTGCTCCGCAACGGAGAAAATTCCCCGAGATCAATCGAGCGGACGAGCAGGAAACTCCAGACCGCGGCGATGGCCAGCAGAATCGTTCCCGCCACCCGGCAGCGTGGAAACCCTTTGGCCCATGCGGCGAACGGCCCCGGAAAAACCAACGCGAACGCGTGGCTGATGATGAGGAAAATCCCTGCCGCGAGGCCGGTGATTTGAAGTGGCAATTGATAAATCATGATGTCTTGCGGCGTTTTTCCCAGGGCCGTTGCTCGAGGGCGCTCACCGCCGCGGCCACCTGGGCTTCTTTTTTGCTGAGTCCCTCTCCCCGTCCGAGTTCCTGTCCATTCCAGACCACACGACAGACGAAGCGTTTGGAATGCTCGGGCCCGGTCTGGGAGAGAAGTTCGTATTCCGGGGCGTTGGGGGCGATGGATTGCAACATTTCCTGAAGAAATCCCTTCGGATTGATCTCCTCCGGCTGGCTGGCGAGATCGGCAAAGACCTCCTCCATCTGCCGAAGCAGGAAAATCCTCGAGGCCTCGAATCCCCCGTCCAGGTAGATCGCCCCGACCACGGACTCAAAGGCATCGGCCAGCGTTGAAGCCCGTTCGCGTCCACCGCTCGCCTCTTCCCCGCGCCCCATCATCAGAAAACTGCCGAGATCCAGCGCCAAAGCCCGCTCGCGCAGCGCCATGCGGGACACAATCCGCGTCCGCAACTTCGTCATCCGCCCTTCGCTGAAGTCCGGAAACATCCGGAACAGGTGCTCGGTCACGACCACCTGGATCACGGCATCGCCGAGAAATTCGAGCCGCTGGTTGTCGAACGGATAATCCTTTCTCTCCAGCGAGATGCTTGGATGCGTGAGCGCCTCGGCCAACAACAGGGCGTTGCGGAATTTGTAGCCCATCCGCCCCTCAAGCGGATTCATGATCGAGGACGTCAACATATCAGGCCCGCCCGCCGAGAAGATGATCGGGATTCAATTTCTTGAGGGCCGGAACCGTGAAAAGCCCGTCCTTGCGGATCAGCTTCCCGTCGAACCACACCTCTCCCCCGCCGTAATCCGGACGTTGGATGCAGACCATGTCCCAATGGATCCGGCTCGTGTTTCCATTCCCCGCGATCTTGTAGGCCTGCCCGGGAGTGAAATGGAACGAACCCGCAATCTTCTCGTCAAACAGGATGTCCCGCATCGGATGGAGAATGTGGGGATTGAATCCCAGGCTGAATTCCCCGATGAACCGCGCCCCGGCATCGCTGTCGAGGATCTTGTTGAGAGCCGACGTGTTGTTTGCGGTGGCATTGACGATGCGGCCTTTGGAAAATTCCAACCGTACGCTGTCGAATGCCTGGCCCTGGTAAATGCTCGGGACATTGAACGACACATGCCCCTCCACACTGGTCTTCACCGGACAGGAAAACACCTCGCCATCCGGGATGTTGCGGTCGCCCCCGCAGGTCACCGAGCCGATTCCCTTGATCGAAAACCGCAGATCCGTTCCCGGCCCCTTGAGGTGGACCCGGTCGGTCCGGTCCATCAACGCCTTGAGGGCATTCATGCCGGGAGTCATCCGCGAATAATCCAGCGTGCAGACACGGAAGAAAAAATCCTCGAAAGCGGGAGTGCTCATCTGCGCCTGCTGGGCCATCGCCGGAGTCGGCCATCGGAGCACCACCCATTTCGTCCGGTTGATCCGCCAATCCATCACCGGCCGCATTTTTCCGGTGATCAATCGCATCTTCTCGTCCGGCACGTCCGACATCTCCGTGATGTTGTGGCTCCCGCGCACCGCGATGTAGGCCTGCATTTTTTTCATCCTCAGGAGCTCGACCCCGCTGGAAACGGCGAGTTGCGGCTCCGTCGCTCCAAGGGACAGTTCCCTGGCAATCCGCGAATGGTGGACATTCACAAACGGCACCGCCCCGGCGGCCCTCACCGCCCGGATCAGGGACACCGCGATCTCATCCGGAGCATCAAACACCTCGATGAGGACGTTCTCGCCCTTCGCGAGCCTGGTGGAATGGCGGGTCAAAACATCGGCCAACTTGTCACAGCGCGGATCGTGCATTCCGCCGAATCTCTTCCTCCCGCGGGAAAAATCAATTCCGGAATGCACGGGAACTTCCGGCGATGTTTTTTCGCTTCTCCATTGCCCGGCACGAATTCCTGTGCTCAAATCATCGTTTGCCCATGAATGTCGTTTGTGACCCACAACCCAATTGTATCGTCAACCTGCAAGTCGAACTCCCCGCCGACCAGGTGACCCGTGAATGGCAGTCCGTTGCCAAAGATTTCCAACGCCACGCCCGCATCCCCGGCTACCGTCCCGGCAAGGCTCCCCAATCGCTCATCGATTCCCGGTTTGCCAAGGACATCCGCGAGGAACTGGAAAAGAAACTTCTCCGCGAGAGCATCAACGACGCGATCAAGCAGAAGAACCTCCGGGTTCTTACGGTCGCAAAAGTCGAGGACGTGCAAATCGGAGCCGACAAGACCATGCGCTACCGCGCCAGCGTCGTCACGGCCCCGGAATTTGATCTGCCCGATTATTCCGCGCTCACCGTCGAGGTGGCCAGGCGCCCGGTCACCGATGCCGATGTCGAGAAATGGCTGGAGCAGTTCCGCGAACCGCACGCCACGTTTGAAACCGTCGAAGGCCGCCCCCTGGCGATGGGTGACTATGCCGTGATGACCTACGAGGGAAAAATCGGCGACCAATTGCTCTCCGAAGCCCTCCCCAAGGCTCCCGCCCAATTGCAGGGCCGCAGAAACGCCTGGATCTTCATGGATGAAGGCACGCTCATTCCCGGTTTCGCCAAGGCCGCCGAAGGCATGACCATCAACGAGGAACGCACCTTCACCCTGGACGTCCCGGCGGACTTCCCGTTGGAAGACCTCCGCGGCTCGAAGGTCACCTATTCCACCACCCTCCACGGCATCAATGTCAAGCAGCTCCCGCCGCTGGACGATTCCCTCGCCGAAAAAATCGAGGCCGGAAAAACTTTGGAGACGCTCCGCAAGGAAATCCGCGACCATCTCGAAAAACTCGCCGACTCCCAATTCGAAAACGGAAAACGCAACGCCGCGCTCAAACAACTCCTCGCCTCGGTCCAATGCGAACTCCCCGAGCAGGCTGTCCAACGCGAAGTCTCCGGCATCCTCCGTGAAATCGTTCAGGAAAATCAGGTCCGCGGCGTCAGTGACGACGAATTGCGCTCCCACCAGGACGAACTTGTCGGCATCGCCCAGCGAAGCGCCATCGACCGCGTGCGCGGCAACTTCCTCCTCCTGCGCGTGGCGGAGAAAGAAAAACTCGAAGTCACCGAGACCGACATGCTCATGGCCGTCTCCGAGATGTCCCGCCGTTACGAGATCCCCGTGAAAAAACTCGTCAAGGATCTGCAATCCCGCGAAGGCTTCGGCCCGATCCGCGAACAGATTCTCATGGGCAAGGCACTTGATTTGATCGCTTCCAATGTTACCGTTCGCGAACCGGCGGCGGGAACTCCCGCGGCCACAGCCTGATATTCCATTCTATGTTGGTTCCCATCGTTGTTGAACAGACCGGGCGCGGAGAGCGCAGTTACGACATTTACTCGCGGCTCCTCAAGGACCGCATCATCTTCATCGGCACGCCGATTGACGACCATGTCGCCAACCTTGTGATCGCCCAGCTCCTCTTCCTCCAGATGGAAGACGGCAAGAAAGACATCAACATCTACATCAACTCCCCGGGGGGCTCGGTCACCGCCGGCCTCGCGATCTACGACACCATGCAGTTCGTCACATGTGACGTGAACACCTACTGCATGGGCATCGCCGCCAGCATGGGAGCCGTCCTGCTTTGTGCCGGAACCAAGGGCAAACGCTATGCCCTGCCGAATTCCGACATCATGATCCACCAGGTCTCCGGAGGAGCCCAGGGACAGGCGAGTGATGTGGAGCGCCAGGTCGAGTTCATGTTCAAACTCAAGAAGCGCTTGAACGGCATCCTTTCCCATCATACGGGAAAATCCATCGAGCAGGTCGAGAAAGATGCCGACCGGGATTATTACATGACCGCCGAGGAAGCCAAGGCCTACGGCCTCGTGGACGAAGTCGTCTCCTCCCGCAAGGAAGTCAAGGAACCCGAAAAGCCGGCTGAATAGAACGCTCCCGCATGGCCCGCTCGAATAATCTGACCATGTGCTCCTTCTGTGGCAAAAGCCACGCGGAGGTCCGCAAACTGATCGCGGGTCCGGGAGTTTACATCTGCGACAGTTGCATCACCGTCTGCAAAGGGATTCTGGACAAAGAATTCAAAGAGGAAAACAAGAAGGCCAAAAGCGCCATCCGTGTTCCCAAGCCGGCGGAAATCAAGAATCAACTTGACCAGCATGTGATCGGCCAGGACCAGGCGAAGAAGGTTCTCGCCGTTGCGGTCCACAACCATTACAAGCGCCTGCTTCAGGAAGCCCCGTCCTCGGTCGGGCTCGATCCTCTTGCCGAGGTCGAAATTGAAAAGAGCAACATCCTGCTCATCGGCCCCACCGGTTCGGGCAAAACCCTTCTTGCACGCACTCTCGCCAAGCTTCTCGATGTCCCCTTTTGCATTGCCGACGCCACCTCGATCACCGAGGCCGGCTATGTCGGTGAAGATGTCGAGAACATCGTCCTGCGCCTTCTCCAGAATGCCGACTACGATGTCAAACGCTGCGAGATGGGCATCGTCTACATCGACGAAATCGACAAGATCGGTCGCAAGACCGACAATGTCAGCATCACCCGCGATGTCTCCGGCGAAGGCGTCCAGCAGGCTCTCCTCAAAATGCTCGAGGGAACGGTCTGCAACGTCCCCCCGCAAGGCGGCCGGAAACATCCCCATCAGGAATACATCCAGATCAACACGGAAAAAATCCTCTTCATCTGCGGCGGAGCTTTTGTCGGACTCGACAAGATCATTCACCGCCGGATCGGCGGACGATCGATGGGCTTCCACACCCGAGTGGATGTCTCCGAGGATCTCCTCAACAAGGAAACGCTGAAAAAAGTCGAACCTGAAGATCTCCTCAGCTTCGGACTCATCCCCGAATTCATCGGACGCCTTCCCGTCGCCACCACTCTCGACGAACTCACCGAGGACCAGCTTGTGACGATCCTCACCGAGCCGAAGAACGCGATGGTGAAGCAATACACCAAGCTTCTCGGCATGGACGGAGTCGGCCTCAACATGACCAAGGACGCTCTCCGCGCCCTGGCTGCGGAAGCGGTCAAAAAAGGCACCGGAGCCCGCGCCCTCCGTGCCATGCTCGAACGAATCATGCTCGACATCATGTTCGAAGCTCCCGGCCGCGATGACATCGCCGAGATCACAATCAACCGCGCCGTCGTCGAAGGCAAACGCTCCCCGATCATCCGCAAAAAGCAGGAAAAAGACGCCGCCTGACGAAACGGAATTCCCGGAGAAACCCTCCGGGGAACGCACGCGTGTCCGGGTTGGCGGCCCGCCGGTCCGTTTTTTCATCGGGATGCCGGAAACCACACCCCGGGGACGGGAATCCTCCCCGGAAGGAGAAGCTTCCCACCCCTATTTCTCCTGCGTTTGCCTGGGAAGCCGACTTGGGAAATCTTGTTCATCCTGTCCAAAAGCCGCTTCTGGGTTCGTTTAGTCATTGCCCTCACCCTCCCGTGTTTGAAAAACTCATCGGCTCTTCCATGAAGATTCCCTCACTCCTCCGGCTCGTCGTCGTTTCAGCTCTCTCCGTCGGGTTTGCCCATGCGGATGTCAAACTTCCCGCCATCATTTCCGACCACATGGTCCTCGAAAAAACCACGAAAGTTCCCATCTGGGGCAAGGCGGATCCCGGCGAGGAAATCACGGTGACACTCAACGGTCAGACGGTCAAAACCCAAACCGGCGCGGATGGAAAGTGGATGACGGCATTGAATCTCAAGGATTCGGCGGCAGGTCCGTTTGAAATGACGGTGGAAGGAAAAAACAAGCTGACCATTCAGGATGTCGTCGTGGGCGAAGTCTGGGTGGCTTCCGGACAGTCAAACATGGAGTGGGTTCTCAAAAACACCACCGACGCCGAAAAAGAAATCGCCGGTTCCGCCAATCCCCTGTTGCGCCAGTTTCTTGTCAAAAAAACTGCCTCTCCCGAGCTTCAGGATGATACCGAAGGCCGCTGGGTGGCCGCATCTCCCGAAACATCCGGAGATTTCACCGCTGTGGGATATTTCTTCGGAAAGAAACTTCAGAGCGAACTGAAGGTTCCCGTGGGATTGTTGAACACCTCCTGGGGAGGAACTCCCTCGGAAGCTTGGACCAGCACCCAGGCTCTCGAAAGTGTCCCCGACCTGGCCTCTTCCAGCAAACGCATCCGGGAGGCCCTGGAACAGTACCCCAAGGAAAAAGCCGCCTTCGTGAACGGCCTTGCCGCCTGGATCAAGGAAACCGGACACGAGGACAAGCCCACCGCCGATGTCTCAGCCTTTGCCGGAATGGATGTTTCTCCCGAAGGCTGGGTGACCATCAGCCTCCCCGGAGCGGTTCGCACAAAAGATCTCCCCTATTCCGGAATCGTCTGGCTTCGGAAGGATGTTGATGTTTCCAAAAAAACAACGGGGCTTGCCCTCTACCTCCCCATCAATGGATACGACAGCGTCTATTGGAATGGAAAACTGCTCAAGCAAACCACCTGGCAGGAATTTCCCGGCACGGGGTTTGTGCGGCGTCAGGGACCTTATAACATCCCGCCCGAAGCCATCAACGAAGGTCGCAATGTCCTGGCCATCCGCCTCTATGAACCGGTGCGTCCGGCGGATTTTTTTGCCGCCCCAATGGCAGGCAACATCTCCCTGACTGGAAATTGGCAGGCCAAAACCGAAGTGGCATTCCCTCCGGTGGATGCCCAGAAAATTGCCAGCGCCCCCAAGCCTCCAGTCAATCCAACGCTCCCGCAATTCGCCGCTTCCTATCTCTACAACGGAATGATCAATCCGATCCTTCCCTACGCGATCAGCGGCACCATTTGGTACCAGGGAGAAGCCAATTCGGGACGCGCCATCCAATACCGGACCGCCTTCCCGCTCATGATCGCCGACTGGCGTAAGCAATGGAATCAGGGCGACTTTCCTTTCTATTTCTGCCAGCTTGCCAACTACATGGAAAAGAAAACCCAGCCCGATGAAAGTGGCTGGGCAGAACTTCGCGAAGCCCAATCCCTGACCCTCAGGCAACCGAACACCGGTCAGGCCGTCCTCATCGACATCGGGGAATCGGGCGACATCCATCCCCGCAACAAAAAAGATGTGGGAGACCGGCTCGCCGCCATTGCCCTCGCCAGGGACTACGACAAGTCCATTCCGTATTCCGGCCCGGTTTACGATTCCATGCAGGCCGGGGAGGGAAAGATCACCCTCTCTTTCCGCAACACCGATGGCGGCCTCGTGGCAGGAACCCTGCCGAAAACCTACATCGTCCAATCCAAAACCAACGAGACAGCCCCGCTCGTCCGAAACACCCCGTCCAGTCAGCTCGAAGGCTTCGCCATTTGTGGTGAAGACAAGAAGTGGGTGTGGGCGGATGCCAAAATCGACGGAGACAAGGTCGTGGTCTGGTCGGACAAGGTGCCCACGCCCGTCGCCGTGCGCTATGCGTGGGCGAACAATCCGACATGTAACCTCTACAACGGCGCGGGTTTCCCCGCATCGCCTTTTCGCACCGACGACTTTCCGCCCACAACATTGGCCGGGAAATACTGAGCCCTCCGGACACCGGAACATCCATGCAATTACCCCGCGATGTTCCGGTGCGAAGAGTCATGGTCTTCCGCTTCGTCCTCGCTTTTTTTTGTACAATCGTCTCATCGATGGCGGAAACGCCTGCCGATCACAAAAGCACGGACGGCCCGGCCATTTACCTGCTTGAAGAATTCCACGAGGGGGCAAAAAAACTCCTCCACTGGAAATACAACGGAGGCCTGACAGAGTGGACATCTGTGGAAGTGTCGGACTCCGACGGGCGGGTGCTTGCAAAAATCCCCCGTCCCGGCGACTCCTTCGATCTCTCCCGCCTGCCGGAATCAACAAAACTTTTGCTTACCCCGGTCACCAGCAATGGCACGCAGGGCATTCCCATCGCCTTCACCCCGGGAACCGTCTCCCTCTCCCCACCCCTCCGTGTGTTCGGGCGTATCGGCATCCGCCCGGCGGGAGACTTTGCGGAATTCTTCAACCTCGCCACAGGACTCACTTTCCACCCGCGCGGCTGCAACTACGTGCCGCTCCGCGGGGATCACTCGCTCTTCCAGGCCGCAACAGGCGACACCACGTCCGATTACGATCCCCTCGATGCGGAATCCATGCTCAGACTGCTGGGAGACAGCGGCTACAATACCGTCCGAATCTTTCTTGCAGGCCGCAACCGGAAAAATCCCGGTCTCGCAGGGGAACTGGATACAGAAGGTCTCTACATTCCCTATCTGGATCATCTTGCCGACTTTCTCTCACGCGCCGCCAACCATGGCATCTATGTGATCATCAACTTTTGCGACAGAAACCTGCCGTTGAACCGCTATTTCGACAAACGCAGCGACAAGGCAGCCGGTACAAACCAGGCCGTGCTGGCCAGCAAAGGAGTGGAAGCCCAGATGGAGCAACTCGTTTCCACACTGACCTATCTCAAACAAAAAAACCCGGCCTTGTTGCAAGTGCTCCTGGCTGTGGAATTCAACAACGAAGTGTCACTCAAACTCACCCGGTGGCCGTTCGACCAACAGTCACCGGTGACTCTGGCCAATGGAAAAACCTATGACATGCGCCGGGAAGAAGACCGTCTCCGCGCCTTTGAGGAGGGGCTGTTGTTTTACTGGACCGTACTTCATGACGCCGTCAAGAAGGTGGATCCGAATCTGTTGACCTGTGAGGGGGCCTTCACTGCCTATGCCGTCGGTCGCGATCTTCGTCATCCGGAGGCTTTTGTGCCGGACAAAGTGGCTCCCGGATACGAGTGGGATCTTGAACTCGGCAGCCGTTGTCCGCCATCCATGCTCCTCTTCGCACGGAGTCCGCTCGACTTCATCGATCTCCACGTTTACCTGCGTTGCCCGCCGGAGGAAAATGCAGTGGAAGCCTCCTCTGCCCTGGAAAGCGTGGACTTCAAGAAAGCCGCAGCCGAAGGACTGCTGGCAAAAAAGCCGCTCGTTCTCGGTGAATTCGGTTCCCACAAACCCAAAGGTTCCCGGGCGATGGACAAAACATTTCTCGAGGCCTGCCAACGCTATGAAGCCACACGCAGGATCTTCTGCCACGATGCTCATTTCACAGGCTGGTTGCTCTGGGCTTTCGACACTTTTGAGCAAACCAACATTCACCAGGTCATGGCTGATGGCGGTGTGTTTCTCCAGACATTTGCCACCTTCCCTCCCTGGCCGGATCATCAGCGCAACGCTCCGGTTCTCCATCCGGAATATCTTGTTCCACTGCCCTTGGATTTGAAAAACGTCCCCCCAACCGGTAAAAATCAAGGATTCCTTATCAGGCAATCCCTGCCCCCTTCCTGAGGGTTCATGCTCCCGGTCAAGGATTGCAGCGAATTCCGGAGCCGCCCCATTTACAGAAATCCAACAGGGTGGCTTGATGGTGGGGCATGTCTCCCAAATCCCTCGAAATTCATCCCGGCGGCGGAGTCAATCTCCCCAAGGGCATCGCGCTTCTCAAAGATTCCCTCCTGAACAAAGGCACTGCCTTCACCCCTGAAGAAAGAGATGCCCTGGGCCTGCGGGGCCTCCTGCCACCCCGCATTTTCCCCATGTCCCAGCAGGTGGAACGGGCCCTGATACAGTTCCGCAAAAAGGAGTCCGATCTCGAAAAATACATTTTTCTCACCGCTCTCCAGCAGCGCAATGAAACCCTCTTTTTCCGTCTTCTCCTCGACCACCTCGAAGAGACGATGCCCATCATTTACACCCCCACGGTCGGACAGGCCTGCCTCGAATACGGCGGCATTTTCCGCAGCCCCCGGGGTCTTTGGATCAGCATTGAAGATCGCGGACGGGTCGAAAGCGTCCTGCGGCACTGGCCGAACCAGGGCGTCAAACTCATTGTGGTCACCGATGGCGAACGCATCCTCGGGCTCGGGGATCTCGGGGCGCTCGGCATGGGAATTCCGGTCGGAAAGCTGGCTCTTTACACCGCCTGTGCGGGACTCCATCCGTATTACTGCCTGCCCATCACCCTCGATGTGGGCACCAACAACGAAAAACTCCTCGAAGACCCGTTCTATATCGGCCTTCCCCGCAAGCGGGCACACGGCGCGGAGTATTCCGAATTTTTGGAGGAGTTTCTGACCGCGAGCCAGAAAGTTTTCCCGGGAAGCCTGATCCAGTTCGAGGATTTCGGAAACCACAATGCTTTTGACCTCCTTGGAAAATGGCACGACCGGATCTGTTGCTTCAATGACGACATCCAGGGCACGGCTGCCGTCGCCCTGGCGGGACTGATCGCCGCGACAAAGGAAACCGGTGTGCCGCTTCGCGAACAAAAAGTGCTTTTCCTGGGAGCAGGCGAGGCAGGCACGGGCATCGGAGAACTTTTTGTCCGCGCCCTGGCAGGCGAAGGCGTCAACGAAGCGGAAGCCCGCAAACGCTGCTGGTTCGTGGATTCCCGCGGCCTGCTCGTCAAAAACCGCGGAGACGAGATGCCTGCCCACAAGCTCCCGTTCGCCCACGAAGCCGAGCCGGTCACCTCGCTTGCCGGAGCAGTGGAAAAAATTCGTCCGACCGCTCTGGTCGGCGTCTCGGGCGTTGGCCGCGCTTTCACTCCGGAAATCCTCCAGGCCCTGGCCGCCATCAACGAACGCCCCATTGTTTTCGCCCTTTCCAATCCCACCTCCAAAGCCGAATGCACGGCGGAAGAAGCCTGTCTCCACAGCGAAGGCCGGGCCATCTTCGCCAGTGGCAGTCCGTTCCCTCCGGTCGAATGGAACGGTCGCACCCAGCATCCCGGACAGGGCAACAATGTTTACATCTTCCCTGGTGTCGGTCTGGGAGCCCTGGCCTGCGCGGCCAGCCGGGTGGACGATTCCATGTTCCTCGCCGCCGCCCGCACCCTGGCCGCCGAGGTCACCCCGGAAGACCTTGCCAAAGGCAGTGTCTATCCCTCGCTCAAGCGAATCCGTGCCGTCTCAAAAAAAATTGCCGTCGCCGTGGCGGAACAGGCCTACGCTCTCGGCTATGCCCGGCTCCCCCGAACAGCCGATCTGGACCGTCAGGTGGCGGATCGGATGTTCATCCCGGATTACAAAGATTATTGATTCCAAAAAATCGAAAAATCCCCGGACAAAAAAAATTTAAAAAAACTCTTGCATCCGGAAAGAACTTGGATACTTTCTTCATCGTTCTGGGGGGAACAGCAGGCCGTCGTAACACTCGTTGCGGCGGCCTGCATTTTTTTTGTTTCGAGAAGTCTTCGTGACGGAATCCGATTCGACGCTATGATGTTTTCTTTCCTCACCCATGATTTTCCTTGGAATTGACTGCGGCACACAGAGCACAAAAACGATCGCTTTGGATTGGGAGACGGGGATCGTACTGGCATCCGCCCGGCAGGCCTACGGCTTTGTTCCCCATCTCCCTCCCGGAGCAATGGAACAGGACCCCGCAGAGTGGATTGCCGCGGCGGACAGCACCATCCGCAAAGTTCTTGCCGATTTGGGAGACCGAAAGACGGAGGTGCGGGGAATCGGAGTCAGCGGTCAACAGCATGGACTCGTCCCCCTGGATGCCGATGGGCAGGTGGTTCGTCCCGCAAAATTGTGGTGCGACACGTCCACGACCGTGCAATGCGGGGAGATCACCCGTCATTTCGGCGGCCCGGGAGAAATCATCCGGCGAACCGGCAATGCCATGCTTCCCGGCTACACGGCTCCCAAGATTCTCTGGCTCCTGCAAAACGAACCGGAAAACTGGAAACGAACCGCAACCGTCCTGTTGCCGCATGATTACCTGAATTTCTGGCTGACCGGATCTCCGGGCATGGAATATGGGGATGCTTCGGGCACCGCATTGCTGGACATCACATCCCGGCAGTGGGCCCGGGACATGGTGGATTTCATCGCGCCCGATCTTTTTTCGAAACTCCCCCCCCTCCGTCCCTCCTCCCGGGCGGCGGGGCACCTGACCGGATACCTCGCAAAGGAATGGGGCTTGTCCCCGGATGTTGTCATCAGCGCCGGCGGCGGGGACAACATGATGGGAGCAATCGGCACCGGCAACATCAAGCCCGGCATCGTCACTGCCAGCCTCGGCACTTCGGGGACACTTTACGCTTTTTCGGAAACGCCGGTCATCGATCCCCGGGGCGAGGTCGCGGGATTTTGCGACAGCACCGACCACTGGCTGCCACTCGTCTGCACCATGAATCTGACATTGGTCACCGAGCATGTGAGAAACCTTTTTTCATGGGATTTTTCCGCCCTGGATGCTGCGCTGGAGTCTGTGCCTGTGGGATCGGACGGACTGCTCCTGCTTCCCTACCTCACCGGCGAACGCACTCCGAACCTGCCGCACGGCAGCGGCGTGCTGCATGGATTGACGTTGTCAAATTTCACCCCGGCCCATCTTGCCCGTGCCGCATCCGAATCCGTGACCATGGGCCTTGGCTATGGTCTCTCGCGCTTCCGCGAACTCGGGCTCGCCCCGTCGGAAATCCGTCTGACCGGCGGCGGGAGCAACAGTCCGGTCTGGCGGCGGATTTGTGCCGATGTCTTCGGGGTGCCCGTGGTGTGTCTGCGCAGCGGAGAAGGAGCCGGGCTCGGGGCAGCCATCCAGGCGGGTTGGACAGCCGGAGAAAATGCGGTCCTGGCGGACCTCACCTCCCGCCTTGTGGAAACCGACGAGTCCACCCGGGTGGAGCCCGACGAAAAAAACACCTCCATCTATGCCGCTTTGCTGGAAAAATCGCGACTTCTCCGCGAGACTCTCCAAGGAAAGGATCTCCTTTGATGCGCATCGTGCTCGCAGCCACCGGTGCCAGTGGCACCATTTATCTGCAACGGCTTCTCGACCATCTCTCCGGTCCGGAGCATGAGCTGCATCTCGTGCTCACCCCGTATGCCAGGCAGGTGGTAAGTGAGGAGACCGGCGGATTGCGCCTGCCGCCGAATGTCACCGAACATTCGGACAAAAGCATGAACGCCCCGTTTGCCAGCGGCTCGGCCCTGTTCGACGCCATGGTGATCTGTCCCTGCTCGATGGGAACACTGGGCCGCATTGCGGCGGGCACAAGCGAGACGCTCACCCTGCGCGCCGCAGATGTCTTTTTGAAAGAACGCCGCAAACTCATCCTCGTGCCCCGGGAAACCCCGTGGAGCCGGATCCATGCCCGAAACGCACTGACCGTCCTTGAAGCAGGTGCCGTCCTGCTTCCGGCCATGCCCTCCTTTTACAGTCATCCCAAAACCTTCGAGGACCTTGCCGACACGGTCGTCTGGAGAATCCTCGACCAAATCGGACTCCCCGCACCCAACGCCTGCCGGTGGCAGGAGACAGGAGATGAATAACCGCTTCGATGTCGCCATCATTGGCGGAGGTCCGGCCGGCAGCACGGCGGCCGCCCTCCTGGCCCTGGCCGGAAGAAAGGTGGTGGTTTTGGAAAAAGACCGCTTCCCGCGATTCCACATCGGCGAGTCCCTGCTTCCCAGCTCCATGTCCACCCTCGCCCGGACAGGTGTGCTTCCAAAGATTGAAGCGGCGGGGTTCCTGAAAAAATTCGGGGCCGAAGTCGCTTCGGACGACGGCAGCAAGGAAGCCCGGTTTTATTTCAAGGATGGCTTCCAGCCCCAGTGTGACCATGCGTTTCAGGTCGAAAGAGCGGAGTTCGACAAGCTTCTCCTCGACCATGCGCGGGAGAAGGGAGCCGAAGTCCATGAAGAAACTCCGGTGTCCGGAGTGTCCTTTCCTCCGGAGGAAGTCCACCTTCAGACCCCGCGGGGGATTTTTTCGGCTTCCTACCTGCTCGACTGCTCCGGAAGGAACACTCTTCTGGGCTCGCAGCTCGACATGAAATACCATTACAGAGGGCTCAACAAATTTGCCGTCTACGCGCACTACGAAAATGTTCCGCGACCGGAAGGAATGGCCGGCACGCTCACCCGCATGGTGCGCGCAAAGGACCGGTGGTTTTGGATGATCCCGCTGAGTCCGACGAAAATGAGCATCGGAGTCGTCATGGACACCGCCCACTTCCGGACCACACATACCACCACGGAAAACGTCCTGCTGGAAAATCTGGAAAGTCTGCCCCTCATGAAAGAGCGGCTGGCACACAGCCGACGGTGTTCGCCGGTCCATGCGAGCGGCGACTATTCCTATGGGAACACCTCGCTGCACGGCGACCGGTGGTTGCTCGTCGGCGATGCCGCCGGCTTCATCGATCCGATCTTCAGCAGCGGAATTTTTCTGGCCATCATGGGCGCGGAACTCGCCGCCGACACGGTGGATGAAGCACTCCGTGACCCCCGCACGAAACTCCGCTCCTTTCCCCTCTACGAACGCAAGATGCGCGGGGTGATGAACCTTTACCTCGATTTTGTGAGATCCTGGTATCGCCAGGAATTTGTGGAGATCCTCCTCAATCCGCGCAACATCCTGGAAATTGTCCCCGCGGTGAATGCGGTGCTGGCGGGCAATGTCAACGGCTCGTTTGCCCTCGCCTGGCGGCTTGCACTCTTCCGCACAATCGTCACGATCCAGCGCTTCTTCCCACTATGCCCGAGACTTTCCCTTTCATCCGAAACCCCATGAGAAACCTGGTTCTTGCCGTCTTCCTTTGCCTGGGAGCCTGCGCTTCCCGCCCCGATGCCGTCGACTGGACCCCGCCGCTCCAGAATTCCCGCGCCGCATTCCTCTGGAAACACGCGGGGGGCAGCCTGGCGGGTGAGGCGGAAATCACCAACGATGTCCGTGGAAATGTCCAGCTCCGCCTGACCAAGGATCTCCCCCGGCCGCTTCTCGAAATCACCTCGATGACGAATGGAAAATTCTACGCCTCCGGTCCTCTTGCCGGAGGGGGATGGTCGGGAGACTCCTCCCGGGCTCCGCTGCGCTTCAGCCTCTGGACCGCGCTCCCCGCAGCCTGGCGGGGCGCCCACCCCGCCCGGGACGGACGCCAGGAGGTTCACACCGACAGCTATCGGGCCGCGGTCTGGAAGGAAGCCGGGCGAATCCGCGAGCTCAGTGTGAGTTCCGTGGACAATGGAGAGGTCATTCGCCTCGTTTTCCGCTGATCCACACTTGACGTGCGGGCGGGACAAGCTCTTATTGACGCGAATTTCCAGCCATGAACCGACTGCATTCCACTCTTCTCGTTCTCGGACTCGCCGCCATGGCGGGCTGTGCCTCCTACGACACACGTCTCACGAGCACTTCCACAAAGTATCTCGGACAGGACGGTTCCATCATCGCCCGCTCCAGTGAATCCACTCTTGCCGAGAAAAACTCCTACTGGGACGGCGACGGAGTCTCGGGGGCACCTTCGATCCTCATCGATCTTTCCGAGCAGACCGCTTCTTTCTACAAAGGCTCGAAACTTGTCGGCGTCTCCGCCATCTCCAGCGGACGCGAGGGCTTCGGCACACCGGTCGGAAATTACAAGATCCTCCAGAAAAATCCGAATCACGTTTCAAATCTCTATGGGGACTATGTGGATGCCAATGGCACCGTGCTCGTCCGGAATGTCGATGTGAAAAAGGATCCCAAACCTCCGGGAGCGGTCTTCGCGGGAGCTCCGATGCCCTTCTTCATGAGACTCTCCAACGGTGGTGTGGGCATGCACCAGGGCTTTCTCCCGGGTGTTCCCGACAGCCACGGCTGCATCCGGATGCCGGAAAAAATGGTGAAGATCTTTTTTGAAAACGTTTCTGTCGGAACACCCGTCCGGGTCGTGAATTGATGCCCAGCCAATTGACCGGGATCAAAGCCTGGGGGCATTTCTTCTTGTCAGCGGACAAGGTGTGGAGATCCTAGCCCGCGTTCATTTTCATAAAAACCAACCAACATCATATGTCAGCAACAACCATCACCGCCATCCGTGCCCGTCAAATCCTTGATTCCCGTGGAAACCCCACCGTCGAAGCCGACGTGGAACTTGCCGGAGGCATCTTTGGACGCGCGGCGGTCCCCAGTGGAGCCAGCACCGGGGAACATGAAGCCGTGGAACTCCGCGATGGAGTCAAAACCTCCTACCTCGGAAAAGGAGTCACCAAAGCCGTTGCAAACGTTGGCAAGCTCCTCGCCCCCGCCCTCGTGGGCCTCGACGCCCTCGACCAGATCGGCCTCGACAAAACCATGCTCGCCGTGGACGGAACCCCGACCAAGAAGAAAGTCGGTGCCAATGCCATTCTCGCCGTCTCCCTCGCCGCCGCCAAAGCCGCCGCCGCGCAGATCGGCACCCCGCTTTACAAATATCTCGGCGGACCAAACGCCAAAGTGCTTCCCGTGCCGATGATGAACATTGTCAACGGCGGCGCCCACAGCGATGCCCCGATTGACTTCCAGGAATTCATGATCGTTCCGAAGAACTTCCCGACTTTCTCGGAAGCCCTTCGCGCCGGCACGGAAATCTTCCACGCCCTCAAAGGCGAACTGAAGAAGCGCGGTCTTTCCACAGCCATCGGTGACGAGGGGGGATTTGCCCCCGCCTTCACCTCGGCCGAAGATGCTCTCGACACGATCGCCAAGGCCGTGAAAGCCGCCGGTTACAAATTCGGCAAGGACGTCTTCATCGCCCTGGATGCCGCCTCGAGCGAATTCTACGACGCCACGAAGAAATCCTATATCTTCAAGAAATCCGACGGCTCGAAGCTCACCGACGACCAGCTTGTCGACTACTATGTCAAACTTTGCGCCAAGTATCCGATCATTTCGATCGAGGACGGCTGCTCGGAAAACGACTGGACCGGTTGGAAAAAACTCACCGACGCCCTTGGTGACAAGGTGCAGCTCGTCGGCGACGATCTCTTCGTCACCAACGTCGAGTTTCTCCGCAAAGGCATCGACCTCGGCGTCGGCAACTCGATCCTCGTCAAGGTCAACCAAATCGGTTCGCTCACGGAAACCCTCGACGCGATCGAATTGGCCAAAGAGAACAAATACACCGCCGTCATCAGCCACCGCTCGGGCGAAACCGAGGACACCACGATCTCCGACATCGCGGTGGCCACGAACGCCGGACAAATCAAAACCGGTTCGCTCTGCCGCACCGACCGCGTCGCCAAATACAACCAGCTCCTCCGCATCGAGGAAGAACTGGGCGACGACGCCATCTACGGCGGAAAAATGAGAAGCTGATTTTTCACGAATTCGGTTCTTTCACAGAAACGGGGCGCCGGACGGTCCGAGCGCCCCGTTTGCTTTTTCAAAGCCGGGAACGGTTTTCTCCGCGTGCTCTGCGTCGCTGCGTGAGGAATCGCCGATCCGGATTCAAAACAGCCGAAATTCTGTGCAAAGTCCCTCGGATTCCGGTATTGGCAGAAACGTCATGCGAGAAATCCCGCGTTTTCTTCCCAGGTGGAAAATTTTTGCCCCGGCCTTTTGGCTGGCATGCATTGCCTGGGCGGGGATTTTGATCTTCGCCTCCTCCCAGCCGGGCATTCCCTGTCCAGAGACTCCGGTGCTCGGCATGGACAAGATCATGCATTTTTTGTTTTTCGCAGCCGGAGCCATCGCATGGGGTGCGGCGATCCGGGCGACCTTCACCATCCGCTGGGCAAGTCTCTTTCTTGTCGTCATCCTTGCTCTCAGCGTCTTCGGGCTTGCGGATGAAATCCACCAGCTGTTCGTGACCGGACGGAGCGGTGGAGATCCGTTTGACTGGCTGGTAGATCTCATCGGAACCTCCTGCGGCCTGCTCCTGCTTCGAACCTTCTATGCAAAACAACCCAGAGAAAGCACGGATTCAGGAACTCCGGAGCGAAATTGAACGGCACAACCGGCTCTACTACGAGCAGGCCGCCCCGGAGATTTCCGACCGGGATTTCGATTTGCTTCTCAAGGAGCTGGAAGCGCTGGAACGCGCCCACCCGGATGATGCCCCCTCTCCCGCCAAGCAGGTGGGCGGTCGTCCGTTGGCGGAATTCGAATCCGCACGCCATGTGGTCCCCATGCAGAGTCTGGACAACACCTACTCTGCCACGGAACTCGCGGACTTTCTGGCACGCGTCCGAAAGCTGGCCGGGGAGCTTCTTGTTCCGTTCACGATCGAACCCAAGGTGGATGGAGTGGCCATCGCCCTCCTTTACGAAAAAGGAAAACTCGTCCGCGCAACAACCCGGGGCGACGGAACCACAGGCGACAATGTCACCCAAAACATCCTCACGATTTCGAACATCCCCCCAACCCTGCAAGGCACTCCTCCCGCGCAGATCGAAGTGCGGGGCGAAATTTACCTGCCAAAAACAGTTTTCCTGAGGCTGAACCAGGAACGCGATGAACAGGGACTCCCGGCCTTTGCCAATCCCCGCAATGCCGCCGCAGGCTCGCTCAAGCAACTGGACCCGGCAATCGTCGCCGGACGCGGACTGGCCGGAATTTTTTACGGCTTTGGCGCCTGGACCGGCCCACAACCTCCCACCGGCTCGGAAATCCTCGAGCTCTTCAAAAAATGGGGACTCCCCATCTCGGAAAAAATCCTTCTTGCGGAAACAGACACGGAGGTCGTCGCGGCAGTGGAAGAACTCGGCCGGGTGCGGCACGATTTCTCCTATGAAACCGACGGAGCGGTCATCAAACTGGACAGCATCCGCCTTCGCAACGAACTGGGCTCGACCTCAAAGTCCCCCCGCTGGGCCATCGCCTACAAATACGAGCCGGAGCAGGCGGAAACCCGTCTCCACGCGATCACCGTCCAGGTCGGACGCACCGGCGTGCTCACTCCGGTCGCGGAATTGGAACCGGTCTTCGTCGCGGGAAGCACCGTCTCCAGGGCCACTTTGCACAACGAGGAAGAAATCGCCCGCAAGGACATCCGGATCGGTGACACGGTTGTCGTGGAAAAGGCCGGGGAAGTCATCCCCGCGGTTGTCAGCGTGAAGAAAGACCTCCGCACCGGTGCCGAGCAGATTTTTCGGATGCCGGAAGTCTGCCCTTCCTGCGGCGCGGCTGTCTTCAAAGATGGCGTGGCCTGGCGTTGTGAAAGCCCGGCCTGTCCGGCTCAGCTTCGGCGCCGGATCGAGTATTTCGCCTCGCGCGGAGCAATGGACATCGAGGGATTGGGGGAGGCTCTTGTCGGCCAGCTTGTCGACGCCGGGCTGCTCGGGAGTCTGCCGGATATTTATTCGCTCTCACGGGACGCACTCATCGGTCTCGAGCGCATGGGAGAAAAAAGTGTGTCCAATCTTCTGGAAGCCATCGCCGGGAGCAGGGATCGCCCGCTCTGGAGACTGCTCAACGGCCTCGGCATCCCCCATGTCGGAGTCGCCTCCGCACGCGACCTTGCCGCCCATTTCGGAACCCTTGACGCCCTCGCCGCGGCAGACAAGGAAAGCCTGCTCGCAGTTCACGACATCGGGGAAATCATGGCCGATGCCATTGGCGCATGGTTCCGCTCCCCCGCCACCCGGGAAACCCTCGAAGCCCTCCGCTCCCACGGCTTGAACTTCGGCGAACGGGATGAAACCCGAGGGGCATCTGGAAACACCCTCGCGGGCACCATCTGGGTTCTCACCGGCACGCTCACAATTCCGCGCGATGAAGCGGCCGACATGATCCGCTCGCGCGGTGGAAAAGTCACCGGCAGCGTCAGCAAAAAAACCACCCATGTGCTCGCAGGCTCGGAGGCCGGCAGCAAACTCGACAAGGCCCGGGAACTTGGAATCCAAATTCTCGATGAAGCCGCCTTCCGCTCGCTCTGCCATCCGGAGTGAATTTTTTTCGGGCGAATTCAGTTAACCACAAAAACACCAAGCCACAAAGAGGGGTGGATTTAAAAATCCTTCGAGTCTTTGGGTCTCCGTGGTGAATTTTCTTCTTGTTCGTGAATGGCCCGTGGATCCATGGAGGAATTGTCCGAAATGGGTTGCCGCCCGCAGTCCCTCCCGCTAATCATTGCCGCCGGAGATGCATCCCACGCCGTTCCAAAAGAAAATTTTCTGGGCCGCCATCGCGACCGTGTCGGCCTATGCCATCGGGTACATTCTCTATCTGGTGGGCAGCCTCGTCGTGCAGGCCATCTCATTTTTGCAGCCGGTCCTCATCCCCGTGGCGATCTCCGCCATCCTCGCCTTTCTTCTGGATCCGGTCGTCCGTTGGCTGATGCGGTTCCGGCTGTCCCGGATCTTCAGCATCATCATTGTCTATCTCTCGGTGGCCGCCATTTTTGCCGGAATCCTCATCTGGGTTCTCCCGGCGGGCTACAGGCAGGGCAATGAGTTCCTGAAAGACTTCCCAGCCTACTCCAAAAAAGCCCAGGAACTGGCCCTTTCCACCATGGACCGCCTGCATGCGCTCTCGGAAAATCCTCTTTTCAAGAGTTCCGACGATCCCACGCAGAGCAAGGACCAGTTCACAACATTTGCCGCCAACAGCATCAGCGAAGCCGGAACATGGCTCCAACAAAAAGTCCCCGACCTCGCGCTGGAATCCGGAAAATTCCTCCAGCGCAGCGTGGGCGGCTTCCTCGGAGTCTTCGGCTTCCTCCTCAGCATGATCCTCGTTCCGATCTTCCTGTTTTTCTTTTTGAAAGACAGCCCGGCCATCGCGAACAATTGGAGCAAATACCTTCCCCTGCGTGCTTCGCCGTTGAAAAGCGAGATCGTCTCGCTTGTCAGCGAGATCAATTCCTACCTCGTCAGCTTCTTCCGCGGCCAGTTGCTGGTGAGCCTCATCGATGGAGCCCTGATTGCCACCGCCCTTCTTGTGATGGGCCTCGACTTCGCCGTCCTCATCGGCCTGATGGTTGGCGTTCTCGGGCTCATTCCCTATCTGGGCATGATGATCACGTGGATTCCCGCGGTGATCATCGCGGCGGCACAGTTTGGTGACTGGGCCCATCCATTCTGGGTCACGGTCATTTTCATCGTCGCCAACAACATCGACGGGATTTTCATCGCCCCGAAAATCGTCGGAGACTCGGTCGGCTTGCATCCGCTCACCGTGATCATCTCGGTCCTGGCCTGGAGTCTGATCCTCGGCGGTCTCCTCGGAGCCCTGCTGGCTGTTCCGCTCACCGCCACACTGAAAGTTCTGTTGAAACGTTATTTCTGGGACAGACCGGCCCCTGCGGTTTCTTCTTCGCCTCCCTGAAGCACGGCCTCAAAGCGGCAGGGTCTGGTAACCCAGACAAAGAAAAATGGTCCGTTCCCCTCCGTCCGGAGCGGGAATTTTCCGGAGTGGCTGGACCTCTTGGAACGCTCCCTTGATCGTTTGCGGCAGATCGTGTCCAATGTAGATCGCGTTGCGTCCCATGAACGGATTCACCCCTTTCTGCTCGGTGAAATACTCGTCCACCACCTTCTCGCTCTCCACAAAATCCGCATAAGATGGCCAGATTCCGAACTGGTTGGAAAGATCCGGAGACTCGGGAACAAACACCGCCGGATACCCTCCCCCGCCCGGCAGATAATATCCCAGCACCGCCGCCAAATCCGCATCCTCCGCAATGAAAAATCCCGCGCCCTCCGCGGCCACCGGCAAATCCCGCGCCGCAGCATGGAGTTCCGCCGCCATCGCTTTCCAGGATCCCCTCCCCAGGCTCCACAGCAGAAAACAGGACATCAGCAGGGCCAGAACCGCCGCGCAGCCGCTCAGAACACTCCCCACCCGGATTTTGCGGATCGAGAACAACCCGAAGGCCAGCAGCGGAACCACACCGAGAAAAGCCGTCGGAACAGCATTCTCCCCGCGCAACAGAAGATAGATCCCCCACCCCCAAACGCACCCGCATCCCGCCAACAAGAACACCGCCCGTCCATGCCGACGGGCATCCTGCACAAGCCAAGCCAGGGCGGCGGCCAGCCCCACCGCCACCGGTGCGGAAAAGGCCTCAAAAAAATCTCCCATGCCGGAAAGAAACGGACCCGCACGAAACTCCCAGGCCGTCTTCCACGTCCCCCCCGCAATCGGAATCCACTCCAGCGCCGCATTCCAGCGAAGCGCCGGCAACAGTGCCAGCGCACACAGCACCACCATGGCCCCCAGACCCACAAGATCTCCCCCCGTCCGACGACGCTCCGAAGACAATGCAAAGAAAACCAGCCCTGTCAGCACAAGAACGGCCTCGTATCGGAACAGCAGCGCCAACGCAAAAAACACCCCCGCCACCGCCCACCAGCCTTTCTTTCCATCCCAGGCCATCCGGGCAAAAACCAGGCCCGTCAGCACAGACACCAACGCCGGCAGAAGCGGTCCCACAGTCACCGCTGCAAAATTGAAAACCGGCAGGACATTCAAAAAAACAACACACCACCCCGCGACCACCTCATCGTAAATCCTCCGCACAAACAGCCAGGCCGCCCAACTGCAAAACAACCCCAGCACAGGCCAGAAGAGCCGTGCCATGTCAAAACTCTCCCCGAATGCGCGCACCAGGAGAGCCGTTCCCGCGGGTCCGTCAAAAAAGCCGGGGGCCAAGTGCCGCGAACACATCCAAAAATACGCTTCCTGCGGGGACACCTCATGGGCCGCAACCCAGACAGCCCGCAGAACGGTGAGCAAAACAAGAACGGGAAACAGAACTTTGGGTTTCATCATCCGATCAACGAAGGGTGTTTTCCATGCCATGCGGGGAACCACTTTGCCCCCCATCTGCGCCAGGCACCATCAAGGCACGCCACCACGAGAAAGGCAATCCCCGCCCCGAGAAAACAGGAGACAATCACATCCGAAGGCCAATGCGAGCCGACATAGATCCGGCTGTAAGCCACCAATGCCGCCGGCAGAAACGCCAGCCAGCCCCACCTGCGGTAAAACACCGCCACCACGGTTGCCATCGCAAAATTGTTGGAAGCATGTCCGGAGGGAAACGAGTTCCCGTTCGCCGGACGGATGCCGGGCTGCGAATATTCTTCCTTCAACGGCCTGCCCACCGCGAGGAATCGGGGCTTTGCCTTCGCCAGATCCAACGTTCTCGCCCCCACAAGCACCTCATGCGGTCGCGGACGCCCGACCAGATTTTTCAGGGTGTCCACCACCACCCCGTCGGTGATCCCGATCGAGAGCCCGATGGCCAGCAACATCATCCGCGCCCGGAACCCGCCGAAGGCCAGAACAGCCAGCCCCCCCACGACCAGAAACGGCCACCAGAAATCCCAACTGGAAGCCACCGCCATCGTCATGTCCAACGCGGGATGTGCCCAGAAGTGATTGATCAAATAGAACGCTTCCTGGTCCATGGAATCCCCCATTCTGTCCGCTCCGCCCGAAAATGTGAAACGGGAAATCCATCCCTCTGAATCAACCCCGAAAACCGTTTTTCTCTGCGGACTCTGCGGCCCTGCGTGAGGAATCGCAGAATCCGGGTCAGGAGGTCTTTTCCAGAGGACCCGGAAAGAAAATTCCGCCGTCGCAAAAAAAGAGATTTCCAAGCCGGGTCCGCCGGTGTCCTCTGTGGGATTCCGACTTATGAAAAGATTTGAGAATCAAGTTGCCATTGTCACGGGAGCAGGCCGGGGGATCGGCGAAGCCATCGCCAAGCGCCTTGCCGCGGAAGGGGCGAAGATCGCCGTTGTCAGCCGCACGGAAGCGAATTCCGCCAGAACCGCCGATGCCCTCAACGCCTTGGCCCCCGACACCGCCCGCCCCTACGCCGTGGATGTGGCGGATTTTGACGCGGTGCAGAAAACCGGGGAGCAGATCCTCGCGGACTTCGGCCGTTGCGACGTGCTGGTCAACAACGCGGGCATCACCCGCGACACCCTCGCCATGCGGATGTCGAGCGAGGACTGGGACATCGTGCTCCAGACCAATCTCAAGGGAGCCTTCAATTTCACCCGCGCCGTCCTGCGCACGATGGTCAAACAACGCAGTGGTCGCATCATCAACATCAGCTCGGTCAGCGGGCTCATGGGTCTCGCCGGTCAGGCCAACTACGCTGCCAGCAAAGCCGGACTCATCGGCATGAGCAAAAGCATCGCCCGGGAGCTCGCCAGCCGCGGCATCACCGTCAACGTCATCGCACCAGGGTTCATCGAGACGGACATGACCTCGGTGCTCAACGAGGAAATCCGCAAGGGAGCCCTCGCACAAATCCCTCTCGCCAAATTTGGCGAAGGTCAGGACATCGCGGCGGCCACGGCCTTTCTGGCCAGTCCGGAAGCCTCGTTCATCACCGGCCAGGTCCTGGCGGTGGATGGCGGCATGTCCATGTGACCGCCATGACCATCGGATTCCTGCGGCATGCGGAAGCGGAAGATCCCCGGGGATCCGACTTCGAGCGGCAACTGACAGCGAAAGGCCTCGACCAGGCCGCAAAGGTCGGGAAATTCTGCCAGGACAACGGGCTTGTCCCGGATCTTGTCATCACAAGCCCCGTTGTGCGCGCCCGCGAAACGGCCCGCATCGTTGTGAAGTCTCTGAACTGCGATCTGGTTGAGGAACGCTGGCTGGCCTGCGGGATGGAAGCCGATACCTGCCTCCGGGAAGTCCGGGCTTTTGCCCACAAAGGATTCCTCCTGCTTGTCGGGCACGAACCGGATTTCAGCCACACGATCGCCCATCTCATCGGCCTCCCGGACCCATCCGCTTTGAAAATCCGCAAAGCTTCCCTGACACTGGTGGATCTTGCGGGATTCGAAGCCGGTTCCGGACAGTTGCAATTTTCGATCCCAGTGCGTTTGATGTGATCATGTCACGCGAAATCCTTCACACCCAGTCCTTCGTTTCCGATGCCGTCACATTGATCACCCGCGAAGCGGAGCAGGCCGTCAAAGAACGTGGGATCTTCCGCATCGCTCTGAGCGGAGGCAACACCCCCAAACCGGTTTACGAAGCCCTCGCAAAGCTCGACCTTCCCTGGGACAAATGGGAGATCACCTTTGGTGATGAACGCTGCGTCCCGCCGGATGACGTCCAAAGCAACTACCGGATGGCCCGCCTCGCCTGGTTCGAGCCCGCAAACATCCCTGCCGCAAGCATCCTCCGCATGGAAGGAGAAGCCGATCCCGCCACCGCTGCGGAAAAATACGAAGCCGCCCTGCTCTCCCGCTCGAATCCCTACCGCCATGACCTCATCCTCCTCGGCATGGGGGATGACGGCCATACCGCCTCGCTTTTCCCCGGCACGGAGGCTCTCCACATCAAAGACAGGCTGGTCGTCGCGAACTACGTGCCGAAATTTTCCACCCACCGCATCACCTTCACCTATCCGCTTCTGGATGCCGCCCGCCACGTCTGCTTTCTTGTGAGCAGCATCGGCAAGGAGGCTGTCCTCCAGCAGGTTCTTGGCGGAAACTCGGACTACCCGAGTGCCGCGATTGCTCCCACCGACGGCCGCGTCACATGGCTTCTTGGCGGCGGAGCCTAAAATCTGTCCCCGGCCTATTTTTTCTCCACCCATGAAAGCTTTGTTTCTCACCAACGAATACCCCCCGAGAATTTACGGCGGGGCCGGCGTCCATGTGCAATACCTCAGCCGCGAACTGGCCAAACTGATGCCGGTCGAAGTGCGCTGCTTCGGAGATCAGAACACGGTGTCCCCGAATCTCTCCGCGCTGGGATTCGGGCTCGTCTCCGATGCCTACACCTGCCCGAAACCCCTCCATCCGGTCTTCGGCGCCCTCCAACGCTGCCTGGACTTCAACACGACGGACATCAGGGCCGATGTCGTCCACTGCCACACATGGTATTCCCACTTCGGCGGCATCCTGGCAAAAATCAACTACGGCATCCCGCTGGTGGTCACCGTCCACTCTCTCGAACCCCTCCGCCCGTGGAAACGCGAGCAACTCGGCGGCGGATACGACTTCACCTGCTGGCTGGAAAAAACTGCTCTCGAAATGGCGGATGCCGTCATCGCCGTCTCGGAGGAAACCCGTCGTGATGTGGAACGCCTCTTCAACGTCGATCCCCGGAAGATGCACATCATTTACAATGGCATCGACCCGGAGGAATATCATCCCGTCGAATCCCGCTGCGCCCTCCGCAGGCTGGGGGTCAATCCTCACGAACCCTACATTCTGTTTGTCGGCAGAATCACCCGGCAAAAGGGAATCATCCACCTGGTCAACGCCATCAAACACCTCGATCCGGGTTTCCAGGTCGTTCTCTGCGCCGGGGCTCCGGACACGCCGGAAATCGCTGCGGAAATGAAACAGGCTGTCGCGGCCGCCCAACGCTCCCGGCCCGGAGTCATCTGGATCGAGGAGATGCTCGACAACAAATCGAAAATCGAACTCTACACCCATGCGGGAGTTTTCGTCTGTCCCTCGATCTATGAACCTTTCGGCATCATCAATCTCGAAGCCATGGCCTGTGGCACCGCCGTCGTCGCCAGTGCCGTCGGCGGCATCCGGGAAGTCGTCCGACAGGGAGAGACCGGTTACCTCGTGGCTGTCGAACAAATGAAGGAAAGCCCGTTCGAACCGCTGAACCCCTCGCAATTCTCCAAAGACCTCGCCGCACGGATCAATGAACTGATGGCCGATCCCGCCAAACGGATGGCCTTCGGACAAGCCGGACGCCAACGCGCCCTTGATGTCTTCTCCTGGAGTTCCATCGCCCGCCAGACCCGCGACCTCTACGAGATGCTCTGACCGGATTTTTCCGTTTCAGCCCTCCACGGCGGCAACCGGCTCACGGTAATAAACCGCCGTATGGCCGACCTGTTGGACCAGAACCGAACCGGTCATCACCGCAAGCTCCTTGGAAAGGGTCTTGCGTTCGTCCTTGAGTCCCTCGAAACGCAGTTTGACCAAATGCTGCCGGTTCAGCACTTCGCCGAAAGCAGCGAGAAATTCCGGCGTCACCCCGGCTTTGCCAAGGTGAATGGTCGGTTTGAGAAGTTGTGCGCGGCTCTTGAGTTCCCGGAGACTGGACATGACTCCCACCTTGCGCTGTTTCCGATGCGTGCTTCCAGAAAGAAATGATGGAGGACTGGAGCTTGCCCGCGGTGGCAATACCGAAAAGGCGTTTGATGGGGAAAAACAGATTTCAGACCGAACCTCATTGCCCAGAACCTCAATCACCGCCTTTGCACACATAACAGCGCGATTTTTTGCCAACGTCCAGAGCCACCTATATCCCCACTTGCTTCTGGCATCCAAGCCTGCTCTGCAGCCGACGTGTCAAAGGCATGGTTATGCGGTCCATAGCTCCGCTTGCATTTTTTGCTTTAAAACAGGTCCGAGTGTGTCCCGGTTCGTTCGAGCCGAATTTCATCGTCAAGAATCTTGTAGATCAGAATCCAATCTGGCTCGATATGGCAGTCCCTGTGACCTCCCCAATTCCCACCGAGTTGATGATCACGATTCTTCGACGGAAGTGGCTTTTCTGCGAGGAGGAGATCAATAACAGTTTTCAGTTTTGCGAGGTCTTTGCCTCGCTTTTGTGCCCGCTTGATATCCTTCTTGAATTGATTTGTCTGGCTGAGCCTCATTTGTCCCAGGAGGCATAAAGGTCGGAAGCTGTGTCAAATGTCTCAATATCCTGATTTTTATCGCTTTTTGCGAGCACCGAGACGGTCAGCTTGTTGGGAACATGCAACTCCAGTGGAAAGGATTTCCTAATCGCGATCTGACGGTAGAACAGTCGAATTGCTTCAGTCGGGGTCATCCCCAAGGCATCAAGCACCTTCTCAGTGGCGGCCTTCGTCGCCCGGTCAATTCTGGCGTGAACTACAGCGGATTGCGACATGGATCTTTTGTATCACATACGCAACACATGTCAAGAAACGATGTTTTCTGCCAACGCCCCCGCTCACCGACACCGGACCACCGACGCGGCGGATGCGAGCGAAGCTCCAGCATCAGACGTAACGGCAGATAGGCGTTCGGTTGATCGAACTGTTCGCGAATTTTCCGAGTTAGAATCACCTGTCATAATTGAGTTGGATAGCAGCCTGCATGTAATAATTGAAAAAATGGCGAGCGGAAAAATTCTCGAGGCCGAAAAGAGAGCCCATAATAAAGAGCTCGGTTAAGACGGGAGAGAGATAGCACCCAGAGGTGGCGCGGAAAGCGGAGCCAGATCGAGCCGATTTTAAGTTAGCTTTGGC
>JADHED010000751.1_pt1 | contig 33375 bp, 37 predicted proteins | sample 8952041 | NCBI WGS metagenome assembly JADHED01 (sample SAMN16124423, study PRJNA663239) | bioreactor sludge metagenome | isolation source: sludge (control) | place: India:Bengaluru | collected 2018-09-08
GCGCCGATCCCGTGGTGATGGAGGGGGACTGGGCGCCTCAGCGGCTGGTGATCCTGGAGTTCCCGTCGCGCGAGGCGTCCCTGGCCGACCCGGAGGACCTCTTCGCGCGGCGGCTTCGCTCGACCACCAGCCGGCTGTTGATGGTGGACGGGGAGGATTGAGGGGGAGGCTGCCTCCCCGCGCAGCGGGGGAAATCCCTGCGTCAGATGCTCGCCCTCAGGGGGAGCTCCCGCGGAGCGGGTGAGGGGGCTCCTGGGGCGCGGTCGGTGGGCTTGAACCCCCTTCGTCGCCTGCGGCGCCACCTCCCCCTGAGGGGGAGGATCGGGATTTTGACGAGAAGCTCGGTGGATCGGCCGGCGGCGGCGGGCGCGGTGTGTGGGGCTCGCCCCCTCCACCCCGCGCTCTGCGGCGCGCGGTCCCCCTCCCGCCGCTTCGCGGGGGAGGTAGGGGGGCAGCTCCCACCCGGTGTCATCCCGGTTTGGGCCGACGCCCAAGACCGGGACCCAACCCGGAGCCGTGCACCTGGACGCGCCGCGGGATGCCTCGAGGACGGGGGTGCGCCCTGACATTCGGAGCGTTCGGCGGGTTGGGTCCCGGTCTTCGCCTTGCGGCGAAACCGGGATGACATGCGGGGGAGAGCGGCGGTTGGAGGGGGCGAGGTCCGTGGGCTTGAACCCCCACCGTCGCCTGCGGCGCCACCGCCCCCTGTGGGGGAAGATCTGGACGTTTTGGCTGGAGACTCGGCCGTTGCACGTCTAGCGTCACGGTTGATGTCTAGGCGATGGATCGTCCTGGTAGTGATTGCGGGGGCCGGGCTTCTGGCCTTCGTCGCCTTTGCTCGATTGTCGCCGCTTGTGGCCCAGGATCGGTGTCTTGATGGCGGCGGCGCTTGGCGCGAAGGGCGTTGTGTTGATTAGCGAAGTCCGAGGGGGCGCGGTGCTGAGCGGCCGGTTCCCACTGGTCTTGACGGCGGCGTTCATCGCCGCCGCGGGCGTCGGCTACGCCTACCTAAAGCAGGTCGGCGTCGAGGTCCGCACGTCAGCCGATGCGCTGGTTCCTCCAGCGATGGCGCCGCCGTCCCTGAAGTCCGCCGACGGCCGCGTTACGACGGTTGTGCAGGTGACGCCTGCGCCCTGGCCGGAGGAGGCGGGGACGATCCATCGGCTGTCGTCCCTCGGGATTCCGGTTCGAGTGGTTGTGGAGGAGGACGACGGGCCGGTCCGATTTGTCGTCAGGAAGGCGGCGGGCGGGAGACTGGTGGCCGTGTTCCAGACGCAAGCCGACGCCGAGCGGCTCGACCTGGTGATCCCTGAAGGGCCATAGAGGCGGACCGTCGCAAAGGCAGGTGGCCGCGCCCGGATTGCTCAAGATGCGCCCGTTCAGGGGGAGCTCCCGCGGAGCGGGTGAGGGGGAGCTGGGGCGAGGTCGGTGGGCTTGAACCCCCTCCGTCGCCTGCGGCGCCACCTCCCCCTGTGGGGGAGGACTTGTATGTTCCTATAATGTTCTTGTCATTTGCGCGCGTTTATGCTAGGTTTCTGGTCGGCTCGTGACCTGCGCCTGAGGGGCGCGGCGGGCGGTTTCAGGGACATGGCGATGGGAACGAGCGAGGCGGCGGCCGGGCGGTCGCGGCGCGCCTATGTGCGCACGGACTATGCGCGGCGGGCGGCGCAGGTGGCGCGGGTCTGCCGGCGGGTGGAGGCGGGGGAGACGATCGGGCAGGCGTGCCGGGACCCGGACATGCCGTCGCGCTCGACCCTGGTGAGCTGGATGGCGCGGCACCCCGAGCTGAGGGCCATGCTGGAGGACGCGCACGTGGCGGCGGAGGCGGCGGGGTTCGCCACGCGCCTGGGCGACTATCACCCCTGGGAAGAGGCGCTGGCGGCCGAGCTGCTGGGGCGGATCGAGGACGGGCGGGGCCTGCGCGAGGTCTGCGCCGAGCCCGACATGCCGGCGCATCCGACCGTCACCCGCTGGCTGCGGGAGCGGCCGGAGTTCGCCGAGGCCTATGCGCGGGCGCGGGAGGCGCAGGCGGACCGGCTGTTCGACCTGGCCTGGCGGATCGCCTGCGAGGCGGAGCCGCAGGAGGTGGCCACGGCGCGGCTGAAGATCCAGACCATCAAGTGGCGGGTCGGCAAGCTGGTCCCGCGCGTCTACGGGCCGGCCTGGCTGGCGGCGAAGATGGAGGCGAAGGCAGCCGCGGCGGACGCGGCCAAGGCGGCGGAGCCCGAGCCGAAGCTGCTGGTGATCCGCGCGTGGGCGTGCGTGCCCGACGGCCGGGTCGTGGAATACACCGAGGCGACGACGCGGATGACCCGTGAGCAGCAGGACGCGCTGTACGACGACCTGACGTCGGGCGCCGTGCAGCCCGAGGACGTGCCCGGGGTGAAGGTGGTGCGCGACGCGTCGGGCGAGCTCGTGGACTGAGGCGGCTTCCCCCGGCGGCGTGGGCGCCTATCTTGACCGGGCATGAGCCTCGCTGCGTCTCCGCCCCGCCCGATCCGTGACGCCGTCGTGCGGCAGGTGCGCCTGCTGGTGGGCGGGACCGGGGACGACACCGTGGAGCGCAACCGGCAGGACACCGGGCTGTTCGGGCCGGACAGCGCCTGCTGGAAGGTGCACGGCGACCTGACGAGCATGATGGTGGGCGGGATCGCCGCCCTCTACCTCCAGATGCTGCATCCCGGCGCGCTGGCCGGCGTGTGGGACCATTCCGACTTCCGGAAGGACATGCTGGGGCGGCTGAAGCGGACCGCGCGGTTCATCGCCGGCACCACCTATGGCGACCGGGCCGAGGCCCAGGGGCTGATCGACCGGGTGCGGGGGATCCACGCCCAGGTTACGGGGACGCTGCCGGACGGGCGGCCGTATTCGGCGGACGATCCCGCGCTGCTGACCTGGGTGCATGTGGCCGAGGTGAGCGCGTTCCTGGCCGCCTACCTGCGCTACGTCGACCCGGCGTTCCCGGCCGAGGACCAGGACCGTTACTACCGCGAGACGGCGGAGATCGCCCGGCGGCTGGGCGCGACCGACGTGCCCGAGGACCGCGCGGCGGTGGCGGCCTATCTGGAGGCGATGCGGCCGCAGCTGCGCCACGACCTCAGGACCCGGGCGGTGGCCGCGGCCCTGGCCTCGGCGCCGGCCCCCAGCGCGGCCGCGGCGCCGGCGATGGCGGCGGCGTTCGACGCCGCGCGGGACCTGCTGCCCGCGTGGGCGGCGGAGCTGCACGGCTTCCGGCTGTCGGCGCCCCGGCGGGCGGTGGCGCGGGCCGGGGTCCAGACCCTGGGCCGGGCGATGCGCTGGGCCCTGGTCAACAGCGCCGAGGCGCGCGCGCGTCGCCGGGCCGCCGAGCTGGCGCTGGAAGCCCACGGCGCCTGACGCCCGCGCCGAAGCTTCCGTCAGTCGATCGGAAGGCCGAGGGCCACCTTCAGCATGACGTGCTGGCGGGGCTGGCCGGTGATGGCGTCGGCGGCGGGGATGAAGTTGCGGTCGATCCGCATGGCCGCATAGCCGTGCACCAGGGAGCTCAGTGCGATGACGATCGTGGTGGGATCGATCCGGCGCGTCGGCTGGGGCAGGGCGGCGACCATCTCCTCGACGTCGCCGTAGAGCCCGTTGACCAGCCCATCCAGGGTCGGGTCCTCCGGGTCCAGGATGTCCATGCGCCACATCATCCGGTAGCGGCCCGGATGGGCGAGCGCGTAGTCGATGTAGGCGTCGACGAAGGCCTCCAGCCGGCCGTAGGCGTCGCGCCGGCCGTCCCGGGCCGCGCGGGCCGCGCCCAGCAGGTGCTCGAAGCAGCGCACGGCCACCGCCGTAAGCAGCGCCCGCAGGTCGGGGAAGTGGTTGATCGGCGCGGCGTGGGAGACCCCCGCCCGCCGCGCGACGGCCCGGATCGTGACCGCCTCGGCGCCCTCGGCATCCAGGAGCTGGAGCGATGCGTCGATGAGGGCCTCTCGCAGGGCGCCGTGGTGCTGACCTCTCTTCATCCTGCCATATTGACACTGTCTATATCGCGATGCCAATTGACGGTGTCAATATGGAGCTCCAAGCCTTGCGTTACAGACTGGCCCTCACGGCCTGCCTCCTTCCCTTCGGGCTGATGACGCCGATCCTGGAGGTCGGCCCCACCCATGTGTTCAACCCGGACTGGCCGGCCCATGCGCGGCTGCACGAGGTGTGGCAGCTGGTGACGCACTGCGGCCTCGCGGCCCTGTGCCTGTGGCTCGCCTGGGCGCGCGGGCAGGTGCGGCTGGCGACCGGAATCGCCGCGATCGTGACGGGTGGGTTCCTGGCCGCCCTGGCGCTGGCGCCGACCTACGGCGGCGGCATGACGCACAGCGACGGGACGGAGCTGGCCGTGGCCGGCGTCAATGTCGCCGTGGCGGTGATGGCGGCGGCGATGGCGGGCCTGGCCCTGATCGCCTGGGCCACGCGCAAGGACGGGAGGGCTGCGGCGTGATCGGGCCTGCGCTCACCGGACTTCTCGGGCTGCACATCGCCGGCGGGGCGGTCGGCCTCGTCGCCGGGCTCGTCGCCATGATCGGGCGCAAGGGCGGGGCGCTGCACGCCCGCGCCGGGACCTGGTTCTTCGGCTCGATGATGCTGATGGCGGGGTCGGCGGCGGTGCTGGCTGCGGCCGAGCCGGACCGGCTGTCGCTGCTCTCGGGCGTGCTGACCGGCTACCTCGTCTTCACCTCGTGGCGGACGGCGCGGCGGCGCCAGGGCGGGGCGGAGGCGGCGGACTGGGCCGGGCTGGGCGTCGCCGTGCTGTGCTTCGCCGCCTATGTGCAGGGCGCGGCGGCCGCGACGGCGGCGCCGGGCGGGGAGCTGGACGGTTTCCCCGCGCCCGTGTTCCTGGCCTTCGGCGGGCTTGCGGCGCTGGGGGCGCTGACGGACCTGCGGGTGCTCCTGGGGCCGGCGCTGGCCTATCGCAGCCGGATCGCCCGGCACCTGTGGCGGATGTGCGTGGCCTATTTCCTGGCCGCGACCTCGCTGTTCCTCGGACAGCAGGACGATGTGTTCTGGTTCATGGCCGGCTCGCCGGTGCTGTTCCTGCCGTCGATCGCGACGCTGGGCTTCATGGCCTACTGGCTGGTCCGCAACCGGGCGCCGCGGCGGGCGTGAGCGCCAGCTTGACACTGACCGTCGGTCAGTAACTAATGACCGCAAGTCATTAGGAGGCGTGCATGGGCAGGCCGGCGCGACGGCGACTGCCGCCGGAGGAACGCAGGCGGGAGATCCTGGACGCGGCCGAACAGCTGCTGAACGCCCATGGCGCGCGGGTGCGGGTGGAGGACGTCTGCCGCGAGGCGGGCGTCGCGAAGGGGACGTTCTTCCTCTACTTCCCGAGCTGGGACGACCTGCTCGAGGCCGTGCGCCAGCGCCTGGTCTCCACGTTCGACGCCACCCATCCGCTGCCGACCGAGCTTGAGGGGCCGATCGACTGGCCCCGGCTGGTGGAGACGCAGGCGGCGGCCTTCATCGACTACACGCTGGCCCGGCGCGGGGTCGGGGAGGCGGTGTTCCACGGCGACTTCCCGGAGCGGCGGCCGCTCGCCGACAACGCCATCCTTCGGCTCTCGGCGGTGATCCGGGCCGGGCAGGAGGCGGACGCGTTCGGACCGGTGGACCCCGAGCCGACCGCGCGCCTGCTGTTCGCCGCCATCCACGAGGCCGCCGACGCGGTGGCGGGCGGCGGCGACCGCGACAAGATCCTGGCCGCGCTGCAGTCCCTGCTGCGTCGCTGCCTGGCGCGATAGGAGGATCGAGCCATGACTGGGACCACGGTGAACGTGAGGTACATGGTCGGCGACGTCGCCGCGGCGGCCGACTGGTACGTGGAGAAGCTGGGGTTCAGCCGGCTTCCGAACGCCTCGCCCGCCTTCGCGGCGGTGGAGCGCGGCCCCCTGCGGCTGCTGCTCAGCGGCGCGGCGAGTTCGGCCGGGCGACCGATGCCGGACGGGAGCCAGCCCGAACCCGGCGGCTGGAACCGCTTCCAGCTGGTGGTCGAGGACCTTGCGGCGGAGGTGGAGCGGCTGCGCGGCCTGGGCGTCTCGTTCCTCAACGACATCGTCAAGGGACCGGGCGGGCAGCAGATCGTGACCCGCGATCCGTCGGGCAACGTGGTGGAGCTGTTCCAGCCCGGCGCCTGGGGGTGAGTGACGTCCGGCGCGGCGGGCGGTAGGGGAGGGCCGTGACCCAGAGCCTGCCGACGCCGCCCGACCGTCCCGAGGACTACATGTGCTGCCAGCGCGGCTGCTGCCCGTGCATCTTCGACTACTACGAGGACGCCATGGACCGCTGGCGCGAGAGGGTGCGGGCGCTGGGCGGCGATCCCGAGGCCCTGCTGGCGGCGCGGGCGGGCTGAGCCTCAGGACGGAGTGGCGCTGGCGATCTGGCGGCGCAGCAGGTCGAGGGCGAGGCGGCGGGGGGCGTCGACGGGCTTGCCCAGCAGCTCGGCCAGCGACGGCCCGAAGAGGCCGACGCCCATGGCCAACAGCACACTGACCAGGATCAGGTCCTCGGCCGCCGAGGGATCGGCGCCGTCCCGGTCGAGGCGGCCGCCGATGATCGCCTGCACCGCCTCGCGGACCATGGTGAGCCGGCGGGTCTCGCCGGTGAGCTCCAGCCAGGCGGCGAGCCGGGCCGCGCCGCGGGACTCGAAAGCGTCGAACAGGGCGCGGGCGCCGAAGTCGGCCTTGGCGGCCGGATCGTCGCCGGGCGGATCGGCCGCCAGGATCTGGGCCACGAGCTGACGGATCATCCGCTCCATCAGCGCGGCCTGCACGTCGGCGATGGAGCCGAAGTGGTGCAACACCGTGCCGTGGGAAACGCCCGCCGCCGCGGCGACGTCGGTGAGCTTCAACGCCTGCGGCCCGCGGTCGGTCAGCAGGGCCTCGGCGGCGGCGAGGATGTTCTCGCGGGCGGCCTCGGGGGAACGGCGCGCGCGCTTGGCCGGCGGAGGGGGCGCTTCTATTGACATTTTTGTCTATAGTAGCGATATGGCGTCGGGACGGAAGGGCGCATGGCCCTTCGTAACCTGCCCCGCCGGAGCCCGCCAATGACCGCCCACAAGCGCACCCCCGACAGCGTGGACGTCCTGCCCCGGGACATCCGCTTCGACGTGGCGAAAGGCGGCCGCGGCGCGTGGCTGGGCGGCGACCCGGTGGCGACGGCGGTGTTCAACGCCCTGTCGCTGACCTTCCCGGACGGCGAGCGGCTGTTCATGGACGCGGTCCGCAGCTTCCGGGGCGGGCTGAAGGGCAAGCTGCTGGACGATGTGAAGGGCTTCATCGCGCAGGAGGCGATCCACTCGCGCGAGCACCACGTGCTGAACCAGCTCATCGACCGCGAGCGCTATCCGGTCGCCGAGATCGAGGCCCAGATCCGCGGGCGGGTCGCCAAGGCCCGCGAGCGGGGCAAGATGGCGATGCTGATGTCGACCATCACCCTCGAGCACTTCACGGCGATGATGGCCGAGATGTTCATGGACAACCCGGAGCTGTTCGACGGCACGCCGGACGACATCGCGCGCATGTGGCGCTGGCACGCCATGGAGGAGACCGAGCACAAGGCGGTGGCCTATGACGTGTTCATGGAGGCCACGAAGGCCTGGTCGCCGTTCCTGCGCTACCGCCGCCGCTGCATCGCCATGGCGATCGTGACGATCATGTTCACGCGGAACATCACCCGCTACGCCGCCCGGCTGCTGGAGGCCGACGGCTACACGCCCGAGGCGGCCAAGGCGGCGGTGAAGCGCTATGTGTGGGGCAAGCCAGGCCTCTTCCGCCGTGGCTGGAAGACCTACTTCGCGTGGTACCGCCCGGGCTTCCACCCGTGGGACCAGGACAACCGCGCCGAGCTGGCCGGCTGGAAGGCCGAGTTCGACGCCGCGGCCGCGCCGCAGGCGGCCTGAGCCTCAGACGACGTCCGTACGGCTCGACGACCCGTCGCCCGAGGGCGAGCCGGCGGGTGTCTCCTCGGCCCACGTGCGGATGGTTTCGCTCAACACGCGGAACTGCCGGCGCTCGCGCGGGTCGCGCGTGGCGTTGGCGTCTCGCTCGCACAGTTCGGCGAGGCGGAGGTAGGCATCCATACGCTTCATGTCCGCAGGAGTTGGGGAGGAACGCAGCAGACCACCCGTCCGGCTGGACGGATGATCTACAGCTAGGTGCTCCCATGCTCCCGCGCATCCCCCGATTGGGGGGATTTGAGACTCTCGCGGACCGGCGATCAGCGCTTGCGCATGGCCTCGACCTCGGCGGTCGTTACGGGTTCGGGAAAGTTGTTGCCGAAGTGAGTGCGGAGGTAGCCGACCACCTGCGCGACCTGGGCCGGCGTGAGGGTGTCGCGGAACCAGGGCATGCCGCCCTTGCCGTTCTCGACGATGTAGATCGGGTAGGCGGCCGTGCCGAGGCGCGGGTTGTTGGCGAGGGCCGGGAAGGCCGCCGCGCCCACGGCGCCCTTGCCGCCGGCCATGTGGCACGACTGGCACATCATCACATAGACCTCCTCGCCGTTCTTGGGCTGGGGTGGCTTGGAGCCTCCGGGCCCCGGCTCGTCGGCGAAGGCGGGGAGGGCGAGGGCGGCCAGGGCCATGGCCGCGGGGAGGACGGAAGCGAGGATCGGGCGACGGAACATGCTCAGGCCTCCAGCGCGCGCTTGTGCAGACGGGTGATGGCGTCGATTGCCGACAGGAGGGAGCCCTCCATCCAGCAGCCGACGTAGGAGGCGTGCTCGCCGGCCAGGACGATGCGGTCCTCCAGCGCCACGAGCTCCTGATAGTGCTCCTTGCGGGTGTCCTCGTTCCAGCGGGCGCAGCACCCCATGACCCAGGGCACGCGGCTCCACGCGACCGAGGCGCCGGACAGGAACTCCTTCTTGTAGCTGTCGGGGTGGAAGACCGACCCCTGTTCGAGCGCGGCCTGGATGCGTTCGTCAGGGCTCATGCCGCCGAGGCGGTAGCCGCCGGGACCATTGGCGAAGGCGCCGAGCAGGACCGCCGGTCCGTCGTCGAAGAAGTTGTTGTTGGGGTAGGAGATCAGGCCGATCTCCTGGTTGGTGAAGGAGTGGCCGCCGTAGATGTCGTAGTCCTTCTCCCAGAAGCGGCGCTTCATCTCGAGGCCGATCTTCACCGAGTTGGAGTAGGGCACCGACGAGATCGCCGCGGTCTTCTTCTCGGAGAGGTTGGTCTCGATCTGGCTGAGCACCGTCAGCGGGATGGTGCAGACGCAGAAGTCGGCCTGGGCGGTCGTCACCGCGCCCTTGACGGTGTCGGCGTAGGTGACGGTGACGCCGGACTTGTCCTGCATCAGCTTCGTCACCTTGGCGTTGTAGGTGATCAGGTGGCCCACCTGCCTGGCGAAGCCCTTGCCGATCATGTCCATGCCGCCCACCGGCTGGAACATGGTGGTCTGGAATTCCTCGTTCATGAAGAAGGCCATGTTGGCCCAGACGCCGGACTTCAGGACCTCGTCGAAGGGGAAGAGGTCGGAGGGCTGAGGCGCGCCGCCGACCCCGCCACCGGGCGCCAGGGCGAAGCCGCGGTGGCTGGCCGACCGCAGGTTCTTGGCGTAGCGCATGTCGCCGTCGAGCATGCCCCAGCCGCGCAGGGCCTCCTTCAGGCGGTCGAGGTCCTCCTTGGTGAGGGCCGCATCGAGGCCCTTCTGGTCGATCGCCTTGCCCAGCAGCTCGGCGACGCCGCCTTCGAAGTCGGCCTTGAGCGCGCGGAAGCGCTGGGGGGCGCCGCCGAAGGCGTCGGTGTTGTGGATGTAGGTGTTGTGGTTGAGCTGGATGAACGGCTCCAGCGCCACGCCGAACTGCTTGCAGTAGTGGAGCAGGGTCTTGTGGTGGTGCGGGATGCGCCACGGGCCCGGGTTGAGGTAGTTGCCCTTGGCGAACTTGACGTTCTGGGTGGCGCCGCCGAGCTCGGTGTAGGTGTCGCCGCCGCGCAGCGACCAGTTGCGGCCGCCGGGCCGGTCCTGGAACTCGAGGATGCGGACCTTGTAGCCGGCCTTCTCCAGCTCATAGGCGGCCAGCATGCCGGCGAGACCGGCCCCCAGCACGATCACCGAGGCGCCCTTCCGCGCGCCGGCGAGATTCGGCGGGCCCGGGAAACGGGTCTCGGCCGCATGACCAAAGGTGGTCATCATCTGGTAGATCGCCGCCGTGCCGCCCATCAGGCCGATGGCGCGCATCAACTGGCGGCGGGTTGGCGTCTGGCGTCCGGACTCCATGATCGAACTCAAGCTCCCCTCGTGACCTGGGCCATGGCCGTACAGGCGCGGTCGCCGAATGGGAGTGGCCGGACAGGGGCCGGCCGCTGAGATTCGCACCGCGGACGCGGTTTTGGGCGCACGGCGCCCAGGGGCGAGGCATAGCGGGGCTCCAGGCCTGCGCCAAGGCGTCGCGGATAACAATGTTCGCGCGCGCGGTCCTGGGCTGCGGAGACGCGTCGGGCTATGATGCGTCATGCATGACAATGAGAACGACGGCGGCGAGACGCCGATGCAACGGGCGCTGCGGCTGAAGAAGGCCGCGCACGCGGCGCGGCAAGGACCGCCGGGACTGGGTCACGAGGGCGAACGCGCGGCGGCCGCCCGCTCGCAGTCGAAGTCCAAACCTTGGATGAAGCGGGGCTGATCGGCCTCAGGTTGGCGGGGCGTCGGTCGGGACGGCGTGGGCGGCCGGCCGGCTGGTCCAGGCGGCGCCCGCGGCCGCAGCGATGACGGCGGCGACGCCCAGCGCCTGCTCGGGCCTGAGGGCCTCGTGCAGCAGGATGAGGCCTGACAGGGCGCCGAACGCGGGCTCCAGGCTGGTCAGCACGGCGAAGGTGCGGGCCGGCAGGCGCGGCAGAGCGTACATCTCGAGCGTGAACGGGATCGCGGTGGAGATGACCGCGACCACGAGGGCGAGGGGCAGCAGCCGGAGATCCAGCAGGGCCGGAAGCCCGGCATGGGCGACGCCCACCGGTACGATCACCAGGGCGGCGAGGGCCGTGGCGAGGGCCGGGGTAGCCCCGCCGAACGCCCGGCTCGCGGACTGGCCCCAGACGATGTAGGCCGCCCAGCTCGCGGCGGCGGCGAGGGCGAAGGCGACGCCCACGAGGTCGAGGTGGTGGCCTTGGCCACCGACGAGGTCGCGCCCCAGCAGCGCCCACACCCCCGCCGCGGCCAGGGCCGCCCAGACCAGGTCGCGCCAGCGGTGCGAGCCCGCGATCGCCACGGCCAGGGGACCGAGGAACTGCAGGGCGATGGCCACGCCCTGCGGCAGGCGACCGAGCGCCATGTAGAAGAAGAGGATGGCGCCGGCGGTGGCGAGCCCCAGCCCGAGCATGGGAAGCAGCGGCGCCTGGGACGGCCAGCTGCGCCAGGGGCGGAGCAGCACCGCCAGCATGACGGCGCCGAGGGCGATCCGGAGCGCGGCCGTGCCCTGGGGGCCGAGGGCGGGAAACAGTCCCTTGGCGAGCGCGGCGCCCACCTGGAAGGCGCAGGTCGCGCCGATGACCGCCGCCACCGGCAGGAGCACCTGGCGCAGCCCCGCACCAGCTCCGACCGCTCCCGCTTCCCTGTGCGCCACTCAGGCCTCCGATTCGTGGCGTGCAGGGTGGACGCGGCGCCGCGCCGGCGGAAGGTCCGCTTCGTCTTCGCGGGCCGATCCGCGCGTCAGCGGAGGAAGGACGGCACGAAGTAGAGCGCCGCCAGCAGCAGCATGCCGATGATCATCGCCCGACCGAGCAGCTTCGCCCGGCGCTCGGCGGCAGGGTCGCGTGGGGGCGGGGTCGGCGTCTGGTCCATGCCAAGGCCGTACGCCCGGCCGAGGGCGGTGGCAAGCAACGCGGACGCGGCCTCAGGCCGCGCCTTGGCCAGGAGCCGCTTGCGCCGCGAAGGTCAGGCCGCGTCGCTGGACAGGACCGCCGCAAGCGCCGCGAACAGGTCCTCGGCGCGGATCGGCTTGGTGACGACCATGTCCATGCCCGCGTGGCGGTACTCGCGGATCTGGTCCTCCATGGCGTTGGCGGTCAGCGCGATGATGGGCGTGCGGGGCAGGCCGTCGGCGATCTCGCGGCCCCGGATCATGGAGGTGGCGGTCACCCCGTCCATTCGCGGCATCTGGACGTCCATGAGGATCAGGTCCCAGGGGGCGTCCTGCCACGCCTCGATGGCGGCCTGGCCGTCGGCGACGACGTGCGGATCGATCTCGGCGACCTCGAGGATCGCGCGGATGACCGCCTGGTTGGTGGGATTGTCCTCGGCCACCAGCAGGCGCAGGGGGCGCTCCCCGGGTCCCGCGGCGGGCGCGGGAGCGATCGACGGCGGGGGCGGCGGCGACATTCGGCGCGGAGCGCGGACGCGCGGCAACGGGAGGCGCAGGCGGAACACGGCGCCCTCGCCGACGACGCTTTCCACCGAGATGTCGCCGCCCATGAGCGCGGCCAGGTCGCGGCAGATGGCCAGGCCCAGGCCCGTGCCGCCGTAGCGACGGCTCATCGAGGCGTCGCCCTGTTCGAACTTGGTGAAGAGGCGCACGAGGGTCTCCGGCGGGATGCCGATGCCCGTGTCCTGGACGGTGGCGGAGAGCACGCCGCGCTCGGCGCTGAGGGCCACCGACACCGCGCCGCGGTCAGTGAACTTCAGGGCGTTGGAGACGAGGTTGCTCAGGATCTGGCGCAGCCGCAGCGGGTCGCCGCGATAGGCGCCGGCCGCCGCCGAGGTCACCGAGACCGAGAAGGAGACTCCCTTCTGAGCGGCCACGGCCGAGAAGGTCTCGCGTACGCTGTGCGCCAGCTCACCGACGTCGAACTCCACTTCCTCCAGCGTCATTCGGCCGGACTCGATGCGCGAGATGTCGAGGATGTCGTTGAGGATGGCGAGCAGGGCCTCGCCCGAGTCGCGCAGCACCCGCAGCCGCTCCTTCTGGCGGGGGGACAGCTCTTCGCGCGCCATGGCCTGAGCCATGCCCAGCACCCCGTTGAGAGGCGTCCGGATCTCGTGGCTCATCTGGGCCAGGAAGGCGCTCTTGGCGTCGTTGGCGGCGGTCGCTTCGCGCACGGCGCGGTTCAGGGCGGCCTCGGCCTCGCGGCGCTCGGTCACGTCGCGGACGATGGCGGTGAAGAGGCGGTCCCGGCCGCTGGCCAGGCGCGACAGGCCGATCTCCAGCGGCACGATGCGGCCATCCTTGCGCAGGCCCTCGATGTCGGTGCGCTTGAACATGGCTCGCGAGGACTCGGTTCCGGCGCGGAACCGGGTCACGTGGCGGCGGTGCGCGCCGCGGCGATCCTCTGGCACCAGCAACTCGATGCTCTGGCCGATCACCTCGTGGGCGGCGTATCCGAAGATCGTCTCGGCGCCCTCGCTGAAGATCACCACGCGCATGGCGTCGTCGAGGACGATGATCCCCTCTGTGGCGATGCCGAGAATGCTGGCGAGCACCTGGTCGAGGCGTCCGTGGAGCGCCTCCGAAAGGGAATCAGGGGACGACTCAAGCCCGTCGGCGCTGCTCATGCCGACACCTTGGCCGCGCGATCGCGCGGTCTGCCCAGGACAAATTGTCCCATGCCACAACCCCCCAGCCCCAGCGGCAGGCAGCTAGACCATCGGGCGGTGGGCGAACTTGATATCCGTCAAGGCGGGAAGGCGGCTCTCATGAGTCCGCGCGAGGCGCTGGGCTCAGTGGCTGACGACCCACTGGCTGACGTAGGCGTGGGTGGCGCGGGCCAGCTTCGGCGGGCCGGAAAAGTAGAACTCGGACCCGAACATGACCTTCCGCTCGCGCCAGGTGATGGCTCCGGTGTCTTCGGATCTGAGAACGCTGCGCAGCTTGGCGCTCATGCCGTTGGGCACGAAGGCGACGTAGGTGGCGTCGGGCATGCTCCACTCCGTGACTAAATCCTTAACGCAATGAAATCGTGAGTCCTGCGGCCCTCCAAGCGGAGCCGTCGCGGACAGGTCGCCGCAGGCTTGTCAAACGGGCGCCCGGCGGGCGAGGTGACGCCTTTCCTGTTCCGGAGATCCGCCGTGCGTATTGCCGTCCTGGGCCTGGCCCTGACCCTCGTCGCCCTGCCGGCCGCCGCCGCGGGCCCCGGCGACTGGAAGGCGCAGGCGCAGCGCGTGACGATCACCCGCGACGACTGGGGTATCGCGCACGTGCATGGCCGCTCGGACGCGGACGCGGTGTTCGGCATGGCCTACGCCCAGGCCGAGGACGACTTCAACCGGGTGGAGATGAACTACCTGACCGCGCTCGGCCGCACCGCGGAGGCGGAAGGCGAGGCGGCGCTGTGGCAGGACCTGCGCCAGCGGCTTTGGATCGATCCGGTCGACCTGAAGACGGAATATGCGAAGAGCCCGGCCTGGCTGAAGGCGCTGATGGACGCCTGGGCCGGGGGGCTGAACCACTACCTGGCGACCCATCCGCAGGTGAAGCCGAAGGTGATCGCCCACTTCGAGCCGTGGATGGCGCTGAGCTTCACCGAGGGCAGTATCGGGGGCGACATCGAGCGGGTGTCGACCAAGGACCTGGAGGCCTTCTACGGCGGCGCGCGGACCGCTGACGCCGAGCCGCCGGCGCCCTACCGCGAGCCGACAGGGTCGAACGGCATCGCCATCGCGCCGAAGCTGACCAAGGACGGCCGGGCGCTGCTGCTGATCAACCCGCACACGAGCTTCTTCTTCCGCTCGGAACTGCAGATGACGAGCGACGAGGGCCTGAACGCCTATGGCGCGGTGACCTGGGGGCAGTTCTTCATCTACCAGGGCTTCAACGCCACCGCGGGCTGGATGCACACCTCCAGCGGCGTCGACGTGGTGGACGAGTTCGCCGAGACCATCGTGCGGACGCCGGGCGCCCTGATGTATCGCTACGGGCGCGAGGCGCGACCTGTGGAGGTCCGGCCTGTGACCCTGGCCTTCCGGCGGCCCGACGGGACGATGGGGCAGCGGACCTTCACCACCTATCGCACCCATCACGGGCCGATCGTGCGGGCGGAGGGCGACCGCTGGATCGCCATGGCGCTGATGCACAAGCCGGTGGCGGCGCTGTCGCAGTCGTACCTGCGGACGAAGGCCAAGGACCTGGCCGAGTTCGCACGGGTGGCGGAGACCTACCGGGCCAACTCCTCGAACAATACGCTGTTCGCCGACAGCAAGGGCGAGATCGCCTACCTCCACCCGCAGTTCATCCCGGTGCGGGACGATCGGTTCGACTACACCCGGCCCGTGGACGGCGCCGACCCGGCGACCGACTGGAAGGGGCTGCATCCCGCCGCCGAGCGTCCGGAAGTGAAGTCGCCGGGCGCCGGCTGGGTCTTCAACACCAACAACTGGCCCTACACGAACGCCGGCCCGGACAGCTCGCGACGCGAGGCGTTCCCGAAATACATGGACACCTTCGGCGAGACCCCGCGGGGCGTCCATGCGCTGCGGCTGCTGACGGGATCGAACGGCTGGACGCTGGACGGTCTGGTCAGCGCCGCCTACGACCCGGCGCTGCCGGCCTTCGACCGGTTGATCCCCGCGCTGGCCGAAGCGTACGCGGCGACGCCGGACGGCGATCCGCTGAAGGCGCGCCTGGCCGACCAGGTGGCGGCGCTGAAGGCCTGGGACCGGCGCTGGGCCAAGGACTCGACCGAGACGTCGCTGGCCGTGTTCTGGGGCGAGGCGCTGTGGGCGAAGGCCGCGCCGGGGGCGAAGGCGGCGGGCCGCAACATCCACGACCAGATGGCGCTCCACACCACCGCCGTCGAGAAGCTGCAGGCTCTGGCCGAGGCGTCGGACCGGCTGGCGGCCGACTTCGGCTCGTGGCGCACGGCCTGGGGCGAGATCAACCGCTACCAGCGCCTGACCGGCGACATCACCCAGACCTTCCGCGACGACGCCCCGTCGGTCGCGACGCCGTTCGCCTCGGGCAACTGGGGCTCCCTGGCCTCGTTCGGGGCGCGGCGATATCCGGGCACGAAGCGCTACTACGGGACCAGCGGCAACAGCTTCGTGGCCGTGGTGGAGTTCGGTACGCGGGTGCGGGCCCGCGCGGTGAGCGCGGGCGGGGAGAGCGGGGACCCGGCCTCGCCGCATTTCGCCGACCAGGTGCAACGGTACGTGGATGGCGATCTGCGGCCGGTCTACTTTTATCCGGACGAGCTGAAGGCGCGCGCGGCGCGGCGCTATCACCCGGGCGAGTGAGACGACCTTCGCGGGAGACGCGCTCGCGCGGCTACCGGCGCGGGTGTGACGTCTCGACGCGCACGGCGGTGGGGGATCGGGGCGAAAGAGCCTGTTAGGCATCGCTGTGGCCTTAAGCGCCCATGCAGCGCCGCCGCGTCGTCCCCCTAGTGTCGCGTCCCGCGCGTGCGGAGCCGGGCCGAGCGACCGGCGCCCGCGACAATTTGACAACCTTCGCCGTGACGCGCCGGGGCTACGACTCGCCGGGGCATCGTCCGGGGGGCGGACAGCGCAGCGCCGCGGGCGCGGCGAGCTGAGGGCACGGAGACGCCAGGTGGCGCCAAAGGGTGAAAGCCGCGCGTGGGGTTCGCCCAACGCCGTGATGGCCCTGGCCATTGCGGCGGCGCTCATCGTGCTGGCCGGCGCTGGCGGTCGATGCGGCCAGCATCGCGCCCTTCGTGACCGCCGCGCTGCCGCTGGCGCACAGCGCGCGGGAGACCGGAGCCCAGAAGATCGCCCGCCGGCCGGACGCGCTGGGGTTCGACCGTCTGGGGGTGGCGGAGTCGGCCCTGCGCGCCGGAGGCCGCGCCTACCTGGCCGGGGCCGCGACGATCGTGCCCGAGCCCGGTTACGCGGGCAGGCTGCTGGACGCGCCCGACGTGGTGGTGGTGTCGGCGATCGAACTGGCGCCGGCCTACCTGACGAGCCTGGAGGAGGACTTCGGCCTTCAGGACGTGCGGCTGCTGACGCCGCAGGGCCGCGAGCGGCCCGCCGTCGCTGTCGCCGGTCCCGCGGGCGAAGTGGTCGGCCGGATCGGCTGGACGCCCGAGCGACCGGGGATCGGGGTCTATCGTACGGCCGGCTGGGAGATCGCCGCGATCGCCGCGACGCTGATGGTGCTCGTGGGGTTCGTCATCCTGCGGGTGCGGGGCCTCGCCGAGGAGGTGGAACGCGAGCGCGATCGGGCTGAAGCCGGTGATCGCGCGAAGTCGGACTTCATCGCCAACATGAGTCACGAGATCCGCACCCCCCTGAACGGCGTGCTGGGCATGGCGCAGGTGATGGAGGCGCACGAGCTCACGCCCGACCAGCGCGGCCGGCTGAAGGTGATCCGCGAATCGGGCGGCACGCTGCTGGCGCTCCTGAACGACGTGCTGGACCTGTCGAAGATCGAGGCGGGCAAGCTGGAGATCGTCGAGGCGCCGTTCAGGCTCGAGGAGCTGGCCGAGCGCGTGTGCGGCACCTTCGCAGGCGTCGCCGCGGCCAAGGGCCTAGATCTGGAGAGCCGGGTCGATCCCGAGGCCGCGGGTGTCTGGATCGGTGATTCCCTGAGGATCCGGCAGGTGCTGTCGAACCTGGTGTCCAACGCGACCAAGTTCACGGATGCAGGCAAGGTCGCGCTGGTGATCGACCTGACGCCCCGCGGCGTGCGCGCGATGGTCAGCGACACCGGCATCGGCATCGAGCGATCGAAGCTGCCGAAACTGTTCGGCAAGTTCGCCCAGGCGGACGCCTCGACCACCCGCCGTTACGGCGGCACCGGACTGGGGCTCGCGATCTCGCACCGGTTGGTCCAGCTCATGGGCGGGACGATCGACGTGACCAGCCGGGTGGGCGAAGGCTCGACCTTCACCGTCGTGCTGCCGCTGCGACGGTCGGCGGTGGAGGTCGTGCGCCCGCAGGCCGAACCGGAACGGACGCGCGCGATAGTGCGAGAGACGCCGCTCCGCGTGCTGGCGGCCGAGGACAATCCGACCAACCAGCTCGTGCTGCGCGCCCTGCTGGGGCCTCTGGGCGCCGAGATCACCATGGTGGCGGACGGACGCGAGGCGGTGGAGGCGTTCGAGCAGAGCGCCTTCGACGTGGTGCTGATGGACGTGCAGATGCCGCGGATGAACGGTCTGGACGCCACCCGGGCGATCCGGGCGCTGGAGGCCCGGCGCGGCGGCGCGGCGACGCCGATCCTGGCCCTGACCGCCAACGTCATGAGCCACCAGATCGAGGGCTACCTCGAGGCCGGGATGGACGGCCACATCGCCAAGCCGCTGGACCTGGCGACGTTCTACGGCGCCCTGGACGAGGTGCTCAGCGCGGAGGCTTCGGCCCGCGAGGCGGCTTCGGTGGCCTAGGGCCGCCCCCCGGCTTGCCGGGGAAGCGTCCGCGCGGCGGCGGTCCGCCCTCCCGATGGGGGCCGCCCTCCCGGCGCGGGCCATCCTTGCGCGGCCCGCCTTCCCGACGAGGTCCGCCTTCCCGGCGAGGACCTTGGGGGCTGGGGGGCGTCGTCGGGTCGATCCGCATCTCGCCGGCGTCGGCGGCGGCCCGAGCGGCCTGGAGGAACCGAGCCTCGGCCGTCGGCGAGATCTGGAACTTGGTTTCGCGATCGAAGATCTTGATGAGGCCGATGTCGCCCTTGGTGACGTGGCCCAGGCGGCAGATCAGCGGCACGAGCCACTTGGGGTCGGCGTTCTTGGCGCGGCCGACCGGCAGGCGGAACCAGGCGCCGTTGTCGGCGGCGACATTGGGCTGGCTGCGTTCGCGGCGGGGCTCCGGCCCGGACGGCGCGCCATCGTCGAACAAGTCCTCGGGCTCGGGCAGGCGCGAGCGGTAGAGACGCACGAGGGCGGCGGCGACCGCCTCGGGGCTGCGGCCTTCCAGCAGCCTGCGGCCGAGCTCCAGGTCCTCGGAGGCCGGCTCGGCGGCGAGCAGAGGGTCTTCCATCATCCGGACCTGGTCGCGGGCGCGGATCTCCTCGGGCGTCGGCGCGCCGGACCACATGACGTCAACGCGCGCGAGGTCCAGCAGGCGTTCGGCCTGGCGGCGTTTGGTGTAGGGCACGACCAGCGCCGAGACGCCCTTGCGTCCGGCCCGGCCGGTGCGGCCGCTGCGATGGAGCAGGGTCGCGGTGTTGGCCGGCAGCGCGGCGTGGATGACGAGGCCGAGGTCGGGCAGGTCCAGGCCCCGGGCGGCGACGTCGGTCGCAACGCAGGCGCGGGCATGCCCGTCGCGCAGGGCCTGGAGGGCGTCGGCCCGCTCTTTCTGGCTGAGCTCGCCCGAGAGCTGAACGACGCCGAAGCCGCGCTCGCGCAGCACCCCATGGAGATGGCGGACCTGCTCGCGGGTGGCGCAGAAGATCAGCGCGCCGGGGCTCTCGAAATAGCGCAGCAGGTTGACGATCGCGTGCTCGACGTCGTTCGGCGCGACGCGGACGGCGCGGTACTCGATGTCGCCGTGGCTCTCGTCGCGGCGGATGGTGTCGATCCGCATCGCGTCACGCTGGTAGCGGCGGGCGAGGGCGGCGATGTCCTTGGCGATGGTCGCCGAGAACAGGAAGGTGCGGCGTTCGGCGGGGGCGGCGTCGAGGATCTCCTCGAGGTCCTCGCGGAAGCCCATGTCGAGCATCTCGTCGGCCTCGTCGAGCACGACGACCCGGGCCGCGGAGAGGTCGAGGTTGCCGCGCTCCAGGTGGTCGCGCAGGCGGCCGGGCGTCCCGACGACGATGTGGACCCCGGCGGCGAGCGCGCGCTGCTCGGCGCGCGCGTCCATGCCGCCAACGCAGGTGGCGATGCGGGCGCCGGCCTCCGCGTAGAGCCAGCCCAGTTCGCGGGCGACCTGCAGGGCCAGTTCACGGGTGGGGGCGATCACCAGGGCCAGGGGCGCCTCGGCCCGGCCGAACCGCTCGGCCTCGCCCAGCAGGGTGGGGGCGGCGGCCAGGCCGAAGGCGACGGTCTTGCCCGAGCCGGTCTGGGCCGAGACCAGCAGGTCGCGGTCGGGCTCGGCCTCGAGGACGGCGGCCTGGACGGGGGTCGGTTCGCGGTAGCCCTGGGCGTCGAGCGCGCGGGCGAGCGCCGGATGGCTGGCGGGGAAGGGCATCAATGGCTCCGGGTGCGCAAGCGGACAGCGCCTGGCGTCAGGAGTCTGCTCGTTCGTGAGGAAGTTCGCCACCGGAAGTGGCGCGAGTGACGGGGCTCGAACCCGCGACCTCCGGCGTGACAGGCCGGCGCTCTAACCAACTGAGCTACACCCGCGCAATGCCGTCCGGCGCTGCGAAGGCGGCCCTCATATGGGCGCTCCGGAATCGTGTCAACGGACAAGTGTGCGGCGTTGCAGCGCGCCTGTGGATCAATACCGGCCGTTTCCCTGAGAATTGCGTCTCCGCACCGGGACAGAGCGCTATTCCACGTTCATTTGCGACGCATTCGCAATGCGCCGGGTAGGAACGATTTCGCGTCGCACAAGCCCTGTTTGAAACGCCGGAATGATCGGTCTAGAAGGGCGCCGCGACTCCCTCCGGAGACTCCATGAACGCCTTTCTCCTGCAGTACCTGCCCATCGTGATCTTCCTTGGGATCGCGGCGGCGCTGGGCATCGCCTTCATCCTCGCCGCGGTCGTGCTGGCGCCCAAGGCGCCCGACCCGGAAAAGCTGTCCTCGTACGAATGCGGCTTCAACGCCTTCGACGATGCGCGGATGAAATTCGACGTGCGGTTCTATCTCGTGTCGATCCTCTTCATCATTTTCGACCTGGAAGTGGCGTTCCTGTTCCCGTGGGCGGTGTCGCTCCTGAAGCTGCCGGCCGAGCAATCCCAGTTCGCCTTCTGGTCGATGATGTCGTTCCTCGGCGTCCTGACCGTCGGGTTCATCTACGAGTGGAAGAAGGGCGCCCTGGAATGGGAGTGATCGTCCCCCCCAATTCGGCGCCGGCCCTGTCCGCCGGCCGGACCACGGTCGAGGGCTACGACCCGAAGAAGCACGACCCGTTCTTCGACGGCGTGTCGCAGCGTCTGGCCGACAAGGGCTTCGTGACGGCGAGCGTCGACGACCTCATCACCTGGGCGCGTACGGGCTCGCTGATGTGGATGACGTTCGGTCTCGCCTGCTGCGCCGTCGAGATGATGCAGGCCTCGATGCCGCGCTACGACCTGGAGCGCTACGGCTTCGCCCCCCGCGCCAGCCCGCGCCAGAGCGACGTGATGATCGTCGCCGGCACGCTGGTGAACAAGATGGCTCCGGCCCTGCGCAAGGTCTACGACCAGATGCCCGAGCCGCGGTACGTGATCTCGATGGGCAGCTGCGCCAACGGCGGCGGCTACTACTACTTCAGCTACTCGACCGTCCGTGGCTGTGACCGCGTGGTCCCGGTGGACGTGTACGTGCCGGGCTGCCCGCCGACCGCCGAGGCGCTGGTCTACGGCGTGCTGCAGCTGCAGAAGAAGATCCGCCGCACCGGGACGATCGTGCGATGAGCTGGCCCCTGACGACCACCGAGCTGGAAGCGCTCGGCCAGGAAATCGTGGCGAACGCGGCCGGCGCGGTCTCGGCCGCCCACGTGGCGTTTGGCGAACTGACGCTGACGGGCCCGGCGGGCCGGGTGCTGCAGGCGCTGACCCAGCTTCGCGACCAGTACGGATTCCACCAGCTCGTCGACCTCTGCGGCGCCGACTATCCGGAGCGCGAGCGGCGCTTCGACGTCGTCTACCACCTGCTGTCGATGACCAGGAACCAGCGCATCCGGCTGAAGGTGCAGACCGACGAGGACACGCCGGTGCCGTCGGCGGTGGAGGTCTATCCCTGCGCCGACTGGTACGAGCGCGAGGCGTTCGACATGTACGGGATCTTCTTCGACGGTCACCCCGACCTGCGGCGGATCCTCACCGACTACGGCTTCCACGGCCATCCGCTGCGGAAGGACTTCCCGATGACCGGCTACGTCGAGGTCCGCTACGACGAGGAGCTGAAGCGGGTGGTGTACGAGCCCGTGAAGTCGGTGGAATGGCGCAACTGGGATTTCCTCTCGCCGTGGGAAGGCATGGAGCGCGGGTTCGCGCCGACCGTGCTGCCGGGCGACGAGAAGGGTGAGGGCAAGGCATGACGGGCGCCAACGCACCGGCCGAAGCCTCCGACGTGGGCGGCTTCGACAACGACCTGCAACTCGCCGAGGGCGAGACCAGGATCCGCAAGTTCAACATCAACTTCGGCCCGCAGCACCCGGCGGCGCACGGCGTTCTGCGCCTGGTGCTCGAGCTGGACGGCGAGGTCGTCGAGCGGGTCGATCCGCACATCGGCCTGCTGCACCGGGGGACCGAAAAGCTGGTGGAGGCGCGGCCCTACCAGCAGACCATCCCCTACATGGACCGCCTCGACTACGTGGCGCCCATGAACCAGGAGCACGCCTACTGCCTGGCGATCGAGAAGCTGCTGGGGATCGAGGTCCCGTACCGGGGCCTCCTGATCCGCACGCTGTATGACGAGATCGGCCGGATCCTGAACCACCTGCTGAACGTCACGACGCAGGCGATGGACGTCGGCGCGCTCACCCCGCCGCTGTGGGGCTTCGAGGAGCGCGAGAAGCTGATGGTGTTCTACGAGCGCGCGTCGGGCGCCCGGATGCACGCCAACTACTATCGCGTCGGCGGCGTTCGCCAGGACCTCCCGGAAGCGCTGGTGCGCGACATTTCGGACTGGTGCGACCACTTCCCGAAGGTCTGCGACGACATCGAAGGCCTGATCACCGACAACCGCATCTTCAAGCAGCGCAACGTCGACATCGGCGTGGTGAGCAAGGACGAGGCGATCCGCTGGGGCTTCTCCGGCGTGATGGTGCGCGGCTCGGGCATCGCCTGGGACCTGCGCCGCAGCCAGCCCTACGCCGCCTACAACGACATGGAATTCGACATTCCGCTGGGCGTGCACGGCGACTGCTACGACCGCTACCTGTGCCGGATGCAGGAGATGCGGGAGTCGACGAAGATCATGAAGCAGTGCTGCGAGGCGCTGCTGAAGTCGCCCGGGCCGGTGAAGACCGAGGACAACAAGGTCGCCGCGCCCAGCCGCGGGGAGATGAAGCGCTCGATGGAGGCGCTCATCCACCACTTCAAGCTGTTCACCGAGGGCTATCGGACCCCGCCGGGCGAGGTCTACGGCTGCGTCGAGGCGCCGAAGGGCGAGTTCGGCGTCTATCTGGTGAGCGACGGCACGAACAAGCCGTACCGCCTGAAGATCCGCGCGCCGGGCTATCCGCACCTGCAGGCCATGGACTGGATGAACCGCGGCCACATGCTGGCCGACGTCTCGGCGATCCTGGGTTCGCTGGACATCGTGTTCGGGGAGATCGACCGGTGACCGCGCCGACCAACCTATCGCCCGCCGAGATCGTGCAGGGCCAGCTCGACGCCTACAACGCCCAGGACCTGGACGCCTTCTGCCGCTTCTATGCGGACGACGCGGTGCTGGGCGCCTACAACGGCGAGATCGCGACCCGGGGGCTGGCGGCCATCCGCGAGCGCCACGCCAAGCTGTTCGCGGACTTCCCGCAGAACCGGGCCGAGCTGAAGAATCGCATCGTCGTCGGCGCGAACGTCATCGACCACGAGGCCGTCGAACGCGCCCCGGGCGGGGAGTCGTTCGAGGTGGCTCCGATCTACACCATCGCGGGCGGCAAGATCGTCCGCGTGGACTTCGTGAAGTGAGGGCGAGGCCTTGAGCGTCCGCAGACTATCGCCGAACCAGCCGGCCAGCTTCGAGTTTACGCCCGAGACGCTGGAGAAGGCCAAGGCCTGGATGGCCAACTTCCCGGCCGGGAAGCAGCAGTCGGCCGTGGTGCCGGTGCTGTGGCTGGTGCAGAAGCAGGAAGGCTGGGTCAGCGAGCCCGCGATCCGCGCCGTCGCCGAGCTGCTCGGCATGCCGGTGATCCGGGTGCTGGAGGTGGCGACCTTCTACACGATGTTCATGCTGGAGCCGGTGGGCACCCATGCGCTGGTGCAGGTGTGCGGCACGACGCCGTGCCAGGTGCGCGGCGCCGAGGCGCTGATGGCCGTCTGCAAGAAGAAGATCGGCCCGCAGAACCATCGCTCGGCCGACGGCAAGTTCTACTGGCAGGAAGTGGAGTGCCTCGGCGCGTGTTCGAACGCCCCGATGGCCGCCATCAACGACTACTACTACGAGGACCTCACCCCCGAGGGACTCGAGAAGCTGCTGGACGAGTTCGCGGCCGGCAAGAACCCGCCGCCGGGGTCCGAGATCGGTCGCCAGAACGCGGCGCCCGCGGGCGGCCCGACGACCCTGATCGATCCCAAGCTGTACGACGGCTCGCTGGGCAAGAAGATCAAGATCCCGAACCTGCCGGCCAAGCCGACCAAGGAGAAGGCGTGATGGCGGGCATCCTCGCCGACAAGGACCGCATCTTCCTCAACCTCTACGGCCAGCACGACTGGACGCTGGAGGGCGCGAAGTCGCGCGGCGCGTGGAACGGGACGAAGGACATCGTCGCCCAGACGCCCGAATGGATCTGCGACCAGATCAAGGCCTCGGGCCTGCGCGGCCGCGGCGGCGCGGGTTTCGCCACGGGCCTGAAGTGGACCTTCATGCCCAAGCAGGAGAGCGAGCGTCCGCACTACCTGCTGGTCAACGCCGACGAGTCCGAGCCCGGCGCGTGCAAGGACCGCGAGATCCTGCGCAACGATCCGCACCTGCTGATCGAGGGCTGCCTGATCGCCTGCCGGGCGATGCGCTCGCACCAGGCCTACATCTACATCCGCGGCGAGTACGTGCATGAGCGCGAGCGCCTGACGGCGGCCATCAAGCAGGCCTACGACGCCAAGCTGATCGGCAAGGGCAACATCCACGGCTGGGACTGCGACATCGGCATCCAGCACGGGGGCGGGGCCTACGTCTGCGGCGACGAAACCGCGCTGATGGAGAGCTTCGAGGGCAAGAAGGGCCAGCCGCGCCTGAAGCCGCCGTTCCCGGCCGGCGCCGGCATCTACGGCTGCCCGACCACGGTGAACAACGTCGAGACGATCTCGGTCGTCGGCACGATCCTGCGCCGTGGCGCGGAGTGGTTCGCCGGCTTCGGCACCGAGAAGTCGACCGGCACCAAGCTGTTCGCCGGCTCGGGCCACCTCAACAGGCCCTGCGTGGTCGAGGACGCGGTCGGGATCAGCGTCAAGCAGCTGATCGAGGACCACTTCGGCGGCGTGCGCGGCGGCTGGAGCAACCTGAAGGCCGTGATCCCGGGCGGGATCTCGGTGCGGATGATCCCTGCCGACCAGTGCGACGAGGCGATCATGACCTACGAGGACCTGGCCGCCCGCGGCTCGGGCCTCGGCACGGGCACCATGATCGTGTTCGACAAGGACGCCGACCTCGTGAAGGCGATCGCCCGGGCCAGCTACTTCTACAAGCACGAGAGCTGCGGCCAGTGCACGCCGTGCCGCGAAGGCACCGGCTGGATGTGGCGGGTCATGGAGCGGATGGCGACGGGCGAGGCGGAGATGTCGGAGATCGACATGCTGCTCGACGTGGCCAGCCAGGTGGAAGGCCACACCATCTGCGGCCTGGGCGATGCGGCCGCGTGGCCGATCCAGGGCCTCTTCCGCCACTTCCGCCACGAGGTGGAGGAGCGGATCACCAATTACCGCGCGCGCAGGGGCTCTTACGCCGGCGCCAGCATCGCGGCGGAGTAGCGACTAATGCCTATCGCCAAGGTCGACGGGGTCGAGGTCGAGTTCGAAGCGGGGATGAACGTCCTCCAGGTCTGCGAACTCGCCGGCAAGGAGATCCCGCGCTTCTGCTATCACGAGCGCCTGAGCATCGCCGGCAACTGCCGGATGTGCCTGGTCGAGGTGAAGCCCGGCCCGCCGAAGCCGCAGGCGTCCTGCGCGCTGCCGGCCGCCGAAGGGCAGGAGATCTTCACCGACACGCCGATGGTCAAGAAGGCGCGCCACGGGGTGATGGAGTTCCTGCTCATCAACCACCCGCTGGACTGCCCGATCTGCGACCAGGGCGGCGAGTGCGACCTGCAGGACCAGGCCATGGGCTATGGCCGCGACGACAGCCGCTACGAGCTGAACAAGCGCGCGGTCGAAGAAAAGCACATGGGTCCGCTCATCAAGACGGTGATGACCCGCTGCATCCAGTGCACCCGCTGCGTCCGCTTCATCACCGAAGTGGCCGGCGTGCCGGACATCGGTCTCATCTCGCGCGGCGAAGACGTTGAAATCACGACCTATCTCGACAAGGCCGTGGCGTCGGAGCTGAGCGCCAACGTCATCGACCTGTGCCCGGTCGGCGCCCTGACCTCGAAGCCCTACGCCTTCAACGCGAGGCCCTGGGAGCTGAAGAAGACCGAGAGCGTCGATGTGATGGACGCGCTGGGCTCGGCGATCCGGGTGGACGCCCGCGGGCCGGCGGTGCTGCGCGTGCTGCCGCGCATCAACGAGGCGGTCAACGAGGAGTGGATCTCGGACAAGACCCGCTACGCGGTCGACGGCCTGGGCCGCCAGCGGCTGGACCGGCCTTACGTCCGCGAGAACGGAAAGTTGCGCGCGGCGACCTGGGCCGAGGCCCTGGACGTGGTGGCGGCGAAGATCAAGGCGACCGCCCCGGACCGCATCGGCGTGATCGCCGGCGACCTGCAGGACGCGGAGTCCATGAAGGCCGCCCTCGAGCTGTTCGGCGGCCTGGGGGTGAAGAGCCTCGACTGCCGCCAGGACGGCATGGTCCTGGGCGGCGGCCAGCGCGAGAGCTGGCTGTTCAACTCCTCGATCCAAGGCATTGAAGACGCGGACTTTGTCCTGCTGGTCGGCAGCAATCCGCGGCTCGAGGCGCCGGTGCTGAACGCCCGCCTTCGCAAGCGTTGGCTGGCGGGCGCGCTGCAGGTCGGCGTGATCGGCCCGCAGGCCGACCTGACCTACGGCTACGCCCACCTGGGTGATGGCGCTTCGGCGCTGAGCGGCCTCGCCAAGTCGAAGTCGGACTTCGTGACCGGCCTGAAGGCGGCGAAGAAGCCGGCGATCATCGTCGGGGCCGGCGCCCTGAGCCGCGCCGACAGCGCGGCGGTGCTGGCCGCCGCCGCGGGCGTCGCCAAGACCTTCGGCATGACCTGGAACGTGCTGCACACGGCGGCCAGCCGGGTCGGCGGCCTGGATCTGGGCTTCGTCCCCGGCGAGGGCGGCAAGACCGCCGGCGAGCTCGTGGCCAAGGGCGGGGCGGACCTGCTGGTCCTGCTGGGCGCCGACGAGATCGACCTGAAGCAGACCGACGCCTTCGTGGTCTATCTGGGCACGCACGGCGACGCCGGCGCGCACCGCGCCGACGTGATCCTGCCGGGCGCGGCCTACACCGAGAAGAACGGCCTCTATGTGAACACCGAGGGCCGGGTGCAGATGGGCTTCCGCGCCGTGTTCCCGAAGGGCGAGGCGCGCGAGGACTGGGCGATCCTGCGGGCGCTCAGCGAGCGTGTCGGCGCCAAGCTGCCCTACGACAGCCTGGACGAGCTGCGGGCCAAGCTGTTCACCGAGCATCCCACCTTCGGCCGCATCGGCTACGTGGCCGAGACGCCGGCGGCGGTGGACTTCGCGGCCCTCGGCCAGAAGGGCGACCTTGCGGACACGCCGCTCTGGAGCGCCGTGGCCAACTTCTACCTCACCAACCCCATCGCCCGCGCCAGCGTGACGATGGCCGAATGCGCGCAGACCGCCTCGGGCGCTGCCAAGATCGCGGCGGAGTAGGGCATGAACGCCACCACGACGGATTTCTGGGCCACGCCGGGCGGCTGGGTGCTGCTGACGGTCGGCCAGATCCTGGCGGTGACCATCTGGGTGCTGCTGTCGCTGGCCTTCCTGCTGCTGGCGGACCGGAAGATCTGGGCCGGCGTGCAGATGCGCAAGGGCCCCAACGTGGTGGGCCCCTTCGGCCTGCTGCAGTCCTTCGCCGACTTCATCAAGTTCGTGCTGAAGGAGGTCGTGATCCCGGCCGGCGCGGACAAGGCGGTGTTCCTGCTGGCGCCGCTGATCAGCTTCGTCCTGGCGTTCGGCGCCTGGGCGGTGATCCCGCTGGCCCCGGGCTGGGTGGTCGCCGACATCAACGTCGGCATCCTCTACCTGTTCGCGATCAGCTCGCTCGGCGTCTACGGCATCATCATGGGCGGCTGGGCGTCGAACTCGAAGTACCCGTTCCTCGGCTCCCTGCGCTCGGCGGCGCAGATGGTCAGCTACGAGGTCTCGATCGGCTTCGTGATCATCACCGTGATCCTGCTGGCCGGGTCGATGAACCTCGGCACCATCGTCGATAAGCAGGCCGGCGGCTTCTGGAACTGGAACGTGCTGGGCGGCGGCGGCGGCCTTCAGGGGCTGCTGGGCGCCGTGGTGATGATCCCGATGGCGGTGATCTTCTTCATCTCGGCCCTGGCCGAGACCAACCGTCCGCCGTTCGACCTGCCCGAGGCGGAGTCCGAGCTCGTGGCGGGCTATCAGGTGGAATACTCGTCCACCCCGTACCTGCTGTTCATGATCGGCGAGTACTCGAACATCGTGCTGATGTGCGCGATGATCACCGTGCTCTTCTTCGGCGGCTGGCACGCCCCGTTCCCGACCGACTTCACCGACGCCTGGTCGCCGACGGCCGCCAGCTTCTTCCACTTCATGTGGTTCTTCGGGAAGGTCATCTTCTTCTTCTTCATGTTCGCCATGGTGAAGGCGATCGTGCCCCGCTACCGCTACGACCAGCTCATGCGGCTGGGCTGGAAGGTCTTCCTGCCGGCGTCTCTGGTGGCCGTGTGCGTCATGGCCGGGTGGCTGGTCTACGGACGGGGGGTGGTCGGATGAAGACCCTCGTCCTGATCGGCGCGCTGGCCCTTTCGGCCTGCTCGACCGGCGCCGGCTTCGGCAACAGCGGCGGCCTGGCGACCTACGACGACCTGAAGGCGGCCCAGAAGGCCTGCACCGAAAAGGGTGGAACCCTGCGTCTCCAGAAGAATGGCGACGCCAAGTTCCTCGACGACTACGCCTGCGAGAAGAACTGATGCTGAACCGGATCGGACAGGCGCTGAAGGGCGCGGCGCTGCTGGACTTCGCGGGGGCCTTCGGCCTCGGCATGAAGTACATGATCGCGCCGAAGAAGACCGTGCAGTACCCGCACGAGCGCAACCCGCAGAGCCCGCGCTTCCGCGGCGAGCACGCGCTGCGCCGCTATCCCAACGGGGAAGAGCGCTGCATCGCCTGCAAGCTGTGCGAGGCCATCTGCCCGGCGCAGGCGATCACGATCGAGGCCGAGCCGCGCGAGGACGGCTCGCGGCGGACGACCCGCTACGACATCGACATGGTGAAGTGCATCTACTGCGGCCTGTGCCAGGAGGCCTGCCCGGTGGACGCCATCGTGGAGGGCCCGAACATCGAGTTCGCCGTCGAGACGCGCGAGGAGCTCTACTACGACAAGGAGCGCCTGCTGGATAACGGCGACCGGTGGGAGCGCGAGATCGCGAAGAATCTGGAACTGGACGCGCCGTACCGATAAACACCCGGCGCGAATCCGAGCGCCGCAATTCGACTGCCGTCGGGACCTCCAGGGGGCCCTTCGGACCTGAGCAATTCGAGGGACAAAGAAGAGCCGAATGGCCCTGCAGGCGATCGCATTCTACGTCATGGCGGCGGTCACCGTGATCGCCGGGTTCTGCGTGGTCTCGGCCCGCAACCCGGTGCACTCGGTGCTGTGGCTGATCCTGACCTTCTTTTCGGCCGCGGGCCTCTTCGTCCTCATGGGCGCGGAGTTCCTCGCGATGCTGCTGGTGGTCGTCTACGTGGGCGCCGTGGCGGTGCTCTTCCTGTTCGTCGTCATGATGCTGGACGTGGACTTCGCCGCCCTGCGGCAGGGCTTCGCGCAGTACATGCCGCTGGGCCTGCTGATCGGGGTGTTCCTGGCGGCCGAGATGGTCCTCGTGGCCTCGACGGTCGCCACCAAGGGCGCGGCGGCCCACAACGAGACGCCGATGGCCTCGGGCGGGCTGGACGCGCCGAACGCCGAGGCGATCGGCCGGGTGCTCTACACGGACTACGTCTACTTCTTCCAGGCGTCGGGACTGGTGCTGCTGGTGGCCATGATCGGCGCCATCGTGCTGACCCTGCGTCACAAGCCGGGCGTCCGCCGGCAGGTCGTGATGGACCAGGTGCTGCGCACGCCCAAGACGGGCATGAAGCTCGCCAAGATCAAGCCGGGCGAGGGGATCGGGGAATGATCCTCCTTCGCCAAGGCTTCGGAGGATCGATCCTCCACCCCACCGTTTCCCTGATGACGCTGCGCGGGATCAATCCTGCGAAGCTCGAATGGAGCGTAGCAGGATGACCATCGGCCTTCCGCACTACCTGGCCGTGGCGGCCATCCTGTTCACGATCGGCGTCTTCGGCATCTTCGTGAACCGCAAGAACATCATCGTCATCCTGATGTCGATCGAGCTGATCCTGCTCGCGGTGAACATCAACCTGGTGGCCTTTTCGGCGTACCTGGGGAACGTCACCGGGCAGATCTTCGCGATGTTCGTGCTGACCGTGGCGGCCGCCGAGGCCGCCGTCGGCCTCGCCATCCTCGTCACCTTCTTCCGTAACCGCGGGGACATCTCCGTGGACGACGCCTCGATGATGAAGGGCTGATCGCCGTGGATCCGAAAGTCCTCGTCACCATCATCCTGTTCGGGCCGCTGATCGGCGCGATCACCGCCGGCCTGTTCGGCCGCCGCATCGGCGACACGGCGTCGATGGCCGTCACGACCGGATTCCTGTTCCTGTCGGCCGTCCTGTCTTGGGTGGTCTTCAGCCAGTGGACCTGGGGCGGGCTCGAGCCCGTGACCGTCACCTACGCCCCGTTCATCCATGTGGGCGACTTCATCTCCAACTGGTCGTTCCGCCTGGACGGCCTGTCGGCGGTGATGCTGGTGGTCGTGACCACCGTCTCCTCGCTCGTGCACCTCTATTCGTGGGGGTACATGGCGGACGACCCGTCGAAGCCGCGGTTCTTCGCCTACCTGTCGCTCTTCACCTTCGCCATGCTGAGCCTGATCAGCGCGGCGGACTTCATGCAGCTGTTCTTCGGCTGGGAAGGCGTGGGCCTGGCCTCGTACCTGCTGATCGGCTTCTGGCACCACAAGGACACGGCCAACGCCGCATCGATCAAGGCGTTCGTCGTCAACCGGGTCGGCGACTTCGGCTTCGCGCTCGGGATCATGACCTGCTTCTGGGCCTTCGGGACCATCGAGTTCGCCAAGCTGTTCCCGCTGATCGAAGCCAGCGTCGGCAAGGGTTGGGACTTCGCGGGCGGCCACTTCTCGCTGATCGACCTGGCCTGCGCGCTGCTGTTCGTCGGCGCCATGGGCAAGTCGGCGCAGTTCTTCCTGCACACCTGGCTGCCGGACGCCATGGAAGGCCCGACGCCGGTGTCGGCCCTGATCCACGCGGCGACCATGGTGACCGCGGGCGTGTACATGGTCTGCCTGCTGTCGCCGATGTTCGAATACGCCCCGGTGGCGAAGACGATCGTCACGGTGATCGGCGCGGTCACGGCCCTGTTCGCCGCGACGGTCGGCCTGACGCAAAACGACATCAAGCGGGTGATCGCCTATTCGACCTGCTCGCAGCTCGGCTACATGTTCTTCGCCGCGGGCGTGGGCGCGTACCAGGCGGCGATGTTCCACCTGTTCACGCACGCCTTCTTCAAGGCGCTGCTGTTCCTGGGCGCCGGCTCGGTGATCCACGGCATGGCGCACGAGCAGGACATGCGCCGCTACGGCGCGCTGCAGAAGTACCTGCCGATCACCTGGGCGGTGATGACCATCGGCACGATCGCGATCACGGGTCTCGGCATCCCCGGGGTGGAGCTCGGCTTCGCCGGATTCTATTCCAAGGACGCCATCATCCACGCCGCCTACGAGGCGGGCGGGGCGGGGCACCCGGTGGGCTACTTCGCCTTCGCCATCGGCATCCTGGTGGCCGGCCTGACCGCCTTCTACTCCTGGCGCGTCGCGTTCTTCACGTTCAACGGCCACGCCCGCTGGACCCCCGAAGACCTCGAGCACCACTGGCACAACCGCGACCACGCGCACGACGGCCACGACGACCATGCGAGCCATGCCCAGCATGAGACGCACGACGAGCCGCTGCCCGAGGCGCACCATGGTCACGGCCACGGCGACCACCTGCCGCACGAGAGCCCGTGGACCATGCGCATCCCGCTGCTGGTCCTGTCGCTGGGCGCCATCGCGGCTGGCTTCGCCTTCCACCACCAGTTCATCGGCGGCGAGAGCGGCGAGTTCTGGCGCGGGGCGATCTTCAACCTGCCGGCCGAGCACGCCGGGGCCGAGCATCATGCGCCTCTGTGGGTGATCTGGGCGCCGCTGGTGGTGTCGGTGGGCGGCCTGCTGGTCGCGGCCTACATGTACATCTGGCGCGAAGGCCTGGGCGCGAAGCTCGCGGCCAACAACGGCCTGCTCTACACCTTCTTCTACAACAAGTGGTTCTTCGACGAGCTGTACCAGGCCACCTTCGTCCGCGCGGCGAAGTTCCTGGGCGACCTGTTCTGGAAGGGCGGCGACCAGAAGCTCATCGACGGGCTGGGCCCCGACGGGGTCTCGGCGCTGTCGGTCCAGGTGGGCAAGGGCGCCGGTCGGCTGCAGTCGGGCTACCTCTACCACTACGCCTTCGTGATGCTGCTCGGGGTCGCGGGTCTCCTGACCTTCGCCCTGTGGGCCTGGGCCGCGTGAGGGATCTGAACTGATGCCGCTTCTTTCCCTCATCACCTATGCCCCGCTGGTGGGCGTGCTGGGCATCCTGGCCCTGCGCCTGTCGTCGCGCGCCGACGAGACCAAGACGGTCGAGGCGTCCAAGTGGATCGCCTTCATCACCACCCTGGCGACGCTGGCGCTGTCGGTCCTGCTGGTCGCCCAGTTCGATCCCGCCAACCCCGGCTTCCAGTTCGTGGAAGAGGCGCCCTGGTTCGGCGTGCTCGCCTATCGCATGGGCGTGGATGGCATCTCGGTGCTGTTCGTCCTGCTGACCGCCTTCCTGATGCCGCTCTGTATCGCGGCGTCCTGGAAGTCGATCGAGAAGCGGGTCCATGAGTACCTGATCGCGTTCCTGATCCTGGAGACGCTGGTCATCGGCGTGTTCTGCGCGCTGGACCTGGTGCTGTTCTACATCTTCTTCGAGTTCGGCCTGGTCCCGATGTTCCTGATCATCGGCATCTGGGGCGGCGCGCGGCGGGTGTACGCGGCCTTCAAGTTCTTCCTCTACACGCTGCTCGGCTCGGTCCTGATGCTGGCGGCGATCCTGTGGATGATCGGCTCGACCGGGACCAGCTCGATCCCCGAGCTGATGACCCATCCGTTCGCCGCCGAGGCGCAGACCTGGCTGTGGCTGGCCTTCTTCGCATCGTTCGCCGTGAAGATGCCGATGTGGCCG